>LNFM01013969.1_pt1 | contig 10053 bp, 7 predicted proteins | sample 596031 | NCBI WGS metagenome assembly LNFM01 (sample SAMN04254537, study PRJNA301005) | activated carbon metagenome | isolation source: dual media filters at the Ann Arbor, Michigan drinking water treatment plant | place: USA: Ann Arbor | reverse complement strand
GATCTCTCGGTCGCGGAAGCCGCCATTTCCGGCGCCGTGCTCGACGCACGCCTCGCCGGTCCGGAACTCCAGGGGTCCCTGCGGGTGAACTACGAATGGCAACCAACGGCGGGCGTGGTCGCCAACGCCTCGGTCGCCGTGTCCCACGTGGGCAGCTTCCCGAACGCCTTCCCCAATACGCCGGGGCGGCCGACGGTGCCCTTGCCGACCTATGACGATACGGAGGCCTACACCTTCGTCAACGGCAATCTCGCCTTCGCCTTCGACCAGTTCACGGTCGCGGCCTATGTCGAGAACCTGTTTGACGACCATTCCGTGAACTACATCCACCCCGAGGCCTTCATCGACGGTCGCTACGGCCGGCTGCGGCCCCGGACGGTGGGCGTGCGTATCGGCTACGAGTACTGAGGTGACGAAACCTGCGAGTGGCGTGGTCCCGGGCGCGCCAGCGGCGCGCCCGGCGGCCGGGGCCTGGTTCGTCCTGACCATCCTGTGTTTCGTCTATGTGCTGAACTTCCTCGATCGGCAGCTGCTGTCGATCCTGGCCAAGCCGATCCAGGATGAGTTGGGGGTGACCGACGGACAATTGGGACTGCTCGGCGGCTTTTATTTCGCCCTGTTCTATTGCGTTCTTGCGATCCCGGTCGGCTGGCTGGCGGACCGCACCAACCGGGTCAGGGTGCTGGCCTTCTCCTGCGCGCTCTGGAGTGCGGCGACCGCGGCTTGCGGCCTGTCGACCAGCTTCGGGCAGCTGGCGATCTCACGCATGGCCGTGGGGGTCGGCGAGGCGGGCGGGGTGCCGCCGTCCTATGCCATAATCTCGGACTACTTCCCGTCGGGGATGCGGGGCAGGGCGTTGAGCCTGTTCAACCTCGGTCCACCGATCGGCTCGGCGCTGGGGGTCGCCTTCGGCGCCTCGATAGCCGCGGCCTACTCCTGGCGTGACGCCTTCGTCTGGGTCGGGGTGGTCGGCGTCGTTACGGCAGTGTTCGTCTGGTTCTTCGTGCGCGAGCCGAAGAAGGGCGGGCTGGACCACAAGCCGGAAGCCCAACGCCAGACGGACGGGGTGCCCGCCCCGCGGACCGGTTTCATGTCCACCTGCAAGATGTATTTCGGCAATCCGGTCTTGCGCGGTATGGCGCTGGCGTGCGGCGCGACCCAGTTCATCACCTACGCCCTGCTCAATTTCGCGACCCTGTTCCTGATGCGCGAGAAGGGCATGACCCTGCCCGAGGTGGCGCTGTGGTACGCCCTGGTCGTGGGCGTTGGCGTCAGCGCGGGCATGTTCCTGTCGGGCTGGCTCATTGACCGGTTGAGCCGGCGCTCGAAGACCGCCTACGCCTGGTTGCCGGCGGTGGGCCTGGCGCTGGCGGCACCGTTCTTCGCCGCCTTCGTCTGGGCGCCGAGCTGGCAGCTCGGCCTGATCTTCCTCACCCTGCCAATGGGCCTGAACTATTTCTACCTCTCGCCGGCCATCACCATGGTCCAGGAGGAGGTTCGTCCGGACCAGCGCGTCCTCTCGGGTGCCCTTCTGCTGCTGGTGATGAACCTGATCGGTCTGGGCCTTGGCCCGACCTATCTCGGGGCGGCCAGCGACTTCTTCCGGGCCAGCTATCCCGACAATTCGCTGCAGATGGCCCTGTACACCCTGCTTCCCTTCTATGGGCTGGCCATCGTGATGTTCGTGCGCCTCGCCGGCGCTATCCGGCGTCAAGGCGCCGCGGAGGTCAGGACGTGATGCGGATTCCTCTGATTCTCCTGGCGGCCCTGGCGGCGGTCGGATGCGCCTTGTCGCCCACGCCGGCGCCGGCCCAGCCCGTCGTTGAAGCGCCGGCAGGTCCGGTTCGGGGCGAGGCGATGACCGGCGTTCACGCATTCCGCGGAATTCCCTATGCCCAGGCACCCATTGGCTGGCGGCGCTGGCGTCCGCCTGTGGAGACGCCGCGCTGGAACGAGACCCGGGATGCGACCCGCTTCGGACCGGCCTGCCACCAGCCGACGACCCGCGGCTCCAGCATATACGCGGCCGCCGAACCGCCGCCGATGAGCGAGGACTGCCTGTCGCTCAACATCTGGACCCCGGACGGTGCGCGAGACGCGCCGGTCTTCGTCTGGATCCATGGCGGCGCCCTGACCAGCGGCGTCAGCAGCGAGACCATGTACGACGGTGCACGAATGGCCGCCTCACAGGGCCTGGTGGTGGTGTCGATCAACTATCGGCTCGGCGTGCTGGGCTATCTGGCCCACCCGGAGCTCAGCGGCGAGTCGCCTCAGAACGTCTCCGGCAACTACGGCCTTCTCGACCAGATCGCCGCCCTTCGCTGGGTGCAGACCAACATCCGCGCCTTCGGCGGCGATCCGGACAAGGTCACGATCGCCGGTGAGTCCGCAGGCGCTCTCAGCGTCATGTATCTGATGGCCGCGCCCCAGGCCCACGGCCTCTTTGACCGGGCGATCGCCCAGAGCGCCTATATGATTTCGACGCCGGAGTTGCGCTCGCGCCGCCATGGCGATCCGCCGGCCGAAGGCGTGGGCCTCTGGCTGCAGACGCAACTGGGTCTGCAAAACCTGGCTGATCTGCGGGCCATGGACGCCCAGACGCTGGCCACCTCGGCGCTTCAGAAGGGCTATGCGCCCCTCGGGACGATCGACGGCCACGTTCTGCCTGAACAGCTGGTCCAAGTATTCGATCGTTCGCAACAGGCGAAGGTGCCGCTGCTGGCCGGCTTCAACCAGGGCGAAATCCGCTCGCTCCGCCGGCTCGCGCCCCCGGTCCCGGCGAACGCCGCGGCCTATGAAGAAGAGATCCGGAATCGGTACGGCGAGCTCGCCGACGCCTTCCTCGCGCTGTATCCCTCCAGCGCGTTGACGGAGGGCATTCTCGCAACGCCGCGAGACGCGCTCTATGGCTGGACGGCCGAACGGCTGGTGCGCCGCCAGACGGCAGTCGGCCAGCCGGCCTTTCTCTACCTGTTTGACCACGGCTATCCGGCGGCCGACGAGGCCGACCTGCACGCCTTCCATGCTTCCGAAATCCCCTACGTCTTCGGAACTATCCGCGGCACCCCGCCCCAGTGGCCGGTTGTGCCCGACACGCCGACGGAGCAGCGGCTGTCCGACGCCATGATGGCCTACTGGGGCTCGTTCGCGCGCGACGGCGTTCCGACAGCGCCCGGTCAGCCGGACTGGCCCGCTTACGGACGAACCCGCAACTATATGGCGTTTGAGGAAGGCCCGGTGGTGCGCGAGCGCCTGATGCCGGGCATGTTCGAACTGCATGAAGCCGTTGTCTGTCGGCGACGGGCGGCGGGCTCGACACCCTGGAACTTCAACTTCGGCGTCATTTCCCCACCGCTTCCTCCAGCGTCCCCGGCCTGCTCATGATCGATGGGGAAATGCAGGCTTATGCCCTGACCCTCGACAAATTCCTCGACCATGCCGCCAGGTGGAGCCCGAACGTCGAGGTCGTGACCGCGCGCGACGATGGCTCGACGCAGCGCACGGGCTATCGTCAGTTGAGGGAAAGAAGCCGCCAGGTGACGGCGGCGTTGGCGAGTCTGGGCGTAGAGCCCGGTCGGCGCGTCGCCACCCTGGCCTGGAACACCCAGGCGCATGTCGAGGTCTGGTACGGCGTCATGGGGATGGGGGCGGTGTGTCACACCCTGAACCCCCGCCTCACCGAAACCCAGTTGGCGGACATGGCGACCCAGTCCGGGGCAGTCATCCTGATCGTGAGCGCCGATCTGGAGCCCCTGGCGCGGCGAATTGCCGGGCGCGCACCCACGTTGGAGCGGATCCTCGTCATCGACGGCGCGGCTTCCGCAGTCGATCCGTCCGGCCTCACGCGGCTGGAGTCGTTGATGGGCGGGGCGACGGAGGGGGTGGTCTGGGGGGCGTTCCCCGAAACCACGCCCTGCGGCCTCTGCTTCACGTCCGGGACCACGGGAGCGCCGAAGGGCGTGACCTACACCCATCGGGCCAGTTTCCTGCACACACTGCGGCAGATGCAGGCGGATGCGATGGCGATCACCGCGGCGGACAGCGTTCTGACCGCAGTGCCCATGTTCCACGCCAACGCCTGGGGCCTTCCATTCGCCGTGCCGGGGGCGGGCGCAAAGCTGGTGTTGCCCGGCCGAAACCTCGACGGAGCCAGTCTGGCCAGGCTGGTCAATGACGAGGCGGTGACGGTCGGCGTGGGTATCGCCACCCTCTGGCTGGGACTGGTCGAACACCTTGATGCAATGGGTGGCGAGACGCCGAGCCTGAAACGGCTTGTCGTTGGGGGCGCGCCCCTGTCTCCGATGTTGATGGAGCGGATTGAGCAGCGTCTGGGCGTCACGGTTCAGACGAGCTGGGGGATGACCGAGCTGTCGCCACTGGGAACCTGTGCGCCGCCATCAGGCCTCGGGCGCTCGGCGCAGGTCTCCGGCCGTCCCGCCGTGGGCGTGGATCTGCTGCTTACCGACGCAACAGGGCGGCCTCTGCCGGAACAGCGCGGCGTTGAAGGGCACCTTCGCGTGCGCGGCGCCTCGGTCATCCAGCGCTATTTTGGCGACCGGGAGAGCGCCACGGATGCCGAGGGCTGGTTCGTGACCGGCGACCTCGCCAGAATCGAGAAGGACGGTGATCTGGTCATCACCGGCCGGGCCAAGGACCTGATCAAGTCCGGCGGCGAGTGGATAAACCCGGCGGAGATCGAGGCTGTTGTGAACGAGCATCCCTCGGTATCACTCTCCGCCGTGATCGGCCGACCGGATCCGAAATGGGGCGAACGACCTGTTCTGGTGATACAGACTCGTGAAACACAGGACGCCACTGACGAGGACATCCTCGCGCCATTGCGCGGCCGGGTGGCGTCGTGGTGGATTCCCGACGAGGTTATTCGACTGCCGTTGATGCCCCTGGCGTCCACCGGCAAGATCGACAAGATGCGTTTGAGAGTTGATTATGGCGGTTGTTGAAAAGAAGTCCGATCTCGAGCGCTTGAGGAGTCGAAGTGAGCCGCGGGAGGCCGCAAAGCCTCGCCGAAGCCGGACCAAGGTCGAGCAGCGCGCCGACAAGATGGAACAGATACTCGACGCCGCCGAGTATCTGTTCTCAATTCACGGTCTTTATGGCGTGACCCTGAAGGACGTCGCCCAGCGGGTCGGCGTCCACCACACCCTGCTCAACTACTATTTCACCGACAAGAAGAAGCTGTTCGGCGCCGTGATCGCACGACGCGCGGATGTGACCAACCAGCTGCGCATGCGGGCGCTCGACGACTACGACGCCTTGACCAGGGGCAAGCCGACGGTCGAGGGCGCCCTGCGCGCCTTTCTGGACACCGACCTCGACCTCTACAGCCAGGGCGGCGAGAACTGGAAAAACTACGGGGCGCTCGGCGCGCAGGTTTCAAACACGCCCTATGGCGCGGAGATGTTCGACCAGCATTTCGACCCGGTGGTCCTGCGCCTGATCGACCTCCTCAAGAAGGCCCTGCCGGAGTGCGCCGAGGCGGACATCTTCTGGGGCTACCACTTCGTGACCGGGGCCCTGATGCTGACCCTGGCGCGAACGGGACGTATCAACCGGCTGTCCGGCGGGCTGTGCGATTCCGACGATTTTGAAGCGGTGAAGGATCGTATGGCCGCCTTTATGGCCGCCGGCTTCCTGCGGATCTGCAAGCCCATGGCGGGCGTCCCGCACTAGGCGCGCGCCGGTCTGATCATTCCACCCCATGAAGTCCGGAGCCAAAGCCATGACGATTGAGGGGCGGGTCGGGATGATGTCGGGCCGGATGCGCGCGGATCCGTCGCGCCGAGCCCTGCTCGCGGCCATGGCTCCCCTGTTCGCCGGCTGCGCGACCGGGCCCGGTCTGGCGGCAGGGCGTCCGGACCTTCACGCGGTGCTCGACCTCGCCATGGCCCAGGCGAGCACCGGTGTTCTGGTGACGCGGCGCGGCGCGGTCGAGGCCGAACGGTACGCGCCCGGTTGGGGGCCGGGCCGCCCGCGCGAAGTCGCATCGGTCGCCAAGAGCATCGTCGCCGTGCTGATCGCCATGGCCGTCGAGGACGGTGCGATCGCCAGCCTGAGCCAGGCGGCGGCCGACTTCATCCCGCTGTGGCGGGACGGCCCGCGGGCAGCCATCACGCTGCGGCATCTGATGAGCATGACCTCCGGGCTGGACGACACGGGGCTGGCGCTCCGGGGCGTCACCGGCGATCAGTTCGCCATCAACGCCGCCGCCCCGCTCCGCGATGCGCCCGGGGCCCGGTGGGCTTACAACACCGCCGCCTACCACCTGCTGTTCCATGTGCTGGAGCGGGCGACGGGGCAGTCCATCGAGGCCTTCGCCCGGATCCGCCTGTTCGGGCCGCTCGGCATGAACGACACCCGCTGGATCACCTCGGAGGGGGTGGGCGACCAGGGACCCGTCACCAACTATTACAGCGCCACATCGACGGCTCGCGACCTGGGCCGCTTCGGCGAGCTGATCCTGGGCGGCGGGACGTCGAACGGCCGCCGTATCGTCGGGGACGACAGCCTCAAGGCGCTGCTCATTCCTTCGCAGCCCTTGAACCCGTCCTACGGCCTGCTGTGGTGGTTGAACGCCCAACCGGGCGCGGACGCGTTCGGGCGGGGTGAGAGTCTCCGGTTCCCGTCGGCGCCGCCTGACACCGTCGCCGCGCTCGGAGCCGGCGGCCAGTTGTTGCTCATCGTCCCGTCGCGCGCGCTGATTGTCGTGCGGCAGGGAGACCCTCCCGGGGCCGTAACGCTCGCGGACGATCTGCTTGCCGGTTCGCTCCGCGCGCTGGACGGGCGCTAGGCTCAGGCGCCCCGCTCTCGCAGGTGCCGGGCCATCCCCAGGGCGGCGAGGAAATAATGCACCGACCCCCAAGCGTAGAAGAGGAAGGTGACGATCAGTCCGCCCTGCGTGCCGTGAGCCAGTGCTGACCGACACGCTTGCCCCAGCGCGGCCGCGGCATCCGGCGGGGCGACGCCGCCGGGGCAGGCGGCAGCGAATCCAGCGGGATTTCCCGCGCCGCCCAGGCCCGCGAGGATGAGGGTCCAGACGTCCCCGACGCCGACGCCGGCAAAGTGCGCGCCCGCCAGCTGGTCGATGACCCAGCCGGTGAACGGCGGGCCCCCGCCCAGGGCGATCAGGTTCAGGAACAGCAGCAGCACCGCTGTGGCTGTCGCGCGCCGGCGTCCGTCCACGGAGTTCTGGACCACGCCGAAGGTCGGGCCGAGGTAGGTGTAGTGAAACAGGCCCGGGATCAGTAGAAGCGCGGCCGCGCCCTGCCAGGTCGGCTGGGTGTAGGCGAGGATATAGAGCGGGGTGCAGATCGCCAGGCCGATGGCGGGCGTCAGGGCGTACCAGGCCGGACTGAACCGGGCGAGACGGTCGGCCAGAAAGCCGCCCGCAAGGGTGCCGACCCCGGCGCCGAAACCGCCGATGAGGCCGATGATCAGCCCGACCCGCGTCAGGTCCAGCTCGAAGGCCGCCACGAAATACTGCGGCGCGAACTGGCCGGAGCCGTACAGGCCGAAGGACACGAGGGTGATCCCGAGCGTCATGTGCAGCACGGGCCATTTGCCGAAGATTGCGCGCGCCACCGCGCCGACCTCGCGGACCTCGTACCCCAAGGACACGGGGCCGGGCGGTTCTGGCGGCCGGGCGGCCAGCCCCGCGGCAGCCCGCGCCTCGCGGTCGGCGTAGCCGCGCGGCGGCTCCTGGACGAGCAGTTTGAAGATCACCGCCAGGATCACGCCGGGGAGGCCCACCACCACGAACGCCCAGCGCCAGCCCACGGTCTGCGCAAGCCAGCCCCCGGCCGCCGCTCCGAACATGACGCCGAGCGGCACGCCGAGGCCATAGACCGCCATCGCCGACGCCCGCCTGCGCGGCTCGAAATAGTCGCTGATCAGGCTGTGCGCAGGCGGTGAACACCCCGCCTCGCCGACGCCGACGCCGAACCGGCACAGCGCCAGCATGACGAAATTGCCTGCCGCGCCGCACAGGGCGGTGAAGCCTGACCAGACCACCAGGGAGACAACCAGGATGTTCACGCGGCTGGCCCGTTCGGCCAGACGTGCGATCGGAATGCCCAGCAACGTATAGAGGAGGGCGAAATAGAGCCCTCCCAGCATGCCCATCTGGGTCGAGGTCAGACCCAGTTCGGCGCGGATCGCGGGCCCCAGGATCGAGATGATCGTGCGGTCGATGAAGTTCACCACATAGGCGCAGAGCAGCAGCACCAGAACCAGGGCGCGGTACCGCTGCGGATAATGGGGAAACCCGGTCGATGGAGCGGTCATCCGTCGTTCCTCACGTGGTCAGGATGTCGGCGAGCGCGGCCCGCAGCGCCTCGGACACCGGGCGAACCAGCGCCGCGGAGACGCACCTCAGATCGTCGTTCCGGCTGTGATGGAACCGGTGGTTTCCGAAAAACCCGGCAGCGCGCGGATAGCCGGCCCGCAGGATGTTGGTCAGTTCGCCGGCGGCGTTCTCCACCGTGGCCGGATAGACGGCCTCCAGCCCCGGATGGCCGGCGAAGGCCCGGCCGAAGGCGGGTGCGACGTCGGCGCTTGCCAGAAGATAGCGCTGGGAGTCCGGGCCGGGCAGGGGCTGCAGGCGGCCTCCGAACTCATGCCAGTCCCGCGCGGCCAGGTTGGCGCCGACATGGACCCACAGGCGGGTCCGGGCCGGGGGCGGCGCATGGTCCTCCAGATAGCGGGCACCGCCGAGGTTTTCGTATTCGTGCCCGCTCATCGCCACCAGTTCGATGTCGAGCCGGTCGCCGCGGCGAGCCAGCCAGAGGGCGGCGGCCAGCCAGACCGCGATTCCCGACCCTCGTTCTCCGGCGCATCCGAACCAGCCCGAGCGAGGGGTCGACAGGACCAGCGTCCGCCCGGCGTTCCGGTCGAGCCGGGCCGTCAGGTTGAATGCGGGTCTCTGACCCGACGCGCCCGCCAACATCAGCCGCCCCGGCCGCCCCTCGACGGCGGCGGCGAGGAAGGCCGGCGCATCCCGCGGCGCCAGCACAGCCACCGGGACCGCCGCCTCGTCGCGGTGGGCGGGTGCATTCAGGGCGAGGGCGTCTCCGGTCGGACCGGTCGTCACCAGCACCGCGGCCGCCGCACCCCGGGCCCGGACGTCGGCCAGACCGGCGATGATCAGCGGGTCGAGTGCGCTCGACCAGCGGCGGGCGGGCAGGACGATCAGGGCGATGGCTCCGTCCAGCCGGCCTTCGCCCAGGGCCAGTTTCAGGGGGGCGGTCAGACCAGCCGTGCCCGTGCCGACGACCAGCGCCTGCGGGATGACGGTCGCGGTCCGGCCTTCAATGGCGAGCGTCGCCTCCTGAACGTCGAAGAACGGCGCGTCGAAGACCTGGCGGTGGCAGCGATAGCCGGCCCGGGTCAGTTCACCCTCAAGCCAGGCGCCTGCGGCCATGTCCCCGGGGCCGCCGGTCGCCTTGTCGCCAAGGCCGAAATAGCGCTCAAGAACACTCTGGTGCCAGGCATCGTCCAGCGGCCCGTCGGTGCCCGGCGTCGTGATCGCCAGGCTTCCCGAGGCGGCGCCGAGGAGCAGATCGCGGCGGGACGCGGTCATGATGCGCGGCCGGATGTTTCAGGTCCGGCTTGATCGGGTCCGCGCAACATCGTTCACCGCTCCTGCAGCGCCATCTCCATGGGATGGCGTTCCGAGAAGGCGGAGCAGGGCAGGTTCGGTAACCCGTGAAGGTCAGGCCAGGCGGTTGATAGCGCTTCGGCGCCATTTCCGACGTGAATGCTCCCCGGGCGTCGATCTTGCCGCCTTCGCCTCGTCCGGATCAGGCATGGGTCGACGGGTGATGTCAATATTCACTATCTTGTGCGTGAAGGTAGTGGCCCGGAAAGACGATCGCCTTGAAGCCGGATCATTCCGCGCATCGGTCGTCCGGGTTGATGGTCCCCGGCGATTGTCCAGGAAGATCCGTGGCGGACAGAGAGGGATTCGAACCCTCGGTAGGCTTTCACCTACACACGCTTTCCAAGCGTGCGCGATCGACCACTCCGCCACCTGTCCGT
>LNFM01013968.1_pt1 | contig 10055 bp, 11 predicted proteins | sample 596031 | NCBI WGS metagenome assembly LNFM01 (sample SAMN04254537, study PRJNA301005) | activated carbon metagenome | isolation source: dual media filters at the Ann Arbor, Michigan drinking water treatment plant | place: USA: Ann Arbor | reverse complement strand
CCCTCATCGGGCTGAACAGCGTCCAGCATGCGGATACCCAGACGGTCGCAGAACTCGATGGGGCGGTGCTGATGCACGATCTCCAGCGCATTGAGGAACGTCGCGGAGAACTCGGCGAAGTCGGGATAGTCCGTCAGCTCGAAGGTCAAGGCGCCCGGGTCAAGCAGAATGGCCGCAGTCTCGGCCTTGTTTCGGTACATCAGCCGCGTGATGGTCTTCTCGCCCAGCTGCACACCGTCTGCCGCCGTCGAAACCTCAAGCGTCCGCACCTCGGTGCGGACGTAGTCGGGGAAGCCAACCAGCCGAAACGCCTCCTGCAAACCCGCCAGCAGAGGCTCCATCGCAAGCATCGGATTGAACCGCATCTGCGCCAAGGTGAAGAACACAGGCGCCCTGCTAAGTCGCGTTCCCATTGTCTTGCTCTCCCCGCTGGCCGCGGACTTTACACTTCACTTGACACCCTGACAATCCCGATTGACGAGGGTTCCATCCCCTTCTCCCATAAGGCAGCCCGCTGAAAAGCATCGCCCGAGTCTAGCGAGGCATCCCTGACCTCACTGCTGGACACTTTCCGTCCGAACCCGCGCAAGCATGTCAGCCTCGCGGAACTAGCAGCGCAGCGCGCTTCGCACCTGAAAGTGGTGATGCGCCCAGAGTGGTACCTGTGACGATCCGCTACACCCAAGGCAACCTGCTTGAGTCCGGCGCCGAGGCCCTGGTCAACACGGTCAATACCGTGGGCGTGATGGGCAAGGGCATCGCGCTGATGTTCAAGGAGCGCTTCGCCGACAACTACGCGCGCTACCGCGCGGCCTGCAAGGCCGGTGAACTGCGCGTGGGCCAACTCTTCGTGACCGAGCCGGCCGAGCTGCAGGGACCGCGCTGGGTGGTGAACTTCCCGACCAAGCAGGACTGGCGCGCGCCTTCGCGCCTGGAATGGGTGCGCGAGGGCCTGGTCGAGCTGCGCCGCTTCCTGAGCGAGAACGGCGTGCGCTCGGTGGCGATCCCGCCGTTGGGCGCGGGCAATGGCGGTCTGGATTGGTCGCGCGTGCGCGCCGAAATTGAAGAAGCACTGGCCGGGTTGGAAGGCACCGAGGTCTTCGTCTACGAGCCCAGCAGCCAGTATCAGAACGTGGCCAAGCGCAGCGGCGTGCTGCATCTGACTCCGGCGCGCGCGCTGGTGACCGAGCTGGTGCGCCGCTATGCCGTGCTCGGCTTCGAGTGCAGCCTGCTGGAAATCCAGAAGCTGGCCTGGTTGCTGGAGCGCGCGTTGAAACAGCAGGGCCTGCCCGACCCGCTGAACCTGCAGTTCAAGGCCGACCGCTACGGGCCTTATGCGCACCGGTTGACCCACCTGCTGGACTCGCTCGACGGCAGCTACCTGCACTGCGACAAGCGCCTCACCGATGCAGGCCCGCTCGACGCGATCTGGTTCGAGCCGCGCCAGCGCGATCGGCTGCAGGTCTACCTGGATAGCAGCGAAGTCACGCCCTACCACGCAGCCCTGCAGACCGTGTCCACCGTCATCGACGGCTTCCAGTCGCCCTTCGGCCTGGAGTTGCTGGCCACGGTCGACTGGCTGCTGAGCCGCGACGGCTGCGCGCCCGATGTGGCCTCCGTGCGTGAAGCCCTGTCGCGCTGGCCGGCTGGCGCGGCCCATGCCGAGCGCAAGGCCCGGTTGTTCGATGAGCGCGCGATCGGCCTGGCGCTGGAGGCGCTGCGGCCGCTGCAGTGAGGTGACGCGCTGGCGGAGCGTCGCGCCGCGCTGAATGCGCTCACGCGAGCGGCGCGCGCGTTCAACGGATTGGCAGCCCTCGCCGCTCCTGCTCAGCCAGCGCATGCATGCGAGCCACCACACGTTCGAAGGCTGCATGCATCGGTGCGGATCGATCGCCCAGCAGCTCGGCTATCGAAGCGTAGTAGGCCAGGCTGCCGTCCATGCCTCCCGTAAAGCGTTCGAACACCGCCAGGCCCGCATCGCCCTCGATGTCGGCAAGGATGGCGCGGGCGTTGTGCAGCTTGTCGCAGCCGCTGACCAGCAGCGAGTACGCGTCCACCTGCGCGAGATGCGCGAGGTAGCTGCGCTTGCGCTGCAGCCAAACCGCCCGCCGGGCTTCGGGCGTCACGAAGGACTGCTTGGACTCGGCGCTGCCGTCGGTGCAATCGGCAACGATGCGCGCCACCGCGTCGCCGAACTGTTCGCGGATCTGCTCGGCGTGGGCGGCGCCGCAGTCTTCGACGACATCGTGCAGCAGTCCAGCGATGGCCTGGTGCTCGTCCCCACCGTGCTCTAGCACCAGGCTGGCCACACCCAGCAGGTGATACAGGTAGGGAATGTGTGTGCCCTTGCGGGTCTGCCCGGCGTGGGCCACGCAGGCGTACTCCACGGCAGCGCTCAAGCGTGAGCTGAGTTGGGTCATCGATTGGGCCTCCTGTGTTGGACAACTCCGCGCGCGGCCAGTCGAGTGAGGATCGTCCTGGTCACTTCATTGTCAGCGCCGACCCTCCGGACGCCGCATCTTGACTTCACAGCCCCCGCGCCGCCCGCGCCCGCACCTCGTCCAGCGTCCACTCGCGGGTGAGCGCGCCGTTCTCCCATACCGTCTCCATCGCATGCGCCCAGCCCGCGGGAAGAGCCATGTCCTCGATGCGCTCGATCTCGTTCGGTACCGGCACTGTCTTCCAGCTGCCGAACTCGGCATGGCGGATTAACGTGAGGCGGCCACGCTTCGACTGCTTGCCGGGGTCGGTGATCGGGTCCTTGTAGACGTCGATCCACTCGCCGTCGACGCGTGCGGCCGAGCACTTGAGCGCAAACTTCTGGGTGTCGCGGTTGAGCTTCTGCAGCAGGCCGCCGCCCATGCCGAAGGCGACGTTGTCGGCGCTGTAGCCGGCTTCGGTGAAGCGCTGCAGGATTCGCTTCAGGCTGACCGGATCGATGCCGTCGCCCTGGATCACGCGCACCGTGTTGAGCACCCTGTAGCCCTTGCTGTTGACGGTGTGGCCGAAGGCCTCGTCGAGCGCCTGCAGGCAGCTCAGCACCATCTCGACCGGATCGCCCGAGTCCGGGCGGATCACCACGGTCGCACCGCTGTCGATGACCTCCTGGCGCAGGGTCTGGCCCCAGTGCTCGCGTATGGCGCGGTGGATGTCGTAGCTGTCCGAAACCACGGCGACGAGGCCGCCGGGCTTGGCGAACTGCCTGAGCATGTTGCGGTAGGCATCGACCTCGCGCTCGCGGCCCCAGCTGGTGATGGTGCTGTGCTCGGCGGCGGGGATGCTGAAGCCGGCCATGTCGGCGCCGTACCAGGCGCGCGCGGCCATCAGCGCCGACACCGTGTCGGTGCCGAGGAAGTTCACCAGATGAGCAAGTCCGCCGATGCCCGCGCTCTCGGTGCTCGACACGCCGCGCGCGCCGAAGTCGTGGAGCTTGAAGGGCAGCTGGCCTTCGGGGTCGTCGCTGGTCCGCTGCAGGTAATCGCGGATCGTCTGCTTGGCCTGCCAGCTGATGGTGGCGACGGTGACCGGATACCACAGGCGCAGCAGCAGGGTTTCCATGTAGCTTGGCAGCCAGTAGGCCTCGGCATCGGTCGATTCAATGGTCACCAGGGCCTGGTGGATCGGCACCACGTGGCCTTCGGGCACGGCGCGGATGCGCAGCGGCAGGCGACCGCCGTGCACGTCGACGATGCGCCGCCAGCCGGTTTCGTTGAACGGCTCGCCGTGGGCGGCGAAGACATCGCGCGCCTCGTCGACATCGGCGTGGCTGATCGGCGCGCTGAAGTACGCCTTGAGGATCGCCTGCAGGCCGAAGAACAGCACGTGGTCATGCACGCCGCCGCGGCTCTCGACGTAGAAGAAGCTGGCGTCGGTGCCCGGGGGGTATTGCAGCCAGTGGCTGGCCTTGTAGCTGTCGGTGTTGAGGATCAGGTTGTCGAACGGGTGGCGGATGTTCATGACGTGAAACTCCTTCGCGTCGAAAGCCGGTGGTCTGTCCGCCGGCGGGGTGCGACCCGGCCGCGACCGGGCCAATCAGGGTCAGGCCGCTTCAGCCGCGGCCGATGAAATACTCAAGAATGTGCAGGTGGTCCTCGAAAAGGCGCGGGCCCATTTCCAGCGCCTCGGCCACCGGAAACCAGCGCGCCTTGTCGGCATCGTCACTGCCGCGCACGGCCGGCAGCTCGCCCTGCGGGAACTCGAAATGGAAGGCGTGGGTGATGGTGCGCCCGCGCAGCGAGCGCTCGGGGTGGTCGAAGACATGGCTCCCCTTGAGCGAGCCGCGCAGCACCGGTGCCGGCAGCTTGAGGCGGGTCTCTTCGCGCAGCTCGCGAACGCAGCCATCGAGCAAGGCCTCGTCCTGGCGGATGAAACCGCCCGGCAGCGCCCAAAGACCCTTGCCCGGCGCGCTGCGTCGGCGGATCAGCAGCACATGGCCCGAGTGCACCACCACCGCATCGGTGGTGACGAAGGTCGGCGCGTAGGGCGCAGCATTCCAGGCCGCGCGGTAGTCGCGCAGAAAGCGGTATTCCTCGACCAGCTCGGCATGCGCCGGGTCGTGCCGACGGAAGGCATCGAGCATGGCGAACACCGGCTCGGGCACGTTGGCGCGCACCAGCATCAGGCTGCCGTAATCGCCGGGGCCGGTCTCGAACAGGTGGCGGCGCAGATCTGTTGCGGAGAGCGTCTCGGTGTGGCCGACATCGATCAGCCGCCACTGCGGGAATTCCTCGAGGTAGTAGCTGCTGGCGTCCTTGCGCTGGCCGATCAGGCCAATGCGCGCATCCGCCGGACCGCCGTCGGCGCGGATCGCCTCGGCGACGGTGCGCTGCACGGCGGCGATCCACTGCGCCTCGTTGTAGAGGTGGTCGCGCAAGGGGCGCACGAGGATCTGGTCGGCGGCATCTTCCAGCGCGGCCTGCACCATCACCCGGCGCTCGGCGGCGGTCCAGGGATTGCGCGGCGTGCGCGGGGCGTCGGCCGAGCCGATTAGCAGGATGAGCTTGCCGGGTCTGGCGGCCGTGCGTGTCGTTTGGGGGCTTCCGTCGGCAGTGCCCCGGAGCAGACGCAGGGCGTGGCGGGCGACGGCGAGATGGCCGTTGTGGAACGGCTCGAAGCGGCCAATGAAGACCACGTAGTCGAAGTCCATGAGGATCCCTCTGGCGTTGATACCGCTGGTCAGTCCGGCGGCATGGGACCCAGACTACGCCTTTCGCCGGAATGTTCAAGCGCAGCGCATTGGTCGGCGCCGCGGCGGCAGCGGCCGGCTACAGGGGCGCTACGCCTTTCGCGGGAAGGGGCGCTGCAATCGCAAAGCGCCCGCCCTGCTCTGCCATGACGAGTCTGCGGACTTGCACGGGCACAGAGGCGCCATGTTCACGCCGCAGGTGGCATCACCTTCCCTCCACACTTGGAATCTCCATGGATAGCTCCAGCGCTCCTGATTCACCGCCGCCCGGATCCACAAGCCCGCCCCCCGCCCTGAGCCCCGCCGCCCGCCGCCTGCGCAGCGCGCTCATCCTGGCCCTGGTCGGTGCGGTCGGCCTGGGCGTGGCCGGCCTGCGCGGCGCCCTGGGCAGCGCCGCGGATTCGCGGCCCAGCCAGATCGTCGACACCCAGCAGGGCGGCGCCGAGCCGCGGCATGCGGGCTTTCGCCGCGCCCATGCGCGCGGGCTCTGCGTCAGCGGGCGCTTCATCGGCTCGGGCGAGGCGGCGACGCTGTCGGCGGCGCGGCTGTTCTGGGCGACCGAGTCGCCCCTGCTCGGGCGTCTTTCGATCGGCGGCGGCAACCCGACCGCTCCCGAAGCCAGCGCCGGCGTGCGCAGCCTGGCCCTGGTGATCACCCAGGCCGATGGCCAGCAGTGGCGGATGGCGATGAACACGCCGCCGGTGCTGCCGGTCGGCACGCCGCAGGCCTTCCACGCGCAGCTGCGCGCGCTGGCCCCCGACCCCGCGACCGGCCGGCCCGATCCGGCGCGGCTCGCGGCCTTCTTCGTGGCGCACCCGGAAAGCGCGGCCTTCCGCGCCTGGCAGGCGCAGTACCGGCCCAGCGACAGCTGGGCGAACACGCGCTACCACAGCATCAATGCCTTCGTGCTGGTCGCGGCCGACGGCCGCCGCCAGCCGGTGCGCTGGGCCCTGGTGCCGGAACAGGGCTTCGCGCCGCTGGACGAGGGTCCGCGCGCGGATGACGCGCTCAGCCAGGAGTTCGCGCAGCGCCTGCAGCGCGGACCGGTGCGCTGGACTCTGCGCCTGCAGCTGGCCGAGCCCGGCGATGCAGTCGAGGACCCGAGCCAGCCCTGGCCGGCGCAGCGTCGCGAAATCGACGCCGGCGTGGTGGAGCTGGTTGCCGCCGAGGCCCAGCAGGGCGGCGCCTGCAATGGGCTCAACTTCGATCCGCTGGTGCTGCCGCGCGGCATCGAACCCTCGGCTGATCCGATCCTGCACGCGCGTCGAGCCGCCTATGCCGAGAGCCTGCGCCGACGTGCCCGCGAGACCCTGAGCGGAGCCGGCCCATGAGTGCGCGCTATCCGCTGTCGGCGCGCCTGCTGCACTGGGCGATGGCCGCCCTGCTGCTGTCGATGCTGTGCCTGGGCGCAGCCATGGTCGACCGCTGGCAGCCCTGGGCGACGGAAGCCCTGCAGCTGCACAAGGCGCTGGGCCTGCTCGCCCTGCTCCTGCTGCTGGTTCGGCTGCTGAACCGTCTGCGCTTCCGCGCCCCGGCCCTGCCGGACGAAATGCCTGCCGCGCAGCGCACGATCGCGCATCTCAGCCATCTTGGCCTGTACGCGCTGATGCTGGCCCTGCCCCTGACCGGCTGGGCCATGCAGGGCGCCGCCGGGCTGCCGCAGCAGCTGTTCGGCCTCGTGCTGCCGGCGCTCATGGACGCGGACCTCGCGCGTTACGGCCTGCTGCGCGAACTGCATGCCTGGCTGGCCTACGGCCTGCTGGCGCTGGTGCTGCTGCATGCCGGCGCGGCCCTGCACCACGCCTGGGTGCGCCGTGATGGACTGCTGGCGCGGATGGGCTTTGGCGCCGGCCACGCGCGTGAGAACGCAGCAAACGAGCCGGCAGCGGTCGACGGTGCATCGCCCTTCGCGGGACACGCGGCAGCGGACAGCAGCGAAGTCAGCCGGCCCTGAACTGCAGCGGCGGGTACGGATCCCGCCGATTTCCCGCGCCCGCCGCTGTGAGGACAGGGCTCAGGTCGCGGCCGTCAGCGCAGCGGCCAGCCCGGATGCTGGAACTGCTTGCCGTAGCGCTGCAGGCTGGCGTGCAGGGCGTCGTGCTCCTCGGCCGGGCTGGCGCCGGCCTCCAGCCGCTGCGCTGACAGCAGCAGCTCGGCAAGGATGCCGTGCAGGGCCGCATCGGCCTCGGGCTCCAGCCGGCAGTTGGCGAACAGGAGCTCGATCTGCGTACGCAGCGCGGCGGCGAGGGTGGCGCCCTCGCTCTGCGTACGCACGGCGGCAATCACGGCATCGAGGATGGCCTGCATGCCCTGGCGCAGCGGCGCGTCCGATGCCCAGCCGCCGGCGGGGGCAACCAAATCTCCGGTGGCTACCGCGTGCGCATGGGCGTGGTCATCGGCCTCGGTCTGTGGCCCCGCTGCAGCCGCAGCGGGTGCGGGAGGCTGATCAGGCGGGCGCGGGCGGGCCTGCGCTGGCACGGGTGCGGAGGGCGGCTGGGTGCCTGCGGCGGGCGATGCCGGCTCAGGGCTGCAGCCGCTGGCCGTGAGCAGCAGCAGGCCGAGGCCAATCGGCAACAGGCGGAACGGGAGGGGGATATGCATGGGCCATCTCCTTCGATGGCGCAGGATGTGAGCCGGGTGGGTCGCTGCCTTCTTCCGCCGCTCAGGCGCCGCAGCAGCCACCGCAGCAGTCACTGCGCTCGGCCGGTTCGGCGGCCGCGGACACCGTCAGGGCGGCGGACTGCAGCACCTTGAGCACCGTGGCCGGATCCAACTCCGAATGCACGCGCAGCGCGCCGCTGGCAGCGTCGGACTCCACGTGAGCGGAGGCGTCCTGCGATGCCAGCGCGCGCTGGGTCTGTTCAAGCCACTGGGCAGGTGTGCGGGACATGCGCGGAATCTCCATGGGTCGGGGCACTGCGGGGCGTTCGCGCGGCGAACATGCGTATCGAGAACGCAGCGTGTGGCAGCGCCGATTGCAACGCACTGATCCAGGTCATGGCTGGGCATTCACGCCTGCGCCAGTCTCGGGCGCTGCTGCCGCGACCCCAAAGGAGACCTCATGGAACTGCGAATCGAACGCCCAGGCGCAAATCTCGACGTGCGCGCATTGCTGCTGGAACTCCTGGCGCTCGATGCGTCGGCCGTGCTGGATCGCGAGACTGCCAGCGGAGCTCTGCGCATCGCCACCCTGCTGCCGACAGCGCACGTGCTGCAGGCGCTGCAGGCGCACGGTCTGGCACTGCGCGCCGAGGACCTGCTGCCGCTGCCTTCCGTCTGCTGCGGCGGCTGCAGCGGCTGAGCCCGCCGCGCGCCGGCGGTGCTCGACGGCGGACAGCCCGTTGCCGGCTTTAGATGTCGAAGCAGGCCACCAGACCACCCCCACAACGAGTCCCAGAGCGTTTGCGATGTGGGTGGACGCATCGCGAGTGAGACGCGTGGGGAAACGCCCGTGCTGCGGGTAGCGCCGCTTCAGTGGGTCCGCGAGCGCAGCCATCCGCACTCAGCCGGCAAAGGGCGTGCAGATCGAGCGCAGGGCCAGTCGCCCGGCCTCGCTCAGCCACAGCCGACGCTCATCCATCGCGAACAGCCCGGCCTCCTGCTGCGGCGCCAGCGCCGCCAGCTCGCGCCGGAAGTAGGCGCGGAAATCCAGCTCGTGGCGGTCCTGCAGCTGCGCCAGATCGAGCGCGCCGCGGCACAGCAGGTCGTGCAGCACATCGCTGCGCAGGCGCGCGTCGAGGTCCAGCCGCTGGCCGCGCCACAGGGGGAACTCGCCCATATCGACCGCGCCCTCCCAGGCCGGCAGGTCGACGTGGTTCTGGCAGCAGGCGTCGCCGATCCGGCTCTGCGCGCTGACCCCGAGGCCGATCAGGTCGGTCTCGGCATGTGGCGTATAGCCCAGCGCGTTGCGGTGCAGCTGGCCACTTCGGCGGGCGCGTGAGAGGTCATCCTGCGGCAGGGCGAAGACATCGAGGCCGATCGCGTCGTAGCCGGCCTGCAGCAGGCAGCGGATCGCCGCGGCGCGCTGGGCGATGCGCTCCCCCAGCGGTCGCATCAGCTCGCCGGCGGGCGACGCCCGCTGGCCGATGCGGCCGCCAAGCGGGTGCAGGCTGATGCGGTCCGGCTGCAGCTGAAGCAGAACCGCCAGCCACTGCAGCAGATCCTGCTCGCTGCGCCCGGGCAGGGCGTAGAGCGCGTCGAAACAGACCGAGCGGAAGCCGGCGCTGCGCGCTGCCGCGACGCTGGCCTGCAGCGCTGTCTCGACGAGCTCGCGTCCCAGCCGCTGCTGGGTGGCGCGATCGAAATCGAACACGCTGAAGCGCGCGCGATTGAAGCCCAGGTCGGCGAAGCCCTGGATCTCGTCGCCGCTGTGCGCGCCGGCGGGCAGCTCGATCATGAACTCGCGCTCGCGACCGCGGCTCAGAAAGAAATGCCGGGAGGCGGCGTACAGCAGCTCGCCCAGCGCCAGCGCATCGACCTTGCTCGGACCACCCCCGCCGACCTTCAGCTGGATCACATCGCGATCGCGATCGAACAGCGTGCGGTCTGCTCGCACTGCCGCGCCAGACGTTCGAAATAGGTGCGAACACGCTGCCGATCCGCGCCAACGGAGACGGTGCCGGGACAGTGGTGGCAGGGCTGCTCGGCGAAGGGCACGTGCAGGGACAGCGACAGCCGCCGCGGCACCGGGTCCTCATTGCTTTCGCGAGCAGCCGCGCGCAGCTGGCGCTCGCCGAATTCGGGCGAGAAGCGAGTGGGATCCGGATAGCCCCGGAAGCCGCTATCGAGTCCGGAGAACCTGAGCAGAGACTCCATGGCGGGGGCGAGCGAAATGGGCATGGTCCCAGTCTCCCCGCAGCGACGCGCCGGC
>LNFM01013966.1_pt1 | contig 10058 bp, 6 predicted proteins | sample 596031 | NCBI WGS metagenome assembly LNFM01 (sample SAMN04254537, study PRJNA301005) | activated carbon metagenome | isolation source: dual media filters at the Ann Arbor, Michigan drinking water treatment plant | place: USA: Ann Arbor | reverse complement strand
GGTGCGGGTTCTCGAGCTTGATCTGGTTGATGAGGTCGATGCCGAAGTTGCAGTGCATGGACTCGTCGCGCAGGATGTACTGGTACTGCTCGGCGGCACCCGTCATCTTGTTCTGGCGGCCCAGCGCCAGGATCTGCGTGAAGCCCACATAGAAGAACAGGCCCTCCATCAGGCAGGCGAAGACGATCAGGCTCTTCAGCAGCGTCTGGTCGGTCTCGGGCGTGCCGGTGTGGAAGTGCGGGTCCATGATCGCGTCGATGAACGGGATCAGGAACTCGTCCTTGTCGCGGATCGACGCGACCTCGTGATACGCGTTGAAGATCTCGCTCTCGTCCAGGCCCAGGCTCTCGACGATGTACTGGTAGGCGTGGGTGTGGATCGCCTCCTCGAACGCCTGGCGCAGCAGGAACTGCCGGCACTCGGGCGCCGTGATGTGGCGGTAGGTGCCCAGCACGATGTTGTTGGCGGCCAGCGAGTCGGCGGTGACGAAGAAGCCGAGGTTGCGCTTGATGAGGCGGCGCTCGTCGTCGGTCAGGCCGTTGGGGTCTTTCCAGGTCGCGATGTCGCGCGACATGTTCACCTCTTGCGGCATCCAGTGGTTGGCGCAGGTGGAGAGGTACTTCTCCCAGGCCCACTTGTACTTGAACGGCACCAGCTGGTTGACGTCGGTCTGGCCGTTGATGATGCGCTTGTCGGCGGCATTCACGCGGCGGGTCGATGTGCCTGCGGCGACTGCCGGCGTGCTCATGCGCGGGGCCGGCAGCTTGGGCTCGGGCAGGGCCGCCAGCGGGGCGGTGGTGCCGAACATCGGCAGCGTCGCGGACACCGCGGCCGCGGCTGCAGCGAGCGGGGCGGCGGGCTCTTGCAGCAGCGCCACGGGGGCGATGCGAGGCGCGAGGCTTGGCGCCTGATTCGAGTTGCTTTTGACTTCGTCTTCCCAGACCAGCATGTGCGTATGTCCTGTCGGTTCGAATTATCTGAGTGTTGTTCGCAAACACCAAGCGCTGGTTGACTTTGCGACGTTCTCGTTGTTGCAGGGGCGCATCGTGTTCGTGTTGATCACGCGGTCGATGCGCCCCTTTTTCACGCTCTGTCGAGCACGGGCGGAAGGCCGGTCGACGGGCCGCTGATGGCCCGCCTGCAGCCCTGTTCATGCAGCCCTTATTGGCAGGCCTCGCAGTCGGGGTTGTCGATGGAGCAGAACTTGACGTCGGTGGCCGGCTCGGCCGCCGCGGCCGCGGCCATGGGCGCCGCGCCCTGGCCCATGCTCACGGCATTCAACGCGCCCGGTGCGACGGTGGATTTTTCGGAGTACGTGGCGCTCGTCGTGCGCAGGTAGTAGGTGGTCTTCAGGCCACGCAGCCAGGCGAGCTTGTAGGTCTCGTCGAGCTTGCGACCCGAGGCGCCGGCCATGTAGATGTTGAGCGACTGCCCCTGGTCGATCCACTTCTGGCGGCGCGCACCGGCTTCCACGAGCCACGTGGCGTCGACCTCGAAGGCCGTGCCGTACAGGCGCTTGAGTTCCTCGGGCACGCGGTCGATCGGACGCAGCGAGCCGTCGAAGTGCTTGAGGTCCATGACCATCACGTCGTCCCACAGGCCGAGCTTCTTCAGGTCGCGCACGAGGTACTCGTTGATGACCGTGAACTCGCCCGAGAGGTTGCTCTTCACCGACAGGTTGGCGAAGCTCGGCTCGATGGAGGCATCGACGCCGATGATGTTGCTGATGGTGGCCGTGGGCGCGATGGCCACGCAGTTGCTGTTGCGCATGCCGTGCTCGGCGATCTTGGCGCGCAGCGTGTTCCAGTCCATCGAGGTCGAGCGGTCGACCTCGACGTACTGCGCGCCGCCGCGGGCGTCGGCCAGCATGTCCAGCGTGTCCTGGGGCAGGATGCCGCGGTCCCAGAGGCTGCCGCGGTAGCTGCTGTAGCGGCCGCGCTCGGCAGCCAGTTCGCTGCTGGCCCAGTAGGCGTAGTAGCAGACGGCTTCCATGCTGCGGTCGGCAAACTCCACCGCCTCGGCGCTGGCGTAGGGCAGGCGCAGTTCGTACAGGCAGTCCTGGAAGCCCATGATGCCCAGGCCCACCGGGCGGTGGCGCAGGTTGCTGTCGCGGGCCTTCTTGACGGCGTAGTAGTTGATGTCGATGACGTTGTCGAGCATGCGCATCGCCGTGGCCGTGGTGCGCTTGAGCTTGTCGTGGTCGATCTGCATCACGCCGTCGACCGACTTCAGGTGCTGCGGCAGGTTGACGCTGCCCAGGTTGCACACCGCGATCTCGGTGTCCGACGTGTTGAGCGTGATCTCGGTGCACAGGTTGGACGAGTGCACCACGCCCGCGTGCTGCTGCGGGCTGCGCACGTTGCAGGCGTCCTTGAAGGTGATCCAGGGGTGCCCGGTCTCGAACAGCATCGACAGCATCTTGCGCCACAGGTCCTTGGCCGGCATGCGCTTGAAGAGCTTGATCTCGCCGCGGTCGACCTTGGCCTCGTAGGCGACGTAGGCGTCTTCGAAGGCCTTGCCGAACTTGTCGTGCAGGTCGGGGCAGGTGCTGGGGCTGAACAGCGTCCAGTCGCCGCCGTCCACCACGCGGCGCATGAAGAGGTCGGGGATCCAGTTGGCGGTGTTCATGTCGTGCGTGCGCCGGCGGTCGTCGCCGGTGTTCTTGCGCAGCTCGAGGAATTCCTCCAGGTCCAGGTGCCAGCTTTCCAGGTAGGCGCAGACCGCGCCCTTGCGCTTGCCGCCCTGGTTGACGGCGACCGCCGTGTCGTTGACGACCTTCAGGAACGGCACCACGCCCTGGCTCTTGCCGTTGGTGCCCTTGATGTAGGAGCCCAGCGCCCGCACGCGCGTCCAGTCGTTGCCCAGGCCGCCGGCGAACTTGCTCAGCAGCGCGTTTTCCTTCAGCGCCTCGTAGATGCCGTCCAGGTCATCGGCCACCGTGGTCAGGTAGCAGCTGCTGAGCTGGCTGCGGCGCGTGCCGCTGTTGAACAGCGTGGGCGTGCTGCTCATGAAGTCGAAGCTGGACAGCACGTTGTAGAACTCGATGGCGCGCGCCTCGCGGTCGATCTCGTTCAGGCTCAGGCCCATGGCCACGCGCATGAAGAAGGCCTGCGGCATCTCGATGCGCTGCTCGTCGATGTGCAGGAAATAGCGGTCGTACAGCGTCTGCAGGCCGAGGTAGTCGAACTGCAGGTCGCGGCTGGCGTCCAGGGCCGCGCCCAGGCGGGCCAGGTCGAACTGCTGCAGCTTCTCGTCCAGCAGCTCGGCCTCGACACCCTTCTTGATGAACTGCGGGAAGTACTCGGCGTAGCGCTCGCTCATCTGCTCCTGCGTGACCTCGCCGCCCAGGATCTCGCGGCGGATCGTGTGCAGCAGCAGCCGGGCCGTGGCGCGCGTGTACGACGGCTCCTTCTCGATCATCGTGCGGGCGGCCAGGATCGCGGCCTTGTAGACCTCGTCGATCGGCACGCCGTCATAGAGGTTGCGGCGCGTCTCGGCCAGGATCGGCTCGGCCTTGACGTCGGCACCCAGGCCCACGCAGGCGGACTCGATCAGCGCGCGCAGCGCGTCCATGTCCAGCGGCACGCGCTGGCCGTGTTCGGTCATGTGCAGCTCGGCGACCTTCACGACCGCCGGCGTGCCCTGGCGGGCCCGCTCCTGCGAGCGGCGCTCGCGGTACAGCACGTAGGCGCGCGCCACTTCGTGGTGGCCGCTGCGCATCAGGCCCAGCTCGACGTGGTCCTGCACGTCCTCGATGTGGAAGGTGCCGCCGCCCGGGCGCGAGCGCAGCAGCGCACGCACCACCGATTCGGTCAGCCGCTCGACCGTCTCGCGCACGCTGGCCGAGGCCGCGCCCTGTGTGCCGTGCACGGCCAGGAAGGCCTTCATCAAGGCCACCGCGATCTTGTTGGGCTCGAACACCACCACCGCGCCGTTGCGCCGGATGAGCTGGTAACCCGCATAGGCGTTGCCGGGCGCGCCGGCCGTGCCGGTGGCGGGGCTGCGGGCGGCCGTCGTGGCGGTGGCGCCGGGCGCCGCGGTGGTCTGGACTGATTGCATTCGATCCCCTCAGGAAAATGGTCGGGTGGGCCCGTGGTCTTGATGTCGGTCTTGATGTCGGTCTTGGCGCCTGTCGTGCCGGGGCACGTCCGCGGGCCGTTGCAGCACTGCCCGGGCCGTGCCGGGCAGCTGCGAAGGACCCTTCAAACGGGCCCGGGCCGGCAGCGTCGTCGCCAAGCGCTGATCAGGAGCAGGCACTATATCTGGGGTGGGTCACCCCATCAAGCCACTACGGCTAGTGTTCCGTCGGGTGCAACCCTGTGCCGACCGCACGGCAGGCACAGGCATTGCCGACGGTCGGCTCAGGGGCCTGCGGGCCTGTGCCGCCCGGCGCTTGACGGCCTGCGCGGCGGGCCGCGCCAATAGGGGCTCTGCGCCCGAAACGGCCGCCAAAGCCGCGTGGTTTCAGGCCCTTGCGTGGCCGATCACCGGCAGGCGCGGCGTGTGGCCGCGCAACAGGCGGCGCAGGCGCGGCCAGTCGAAGCCCGGGCCCGGATCGGCCTTGCGGCCGGGCGCCACGTGTTCGTGGCCCACGGCCTCTGCCAAGGGGTAGCGCTGCGACAACACCCGCAGCAGCCGCGCGAGTTGCCGGTACTGCGCGGGCTCGAAGCAGTCGCCCTCGAGCCCCTCGAGCTCGATGCCGATCGACCAGTCGTTGCAGTTCTCGCGCCCGCGCCAGGCCGAGGCACCGGCATGCCAGGCGCGGTGCTCGCACGACACGAACTGCAGCGTGCGTCCGCTGCGCCGTACGAAGAAGTGCGCAGACACTTGCAGATCGCGGATGCCGGCGTAGTAGGGGTGCGCTTGCCAGTCGAGCCGGTTCGTGAACAGGCGCTGCACCGCATCACCGGCAAAGTGACCCGGCGGCAGGCTGATCGAATGCACCACGGCCAGCGACACGGCCATACCGACCGGACGTGGGCCGAAATTGGGCGACGGGCAGGCCCGTGCGCCGGCCCACCACCCCTGCTGCCAGACCGCGCGCCTGGGCACGGCGCCTACGGCGCTTCGGCGTCGGCCGTGCCGACGCCCAGGCGCGCCATGCGGTAGCGCATCTGGCGCAGCGACAACCCCAGGCTGGCGCCCGCCGCGGTGCGGTTGTAGCGGTGGCGCTCGAGCGCGCGCTCCAGGATGTCGCGCTCCACCGCGTCGAGATAGGCAGCCAGGTCGGCAGGCAGCACCGCCGGCGCCAGCGGGTTCAGCAGTGCACCCGTCGTCGCCACGGAAGCCGACAACGCCGAAGCGTCTTCGGCCGCGTCGGCGGCCTCCAGCGATGCGTCGGGCAGCCCCAGGTCGGCCCGGCCGATGGCGGGCCCGGCCGCCAGCGCCAGGGCGCGGTGCAGCAGGTTCTCGAGCTCGCGCACGTTGCCTGGAAAGGGGTAGCGCAGCAGCAGCTGCAGCGCATCGGCCGTGAGCGCGGGGGCCGGCACCACGCCGGCGTCGCGTGCGATGCGTTCGATGACCACCGCGCAGATGGCCGGCACGTCGGCGATGCGCTCGCGCAAGGGCGGCACCACGATGCGGATGACGTTGAGCCGGTAGAACAGGTCCTGGCGGAAGCGGCCGGCCTGCACCTCGGCGCCCAGGTCGCGGTGCGTGGCGCTGACGATGCGCACGTTCACCGGCAGCTCGGCCACGGCGCCCAGCGGCCGCACGGCACGCTCCTGGATCGCGCGCAGCAGCTTGCTCTGCATCGCCAGCGGCAGGTCGCCGATCTCGTCGAGGAACAGCGTGCCGCCCTGCGCGGCCTGGAAGAAGCCTTCACGGTCGTCGTTGGCGCCGGTGAACGCGCCCTTGCGGTAGCCGAAGAACTCGGCCTCGAGCAGGTTCTCGGGGATCGCGCCGCAGTTCACCGCCACGAACGGGCCCGCGGTGCGGGGTGAACAGTCGTGGATGGCGCGCGCCACCAGTTCCTTGCCGGTGCCCGACTCGCCGTGCACCAGCACCGGCGCCATGCTGCGCGAGACCTTCTCGACCAGGCTGCGCACCTGTTGCATGGCAATGGAGTCACCCAGCAGGCGCTCGAGCGCGGTGCGCCGCGGCGGGCTGCCGCGCGGTGCCAGCGCGGCAGGCGCGCGCACCGGCGCCGACATCACACCCGCCCCGCCCGGCGTGCGGCCCAGCGCCGACGCCACCACGGCGCGGAACTGCCGCAGGTCCACCGGCTTGGTGAGGTAGTCGTAGGCGCCGGCCTTCAGGGCCTCGACCGCGTTTTCCGGCGAGCCATAGGCGGTGATGACCACCGCCTTCTCGCCGCGGCCGGCTTCGTCGATGCGGCGCAGCAGGTCGAGGCCCGTGCCGTCGGGCAGGCGCATGTCGGTGATCAGCAGCTGGTAGCCGCCGGGGCCGCGCTCCTGCAGAAGGGTCCAGCCTTCTTCGACCGAGCCCGCACTCTCGACCTCGTAGCCTTCACGCAACAGCGTCAGCTCGTACAACGTGCGCAGATCGGGTTCGTCGTCGACGACCAGCAGGCGGGGGGTGGGCGGTGTGTTCAAGGCGGCTTGCAGGCGGCTGGGGGCGGCGCTCGGTGGGGCATGGGGGTCAGGCGGCGTCCAGCGGCAGCACCGCCGCAGTGGGCGCCAGCGCGGTGCGGCGCAGGCTCACCAGGAACTCGTTGCGCAGGCGCTCGGCGGCGGGGCGGGGGCGGTAGTCGATGCTGGCGCCATAGCGCTCGCACAGCTCGCGGCAAATATACAGGCCCAGTCCGGAGCCACGGCTGCGCGTCGAGAAGAAGGGCTCGAACAGCCTGCGCTCGACCTCGGGCGCGATGGGCTCGCCATCGCTCAGCACCGACAGCACCACCGTCTGCTCGTCGCGCAGCGCCAGGCGCAGGAACACCGAGCCCGGCGCGGCGCTGGCATGGCGCAGCGCGTTGTCGAGCAGGTTGACGAGCACGCGGCGCAGGTGCTCCGGATCGAACATCACGCCCAGCGGCTGGTGGCTGATCTCGGCGCGCAGCCGGCTGTCGGCGCCCATCGGCAGCTGCATCGTGCGCGCCCATTCCGACGCCGCACGGCCCACCGTGGCACTGGCGTCGATGGCGCGCAGCACGGGCTCGGCGCCCGGGGCCACTTCCATCACGTCGTCCACCAGCCGCTTCAGCCGCTCGACGTTGTCGGCCACCATTGTGGCCAGGCGCTGCTGGTCGGGGGCCTGCAGGTCTTCCAGCAGCAGCGCATTGGCCTGCGCGATGGCGGCCAGCGGGTTGCGGATCTCGTGCGCGATGCCGGCCGACATGCGCCCCATCGCGGCCAGTTTCTCCTGGCGGATGCGCGCCTGCAGCGTGCGCACGTCTTCCAGCAACAGCACCGCGGCGGGCTCGGTGGTCTGGTCGCGCGGCGCGCCCGGGGCCGCGGGGTCGGTGCCGCGGTTGCGCATGAAGCGCACCCGCATGCGCAGCGTGCGGGTGTGGCCGTGGCCGAACGACAGCGTCACGTCTTCGCCGGCCTCGGGCCAGCGGCCGCCCTGCAAGGCCTGCTCGGCGGACCGCAGCAGCACCGACCACGCCGGGTTGCGGTCCAGGCCGAACGGCGCCGGCGGGCTCAGGCCCTCGGCCACCAGCAGCGCCCGCGCTGCCGGGTTGGCCGCGCGCACCAGCAGCCGGCGGTCGATGACCAGCACGCCGTCGGCCATCTCCTCGATCACCAGGCGGTTCAGTTGCGCCTGCTGCCGCGCCAGTTCCAGGCTGCCGCGGGCCGCCGACTCCTCGCGCGCCAGCCGCGCCGCCAGCTCACCCGACAGCAGCGTGATGATGAACAGCCCCATGCCCGCCAGCCCCGACTGCAGCATCAGCGCCGGGGTCTCGATCGCGCCCGGTGCGCGCCAGGTCGTGAGCAGCAGCATCAGCGCCACGCCGGCCGCCGTGCCCAGTGCCAGCAGGCGCGAGGTCAGCACGCCCGCCATCAGCACCGGCAGCACCAGCAGCGCCGCGTAGTTGAAGGTCGAACCCACCTCCAGCAAATGCAGCAGCGTGAACGCCACCAGATCGACGCCGATGGTGGCCAGCCACTGCCGGCGGCGCTGCTGCGTGTGCGTCTGCGGCATGGCCAGCGGGCCGAAGCGCGGCAGCACCCACAGCGTGATGGCCTGCACCGCGTAGGCCAGCGAGATCAGCACCAGCCACTCGATGGCGCGCAGGCCCGACAGGCTGCTGATGCCGTGCACCGCCACCAGCCCCACACCCACGGCGGCGCGCGCCGCCGCGTAGGTGCGGTAGACACGGACGAACGAGGTGTCCTGCGCGCGCGCCAGCCGGCGCGCCTGGTGGTCGATGAAGCGGCTTTCGGTGGGCGCGTCGCCGGTGGCCAGCCAGTCGGGGTCGAACACCGATTCGCCGCCCCCGGCAGCCGAGTCGCCGGCACGCCGGCCTTCGGACCGCCGGTCGTTGCGCCGGCGGTCGTTGCGGCGGCGATCGGCGTCGCGGGCGTCCATGGGCCGCCGCGTCAGGCGCGAGGACCGGCGAGGCGGTGGGCCTCGCTGCAGAAGGGCCGCTCGGCCGCGTCCAGCACGACCTCGGCCGGCGGCAGGTGCACGCCGCAGTGCGCACACACCAGCATGGGTTGCGCTGCAGCGGCCGCCGGCTGGCGGTCCTTGCCGGCGCCGGGCGCATCGCGCGCCTGCGGCGGCTTCTCCGGCGGCCGGCGGCGGCCGACGGTCCACCACACCACCACCAGGATCACGGCGAGCAGGATCAGGTACTTCATGTCAGACCGCCCGGCCCAGCAGCACTTCGAACACGAAACGCGAGCCCGCATAGGCCAGCAGCAGCAGCACCGCGCCCACGTAGAGCCAGCGCGTGGCACGCCGGCCGCGCCAGCCGCGCAGACGCCGGCCGACCAGCAGCGCTGCAAACACCCCCCAGGCCAGCACCGAGAACACCGCCTTGTGGTCCGCCCAGCGCCACTGGACGGTGGTCAGCACACCCAGCAGCAGCGTGGCAGTGAGCACGGCAAAACCGGCTTCCACGAAACGGAAGGTCAGCCGCTCCAGCTGCAGCAAGGGCATGCCGAAGGCCGGACTGCCAGCGCTGCGGGCAGCCCCCGCAGCGGCGGGGCGCAGCCGCCGCTCGGCCGCGTCCAGCAGCACGGCATGCAGCACCGCGGCGCCGAACAGGCCGTAGGAGCCGACGCCGAGCGCAAAGTGCAGCGGTGCCAGCGCGGAGGTCATCACCTTCGGGTCGCCCGGGAACAGCGCCGCCAGCAGCACCGCAGCCACGCCGGCACCGCCCAGCCACTGCCGCACCGCGGGCAGCGGCACGAGGCGGCTCTCGACCGTGTAGACAGCGATCACCAGCCACACCGCCATCGACAGCACTGGCCCGAAGCCCAGCCTGGCACCGGGCTGCGACTGGCCGAAGCCACCGATGTCGATGATCAGCAGCAGGCCGTGCAGCAGAAAGCCGCCGAACAGCGCCGCCGCCGAAGGATGGCGCACCCCGCCGGCGGGCAGGGCGGCGATCAGGTAGAGCACCGCCGCGACGCCGATCAGCAGCAGCGCGCCACCCGGGGCCAGGGTCGGGGAGGCGGTCGATAGAATCATCCAGACAGTGTAATGACCGCGGGCCCCTGCAAAACAGCCCGCCAAGACGATGGCCACGACCCTCACCGACCGCCTGTCCAGGATGGTCAAGACGATGCGCGGCCAAGCGCGCATCACCGAAAGCAACGTGCAGGACATGCTGCGCGAGGTGCGCATGGCGCTGCTCGAGGCCGACGTGGCGCTGCCCGTGGTGCGCGACTTCATCGCCCGCGTGAAGGACAAGGCGCTGGGCCAGGAGGTCGCCGGTTCGCTGAACCCGGGCCAGGCCCTGGTGGGCGTGGTGCACAAGGAGCTGGCCGCCACGATGGGCGCTGGTGTCTCGGACATCAACCTCGCCGCGCAGCCGCCGGCGGTGATCCTGATGGCAGGCCTGCAGGGCGCGGGCAAGACCACCACCACGGCCAAGCTGGCCAAGCACCTGATCACCAAGCGCAAGAAGAAGGTGCTCACGGTCTCGGCCG
>LNFM01035150.1_pt1 | contig 10059 bp, 9 predicted proteins | sample 596031 | NCBI WGS metagenome assembly LNFM01 (sample SAMN04254537, study PRJNA301005) | activated carbon metagenome | isolation source: dual media filters at the Ann Arbor, Michigan drinking water treatment plant | place: USA: Ann Arbor | reverse complement strand
CCGGAAACACTCGCCATTCGGCAAATTCCGGCCTTGTTGAAGCAGGCCGAAGCCACGCGGTTGGTGCATGACGTACTCGCGGATTTACTGGAATACGGCACCACGGATCGCATTCAGGCTCACCTCAATGAGCTGCTTGGCACCATGGCCTGTCATGGCGCGGTGCGTGCCAATCGAAGGTTGACGCTGCCGGAAATGAACGCCTTGTTGCGCGATATGGAACACACCGAGCGCAGCGGTCAATGCAACCACGGTCGTCCGACCTGGGCGCAAATGGGCATGGACGACCTCGATAAGCTGTTTCTTCGCGGCCGATAAGGCCAGCATCCTTTAGAGATTTTCAGTATGTCCGAGCGCCTGCCTCCGGCGATCTTCCTGATGGGGCCAACAGCGGCCGGCAAAACGGACCTGGCCATTGCGTTGGCGAACGTGCTGCCTTGCGAGCTGATCAGCGTCGACTCTGCGCTCATTTACCGTGATATGGATATCGGTACGGCCAAGCCGGATAAGGCCACGCTGGCTGAATTCCCCCATCGGCTGATCGATATACGCGACCCTGCAGAAAGTTACTCGGCGGCCGAGTTTCGTGCTGATGCGCTAGCGGCAATGGCTGACATCACCGCGCGCGGACGGATTCCGCTGCTAGTCGGTGGCACCATGCTGTATTTCAAAGCGTTGCTGGAGGGGCTTGCGGACATGCCGGGTGCGGACGCCCAGCTGCGTGCCCAGCTGGAGGCGCGCGCGCAAGCCGAAGGTTGGGATGTGCTGCATGCCGAATTGCGCCAGATTGACCCCGATTCGGCTGCGCGCATTCATCCCAATGACCCGCAGCGCCTGATTCGCGCGCTTGAGGTCTATCACCTGAGCGGGCAAAGCATGACCGCGCACCGCATGCGGCAGGCGGCAGAAAATAGCGCGTGTGGCACATCGTCCGGTAATCAATTCCCCTATACTGTCGCGCACTTGGCCATTGCACCAGCGCAGCGTCAGGTGCTGCATGAGCGAATTGCCCTGCGTTTTGAGCAGATGTTGGAACAGGGGCTGGTTGCTGAGGTCGAACGCCTGCATCAACGAAGTGACTTGCACGTGGGGCTGCCGTCTATAAGAGCTGTCGGTTACCGTCAGGTCTGGGATTATCTGGATGGCAAGCTGGATGCCGAACAGATGCAGGCGCGCGGCGTGATCGCCACACGACAGCTGGCCAAGCGCCAATTCACTTGGTTACGTGGCTGGCAGCAGGATGTGCACTGGTTGGATAGCCTGGCTTGCGACAATCTGCCGCGTGCCTTGAAATACCTGTCAACGGTCTCCATATTGACCTGAGACCTTGCCGTTGGCCGTCTATCCTTGGGGGTAAACGGGCCTTCCTTAAAGGAGTGCGGCACATGTCAAAAGGGCATTCGCTACAAGACCCTTACCTGAATACCTTGCGTAAGGAACGCGTCCCGGTTTCCATCTATCTGGTTAACGGCATCAAGCTGCAAGGCCAGATCGAATCATTCGACCAGTTCGTGATTTTGCTGAAAAACACTGTCAGCCAGATGGTCTACAAACACGCTATTTCCACTGTTGTGCCAAGCCGTCCGGTGCGTCTGCCGAGCGCCAGCGAGACCGAGCAGGCTGAAGCCGAATCCGGTAACGACTGAATCCTGATTTAGGAGGCTGTATTGTTCTTCGAGCGCCATGAAGGTGGAGAGCGGGCCATCCTGGTACACCTGGATGGTCAAAACCCCGAGGTGCGCGAGGATCCGCAGGAGTTTCAGGAGCTTGCGCTTTCTGCAGGCGCTGAAGCTGTTGCATTCTTCAGCATCCCCAGTAACCGTCTTACGGCCAAGTACCTGATTGGTAGCGGCAAAGTTGAAGAATTGCGCGATCAGGTCAAAGCGACTGAGGCCGATCTGGTTATCTTCAATCACGTCTTGACGCCCAGTCAGGAACGCAACCTTGAGCGGGTTTTCGAATGTCGAGTATTGGACCGTATTGGTCTGATCCTCGACATTTTTGCTCAGCGGGCGCGTACCCATGAGGGCAAGCTGCAAGTCGAACTGGCTCAGCTGGACCATATGAGTACGCGGCTGGTGCGTGGCTGGACCCACCTTGAGCGACAAAAAGGTGGTATCGGTCTGCGTGGTCCGGGTGAAACCCAGTTAGAAACAGACCGCCGTCTGTTGCGTGTGCGGATCCGCCAGATCAAGCAAAAGCTCGAGAAGGTGCGCAGCCAGCGCGAGCAAGCGCGGCGCGGGCGCCAGCGTGCTGATATTCCATCGGTGTCACTGGTGGGTTACACCAACGCTGGCAAATCGACTTTGTTCAACGCGCTGACTACATCCGATGTCTATGCGGCTGATCAGTTGTTCGCCACACTTGATCCCACCTTGCGCCGTCTTGAGTTGGATGATCTTGGTCCAATTGTGCTGGCTGACACGGTGGGGTTTATTCGTCATTTGCCGCACAAGCTGGTTGAGGCTTTCCGTGCGACGCTTGAGGAGTCAAGCAACTCAGACTTGCTGTTGCATGTGATCGACTCTCACGAGCCTGAGCGGGATCAGCAAATCGAGCAGGTGCTGGCGGTGCTCGGCGAAATCGGCGCGCAAGACCTGCCCATGCTTGAGGTGTACAACAAGCTCGACTTGCTCGAGGGCGTGGAGCCGCAAATACAGCGCGACGGCGATGGAAAACCACAGCGCGTTTGGCTCTCTGCCCGTGACGGGCGAGGCTTGCCGTTGCTGCGTCAGGCCATTGCCGAGTTATTGGGCGATGACCTGTTTGTCGGTACATTGCAGTTGCCACAACAGCTTGGTCGTATGCGCGCTCAGTTCTTCGCCTTGGGCGTGGTACAAAATGAGCATTTCAGCGACGATGGCAGCAGTGTGCTGGCGGTGCGCATGCCGCGTGTTGAGCTCAATCGCTTGGCTAGTCGCGAAGGTTTTGAGCCGCAAACGTTTATAGAACAACACACTTTGCAATAAAGCCTGTACCAGCGACTTTGCCGCTGGATGCAGGCATTCTGTAGCATTGGCGGGCGCGCCGTGGGTGCGTCTTTGCTTTATCAGATGGAGAGCGCTATGGCTTGGAATGAGCCGGGTGGCAATTCGAATAATCAGGATCCCTGGGGTGGCCGTAAAGGCGGTGACCGCAAGGGGCCGCCTGATATCGATGAGGCCTTCCGCAAGCTGCAAGATGGCCTGAATGGGTTGTTTGGTGGCGGCAAAAAACGAGGCAGCGAGACTGGCTCAGGTAGTGGTGGTGGTTTTGGCCTTCTGTTTGTTGGGCTGGGGCTTTTGCTTGCTGTCTGGCTGTACAGTGCAATCTATGTCGTCGACGAGCAGGAGCAGGCTGTCGTGCTGCGTTTCGGGGAATACCACGAGACGGTTGGCCCGGGTCTGAACATCTACTTCCCGCCAATTGACCGCAAGTTTCAGGAAAACGTCACCCGTGAGCGTGCTTACAGCAAGCAAGGGCAGATGTTGACCGAAGACGAGAACATCATCGAAGTACCGCTGACCGTGCAGTACAAGATCAGTAACCTGCAGGACTTCGTCCTCAATGTTGATCAGCCAGAAGTCAGTTTGCAGCATGCGACTGACAGCGCACTGCGGCATGTCGTCGGTTCGACTGAGATGGACCAGGTGCTGACTGAGGGTCGCGAGTTGATGGCCAGCGAAGTGCGTGAGCGCTTGCAGCGTTTCCTGGACACCTATCGCACCGGCATCAGCATTACTCAGGTCAACATCCAGAGTGCTGCTGCACCGCGTGAGGTTCAGGAAGCTTTCGATGACGTGATCCGTGCCCGTGAAGACGAGCAGCGTGAAAAGAACCAGGCTGAAACCTACGCCAATGGTGTGGTTCCCGAGGCTCGTGGTCAGGCGCAGCGCTTGATCGAAGATGCCAACGGCTATCGCGATGAAGTGATTTCACGCGCGCAAGGTGAGGCTAATCGCTTTACTGCATTGGTCGCTGAGTACCGCAAGGCGCCTGAGGTGACTCGCGAGCGTCTGTACCTGGATACCATGCAGGAGTTGATGTCCAACACCAGCAAGGTGCTAGTAACTGGCGATAAAGGGCAAAACAATTTGCTCTATTTACCGCTGGATAAAATGATTGATGGCCGGACGTCTTCTACGGCTAGCCCCATTTCAGGTGCTGCAAGCTCAACAAGTTCCACTTCGGGTATGAGCATTGATCCAAGCCAAGTTGACCTGCGTACAAGGGAGAGCCGCTGATGAGCAATAAATCGCTGATCGCCCTTATTGTTGGCGTGGTGTTGGCTGTAGTGGCCTGGAACAGCTTCTATATCGTTTCGCAAACCGAACGTGCTGTGCTGTTGCAGTTTGGTCGAATCGTGAAGCCCGATGTACAGCCTGGTCTGCACGTGAAGATTCCTTACGTTAACCAGGTTCGCAAGTTTGATGCGCGTCTGCTGACGCTGGACTCCACCAGTTCACGCTTCCTGACCTTGGAAAAGAAAGCGCTGATGGTTGACGCATTTGCCAAATGGCGTGTGCTGGATGCTGAGCGTTACTACACGGCAACCTCCGGGATTAAGCAGATTGCAGACGAGCGCTTGGCGCGTCGACTCGAAGCGTCCTTGCGAGATCAGTTCGGTAAGCGCACCTTGCACGAATCGGTGTCGGGTGAGCGCGATGCACTGATGGCTGATGTGACGGCTTCTCTCAATCGTGCAGCGCAAGCTGAGTTGGGCATTGAGGTTGTTGATGTGCGAGTCAAGGCCATCGACCTGCCCAAGGAAGTAAACCGCAGCGTGTTTGATCGTATGGGCTCGGAGCGTGAGCGTGAGGCTCGTGAGCACCGCGCTAAAGGCAAGGAGTTGGCAGAAGGTATTCGTGCAGATGCTGATCGTCAGCGCCGCGTGCTGTTGGCTGATGCTTACCGTCAGGCTGAAGAGCTCCGGGGCCAGGGTGATGCCCAGGCTGCCGCGATTTATGCCAAAGCCTACGGCATGGATCAGGAGTTCTACTCCTTCTACCGCAGCCTGCGTGCCTACCGCGAAAGTTTCGCTGACAAACGCGATGTGTTAGTGCTGGACCCTAGCAGTGATTTCTTCCGTTACCTGGAAAAATCCAAGCCTTAACCGCTAAGGGGAGTCCCGAGCTTTAAGCTGCGAATCAGCACTCAGTGCTTGTTGCGGCTTGAAGCTTGTGGCTTGTGGCCTACAGCGTGGTATCATTAATCAGCCGGGAAAATCCCGGCTTTTTTGCGCCTGCAGGAAGCATTTATCAGAAGCAGGGCGTTGAGTTGGTGCTGAAAAGCATCATGCCTTGCCTCTGCTCGCACCTGCGGCGCGACGGACTTTTACAACTGATGCAGCTGTCTGTCAGGCAGCTGCGTTTGATGGGATTGACCCGCCTGAAGGCTTGTGCCGCCCGGTTCAAGAGGGGAATGGCGAAATGGCAACGGTAGACCGCTGGCTACTGCCAGATGGCATCGAAGAAGTACTGCCACCGTACGCAGGGCGTATTGAGGTGGCGCGCCGCCAGGTGCTGGATCTGTTTCAGCGTTGGGGCTATGAGTTTGTGGTCACGCCGCACATCGAGTATCTGGAGTCGCTGCTGACTGGCGCCGGCCAAGATCTTGATCTGCGCACCTTTAAGGTCACAGATCCGCTGTCTGGTCGGCAGATGGGCTTTCGCGCCGATATCACGCCGCAGGTGGCGCGCATTGATGCGCATACCCTGCGTCGCGAGGGGCCGAGTCGTCTGTGCTATGCCGGTAGTGTGGTGCATGCTCAGCCGCGCGCGCTGACCACTTCGCGCAGCCCGATCCAGCTGGGCGCCGAGTTGTACGGCGATGCCAGCCCTGCCAGTGATGTGGAAGTGATCAGCCTTCTGGTCAGCACCCTTGAGCTGGCTGTGGTGCCGGATGTGCACATGGACCTTGGTCATGTGGGTATCTACCGCGGTCTGGCGCGTGCCGCCGAGCTCTCAGGCGAAGTCGAGCAGCAGCTCTTTGATGCTTTGCAGCGCAAGGCTATTGATGAAGTCGATGAGCTGACGCAAGCGCTGCCAGATGATCTGCGCAAGATGCTGCGTGCGCTCAGTGAGCTGTGTGGCGGTCGTGAGGTCTTGGATCTGGCGCAGGCCTGCCTGGTTGATGCGCCGGACGATGTGCATGCTGCACTGGATGACCTAATGGCCATCGCGGATGCCTTGAGCTTGCGCTACCCCGAGTTGCCGCTTTATTTCGATCTTGGCGAACTTCGCGGTTATCACTACCACACCGGTGTGGTGTTCGCGGCTTTTGTCCCAGGTGTTGGTTATGCCATCGCCCAAGGCGGTCGTTATGACGACATCGGGGCTGACTTTGGTCGTGCGCGTCCGGCCACAGGCTTCTCGACAGATTTGAAGACCCTGGTCAGTCTGGGGCAGATGCAGTTGGCCGAAGAGCCGGCTGGTGTCTGGGCTCCGGATAACCATGATGTGTTTTTGTGGCAAGCGATTCAGCGTTTGCGTCAGGACGGTCAGCGTGTGGTTCAGGCATTGCCTGGGCAGAGCACAGCTGACGCCGAGGCTGCAGGCTGTGATCGTCAGTTGCTGTTGCGTGATGGCCGCTGGCAGTTGGCTACGCTGACAGCCTAAGTGGCAAGGCGAAAAGTTTCCGTCGGCTTTGGCCGGCATCAAGTTTGCGAAGAGGGTTAGTGTTATGGGTAAGAATGTCGTAGTCCTGGGCACCCAGTGGGGCGATGAAGGTAAGGGCAAGATCGTCGACCTGCTGACCGAACAGGCTGCAGCTGTTGTGCGTTATCAGGGTGGCCACAATGCGGGTCACACTCTGGTGATCGACGGCGAAAAAACCGTTCTGCACCTGATCCCCTCCGGCATCCTGCGTGAAAACGTGCAGTGCCTGATCGGCAACGGCGTAGTGGTTGCGCCCGACGCGCTGATGCGTGAAATCATCAAGCTGGAAGAGAAGGGTGTGCCGGTGCGCGAGCGTTTGCGTATCAGCCCCTCTTGCCCGCTGATTCTGCCTTATCACGTGGCCTTGGATCAGGCGCGTGAGAAAGCCCGTGGTGATGCCAAAATCGGCACCACTGGTCGCGGCATTGGCCCGGCTTACGAAGACAAAGTAGCGCGCCGTGGCCTGCGTATCGGTGACCTGTTCCACCGTGAGCGCTTTGCAGCCAAGTTGGGTGAGTTGCTGGATTATCACAACTTTGTGCTGGTCAATTACTACAAAGAACCGGCCATCGACTTTCAGAAGACGCTGGATGAGTGCATGGAATACGCCGAGTTGCTCAAGCCGATGATGGCTGATGTGACAGCGGTTCTGCACGAGATGCGTCGCGAATCTAAAGACATCATGTTCGAAGGTGCTCAAGGTTCGCTGCTGGACATCGACCATGGTACTTATCCCTACGTCACCAGTTCCAATACCACTGCAGGCGGTATCGCCACCGGTTCCGGTTTTGGTCCGATGTACCTGGACTACATTCTCGGTATCACCAAGGCCTATACAACTCGCGTTGGCTCGGGTCCATTCCCGACTGAGTTGTTCGATGAAACTGGCGCTTTCCTCGCCAAGCGTGGTCACGAGTTTGGCTCCACAACGGGGCGTGCGCGTCGTTGCGGTTGGTTTGATGCGGTTATCCTGCGTCGTGCTATCGAGATCAACAGCATCTCGGGTCTTTGCCTGACCAAGCTGGATGTGCTCGACGGCTTGGAAACCATCCGCATCTGCGTTGGTTACAAGGATGCTGACGGTCAGGTGCTGGTTGATGCGCCGACCGATGCCGACAGCTACTTGGGTCTGCAGCCTGTGTACGAAGAAATGCCAGGCTGGAGCGAGTCGACCCTGGGTGCGAAAACCCTGGAAGAGTTGCCGGCGGCTGCACGTGATTACATCAATCGTGTGCAGGAATTGGTTGGTGCGCCGATTGATATCGTCTCCACCGGCCCGGACCGTAACGAGACCATCGTGCTGCGCCATCCGTTTGCTTGATGGGCATCTGATGTGAAAAAGGGTCGCCAATTGGCGACCCTTTTTCGTTTTTGGCTCCAGCGCTGAATGCAGTAAATCGCTACAGCCCGAGAAAATATCCAAGCTAGTCTTCATAAATCAGATTGCCCGCCGTTATAGGCATTACTGTTGTCGGGAGTGCCTGCTGTGTTTGCGATTATTTCTGTTTTACGTAGTCGTCTGTTACTGCCCGTCTTTCTGGCGTTGGGCGTTGCGCTGCTTATTCAGGTCGTGGTCGCGCTGGTTTGTAAGCGTCCAGCCAAGTCACCTTCCGAACTCCAGCATTAAGGGCGATGGTGTCCGCGTATTTTTAAGCGGACGCGATAGCCCTTATCGCCGGGATTCCCATGCGCCAACGAAGCTCTTACCCCAAACCATTCAAGGCCCAGGTTGTTCAGGAGTGCCTGCAACCCGGCGCGACCGTCTCCAGCGTTGCCATCCGCCACGGCATCAACGCCAACGTCATTCGCAAGTGGCTACCGCTTTATCGAGATCAACTGCCAGCTGCGTTGCCGGCATTCGTTCCAGTGAGGGCTGCGCCTAAACGGTCGACTGAAGCATCGGTGATGATCGAGCTACCGCTTGGCGAGCAAGCGATCACCGTCAAATGGCCAGCCTCCGACCCTGAAGGCTGCGCCCGCTTTGTCCGTGGGCTCACCCAGTGATCCGCATCGATACCATCTGGCTCGCCACCGAACCCATGGACATGCGCGCGGGTACTGAAACCGCGTTGGCCCGCGTGGTGGCGGTGTTTTCGCCAATCGCCGCGCCAACCGCATGAAAGTCCTGGTGCATGACGGCGTGGGTATCTGGCTGGCCGCGCGGCGATTGAACCAGGGCAAGTTTCACTGGCCAGGCATCCGCCACGGTTCGGAAGTCGAACTCGACGGCGAGCAACTTCAGGCGTTGGTTCTGGGTTTGCCCTGGCAGCGCGTTGGTGCAGCCGGCGCAATCACAGTGCTGTAGCACCAGCCATTAGCCCATCGGTGTATCTGCGCTGAGCGCCTGCTCTGGCACAATCAGCGGCATGACTTCCTCGCCCAATCTCGACCAACTGACAGCTGAGCAACTGCGCGCCCTGGCCGCGCAGTTGCTCACGCAGGTCGATTCGATGGGCAAAAAGATCCACCGTGATCAAACCATCATCGAGCAGCTCACCCACGAAATCGCCTGGTACAAGCGGCACAAGTTCGCCAAGCGCAGCGAGCAGCTGAGCCCTGACCAGGGCAGCCTGCTGGATGACCTGCTCGACACCGACATCGCCGCCATCGAGGCGGAGTTGAAAGCCGTCAATCCTCCGGTTGCTCCAGCCGAACCGCGCCAACAACCCAAGCGCACAGCGCTGCCCGCGCAATTTCCGCGAACCGTGATTCGTCACGAGCCGGAGAACACCCAGTGCGCCTGCGGCTGCCAGCTGCAACGCATCGGTGAAGACGTCAGCGAAAAGCTGGATTACACGCCGGGCGTGTTCACCGTTGAGCAGCACGTGCGTGGCAAATGGGCCTGTCGCCAGTGCGAAACCCTGATCCAGGCCCCCGTGCCGGCCCAGGTGATCGACAAGGGCATCCCCACCGCCGGCCTCCTGGCTCACGTGATGGTGGCCAAATTCGCCGACCACCTGCCGCTGTACCGGCAGGAGAAAATCTTTGCCCGTGCCGGCCTGGCCATCGCTCGCTCGACACTGGCCCAGTGGGTCGGACAAACCGGAGTGCAGCTCCAGCCGCTGGTCGATGCCCTGCGCGAAGCCGTGCTGGCCCAACGCGTGATCCACGCTGACGAAACCCCGGTGCAAATGCTCACCCCAGGCGAGAAGAAAACCCATCGGGCATACGTCTGGGCCTACAGCACCACGCCCTTCACCGATCTGAAGGCCGTGGTGTACGACTTCAGCCCCAGCCGTGCTGGTGAGCATGCGCGCAATTTTCTGGGTCAGTGGAATGGCAAGCTGGTCTGCGACGACTTCGCCGGTTACAAGGCCAGCTTCGAGCAGGGCATCACCGAAATTGGCTGCATGGCCCACGCCCGCCGCAAGTTCTTCGATCTTCACGCGGCGAACAAAAGCCAGTTGGCTGAACAGGCACTGCA
>LNFM01017334.1_pt1 | contig 10060 bp, 12 predicted proteins | sample 596031 | NCBI WGS metagenome assembly LNFM01 (sample SAMN04254537, study PRJNA301005) | activated carbon metagenome | isolation source: dual media filters at the Ann Arbor, Michigan drinking water treatment plant | place: USA: Ann Arbor | reverse complement strand
ACCTCTTCATTGCTTCTCCTTGCGCCACTTCGGGCTTGCCGGAAAGCAACCGTACCTCTAGTTTTGAAAGGTCCGGAATTCGGGGGAGACGTCAGTACCGGATCGACGGTGTGTTGAGCCAGGTCGCCCAAGTACCGGGCGTGGAGCAGTCAGAGCAGATTGTTTCTCGCGTCAAGGTGATGGCCGAACTGGACATTGCAGAGCGAAGGATTCCGCAAGATGGTCGCTTCAAGCTGTCCATCAATGGGCGTTCGATTGACTTCCGGACTTCGATCATGCCCAGCCTGTTCGGCGAAGATGTTGTGATCCGTATCCTGGATCGCCGTTCGCTCTCTGATCAAGTACTGGGTCTGCGCCTGGATCACTTGGGCTTCAACGACGCCATTCTGGCGCGGGTGCGCCACCTGGCCGCGCAGCCCCATGGCATGTTGCTTGTGACTGGACCCACCGGTAGTGGAAAGACGACCACACTCTACGCGGCACTCGCGGAAATCCACACCGGGCAAGACAAGATCATCACCATTGAAGATCCGGTGGAATACCAACTGCCTGGCATCTTGCAGATACCGGTCAATGAAAAGAAGGGCCTTTCGTTCGCGCTGGGTCTTCGCTCGATCTTGCGACACGATCCCGACAAGATACTGGTGGGCGAGATACGCGACGCCGACACCGCCCAGATCGCGATCCAATCCGCGCTGACTGGTCACCTCGTGTTCACGAGCGTGCACGCCAACAACGCCTTTGATGTGTTGGGGCGTTTCACGCACATGAACATCGACATCCACAGTTTTGTCTCGGCGCTCAACGGTGTGCTGGCCCAGCGCTTGATGCGCGTTGTGTGCCCTCTGTGCGCAGTGCCACACAGCGTTGATGCGGCCGTTCTGGAGGAGCTGGGCATCGTGTCGGAAGAGGTGGCAGGGCGAAGCTTCATGAGAGGCAGCGGTTGCGGGCACTGCCGAGGTACGGGGTACAAGGGGCGTCGCGCCATCGGAGAACTGCTGCGCATGAACGACGAATTGCGCGAAATGATCATCGATCGTGCTCCCATGCGCGAAGTGAAGCGGGCGGCAAGGGCGGGGGGGACTGTGCTGTTGCGTGATGCGGCTATCAAAGCTGCACTGGACGGAGTGACATCGTTGGAGGAGGTGGTACGTGTCACTTATGCCGACTAACACCCTGACGGTTGCCTTGTGCCCGGATGCGGTGGGATTGGTTTTGCAAAAAATGGGCTCACAGGCCAGGTGTGACCGGATTGATGTGATCGCGAAGCATGAAGTTGCATGGCGCGGTGCTGTCGACAGTCTGGCGAATTGGCTGACAGTCAACCACATTGTGGGGGGGCGTGCATCGGTCGTGGTGTCCAGCCGTTTTGTGCGGTGTGCGTTGGTGCCTTGGCCGTCCACCGAATTGAAGCGGGAGGAGGGATCGGTGTGGGCTCGCTTTCATCTTGAAACCGTTCATGGTGATATGACAGGCTGGACCGAGGCTTGTGATGCGGGCGACTTTGGTCAGGCGCGCGTGGCTTGCGCCCTGCCCGCTGTTTTTTTGCGCGCACTGAGCGAAACACTGACCGCCAGGAGGATCGCCGTCGAAGCGATCAGACCAACCTTTGTGAGCAGCTGGAACGCTTGGCGCAAGCGCATCAAGCCAGGCCATTTTTTTGGTGTGGCCGAGTCAGACCGTCTGGTCTTGGGATGCCGAGGTCAGCGCGGGTGGGACAGCCTTCGCGTTCTGTCAGCCAAGTGTTCTTGCGATGAGTTGATCACCCTGGTTCGCCGTGAGCATGTCTTGATGGGCCAGACCGGCGCACCGAACGCATGGCTGTTCACGCCCGGAATGGCCCCGATCCCTTCGGGAGCTGTTGTCAGTGGACTGGATGGCATTCAATGGTTGCAGCCAGATGAGAGCGGGTCTTGCCCAGCGCTTGTCATGGCAGGTTTGGCAGCGAAAAAATGAGGGCGCTCGATATCGACTTTGCACCGCGCCGCCGAACTTTTTTGTGGTTCATGGGATGTGTGGTGTTGGCGCTGAGTCTTGTGGTGACGAGTCATCAGGGCTTGCGCTGCTGGCAGCATTTCAAAGCGAACAGCGCTCTGACGGCAGAGAACGTGAGGCTCCAACGTTTGATCGAGGAAGCCGAGCCGTTTGCTTCAGAAACGGAAACACCCGCTTCCAAGGAAGCCACTGCAGGAGCAGCCCGGGCCCTCGACCGCCTCAATGCACCTTGGGATGCGCTGTTTGAGGATGTGGAGTCGGTGATGAACGGCGACGTTGCCCTCTTGAGCTTGGAGCCCGATCTGACCTTGCGAGAAATCAGGTTTCGCGGGGAGGCCAGGCACGTTGAAGCGATGCTTCAATTCGTTCGCCGCATTGACGAAACTGTTGCCTTGAGCAACCCCCATCTGGAGAGCTACCAGTTTCGCCTCCAAGACCCTCAGCAGCCGGTCCGCTTCTCGCTGGTTGCACGGTGGATGATTTCGCCATGAACCCGACCCTTCTATGCGCTGGCTGACGTGGTGGCTGCATCGCGCGGCGGCTCGCTTGGGTTGGCCGGGCGTGGCCGGAGGCGTGGTGCTGCTGATCAGCTTGTGGATCCCAAGGGGAATTCTCACCCACGAGTTGGCCCGTCATGATGACTTGCGTGCCCTCTCGGTATTGCTGACATCTTCTTTGAGAGAGCGTCAGAACCAGCCAACAGCACCTGACAGCGCCTGGCTCTTGACTCGCTTTTCTGCAGCCTTGCCCGTGTCCACAGCGCAGCAGCGAATGGAAGTGATCGCAAACATGCAATCTGCCGCCATCGCCGAAGGCCTGGCCCCAGAGGAGATGAGCTTTCAATTCAGCGAGTCGACCGGGCAAGCTTTTACAGGTCTCGACATGGTGTTGCCTGTCAAGGGTCGCTATGAGCAGCTCAGACGCTTCGTCGCGCGCGTGCTGTCTGATCACCCTGCACTGGCTTTGGAAGGTTTCACTTTCAATCGCCAGTCGGTGAGTGATGCCGCCCTTGAAACGCAATTGCGTTTCACCTTGTACCTGCGTACGCCATGAGCCAGGCTCGCGTGATTCGTCGAACGGTGGTATGGGGTGGTCTGGCGTTGACAGTGGCAGGATCGGTGTGGACAGCGCTTCAGCGTGATCTCGATGAACAGGACGCGATGCCCGTGCGCCCGGCGGATGCACTCACGCGCACCCGGGCATTGGTGAAGCCTGCAGATTCGGAGGATGCTTCGTTCAAGGTGGTTTTGCGCTCAGGGGTTCGCAGGGTCTCAAGCGAACTGCGCGGTGACGTTGATCCGTTTGCCATTCGCAGTTGGCTCACCGCCCCGCCACCACCCGTACCCAGGCCGCTGCCACCTTCTTTGCCCGATCCCACTGCGCCAGCCTTGCCGTTCGTTTATGTGGGGCGACAGGAGCAGTCCGACGCAGCGGCACCCACGCTGTTTTATTTCACCCGTGGTGCGGATCTCTTTGTCGTCGTGCCTGGCGAATCGTTGGGAGACGACTACCGCTTCGACGGTTGGGAGCAGGAGTCCTTGCGCTTTACCTACCTGCCACTGTCCGTGAAACAAGAATTGACCCTGGGACGGAATCCATGAATGCGGCACGATGGTTGACGGTTGTTTTCACTTTGAGCCTGGCTGGTTGCGCGGGCGATCGATTGCACCGCGAGGGAATGGCGTTGATACGCGAAGGCCAAGCCGAGGCAGGACTCTCCAAGCTGACCCGAGCGGCTGAGCTGGAGCCCAGACCGGAGTTCCGCAAGGACCTCCACCTTCAGCGTGAGGCCTGGACGCAGCGAATGCTCACGGAAGCACGCAGAGCGCTGGAGGCTGAAGCCCATGATGATGCCGAAGCGTTGTATCGACGCGTTCTGGCTGTAGACGCCAGCAGCCCTGCGGCACTGGATGGTCTGCGCAGACTGGCGCTCACTCGACAGCATGCCGAGATCACAGCGACGGCGCGGCGTGCGTTTGCCGCAGGCGATCAGGAGCGTGCGCTCGCGCTGCTTCGACCGATCGCGAACGAGTCTCTTGTTTTTGCGCCAGCGCGCCAACTGCAAAGGGAGATTGCTGCGGAGGTGTCAAAGCGCCACTTTCAAGAACCCGTGCTGCGCATGGCGGGCGCCACGCCGATCAACCTCGACTTCCGCGACGCCAACGTGAAGATGGTCTTTGATGCGCTGTCGCGCAGCACAGGAATCAACTTCATCCTGGACAAGGACTTGAGTCCGGAGTTGAAGATCACCGTGTTCCTGCGCAACGCTCATCTGACTGAGGCCATCGATCTCATTCTGCGAACCAGCCAATTGCGCAGCAAGCTGCTGGGCGAGAGTACCGTGTTGATCTATCCAGATACACCGGAGAAGCTCAAGGACCATCAGGAGTTGATTGTTCGGGCCTTCTACTTGCAGGACGCCAGTGCTGCGCAGATGCAAACCACGCTGAAGACCTTGCTCAAATCAAAGGACCTCGTGGTTGATGAGAAGTTGAACCTCATCGTGATGCGAGACACGCCCCAGGCAATCCGCCTGGCGGAGAAATTGGTGGCGCTTCACGACCTCGCCGAGCCGGAGGTAATGCTCGAAATGGAGGTGGTGGAGGTGCAGCAGGACGCCTTGCTCAACCTCGGCATTCAATGGCCAGCACAACTCACACTCACTCCACTCGCCAATGGCAATGGAAACCTGACGTTGGCCGAATTGCGCAACCTCAACTCATCGCGCCTGGGCGCCTCGCTGTCCAGCCCGATCATCCACCTTCGCCAAGAAAGCGGCGTTACGAACTTGTTGGCCAACCCGAGGATCCGGGTGAAAAACAGGGAAAAGGCCCTGGTCATGATCGGCGACAAAGTCCCCGTGATCACCACGACTTCAACCTCGTCTGGGTTTGTGGCCGAGAGCGTGCAGTACCTGGATGTGGGCTTGAAGCTCAATGTGGAGCCATCCGTCTACCCGAGCGACGACGTCGAGATCAAGGTGACCCTCGAAGTGAGTTCAATCGCCAAGCAGATCTCTACCGCGACGGGAACCGTCGCTTATCAGATCGGCACGCGCAATGCTTCGACGGTGCTTCGGCTCAGAGATGGTCAAACGCAGATCCTTGCGGGCCTGATCAACGACCAGGATCGAAAGTCTTTCAGTGGCGTTCCCGGCTTGAGCCAATTGCCTTTGATCGGGCGACTCTTCACTGCACCGCTGGACAGCAGCACCAAGAACGAAATCGTGTTGTCGATCACGCCCAGGCTCGTGCGACCCGTGTCTCGCCCGGACGCCCAAGCGCTGGAGTTCTGGTCGGGGACGGAGAGTGTGTTGAGCAACGCGCCACTTCGGTTTACGGGTGGCGTTCCCAAAGATGAAAAAGAGGCAATCACGCCTTCGTCAGCGGAGGCACCCGCGCTCAAGGCGACACCATGAACATGCATCGAGTCTCTCGATATGCAACGCAGGGTTTCACGTTGATCGAGATGTTGATGACGGTGGCGTTGATCGGCGTTCTCGCGAGCGTGGCGGTACCGATGATGGAAATCTCCTTGCAGCGGGATCGAGAGCGAGAGCTGCGGGAAACGCTGCGCACGGTGCGGCGAGCCATCGACGCATACAAACAAGCGGTTGATGAAGGTCGCATCGAACAAACGACTGGGGACTCTGGCTATCCACCGTCCCTGGAAGTGCTCGTGGACGGCGTCCCCGATCAACGCGACCCCCAACGCTCGACGCTTCGCTTCTTGAGGCAAGTGCCTCGTGACCCGTTGCAGACCAACACCTCTGTTCCCGCTTCCAATACGTGGGGCAAGCGCAGTTACGCATCCTCCCATGACCGACCCATGGCCGGAAAGGACGTGTTTGATGTGTATTCGTTGGCCTCGGGTAGTGGCCTCAATGGCATTCCGTACAAGCAATGGTGAGCGCCATGTTCCAGCGTGCCTTCACGCTCATCGAGCTGCTGGTGGTCCTCGCTGTCACTGCAACCTTGCTGTCCTTGGTGGCACCGCAATACATGGGAAGCATCGACGCTGCAAAGGAACAAGTGCTGCGCGAGAACCTTGCCAGCTTGAGGGCGACCTTGGACAAATTCCACGCCGACACTGGTCGTTACCCGGAAAGTCTGGATGAGCTCGTGACGGCGCGCTATCTGCGCTCCGTGCCCTTGGACCCTTTCACCAACAGCAGCGCCACATGGGTGCTGATTGCACCACCTGAAAGGACCAAAGGCCTCGTCTTCGACGTCAGGAGCGCAGCGCAAGGCAATGCGCGCAATGGAAGCGCCTACCGAGACTGGTGATGAAACACGGACAAGGCGGTGTCGCGTACTTGGCGGTGCTGTTCCTGATCGCTTTGGGCGCTGTGAGTGTGGCTGGGCAAAGTGCCTTTTCAGCGCTGGATGGACAGCGGGAGCGCGAAGAAGGGTTGCTGTTTGTTGGAGCGCAGTTTCGCGAGGCCATCGCCAGCTACTACGAGTCGACACCGGGACCGGTAAAGCGGTATCCCGATCAATTGAAGGACTTGCTGCTTGATCGACGCTTCGAGCCGGCGCGGCGGCACTTGAGGCGCGTGTACATCGACCCCGTTCACGGGCGAGAAGTGTGGGGAGAGGTGAAGGCGCCCGACGGCGGCGTGATGGGGGTTTTCAGCCTGTCTCGTGCACGACCCATAAAACAAGCAGGCTTTACCGAGCGGGACCGAACGTTCGTTGGAAAAGCGCGATACGACGAGTGGGTCTTCCTGTACCAAGGTGGACAGATACAGTACGTGCCGCCGAGGATGATGACACCGCATTCAGTCGATCTCGCATCTGAGACACGTTGATCTTGTGTGTGGTGTCAACGGGAGCGAGGCCTTTGCGGCGCACTTGAGCGGCATTGCCTTCAAGCGCGATATCCATGATCTTGTCGCCATTGGTGAACTGTGGCGTGCCACCTCCTGAGGAAGGTGGAGTGGTTTGTTTTCGTGCACTTCGCATGCTTCCATTCGTCGAGGCGTGTGGTGTGTTTGCGCATACTCCAGCGCTCCCATGCCTGCCCTTGCAGCCGTCGGGTGCTTGAGGCACCATCAAAAGGCAGCTTGAAGAACAGATCCACTTATTCAAAGGAGACAACCCATGATCAAAGTCAGTGTGATGTACCCCAACACCCCGGGCGCGCGTTTCAACCACGAGTACTACCGCGACCAACACATGCCCATGGTCAAGGCCAAGATGGGCCCGGCACTCAAGTCGTACACGGTGGACAAGGGCATGGCCGGCGGCGCACCCGGGGCACCCGCCACCTACGTGGGCATGTGCCACCTGTTCTGCGACTCCGTGGAAACCTTCCAGGCCGGCTTTGGGCCCCACGCGCAAGAAATCATGGCGGACATCCCGAACTACACTGACATCGCGCCGGTGATGCAGATCAGTGAGGTGGTGGTGGGGTAGGCAAAGCGATTGGGCCGCTAACGCACCCTGGCCACGTGTTTCCCTCGGCCCTTCTCTGCATCGCGTTCGACCTTGCCTTCGCGCATTAGGATGCCCAACACGCTGTAAGACAGGTAGTCTTTCACGCCGCCGCCATAGTCGCTCTTAAGTCCAAGAACGCTGGCGGTTTCGCCATTGGTGATCCCGTCAGGGTTGGCCCGCGCCAGATCGAGGACTGCATCCTTCAACAAATCCAAACCTACTTGGGCTTTCTCTTTCGCACCGGACGGAACGACAAGGCCGAGTTTCGACGTGCGAGCGAGCGCTGATGGCATCACGCTGTTGGTGAGCAGTCCATCTGTATCCATGGTGCCGAATGCGGCGATCAGTTCGGCTTCGAGGCGCAGTGATTGCGCTTGGCTCAAGCCGTCTATCAAGCGTTCAACCAAAACCTTCTTTCCCTCCGCTTGAATCTCTTGGATGCGTTGACCCTTTCGGGTGTTGTCAGGCTTGACCAAGTGATCAAAGGAACGAGTGCCTGTGCCCTTGCCGATGTAGAAGGCACGCGCAGGAGAGGTTCTTGGATCCTTCAATGCGTATACGTAGAACGTGGTTTCAGAGGGCATTGGCGGTGCTCATGGCAGATATACCCGGGGAGGGTATCACCCGCTCGATACCGCTGTCACCGGCAGTTCAACGCCTCGGCCTCACCCCCCACCAAGCCACCCCCACCGCCACCTCCCAGTACAGCAGCCGCGCCAGCCAGTGTTCGATGAAGCTTTCGCGGTAGCCGCTTTCGCCAGCGAGGCGGCGCAGGTCTTGTTCCCACACGGTCAGGGGGCACAGCTGGCCGAGCCACGCCTGGGCGGCGATGAAGACCATCAGGGCCAGGTGGGTGAGGCGCAGGCCGAAGTGGCGCACCCAGCGCCAGCCGAGTGCGCCGCCGACCAAGACGAGGGGCAGCAGGCCCACCACGAAGACGACGATGCCCACGTGCAGCGCCAGGATGGCGTCGGCGAGCCATAGAGCTTGGGCGGGGGGCAGGGTGAGCATCCCCTGATGCTAGGCGCCCGCCGCCGGTGGTGCCCGGCGGTTGGATTTACGCCGCTTCGGGTGCGCGCTGCTGGCCGCCGCTGCGCGCGCGGTCGGCAGTTTGTTGCAGCAGCTGCCGCGCTTCGGCGTCGCTCTGGGCCAGCAAGGGCTGGGCGCGCACGGTGAGGTCCGCGAAGGCGTGTTGGGCGTGGGCCTGGGTTTCTTCGCTCAGGGCGGTCTGGGCGATGGCGGGGGTGGCTTCCAGTCTGGCGGGGCGTGCCAGGGCGCGTGCGGCCAGCACCGCAAAGCCCTGCGCCACGCCATACAGGCCGAGACGCGCGCCGGGCAAGTAGACGCTCAGGGCGTGGCCGTAGCGGCCTTTCTCAATGTCCGCCTGCTCGATGCTGCCCAGTGAAAACTTGCGCACGCCGGGGCGCTTGCCGGTCTGCACCACCAGCAACGAATGGCTGGTCACCACCCAGATCGTGCGGCCCACCCCAACCGATCGGCCGGTGGCGTAGGCGGTGATGCGTTCGTCGCGGTTCAAGTGGTTGCGCAGCAGGTCCACATCGGCGTGGCGCAGCAGCTCGGCGGCGTGGGGGTTGTCGCCTTCGATCAGGATCTCCAGCTGTTCGGAATAGTTGCGAAAGAAGTCGAGCATGGCGGTGCGTGGTTGGGTCGGGCGAAATGGCTCCGATCGCTACCTTCGCTGTTTCCGCCCAGTCTTGCTGGCCTGGGGTTTCACCGGGAATTCAGGGCATTCCCGGCAAGCCGGCGAAAAAAAACCGCCAGCACACGGGGTGTTGGCGGCTGCACGCATGGCCTGCCGAAGCAGGCAACGTGTTACTCAGCGATCAGGCGGTGCTCACTTGGCGCCGTCGATCTTCATGTACTCGGACACCACTTTCCAGCGGTTGTCCTGCAGCTGCGAGAGGCGGGTCGAGTTGCTGCCCAGGCGCTTGGTGGGGCTGAAGGTCATTTCGGCGCTGCCGAAGATGTCCGGCGGGATCACCATGGTGTCCATGGCCTTGATGAAGCTGTCCGTGGTCAGGTTGTTGCCGGTCTTGCCCGCTGCGCGCAGGAAGGCGTCGATGACGGTGTAGCCGTAGACCGAGAACACGGTGGGGTCTTCGTTGAACTTGGTCTGGTACTTGTTGGCCCAGAAACGGATCGGTTGCGAAGCCGAGTCGGTGTATGGGTTTTGTACCGTCATGGTGGCGTAGAAACCGTTCATGGCGGGGCCGCCGAGCTTGTGGATCAGATCGGTGTAAGCGGCACTCGACCCGATGAAGGTGGGGTTGAAGCCCAGGCGCTTGGCCGTGGCAATGCCGCCAATGGTCTCGCGAATGATGGTGCCCATCACGACCATGTCGCACTGCTCGGACGCCAGCTTCTGCATCTGCGACGAGAAGTCGGTGGCACCGCGCTTGTAGCTGGTTTCCACCGCGAGCGACATGCCGGCGGCTTTCAGGCCGTCTTCAGCACCGCGCTTCACTTCCAGGCCGAACTCGTCGTCCTGGTACATGGCACACACCTTCTTGGCACCCTTCTCTTTCGCCAGCTTGGGCACGGCGATCTTCATCTGGTCGTAGTAGGTGGCGGCAAAGCTGTACTTGAGCTTGTGGAAGGGCTCGTAC
>LNFM01016636.1_pt1 | contig 10060 bp, 6 predicted proteins | sample 596031 | NCBI WGS metagenome assembly LNFM01 (sample SAMN04254537, study PRJNA301005) | activated carbon metagenome | isolation source: dual media filters at the Ann Arbor, Michigan drinking water treatment plant | place: USA: Ann Arbor | reverse complement strand
GGCCGTACATGTAACCGTAGAGGGTGCGGAGATTGGCGAATTGCTGCCAGGGATCGCCCGGCATTTTCCCGATCAGCGAGCGCTTGCCGTGCACCACTTCGTCATGCGAGAGGACCAGGACGAAGTTTTCCGTGAAGGCGTAGAGCAGGCCGAACGTAATTTGGTTTTGATGAAATTTCCGGTGCACCGGCTCATGGGCGAAGTAGTCGAGCGTGTCGTGCATCCAGCCCATGTTCCATTTGAAGGTAAAGCCAAGCCCGCCGGTGTAGGTGGGGCGGGAGACGCCCGGCCAGGAGGTGGACTCTTCCGCAATAGTCATGGCGCCGGGAAAGTCCCGATGTACGAGGACATTCAGTTCCTTGAGCAGTGTGACGGCGCCCAGGTTTTCGCGTCCGCCGAACTGATTGGGGATCCATTCGCCGTGTTTACGGCCGTAGTCGAGATAGAGCATCGAGGCGACGGCGTCCACGCGGATGCCGTCGATGTGATACCGGTCGTGTTGAGGAGGAAGTTGCGCACTTCCGGACGGTCATAATTGAAGATCCGGCTGTGCCAGTCCGGGTGATAGCCGAGGCGCGGATCGGCATGGTCGTAGAGATGGGTGCCGTCGAAAAACGCGAGGCCGTGCGGATCGTCGGGGAAATGCGCGGGAGCCCAGTCGATGATGACCCCGATACCCGCTTGGTGGGCGGCATCGACAAAGGCCATGAAGTCTTCCGGCCTGCCGTAGCGGCTGGTCGCCGCAAAATATCCGGTGGCCTGATACCCCCAGGAGCCGTCGAAGGGATGTTCGGTGACGGGGAGGAGTTCGATATGGGTGTAGCCGAGGTCCTTCACATAGGGAATGAGTCGGGCGGCCAACTCGTGGTAGGTGAGCCAGCGATTCGCTTCTTCCGGCACCCGCATCCATGATCCGAGGTGGACTTCATAGATGGAGATCGGGGCGCGCAGCGGATTCCACTGCGCGCGGGCGGTCATCCAGGCTTCATCGTGCCAGGTGAACCCAGTGCGGGGACGAAGCTCGCCGGCGCGCGCATAGGGGTCTGCCTTGGTAAGGACGGCATCCTGGCCGCGCGGTCGAATCTCATATTTGTAGAGGCTCCCGTCGGGCAGCTCGGGGAGGAAGATTTCCCAGAGCCCGGTCGCTCCCCGGTTCGTCATCGGGTGGCAGCGGCCATCCCAGCGATTGAATTCACCGACCACACTGACGCGCGCGGCATTCGGCGCCCAGACGACGAAATGCACGCCGGTGATGCCTTCTGCCGTGCGAACGTGCGCCCCCAGCGATTCGTAGGCGCGATAAAACGTGCCTTCTGAAAAAAGGTGTAACTCAAAATCGGTGAGCAGCGGCGGCAGCGCGTAGGGATCATGGTTTTCCGTAGTAGTGCCGTCGGCAGCCCGGGAACGGATCTTATAGTCATGGGCGGTTTTCTGTTGGGGGAGGATGGCTTCAAAGAGGCCGGCTTCGTGGATACGCTTGGCCGGGACGAACCTCGACGGATTCGGCAAAGGGCAGCCAGGCGCGGATAGTCAGGCCTTGGGCGGTCGGATGCGGGCCGAGGATCGCGCGCGGGTTCCAGTGGGTGCCGGAGATGAGTCGTTCGAGGTCGTCCTGCTTGGGGGCGGTAGAGGTGGTCATAGGCCTATCCTAAAGCGTCACTTGAATAGATGAAAGCGGAAAACGCGAATCGAGGAGAGCAACCAGTTCGGCCGCTATGGCTCGCCCTTTTCACCCGACTCGCTGAACAACCAATTTGGCACAGGGAATCCGTTCAGGTCCGATTCGCCGAACAATCCGTATGGGAAGGGGTGGAGGATTGAGGGGCGGGTAGTAGATCACAGGTTGGGCACTTCCCTAGCCAAGGTGATTTCTCGTGAGGAAACGGGTATTCTTCGGCCCAATTGCCCGCGACTATCATCAAGGATCAGTTGAATGGCCAAGCAAGCAAAGCCTGCAACCAAGAAGACCCGGACGGCTCCCTACAAGCATCCCGAAGCCAAGAGCCTTATGCGGCCAGAGGTGGGGACGCAGGCGCAGTTTAAGAAAAAGAAATCACCGAAGACCTATCGCTACGATTCGTCGCTCTCGCCCTCGTTGGATTGGGATGCCAAGAACCCAGCCCGCGAGCGAGGAGAGACGCTCATCAAGCAAGTTCTGGACGCCAAGAACCTGGAAGAGGCGAAGGCCGCCGCATCCAAGCTCAAGAGTCTGAGCAAACCGTTTCTAAATTGGGCAGGGAAGGCCGAACGGCTTTCTTTTGATGTGCCAACCTTGCCGCTCTTCATCCATGAGCGACTCTCCACCAAAGCGATTATTGAAACGCTGGCTGGTCATAAAACCGACAAGCAAGAGGACATGTTCGCACTGTTCGGCGATCCGCAGCACTCCATCACTGACCAAGTGTTGAAATCCTACGAGTACCAGGACGACTGGACGAACCGGATGGTCCTGGGCGATTCGCTCGTCGTGATGAACTCTCTGCTGCATTACGAAGGGCTCGGTGGCCAGGTCCAGATGATCTACATGGACCCGCCATATGGTGTGAAGTTTGGATCGAACTTTCAGCCCTTCGTCCGCAAGCGCGACGTGAGCCACAACGACGACGAGGACATGACCCGTGAGCCAGAAATGGTTCAGGCTTATCGTGATACCTGGGAACTTGGTCTGCATTCATACCTGACCTATCTCCGTGACCGACTGCTGCTTTCCCGAGATTTGCTCACACCAAGCGGCAGCATCTTCGTCCAGATCAGCGACGAGAACTTGCACCATGTGCGGGAAGTGATGGACGAGGTGTTTGGGGCAGAGAATTTCTGTGGGTTGATTGTTTTTAAAAAGTCAGGCGGAACAACAAGTGAACTACTCGGGTCTCCTTGCGACTATCTCCTGTGGTATGGTCGAGATCGAGAGCGAACTAAATATCATCAATTATTCAAACTTAAGGCGACTGCTGGCAGCGAAGATAGCGCCTATTCTCGTGTTGAACTTCCCGGTGGTATCAGACGACCTATGACCAAGGAAGAGCGAGATGATCTTACACTGTTGCCTCCGGGTGCCAAGCTTTACCGATTAGACAATTTAACCAGCCAGGGGTTTCGTCAATTCACAACTGTTGAGTTCGAGTTCAATGGAAAGCGCTATCATCCTGGGGCAGAGAGGAATTGGAAAACTACCGTTGATGGGTTGAACCGACTAGCCAGTTTAAACCGCCTTGAAGCCACGACAGGACTTTACTACGTTCGCCAATGGAGCGATTTTCCTGTTAGCCCGCTTGATAACAATTGGGATGACACGGGAATTGCCGGTTTTGCTTCGGACAAACTTTACGTTGTTCAAACAAATACGAAGGTTGTTGATCGATGTCTTCTCATGTCCACCGATCCAGGTGATCTGGTCCTTGATCCAACGTGTGGAAGTGGGACAACAGCTTATGTCGCCGAGCAATGGGGGCGCCGTTGGATAACAGCCGATACAAGCCGAGTTCCGCTCGCCCTGGCTCGTCAGCGCCTCCTTACTGCTACGTTCCCCTGGTATGACCTGAAAGATAAAAATCGCGGGCCAGCGGGCGGTTTTACTTACAAGCGTAAGCAGAACAAGAAGGGAGAAGAAGTCGGCGGGATTGTCCCGCATATCACTCTAGGGGCAATTGCGAATAATGAGCTACCAACCGAAGAAGTATTGGTGGATCGGCCAGAGGTAGAGAATGGTATTACCCGCGTTACAGGTCCCTTCTGCGTCGAAGCGACGATCCCGACGCCGGTTGATTGGGAAGGCGACGGTATTGAAGATTCCGGAGTTGTCCCAGGTGAAGCATACGGTTCATTTGTCGATCGCATGCTCGAAGTGCTTCGCAAGAGCCCGGTCATCCGATTGGAAGGCAACAAGACTGTCACGTTTAAGAATGTCAGGCCTCCTGCAAAGTCGCTCTCGCTCTCTGCCGAGGCATTGGTCGTCAATGGCCAGGAAAAGGCCGTGGCCATGGTCTTTGGTCCTGAGAATGGTGCAGTCAGTGAGAAGCTGGTCTACGAAGCAGCACGCGAGGCGCATGCAAAGAACTACACACATCTCTACGTGATCGGGTTTGCCATCCAATCGAATGCTCGTACTCTCGTGGAAAAGTGTGCGGATGTGATGGGCGTCCCCGCAACCTATGTCCAGGCCACGCCAGACTTGATGATGGGCGACCTACTCAAGAACATGCGGTCGAGCCAAATTTTCAGCGTCTGTGGGCAACCAGAGGTTAAGGTTATTCGGACTAAGGATAAACAATACCAAGTCGAGCTACTCGGTCTGGATGTGTTCGATCCCATTACGATGGACGTGACGCACCGAAGCGGTAACGATGTACCGGCCTGGCTTCTTGATACGGACTACAACGATCTCTGCTTTCATGTCTCGCAAGCCTTCTTCCCTCGTACCAACGCCTGGGACAATCTGAAGAAAGCCCTCAAGGGCGAATATGAAGAATCCGTGTGGGATCACTTGTCCGGAACAACGAGTGCTCCATTCGAGGCAGGTGAGCACAAACAGATTGCCGTGAAAGTGATCGACGATCGAGGAAATGAATTGCTGGTCGTGAAGAAGCTTAATGGGACTAGCCGATGATTGAACGGGTCACAATCCGTCGATTCAAAAAGTTTCAGGAGGTTATCGTCAATCTCCCTGGCCATGTCGTCATTGCCGGACCGAATAACACGGGGAAATCTACAGTTCTGCAAGCGATTGCCGCATGGGATTTGGCGCTTAATCGATGGAAGCAGAAGAATGATTTCCAGTTTCACAAGGGCGGATATGCCAAAGTTCCAATAGCTCGTCAGGCGTTTTCTGCCGTTCCGCTTCGCGCGTTCGACCTACTTTGGAGAGATCGCACCTATTCAGGCTCTATTGAGATCGAGATTTGTCATACGTCTGGTTGGGCGATCACCATGGAGTTCATCGCAGACTCCACAGAGCAGGTCTATGTCCGTCCAAAGAATGATGCCTCTCCTTCCGTAGTGCGAAGTGCCAATATTCAGGCGGTCTATGTCCCGCCTATGTCGGGTCTCGGCACTGAAGAACCGGTGTATCAGCTTCCTAAAGTGAACCATCTTCTTGGGCAGAGCAAACCGGGGGAAGTATTACGCAATCTGCTTGTTCTGGCCCACCACACTGCGGCTTGGGATATTCTTCTAGAATCAATCTCCCGACTGTTTCACTATGAGCTGATACCGCCAGACTCATCCGGGGCTCATATCATCGCTGAATATCGGTCTCGCCCCGGAGGGCCGACATTCGATATTGCAAGCGCGGGAAGTGGGTTTCAGCAAGTACTCATGTTGTTGACCTTCCTGCACACCCATCCAGGAGCGGTTCTGCTTCTCGATGAGCCAGACGCCCATCTTCATGTCATTTTGCAAGATGCGATTTACGGAGAACTGCGTTCGGTCGCGGCCAAACGAGGGTCACAGCTGATCATTGCGACACATTCCGAGGTGATTATTGATTCGGTCGAGCCGCGTGAGTTGTGTATGTTGCTCGATCAACCTCGGATTCTGGAATCCACGATTGATAAAGATCGCCTCTCCCGATCGTTGGGATATCTTACTCATACCGACATCATGCTGGCTATTAGTGCCCCTGGCGTTCTTTATGTGGAAGGGTACACCGACATCAACATCCTTATGGAGTGGGCGAAAATCCTTGGACACCCTGTGTATGAAACCCTTACTACACGACTGTTCTGGAAGCCGACGGTATGGGAGCCCAGAACTGGCGCCTCAGGCATAAAAGCCAAAGATCATTATGATGCCCTTCGTCTCGTTCGTCCTGATCTTGCCGGCCTCATCCTCCTGGATGGTGATGATGAGAAAAATATCACCGAGACAGCAATCACTGGCCAAGGGCTGCAACGTCTCCGCTGGAAACGATATGAAATTGAGAGCTACTTGATCCATCCTGCGACACTTGATCGATTTATAGAGAAGGAAGTAGGCGCTGGTGCCCTCTCAATAGAGTCCAAGAGGGACATGCGGACATATTTAGAGCAAACATTTACGCCCGCTTTCCTCCAAGATTCTCTAAAGCCCAACCCGCTCGTGGACGCGTACTTGCAGCAGCGCAAAGCAAGAACCGATGTGCTCCCTCCGATCCTTGCCGCCGCCGGTTTGCATGCCTTCCCCTATACTCGCTTCAATGAGATCGCTTCTGTCATGCTACCGGAAGAGATTCACCCTGAAGTCAAAGAGAAGCTTGACGCGATTCAGCGCGCGTTTGGTCTATGAGCGCCTACGAAGTCCCACAACCCATTCTGAACTCCCCCTTCGAAGAGCCCAAAGAGCATTGGCATATCGTTGAAGGCGAAGAGCCCGAGCAACGGCCTGGCCGTCGCCCCGCGATGTACTTTTATCGTGACCCCAAGGTGAAGCCTGAAAAGGAATATGGAACGGTTGCTGGGACGGCCATTGAACTAAAACTCGTCAATCGCGTTCGGGAGCAGGTTAGGCGATGGCGGTCGGAAGGCTATCCTGGCGTGACCAGAACCACCCTTGAGTTGCTGCAATGGTGGCGGCGTGATGGGCGGGCACAGCGCCTCTTCTTTGCGCAGCTTGATGCCGTAGAGACGATCATATTTCTCTCTGAGGCTCGGACGGATTTCCGACAGGGTATCGAAATCCCGCAAGAAGAACTCAGTGTGGACAAGCGTGCGCAGGGGTTCGTGGGGTTTCGGCGATATGCCTCCAAGATGGCGACGGGGTCTGGCAAGACGACCGTTATGGGTATGCTGGCTGCGTGGAGCATTCTGAATAAGGTCAATGATCGAAGTGATGCACGATTCTCCGATGTGGTTCTGGTCGTCTGTCCTAATGTGACGATTAAGAGCCGGCTTCGTGAGTTGGATCCAGAAATAGGAGAAGCCAGCCTCTACCGTACGCGCGACTTGGTTCCTTCTCATTTGATGACGCTCCTGACGCAAGGCCGGGTGCTCGTCACGAACTGGCATGTATTTGAACCACAGGCCATCCAAACGGGTGGGGTTGGCGCACGAGTGAACAAAGCTGGTGTGGAGATACGCACTAAAGAGACCATTACCATTAGTGCAAAGACGACGACGGCTAGAGGAAAGCGGTATCTGACTCTGGAAGATCTGGAACGGCAGGTTGCGGCTGGAATACTCACGGTCTTGGGAGAAGAACGTGAGAAAGATGGCACATTGAAAAAAGTGACGGTTGAATCGAGACGGTATGTCGAAAGTGATACGGCTCTCGTGAATCGCATTCTTGGCCGCGAAGTGGGTGGCAAGCAGAACATCCTTGTCATGAACGACGAAGCACATCATGCCTATCGCATCGTGCGCGAAGAGCGAGATGCAGAGGAAGAGGATCTTTTTGGAGAGGACGAAGAGGCGGAAGATTTCTTTAAGGAAGGGACAGTCTGGGTTGATGGATTAGATCGCATTCAAAAACTGCGCGGGATTAACTTCTGCCTTGATCTCTCTGCTACGCCATATTTTCTTGGGCGAGTTGGACAGGACACCAACCGACCTTTCCCCTGGGTGGTAAGCGATTTCAGTCTTATCGACGCGATCGAATCAGGTTTGGTGAAAATTCCACAGCTCGCTGTACGTGATACGACTGGCAAGGAGATTCCTGGCTATTTCAATATTTGGCATTGGATTCTCCCGCAACTTACGCCTGCTGAACGAGGCGGGAAGAAGGCCAGTCCAAAGCCTGAGGCGATTTTGAAGTACGCCCATCACCCCATCGCTATGCTCGGCGGGCTCTGGGAGAAGGAACGGGAAGACTGGCTTGCGAATCGAGAAGACCCCCGGCCACCGGTATTTATTCTTGTGTGCAAAAACACACAGATTGCCAAGGTGCTGTATGAGTGGCTGGCTGAAGACAAAGCGCCAACCGGAATCCCTCCAGTTAAAATTGAGAGTTTTAAGAACAATGGTCGGCAACATACAATCCGAGTAGATTCGAAGGTGGTTCATGAGTCAGATTCGGGTGAGTCCAAGGACGATGAAGTTCGATGGATGAGATTCACGCTTGATACGGTGGGGAAGCTCGCGTGGCCGACGGACCGAGTTGGGCGACCAATCTATCCAGAAGGATTTAAGGAACTCGCTGAAAAGCTTGAACGTCCTGATCACCCTCCTGGTCGTGACGTACGGTGCATCGTCAGTGTGGGAATGCTTACAGAAGGATGGGACTGCAACACGGTAACCCATATTATTGGGCTTCGCCCGTTCATGTCACAACTGCTTTGTGAGCAGGTGGTAGGACGAGGACTCCGTCGCGCGAGCTATGAGCTTGGTCCAGACGATAAGTTGACTGAGGAAGTGGCTAAGGTTTTTGGCGTTCCTTTCGAGGTAATCCCCTTCAAATCTTCGCCGCAAGGCCAACCCAAGCCGAGGGTTAAGCGGTTTCATGTTCAGGCGCTTCCAGGCAGGGCACAGTATGAAATCAAGTTCCCGCGGGTTGAGGGGTACACCCAGGCAATCCGTAATCGAGTGACGGTAAATTGGGGCTCGGTTCCCTCATTGATTCTGGAGCCGGGGCGTATTCCGCCTGAGGTGGATGTTAAAGGGCTGCACGTCAACACGAAGGGTAAGTTGTCGCTTAGTGGTCCTGGTCGAATTGATGAAGTGAATCTGGATGAGTTCCGGGCTCGAAGGCGGTTGCAGGAATTGGTATTCGATCTTGCGAAAACTCTGACCCGTAGTTATGTATCTCAAAAGGATTGTGGAGTATCCGCGCATGTCCTTTTTCCGCAGGTAGCAGCAATTATTCACCAGTATCTTGATAAGAAGGTCGAAGTCCGTACCCCTGCAAATATCAAAGATCTGTTTCTGGCGCCGTACTACGGCTGGATTGTAGAGCGACTTATCGAGGCAATTCGCCCAGATACTTCTCAAGGGGAAAGTCCGGAAGTCCCACGCTATGAAACGAGCCGCGGGCCAGGCTCTACGGCTGACGTTGATTTTTGGACGAGCCGTGATGTTCGAGAGGTGACGAAAAGCCATTTAAACTATGTCGTGGCGGATACTAGCCAGTGGGAGCAATCGGCTGCCTACTATCTAGACAAACACTCTAACGTCGAAGCTTTCGTGAAGAACTCTGGCCTTGGCTTTGCCATTCCTTATCTCCACAACGGCCAGATGCATGACTATGTGCCCGACTTCATTATTCGATTAAAGTCAAAGCAACCGCACCACTTCATTCTTGAGATCAAGGGATATGACCCAACTGAAGAAGTAAAGCGCTCCGCTGCTGAGAGATGGGTTGCTGCGGTAAATGCGGACGGGGCCTACGGGCAGTGGCAGTACGGCGTTGCAAAGAAGGTTTCCGATGTCCCTCAGATTCTCGATAAATCCGTCTCCGAAGGGCTCTCCGGGGGCGTTGCTTGATCTGATACTTCGACCTCTATACCGGACATCGTAGGGTTGTTGATCTCCTGATCCAGCTGCGGTGACTTGATCCCTTGTACGTGCTTCAGGCGGGGAATAGCCTGGTACTAACTGATCCTGGGTATTGAGTATTATATACAGGTGACGGTCGAACCTGGAGGCTTTCGATGTGGATCCTGGTTCTAATGGCCTTGCTCCTCGTTGTCACTCCCTCCTTTGCTGAGCAAAACTTCTCAGAGCAGTCCGATCGGGCCTACAACGTCTTCAATCCGGCCAGCAGGTATGCGCAGGCCTTCGCGCCGGATCATCCCGTCAACCCCGCCAACCGCTTTGATCCCGGCAATCCGGTCAACCCAACGAATCGCTACGCGACCGGCAATCCGTTCAATCCCGTCAATCAATACCATCCCGACAATCCTCTGAACCCCGCCAACCGCTACAATCCCACCACCTCCTTCGCCCCGCTCAACCCCTCGCGGTGGCCGCAGGAAGATAAATCCAAGAGTGTGGAGAAGAAAGGTGACAGGCTACTTATTCGGTGTTCATTCTTCAGTGAAGTGAACGAAAGAAGCGCTCAATAGCAAGAAACGGGGACATTCTCTTTTTTCCCAATCCGTCCGCAGGTATGCTCCGGACAATCCGCTGAATCCCGCGCAGGCTTTCGCGCCGGA
>LNFM01013965.1_pt1 | contig 10060 bp, 9 predicted proteins | sample 596031 | NCBI WGS metagenome assembly LNFM01 (sample SAMN04254537, study PRJNA301005) | activated carbon metagenome | isolation source: dual media filters at the Ann Arbor, Michigan drinking water treatment plant | place: USA: Ann Arbor | reverse complement strand
CCGCCGGGGAGCTGTGCTACGCTTCCCGCGTCGAGGAGAGTTGCGATGCCCAAGTTTTGTGCCAATCTGACCATGCTGTTCAACGAAGTGCCGTTCCTGGATCGCTTCGAAGCGGCCCGTCGCGCGGGCTTCGAGGCCGTCGAGTATCTCTTTCCCTATGCGTATCCGAAAGAGCAACTGCTCGAAAAGCTGCGCCAGCACCGCCTCTTGCAGGTGCTCCACAACATGCCCGCCGGCAACTGGGAGCAAGGAGAGCGAGGGCTCGCCTGCTTGCCTGATCGCGTGGGCGAATTCCAGGCTGGTGTCGACGCAGCCCTCGCGTATGCGAGCGCGCTGGGCTGTGAACGGGTCAATTGTCTGGCCGGAATCGCGCCGGCAGGCGTCGCTCGTGAGCGATTGGAGCAGACCTTCATCGACAATCTCAAGTTTGCAGCGCCCCGGTTTCGCGCGGCGGGGATCAAGCTTCTGATCGAAGCGATCAATACTCGCGACATTCCCGGATTCTTCCTCAACACCACGAAGCAGGCGGTCGGCATCATCGAAGCGGTCGGTTCGGACAATCTCTTCGTGCAATACGACATCTATCACATGCAGATCATGGAGGGTGATTTGGCGCCCACCATCGAGGCGAATCTTTCCCGCATCGCGCACATGCAACTCGCCGACACCCCCGGCCGGCACGAGCCCGGCACCGGCGAGATCAATTACCCGTTCTTGTTCGATGTCATCGATCGGCTCGGCTACTCGGGCTGGATCGGCTGCGAATACAAGCCCAAGGGCGCGACGGTCGACGGGCTGGGCTGGCTGCGTCCTTATCTTGCGTGATGCCGGTCGAGTCGGGCGGCGGACGATGACGACGAGCCAGCGGCCGGTGCGCCTGCGATCGAATTCGGGGCGCTTCCAGGAGGCGGGCCTGCGTGGCTCATCGGCAGCCGCGGCGCAAGTCGTGTCCAAGCAAAGCGCGTCGGGATGAAGCCCGGCGACGCCCCCGCGCTGCTGCGCAGGATGTTCGATGCTGCGGTTGCCGCGGCCCTGCCCGAGCATTGCCTCCCGAGCCGACTGCCCGCCCCGGGCCGTGGCCGCACGATCGTGGTCGGTGCCGGCAAGGCCTCGGCAGCCATGGCCGCAAGCCTGGAGCGCCATTGGCAAGGCGATCTCACGGGACTCGTCGTGACCCGCTACGGCCATGCCGTGCCTTGCCGCAGCATCGAGATCGTGGAGGCGGCACATCCGGTACCGGATGCCGCCGGGCGCGCCGCCGCGCAGCGCATCCTCGGCCTGATGCAGGGGCTGAGCGCCGACGATCTCGTGATCTGCCTCATCTCGGGCGGCGGCTCGTCCTTGCTTGCGTTGCCGGCGCCGGGCATCACGCTCGACGACAAGCAGGCGGTCAATCGCGCCCTGCTGCAGTCCGGGGCGAACATCGGTGAGATGAATTGCGTGCGCAAGCACTTGTCGGCCATCAAGGGCGGCCGGCTGGCAGTCGCGGCCCATCCGGCGCGTGTGGTATCGCTGCTCATCTCCGATGTGCCAGGGGATGATCCTGCCGTCATCGCGTCCGGTCCCACGGTGGCCGATCCGACCACCTTCGAGGATGCGCGGGCAGTGCTGGCGAAGTATGCGATTCAGGCGCCGGCGAGTGTGGTGGCGCATCTGCAGCGCGCCGAGGACGAGACGCCCAAGCCGGGGGATGCGCGGTTGGCGCATACCGAAACGGTGCTGGTATCGCGACCGCAGGACGCGCTGTTGGCGGCGGCGGCCGTGGCTCGTGCGGCAGGTGTGGCGCCGTTGATCCTGGGCGACAGCATCGAGGGCGAGGCGCGCGAAGTGGCGACGGTCATGGCGGGCATCGCTCGTCAGGTGATCCGTCATGGTCAGCCGTCGGCGGCGCCCTGCGTGCTGCTCTCTGGCGGCGAGACCACGGTGACCGTGCGTGGCCAGGGGCGCGGCGGGCGCAACGCCGAGTTTGCGCTGGCATTGGCGCTCGCCCTGGATGGCCACCCGAACGTGTGGGCGCTTGCCGCGGACACCGATGGCGTGGACGGCACGCAGGACAATGCCGGCTGCATCGTGTGTCCCGATGCGATCGAGCGCGCCTTGGCGCTCGGTCTGCGTCCCAAGCACATGCTGCGGGACAACGACGGGTATGGCTTCTTCGCTGCGGTGGATGCCCTGGTGACGACGGGGCCCACGCTCACCAACGTGAACGACTTCCGCGCCATTCTCGTCTTGCCGGGGTGATCGCGTTCGGGGGCGCAGCGAATGCGGCCTCGAGTCGTGATCACGGTCCTGCCTGAGCGGCGTCGTGCCGCCGTGTGCAATTCGCCCGCTTGGCGACCTACCCGCAGCGCGGATGGCCCATCCAAGATGTAAAGCCGCTTACGCTTTGTTGCAATTGATCGGTGTGCAAAGCGGCTGCGACAGCGTTAAATGGGATGCGTCAACACGAAAGGACAATGCCATGAACGCGAACAAGATTCTGGGTGTGCTGAGCATCGGCTTGATTGCAGCGGCGATACCGGCGGCCCATGCCGATTCCGGCGGCCGTTACGGCGATCGGGATCGCTGGTCGCATTCGCGCTACGAGCGGCAAATCGATCGCTACGACGATCGGCGGCCCGTGTATCGTCGTGACGATCGCCGGGTCGTTCACCGCGAGGTGGTGGTCGAGCGGCCGGTGATCGTGGAGCGTCGCGTCGTCGTCGAGCGCCCCGTTGTCGTTCATCGCCCGCCGGTACGCCGCGTCATCGTGGAGCGGCCGGTCTACGTCGAGCCGGCGCCGGTCTACCATGAGCCCTATCCTCGCCATTACCCGAGCGGGCACATCCATGGTGGCGCGGTCGTCGGTGCCGTCGGCGGTGCCATCGTCGGCGCCGTCATCGGTAGTCATGTCGGCCACGGCGAGCATCGCGGAATCGCCACCGCAGCGGGCGCGATCATCGGCGGCGTGATCGGCAACGGCATGTAGCCAGCGGCAAAGAAAAAGAAGGGCGCTCGCTGTCTAGGCGAGCCCCCTTCTGCGATCGAACCCGTGCTTCAACGACCCTGGAAGTTCGGGGCGCGCTTTTCCATGAAAGCCTTGACGCCTTCTTTCGAATCTTCGGTTTCGCGACAGGTGTTCTGCGCATAAGTCTCGTATTCCAGGCCGGCGCGCAGGTCGCAGTCCTGGTTGTGATAGATCGCCCGCTTGGCGAGCCGGATGGCGATGGGCGGGCCGGAAGCGATCTTCTTCGCCAGTTCGTAGCTCTTGTTCATGAGCTCTTCCGGTGCGACCACCGCGTTGATGATGCCCAGTCGATACGCTTCGGCCGCATCGATCGTATCGGCCGTGAAGATCAATTCGCAAGCCTTCGCGGTGCCCACCAGGCGAGGCAGGAACCACGTGCCGCCCCAGTCCGGATGCAGGCCGCGCTTGACGAAGGCCTGGCTGAACTTCGCGGCGCTGGAGGCGATGCGCATGTCGCATGCGAGCGCGAGATTGAATCCGGCGCCCGCGGCCGCGCCGTTGACGGCGGCGATGATCGGCTTCGGGCAATCGCGCATCGCCATGATGGTGATGTCCCGCGACGGGGCGATCTTCTCGCGCATGGGGGAGCCCGTGCCGGCCTTGTCGCGCTCGCTCATGTTCTTCACGTCGCCGCCCGAGCAGAAGCCGCGCCCCGCGCCCGTGATCACGACCGCGCGGATCTCGTCGTCCTGCGACACCTTCAAGATCGCATCGTAGAGATCTTCACGCAGCGTGCCGCCGAGGGCGTTGAGCCGCTCCGGCCGGTTCAGCGTCAGGGTGGCGATGCGGTCTTTGACCTCGTAGAGCAAGCATTCGTATGCCATGGGGTTGTCCTCTCGTGATGTGGATGCCGGGAGCGCTCAAGAGCGCGCAGGGAGCGTGGGGCGGTCCCGAGCGGCTGTTCCCGGGATCCTGCATGCGGTTTCAGCCAGCTAGTTTAGCGATGTCTTCCGCTGAGGGAAATCGGCCCGTCGCATGACGTGAATACGCGAGATTGCCGTCGACGAGGATATCGAACTGCCCGGAACGACCGGGCTGGAGTTCGATCTCGGCGATGCCGCGACCGCGCAGCGCATCCCTCGCACGGAGGGCTTCGGGGCGATAGCCTCAAGCACTGCAGTACTGGATGAGCACCTTCAAAGCCGTCTCCGTCGCTCGTCGTTGCCCGCAGGGTTGCTGGTTGCGGCATGGTAGCCGCTCGCGACGCGGCCGGCAAAGCCCGTTGAACTGACTGGGATGAACAGCGCCTATAATCCGTCGGCCTGAAATTGCGCTTTTCACTCAAAGGACCCCGCCATGACCAAGAGCATCGATGCGAACACGCTGCAGCAGTGGCTACACGATGGTGCCGAGCTGGCGCTGATCGACGTGAGGGAAGCCGGTCAGTTCGGCGAAGGCCACCTGTTCTTCGCCGCGCCCGTGCCTTACAGCCAGCTCGAGCTGGACATCGGGCGGCTGGTCCCCCGGCTGGGCACGCGCCTGATCGTTCACGACGACGGTGCCGACGCATTGGCGGCGCAGGCGATCGAGCGCCTGGAGGCGATGGGCTACAGCAACGTGCATTTGTTCCAGGGCGGCACGCGCGCTTGGGCGGCGGCCGGGTATCCGGTCTACAAGGGCGTGAACCTGCCGAGCAAGACCTTCGGCGAGTTGGTGGAACATGCCTACGACACGCCCCGCGTGAGCGTGACCGAGCTCGACGCGATGCTCAAGCGCGGGGACGACGTGATGGTGCTCGACGGCCGGACCTGGGCCGAATACACGAAGATGAGCATCCCGAGCGGCATCTCCTGTCCCAATGGCGAGTTGGCGTATCGCGTCGGTCGCATCGTGAAGAATCCCAAGACCAAGATCGTGGTGAATTGCGCCGGCCGCACCCGCAGCATCCTGGGCGCGCAGACGTTGCGCAACTTCGGCGTCGAGAACCCGGTGTATGCGCTGGAGAACGGCACCCAGGGCTGGTATCTGGCCGATCTGGAGCTGGATCGTGGCGCTTCGCGCAAGTATCCCCAAGGTGAAGCGGGCGACGAGCTGCCCGCCTTGCAGGCCCGTGCGCGTACGCTGGCGGAGCGGCACGGCGTCGGCTACGTCGATGCCGCGCAGGTGAAGCAGTGGATCGCCGACGAGAGCCGCAACGTCTTTCTGTGCGATGTGCGCACGCCCGAGGAGTTCGAGGCCGGTACGCTGTCGGGCGCTCAGCACACGCCCGGCGGGCAGTTCATCCAGTCCACGGACCAGTACGTCGGCGTGCGCAATTCCCGCATCGTCGTCTTCGATGGCGAACTCGTCCGCGCGCCCGTGTGCGCAAGCTGGCTCGCGCAGATGGGACACGAGGTGTACGTCCTGCGTGAAGGGGTGAAAGCGAACATCGGCGTGCCGCCCGGCCCTCGGCCCAAGCTGCCTTCGATCCCGAAGCTCGCGCCCAGCGCGCTGGCGGCTTTCATGGGCGAAGGTCGTTTGCTGGATCTGCGCGCCAGCTCGGCGTTTCGCAAGTCGCATGTCGAGGGGGCGCGCTGGAGCATACGGCCGGTGATCGCATCGCAGGTCGGCGCGGGGCAGCCCATTGCGCTGCTCGCCGATGATCCCGTGATCGCGCAACTCGCCGCGATCGACCTGATCGCGGCCGGGGCGCGCGATGTCCGGTTGGTCGACGGTAGCGTGGAGGATTGCGCGGCCGCGGGCTTGAAGCTCGCATCGACACCCAACGTGCCCGCCGATGCCGAGCGCATCGATTTCCTTTTCTTCGTTCACGACCGGCACGAAGGCAACAAGGAAGCGGCTCGCGGTTACCTCGCCTGGGAGACGGGCCTGATCAAGCAACTGCACGATTCCGAGCGGGCGAGCTTCCGCATTCCCTCGGCTGCGCACTGAGATCGACGGTAACTTTCCAGCGAACCCCTAGCGCGGCTGCCCGACGTCTCGGGCGGTCGCAAACCTCGGCCGACATTCAGTTGCCTGATGCATCCGCGTAGCGCGTTGTCTTGATCGATCCGCTGCACCGCCGCTTCATCGCGCCTACGCTTTTTCTCTGGTACACCCAGGTATCGGCGGCGATCGCGACTCAGCTCGTGCCGGTGCTCGCCCCGGAACTCGCGCGCGACCTCGGTCTTGATCCCGCGCTGATCGGCGTGTATTCGGTGATCATGTGGATCACCGCAGGGCTCATCTCCCTGCCGGCGGGCGAGTTGTCGGATCGCTTCGGCGGCGCCCGCGTGGCGCAAATGACCCTGGTTCTATCGACCCTGTCGCTGGGCGTGGTCGTGATCGCGCATCCACTGGCGTTCGTCGGCATGGCCGTGCTGTTGGGGGCAGCGTGGTCGCTGCAAGGACCGGCCGGCGCGCGTGTGCTGATACACGTCGTACCGCCGCAGCACCGCTCGCTCATGTTCTCGGTGCGACAGACCGGCGTGCAGGTCGGGTTCCTCGTTGCGAGTTTCTCGTTGCCGGCCTTGAACGATGTGTTCGGTTGGCGCGGCACGGCGTGCGTACTGGCGGCTGTGCTGGCTGTCATGTTGCTGGCCTTCAGGCCCTTGGTGCGCGGCATCGACGAGCAGGCGGCCATGGGTGCGAGCGATCCGCCCAAGGCAAGGCTGACCGACGGCTGGCGTCGCGTGCAGCGCGATCCCGTCCTGCAGGGGCTCGGGGTGGCGATAGGCATCTACTCGGCCACCCAGTTCTGCATGAACGGGTTCTTCGTGATCTATGCGGTGACGGAACTGAACTTCGGTCTGGCCGAAGCAGCCGCCATGCTCGGGGTGGCGCAGTTCGCGGCCTTCGTCGCCCGCTTGTTCTGGGGCTTCGTCGCCGATCGTTACATCGGTCCGCTGAGGCTGTTGATCGGCTTGGGGCTATGCATGGCCGTGTGCGGGATGGCCATCGGCGCGCTGCCGAGCGATCCGCCCCGGATGGCCATGACTGCGCTCGTTTTCTTGATGGGGGCGACGTCCGGCGGCTGGAACGGTGTATTGCTGGCCGAGATCGCGCGTCGCGCACCGGATGCGGCCGGACTCGTCACCGGCACGCTGCAGGTCGCCAACTACATCAGCTTGATCATCGGACCCATAGTCGTGGCGGTGGCGGGCGCGGCGGGCAGTTACGGGCTGGGGTTCGGCATCGTCGCCGGCAGTGCGCTCGGCGCGGCGGGCTTCTTGTACCATTGCGCGCGTCGGTCGCGTCGAGCCGACCGCCACTGACCAAGGGAGAGCCGGCCGATGAAGCTCATCGATCGTATCGGGATCGATCTGGGAAGAAAGATCCGTCTCGAACAAGGCATCGAACTGGCCGCTCGCCACGGCATCCGTTTCGTCGATGTGCAACTCGACACTGGCGAGAACGCGTTCGACCGTTTCGACGACGGCCGCTGCGCGGCGGTTCGTGCAGCGTGCGACAAGCACGGCATCCAGCTCGGTTTGCACACGTCCTCGGCGGTCAACGTCGCGGAGTACGCGCCGCTCGTCGCCGAGGGGGTCGAGCGCTACCTGCTTGCGTATATCGACATCTATCGGCGGCTCGGCGCGCGCTGGATCGTATTGCATGCGGGCTTTCACTTCACGTCCGACCGGGCGCAGCGCATGCAAGTCGGACTGGCGCGCATCCAGCGCATGGTCGCCCAGGCCGAGCGCGTCGGTGCCGTCCTGTACCTGGAGAATCTGAACAAAGAACCTGCGCAGGCCGAGGTGCACTATCTCGCGCACACGCTGGAAGAGTGGCGGTACTACTTCGAGCGCATCGATTCGCCCAGCTTTCGACTCTCGTTCACGGCGAACCATGCGCATCTGGTGCCCGAAGGCGTCGAAGGTTTCATCGACGGTCTCGATTTTCGGCGGGTCGGAGAGGTCCGCCTGGCCGACTGCTTCCGCAACGGCCCCGAGGAGCACTTGGTTCCCGGGCAGGGCGATCTCGATTTCGGCGCCATGTTCCGGCGCATCGAGGCGAGCGGCTTTGCGGGGCACTACACCAACGCCTTCGGCAGCCTGGAGGACATGATCGCGGCGCGCGGATCTCTCGTGGCTCAGGCGCGTGCCGCGGGTGTCGCGGTCGAGTAGGCACCGCCGCCGCGTCCTGGCCTCGCAAGCGGGTACGGTATTCGCTTTGGCGAGGGACAGTACGGTTGGCGCGCCCAGTGTCGCATCAGCCGATTGTGCGAATAGCCGGCACATCCGTGCGCGCAGTCGAGCTTCAGCACGATGCCGCGGCGCCGATAATCGATTTGACGGCGCAATAGGCCGGCGAAGTCGAGTCGACGCAACACAGGAGTCCTCGCATGTTGACGTTGAGCAAGCGCTATCTCGAACTGGAGCAGGCCGCCAACCGAGGCACGGGCGGCGTCACCAGCGAGAATCGCCATCTGGGATTCGTTCCCGCCTTCATGGATACCCGCACAGGCAAGGTGTATGGCTGTAGCTTCGCCGATGGACGGCCGGCGGCCTTCCACCTTCTCGACGGCTTGCCCGACGAGTTGGTGATCGCCAGGGACCGCTACGGTCGACCCTCGCACGTGGTCGGTAGCGTCATTGCCGGATTCTCGCTGGACAATCGCTTCTATACGCGCGAGCAGGCCGCGGCCCAAGTCTCCCGGGCGGATGCGTATACCGACGGCATCGCGCACTAGAAGGGCGCGTCGCGCTCTTTAGTGGCGCACCCCATCGCGGCGCAGCGGTGCTTGTCGCAACCGGCGCGGTGCGCTTGCGGGCGGTGAAGTCGTCGGGCAGTATCGCGTCCAGCCCAGACCTAGGCGACCGACGCTCCGACGAGGGGAACACAAGCATGCAGCTCAACGCCATCTTCCCCACGCGGGACATCGGATGCGACCCGGCCAGGATTCGGGACTGGGCGCAAGCGGCGGAGGACTTGGGCTATGCGTGCATCGAAGTGCCCGATCACGTCTTCGGCGCCGCCGCGCGGGACGGATGGGCCCCGACCTATGACGAAACCGATCCCTTCCATGAAACCTTCGTCGTCCTGGGCTTCCTCGCCGCGGTCACCCGCCGCATCCGCCTCTCCAGCGGCGTGCTGATCTCACCGCAGCGACAGACCGGATTGATCGCAAAGCAGGCCGCCGAAGTCGACTTGTTGAGCGGCGGGCGTCTGCGCCTGGGGCTCGGCGTCGGCTGGAATCACGTCGAGTACGAAGCGCTGGGTGCGGATTGGAAGTCGCGAGGCGCGCGACAAGCCGAGCAGATCGAGGTCCTGCGCAGACTGTGGACCGAGGATCTCGTCGATTATCGCGGCCGCTTTCACGACATGCGCGGTGTGACCATCGTGCCTTCGCCAGTGCAGCGACCGATCCCGATCTGGCTCGGCGGCGCCTCGGAGACTGTGATCCGGCGGGCGGCCGAGCTTGCCGACGGATGGATGCCGATTCTCGCACCCGATGCGCAGGCCGAAGAGAAGCTGGGGCTGCTGCACGCGGAACTCGCCCGCCATGGCCGTGACCGGACCCGCTTCGGCGTCGAGGCATGGCTGAGGATGCGCGATGCCGATCCGCAGCGCTGGGGTGCTGCGGCAGAGGGTTGGCGCCGATTCGGCGCCGACATGGTGATGCTCTATCCGACTTACCGCATCTCGAAGTTCGACGATCTGATCGATACCCTGCGCCGATTCAAGGACGCCGCCGCAGCGTAGTCACCGCAGCGTGTCCCGGCGGATCCCGCCGTGCATGCTTCACCGAATTGGTATGCATTTTGCGAGATCATCGGCCATGAAGATCATGCTCTACGACGAGAACCCGGAGCGGTCCCTGTTCCTGCGCATGACGCTGGAGCGCCTCGGCCACGAAATCGTCGCCGAGATCGCGAACGCGAGGCAACTCTACGAGGCGGTACGCGCCCACTCGCCGGATGCGATCATCATCGACACCGATTCGCCCACGCGCGATACGCTGGAACACCTCTGTCTGATCACGGAGAGCTGCCCGCGGCCGATCGTCATGTTCACCCAGGATGCCAAGCGAGAGTCCATTCGGGAGGCGGTGCGCGCCGGGGTAACCGCGTATATCGTCGACGGTCTGGCTGCCGAGCGCATCGAGCCCATCATCGAAACCGCCGTGGCGCG
>LNFM01013963.1_pt1 | contig 10061 bp, 9 predicted proteins | sample 596031 | NCBI WGS metagenome assembly LNFM01 (sample SAMN04254537, study PRJNA301005) | activated carbon metagenome | isolation source: dual media filters at the Ann Arbor, Michigan drinking water treatment plant | place: USA: Ann Arbor | reverse complement strand
AGGAAGAAGCGATCACGTGATCGTTCTCCCGGGCTTTTGTCCCTCCGTGGAGCCTGCGATGAGGCCGGCACACTCTCGGACCAGACACCGCGCGACGTGTCGTCTCGCGGTCGGAACCCTAGTGCACCTGTGTGCTGAGCGGATGATCGGGCAGATCCCGGATCGCTCTTCTTGCGAGGTGGTGATCAGCAGAAAGCGTGCCAGGCTTGCAGCCGGTGTGGGCGCCGCCTGGAGCCCGGTCTTGCACCAAAAACAGAAGTTGCGCGCCCGTTCAGCGGGGCCGCGACGTTTTGGCTTGCCCCGTGTTGGTGCGGGTGGCACGGGCCCTGGGAGCAGCGGGGTTCGTCACCGGTGGCTCGGAGGCTGCTGGCGGCAGCAAGGGCACAAAGGGGGCGCGGGCTTCGTCGGCCAGTCCCTGGGTGAGCGCTTCCAGAATCTCGATCAGCTGCTGGCGCTGCGTGAGCGTCAGGGGCGAGAGCAGGCGCTGGTAGGCCAGCTCGGCCGGGCCACGCGCCTGCTGGTGCAACTTTTTACCGGCGGGGGTGAGCACCACGGCCATCTGTCGGCGGCTGTGTTCGGCCATGCGCCGTTCGATCAGGCCGCGTTCTTCGAGCCCCTTGCACACCCGCATGACGGTGACCTTGTCAAAGGCCAGGGCACGCGCCAGCCGGGTCTGGTCCAGGCCTGGTTCGTTGGCCAGCACGGTGAGCACGCCGTACTGCGCCGCGGTCAAACCCATGCTGGCACACGCGTTCTCGAACACCGCCGCCGAAATCTGGTGGGTGCGGCGCAGCAGGAAGCCCGGGCGCTGGTACAGATCTTTCAGGGTCATGGGGTGCTCAGAAACTGACGATTCTACGAAGGGTGTGTCGGCGCCCACCGTTTCGCCGGCCGGGCCTTGAAGGATCCACCCAGCGCGGCCCCGGGGCCCTGGTGTGGGGGGTATCCGACAAGTGGGATGCCTAGCCTCGCTGCGGACACCTTCTGTGCGCTGTTTTGTGGCACTGTAAAGAAAGGTGTCGTCCGCAGGGGACGGGCACCCACCCTGTGCACCCAGCATGCTGCGATCCACACAACAGACAAGAATCCGGACAGGAGAGGACCCATGGCTCGGCAGCGCTGCCGGGCGCTGGCTGTGTGCGTTGGCACTGGCCTGGGGCGTGGTCTGCGCAGGCGCCCAGGCGCAGACCCCGCTGCGCTATGGCGGCGACGTGGCGTTTGCGCCTTTCGAGTCGCTCGACGCCAGCGGTCAACCCGAAGGATTCCAGATCGAGTTGATGCAGGCCATCGGGCGCGAGTTGGGTGCGCCGGTCGCGATCAGCCTGCAAAACTGGCCAGCCACGGTGGAGGCCTTCAAGGCCGGGCGGGTCGACGTGATTGCCATGGTGGAGACCTCGGAGCGGCGCGCTTATGCGCACTTTCTCAAGGGACACGCCGCGCCGGCGTTTGCGGTGTACCTGCCGGCCGGCCAACCCGCGCCGCGCGCGCTGCAAGACCTGCAAGGCTCGCGCATCGCCGTGCTGGACCACGAACCCATGCGCGAGAGCTTGAGCAAGTGGCTCTCGGGCATCAGTGGCCCCTACGTTCGAACACCCGATGCGCTCTCGGCCCTGCAGTCGGTGCAGCTCGGCTTTGCCGACATGGCCTTGCTGCCGCGCGCCTACGCCGACCCCTTGATCGCAGCGGGCGAGGTGACCGGTCTGGTGCGCTCGCTGAGCGATTTGCGCCTGCAGACGTACTCGCTGGCGGTGGTGCGTGGCAACGAAGCCCTGCGCCTGCGCCTGCAGGGCGCGCTCGACCGCCTGGAGGCCAACGGCACCCTGCCTGCGCTGCGCGAGCGCTGGCTCAACGACGAACCCGCCAGCGCCGAGCAGCAGGCGGTGGAGCGCGATCTGGCGCAGCAGCGCCAATGGACCTGGCGGATCGCGGTGGGCGGCTCGCTGCTGCTGTTGCTGGCCGGTTTCGCCTTGCGCCAGCGCGGGCGCACGGTGGCGCATGAGCGCGGACGCAGAGAGGACGCCGAACGGTCGTTGCGCCGGTCCGAAGAACTCCTGGAGCGCACCTTCCAGCGCAACCCCGAACCCATGCTGGTGGTGGACCACCACAGCGGCCTGGTGCAGGACGCCAACCCGGCGGTGGCCGCTCTGCTGGGGGTGGCCGAAGCCCAGGTGGTGGGTCAACCGCTGCGTTCGCTGGCGCACCACGTCGGGTTGGACACGCTCAAGCGCCTGGCGCGCGCCATCGACATGGACGGTCTGCTGGACGCGCTGCCGGTGAACGTGACCCGCGCCGATGGCCAGCAACGCGCCTGCCTGGTCAGCGCCGACAAGCTGCGCGTGGGCGAGCTCACGGTGGTGCTGTGCATCGTGCGCGACGTGACCGAGCGCCTCGCGCAGGACCCGGTGTTCCGACAGGGCTACCAGTCTCTGCACGACGAGCTGGCGCAGGCCCGGCGCGAGGCGCCCGATTCGGTGCCACCCAGCGACGGCGCTGAACCCGGTGATGCCCGCCTGCGCGAATTCACCCGCGCCGTGGCGCACGACCTGCGCGCGCCGCTGCTGGCCATCCAGGGTTTCATGGGGCTGATGCGCGAGCGCCTGAAACTGGGCCACACCGACGAGGCGCTGGAGTACAGCGAGCAGGTGGACAAGGCAACCAAGCGCATGAACGCGATGATCGAGGCGCTGTGCAACCTGGCGCAGATCGACCAGCACGCCCTTCAGCGCCGCAGCATCGACATGCAGGCCCTGGCCAAAGACACCTGGATGCTGGTGCGCAGCGGCGAGACCGACCGCCACATCGACATCCAGTTCGATCCCTTGCCTGCTGCGAGCGGCGAAGTCGACCTGGTGGCGCAGGTCTGGCAGAACCTGCTGCACAACGCCTGGAAATACACCGCGCGCCTGCCGGTGTCGCGCATCCGGGTCGACAGCTTTCAGCAAGACCGGCGCACCTGGTACCGGGTGACCGACAACGGCGCGGGCTTCGACATGGCCCACGCGCGCGCGCTGTTCCAGCCGTTTCGGCGCATGCACTCGGCCTCGCAGTTCGAGGGCAGCGGCATTGGTCTGAGCATGGTGCAGCGCATCGTGCAACACCACGGCGGTGAGGTGCGTGTGCGCAGCCAGGTGGGCGTGGGCACGGTGGCCGAGTTCACGCTGGACCCGGCGGGCTGAAACTCCCGGCCATCGGAGACCTCGGTCGGTCCGTGGTCCAGACAACAGACAGCGGCGCTGGACTCCCGCAGGATGTCGGCATGTCTCTGTTGTCATTTGCGCGCCTGCGCTCCGCCCGAGTTTGAGCGCACCACGCCTCCCGGGATGTCTGCGCATGTTGACGGTCAACATCCACAAGGGCTTTGACGTGTTCAACACGCGCTTCGTGTTGCACGAGCTGCGCGAGGCGGTGCGTGCCGTGCAGAGCGATGTGGTGTTCCTGCAAGAGGTGGATGGCGGAAGCGGCGCGCGGCGCGCGGCCGCGGTGGGTGCGCAATACGAGTTTCTGGCCGACACCATCTGGCCCGATCACGCCTATGGCCGCAACGCGGTGGCCGAGGGCTTGGACCATGGCAACGCGGTGCTGTCGCGCTACCCGGTGCTGCGCAGCCACAACCACGACATGTCGCTGCCCGGCGCAGAGCCGCGCGGCCTGCTGCACTGCGAACTGGCCCTGCCCGATGGCCTGCCCGCGCTGCACGTGATGTGTGTGCACCTGGGGCTGAGCGAATCCCACCGGCGCCACCAGCTCGCGCGGCTGTGCGAGACCGTGCAGCAGGAGGTGCCGTCGGATGCGCCGCTGGTGGTGGCGGGTGATTTCAACGACTGGCGGGGCCGTGCCGACGAGCAGCTCGCACCCACTGGACTGCGCGAGGTGTTCATGCAGGCCCACGGGCACCACGCGCGCAGTTTCCCCGCGCGCTGGCCGCTGCTGCGGCTGGACCGCATCTACGTGCGTGGTGTGGCGTCCGCGTTGCCGCTGCCCATGCCGCGGCGGCCGTGGGCGCAGCTGTCCGACCACGCGCCGGTGGCGGCCGAGATCGAAGTCGGGAGGGCCGCATGAATTCGCGCTGGGTGCCGGGCAACCGCATCACGCTGCTGGAGAACGGTGAGGGCTACTACCCGCGCGTGTTCGAGGCCATTGCCGCGGCCGAGCGCGAGGTGCTGCTGGAGACCTTCATCCTGTTCGACGACAAGGTGGGGCGGCAACTGCAGCAGGCCCTGTTGGCCGCGGCCGGGCGCGGCGCGGAGGTGCACGTGCTGGTCGACGGTTGGGGCTCGCCCGACCTGCCGGCTTCGTTCACCCAGCCGCTGATGGACGCCGGTGTGCGCCTGCGCAGCTTCGAGCCGGCGCGCTGGCTGTTCGGCACGCGAATCAACCTGCTGCGCCGCATGCACCACAAGCTGGTGGTGGTGGACGGCCAGCGCGCTTTTGTGGGCGGCATCAACTATTCGATCGACCACCTCGAAGAATTCGGACCGCTGGCCAAGCAGGACTACGCGGTCGAGGTTGAGGGGCCGCTGGTGGGGCAGATCCAGGCCTTCTGCCGCGCCAACCTGCAGGCGCCGCAGCCCGCGCGCAGCCAGTGGCTCCAGCGCTGGCGCGCGGGCCTGGCGCGCGGCGTTGTGCCCGATGCGCACGACGGCGGCGCGGTGGCCGCGTTCGTCACGCGCGACAACCACCTGCACCGCACCGACATCGAACGCCACTACCGCGCCGCGGTGCGCAGCGCGCGCCAGCGCATCCTGATCGCCAACGCTTACTTTTTTCCGGGCTACCGCCTGCTGCGCGACCTGCGCCGCGCCGCGCGGCGCGGAGTGCAGGTCGACCTGGTGGTGCAGGGCCACCCGGACCAGCCCTGGGTGAAGCGCGCCACCGAGCTGCTCTACCGGCACCTGCTGCGCGCCGGTGTGAACGTGTTCGAGTACAACGAGCGCCCGCTGCACGGCAAGGTGGCGGTGGTGGACGACCACTGGGCCACCGTGGGCTCCAGCAACCTCGACCCGACCAGCCTCAGCCTGAACCTGGAGGCCAACGTGATGGTGCGCGACCCGGCTTTTGCCCGGCACCTGCGCGAGCGCATCGACCACCTGCTGGAAGAGAGCTGTGAACGGGTGGAGCGGCCCGCCACGGGGCGCTTGCGCTCGGCCTGGATCGCCGTGCGCAGCATGGTGGTGTTCCACGCGCTGCGTCGCTTTCCGGTCTGGGCCTCCCGGGGCTCGGTGCGGCAGCCCAAAGTGGTGCCCATGGGCAGCGAGGGCCCATGACGCCCGCCACCCAACAAGCCTGGGCGTGGTTCAAGCGCATCGCGCCGTGGGCGCTGGCCGCGCTGGTGCTGACCCTGGTGGCGCGGCAGGCGCGCACGGTGGACTGGCCCGAGGTGTGGCGGGCGCTGCAGGCGCTCTCGCTCGCCCAGGTGCTCACGGCGGCGGGTCTGGCCTTGCTGAGCTTCGGCCTGGTGGCCAGTTTCGACCTGATCGGCCGCCGCCTCACCGCCCACACGCTGTCTGCGCCGCGCACGCTCGGCATTGCCGCCATCTGCTACGCGTTCAACCTCAACTTCGGCGCGCTGGTGGGTGGTTTCGGCCTGCGGCTGCGGCTCTACCTGCGCGGTGGTCTGTCGGCCCCGACGGTGGCGCAGGTGATCACGCACAGCATGGTGACCAACTGGCTGGGCTACTTGTGGGTGGCGGGCGCGGTGCTGTTGATCGCGCCGCCGCGGTTGCCCGAATCGTGGGCGTTGAGCGCGCTGTGGCTGCGAGCGATGGGTGGCGCGATGGTCGCGCTGGCGCTGGGCTACCTCTTCCTGTGCACGTGGTCGCGCCAGCGTGAGCTGGGCTGGCGTGGCCACACACTGGCCTTGCCCGGCGCGCGGCTGGCCGGGCTGCAGGCGCTGCTGGGGGGCGCGAGCTGGATGCTGATTGGCGCCATTGTGTGGAGCCTGTTCGGCGGGCGCGTGGACTACCCCACGGTGCTCGGTGCGTTGTTGCTGGCCGCGGTGGCCGGCGTGCTCACGCATGTGCCGGCCGGTCTGGGTGTGCTGGAGGCGGTGTTCGTCGCCACGCTGGCCCACGCCTTGCCCGCCACCGAGGTGCTGGCCACGGTGCTGGCCTACCGCGCCGCCTACTACCTGTTGCCCCTGGCGCTGGCGTTGCCCGCGTATGCCTGGAGCGAGGCCGGTGCGTCGCCGCGCGCCGACAACGCGCAGCCTCAGCCCCGACCCACGAACGGCATCTGACTGGCCATCACGGTCATGTTGAGCACGTTGGTGGACAGCGGCAGGCTGGCCATGTAGCGCACCGCTTGCGCCACGTGCTGCACGTCCATCATGGGTTCGGTGGCCAGGGTGCCGTTGGCCTGGCGCACGCCTTTCGTCATGCGCGCGGAGAGCTCGGTCAGCGCGTTGCCGATGTCGATCTGGCTGCACACGATGTTGAAGTCGCGTCCGTCCAGCGCAATGGTTTTGGTGAGGCCCAGCACCGCGTGTTTGCTCGCGGTGTAAGGGCTGCTGAAGGGGCGGGGCGCGTGGGCGGAGATCGAGCCGTTGTTGATGATGCGCCCGCCCTGCGGGGTCTGGCGGCGCATCAGGCCGAAGGCGGCTCGCGCGCACAAGAACACGCCGGTCACGTTCGTGTCGATCACATCCCTCCAGCGCTCCACCGGCAGCTCGTCCATGGGCACGGCCGGGGCATTGACGCCGGCGTTGTTGAACAACACATCCAGACGCCCATAGCGCTGTTCAATCGCGTCGAACAGGGCCTGCACGCTGTGTTCGTCGCGCACGTCCACAGGCATGGCCAGCGCGTGCTGGCCGGCGGCTTCGGCCAGGGCGGCCACCTCGGCCAGGGGCTCGGGTCGGCGTCCGCTGAGCACCACATGAAAACCGTCTTGCAGCAAACCGAGGGCCACGGCGCGGCCGATGCCGCTGCCCGCGCCGGTGACCAGCGCAATGCGTTGAGAAGTGTTCGATGCCATGGGCTGCCTTGTGAGTCGGGGTGAATGGAGTCAGGCCATGCCGTTGCGGCTGGCCAGTTCGACGAAGAGCGCCGAGTGGTCGAGGTCGGCCAGGCCGTGGTCGACCGACTGGGCGTAGAGCTGTTCGAACAGCGACGTGATGGGCGCATCAAACCCGATTTCGGTGGCCGTGGCCAGCGCGTTGCGCATGTCCTTGAGCTGCACCGCCACCGCGGCGCGTTTGGTGAAGTCGCGCTCGATCATGCGCTGGCCGTGCACCTGCAGAATGCGGCTGTCGGCGAACCCGCCGGTGATGGCCTGCTTGACCTTGGCCATGTCGGCGCCGCCTTTCTCGCACAGCAGCAGCGCCTCGGCCACGGCGCCGATGGTGATGCCCACGATCATCTGGTTGGCGAGCTTGGCCAGCTGGCCTGCGCCGTGCGAACCCACGTGCACCGGGCGACCCAGCAGCTCGAACACCGGGCGCACCCGTTCGAACTCGGCCGGCTTGCCGCCCACCATGATGGCCAGCGTGCCGGCCTCGGCGCCCACCGTGCCACCGGACACCGGGGCGTCCAGGTGGTGCACACCAACAGCGGCCAGACGGGCGGCGTGGTCGCGCGCCTGGCGCGGCTGGATGGACGACATGTCCACCACCACACTGCCCGGGCGCAGACTGCCCAGCGTGCCCTGGCGGAACAACACGTCTTCGACGATGTCGCCGCTCTCCAGCAACGTGATCACAAAATCGGCATCGGCCACCGCTTCGGCGGGCGTGTCGGTGACGCGCGCACCAACGTCCTGCAGGCGCTCTGCCTTGCTGCGCGAGCGGTTCCAGACGCTGACGGTGCAGCCGGCTTCGCACAGGCGGCGGGCCATGGGAAAACCCATCATGCCGATGCCGAGCACGGCGACTTGCAGGGAGGGGGCGGGCGGGTGGGAGGGGGTTGGCGTGTTCACGTGTGTGGCAAAAAAAAGGCGGTCCCCGGACAAGCCGGGAACCGCGCAGAAGTGGCTCAAACAGCCAAGCTGTCGAGACCCACGGAGTTGTTGGTGGCGGGCCGCCGCTTGCGGGCAGCGGGGGGCGTCGGGGTGGGCGTGTGGGCGCTGAAATGGGTGCTGGCGTGGCCACTGTGTTGCTGCATCAGGCGCTCGGCCTGTTTCACGTCGCCACGTTCCACGGCGAGGGCAATCGCCTCGTGTTCGTCCCACACCGGCTCGCGCAACATGGCCGATTGCAGGGCTTCGCCCATGGCCCGGCGGATGTGGTGCCAGTGCAGCAAGGCGCTTTGTTCGATCAGCGGGTTTTGTGCGGCGCGGTAGAGCGCGGTGTGAAAAGCGAGATCGGCGTCGATCATGGCCTTGATGTCTCCGCGTTTCACGGCAGCCCGGCCGGCAGCCAGCAAGGCGGGGTCCAGCGGCGTGCGGCGTTGGGCGGCCAGGCGCACGGCCAGCGCATCGAGCGCACCACGCACCTCGTACACCTGCTCGATCCACTGCGCATCGATGGGCGTGACCTGCAGCCCGCGGCAGCGCCCAGCCGGGCCGTTGCAGACCGGCGCGTCCTGCACAAAGCCGTCTTTCTTGAGCAGGCGCAGCGCCTGCATGACCGGCTGGCGCGACACCGCGAGCTGCTCGGCCAGCTCCTCCTGCGTGATGCGCTGGCCCGGTTTGAGCGTGCCGGCGCTGATGGCGTCGAGCAGCGCGCGGTACACCTGCTCGACCAGGTCGGGCGCGGTTTCCAGCTTGATCAATGGGGCGGACATGGCGGCGTTGTTGAATCTTTGTATACAGAATACACATTTTCAAAGAGCCCGTCACGACAGGCTGAAAACAACCCCCATGACACAATGCGCGACCATGGAAAAAATACCTTCAACCGACCCCGTCTGGCTGGACCGCGAGTACAACAACCGGGCCCTGGTGCCCGATCACGCGGCGCATTTCGAGCGTTGGGCGCAGACCTCCGCGCAGGCTCGACAGAGCAGCCGCCCGCTGCTGGACGTGAGCTATGGACACGGTCCCGGCGAAACGCTGGACATCTTTCCCGCACCGCGCAAAGCCGGCACGCCGCTGGCGCCGGTGATGGTGTTCATCCACGGTGGCTACTGGCGCAGCCTGGACAAGTCCGACCACTCTTTCATTGCGCCGGCGTTCACGAAACACGGCGCCTGTGTGGTGGTGCCCAACTACGCGCTGTGCCCGGCGGTCACCATCCCCGACATCGTCATGCAGATGGTGCAGGCCCTGGCCTGGACGTACCGCCACATCGCCGCCCACGGTGGTGACCCGCACCGCATCACGGTGGTGGGCCACTCGGCGGGCGGGCATCTGGCCGCCATGATGCTGGCCTGCGAGTGGGCGCGTGTGGGTGACGATCTGCCCGACGCGCTGGTGAAGAACGCACTCTCCATTTCGGGTCTGTACGACCTGGAGCCGGTGCGCCTCACACCGTTTGTGCAGCCGTCGTTGAAGTTGACGCCGGCGCAGGTGAAGAAGGCGAGTCCGGCGTTGCTGCCGGCGCCGCCTTTGCGCGAAGGACGTGGTCAGCTGGTGGCGGTGGCCGGAGGTGACGAGAGCAGCGAGTTCCTGCGCCACAACCGCCTCATCCAGCAGGCCTGGGGTTCAGAGGTGGTGCCGGTGTGCGAAGCCTTGCCGGGGCTCAACCACTTCAGCGTGGTGGATGCGTTGGCGCAGCACGGGCATCGGTTGCACAAGCTGGCTCTTGGGCTTCTCGCGGGTTGATTTTTTCTCCGGCTGGTCGGGGTTTTCTCCGGCTGGTCCGGTCATCGGCGACCACGGGGCACGGCTCCGCGGCTGTCCCCCGGGGCCTGCGGCCCCTCCTCCTTGATGCCGCTGCGCCGTGCGTCCGTGAGCCCCGCGAGGTACTTGAGTGAAGGGTTCCCCCCACCCTCACATCAACAAGTGCTCCCCCGCATTGTCCCCACCCAGAATCACATAGTTCACCTTGCGCACGTCCATCAACTTCGTGCCACCCGAATAGCTGATCGAGCTTTGCACGTCCTGCTCCATCTCCACCAGCGTGTCGGCCAGCTTGCCCTTGATGGGTTCCAGAATGCGCTTGCCCTCCACGTGCTTGTACTCGCCCT
>LNFM01013962.1_pt1 | contig 10061 bp, 8 predicted proteins | sample 596031 | NCBI WGS metagenome assembly LNFM01 (sample SAMN04254537, study PRJNA301005) | activated carbon metagenome | isolation source: dual media filters at the Ann Arbor, Michigan drinking water treatment plant | place: USA: Ann Arbor | reverse complement strand
CCGCTAGCGGGTCGTTGTCCTCCCGATGCGATCATTCGTCCTCGGCCTGGTCGTGGTGGTCGCGCTCCTCGGAGGCGAGCGCGCGGCCCACGCAATCTCGGCGTGCGGTGGGGAGACCGGGTGGGCGCTGCCGGCGAAGTCTGTCGTGCCCGTGCATCCGCGCGTGGTGCTCTACATGCCCGACTTCGAGGCGAAGCGGCTGCCGCAGCCGATCACGAAGATCAATGGCAAGGTCGTGCCGGCGACGCTGACCACCGTCGACGGCCCGCAGGTCATGGCCATCATCGAGGTCGACAGCGACAAAACGGGCACGCTCAAGATCACCTGGAGCGAGTCCAACTATCCGCCGCCGCCGACCGTGACCTACACGATCAAGAAGGCCAAACCGGTGACCGCCGTAACCGGCACCTTCTCGCGCTTCCACCAGGCCTACCGCCATTCGACCGTGCACGAGCTCGAGGATGGCCTCGAGGTGGCCGTGACTGCGAAGGCGGTGCGCTTCACCGTGAAGTGGCGCCGCGATGCGAACACCGCGTGGCAGACGCTCGAGGTGCCGGCGATGACGCGCAAGTCCAAACAGGTGCTGCACCTCGGCGAGATCGGCTGCAACAGGAACTTCGCCGTCTCGATGCTCTCCGCGGGCATCGACCTAGAGCTGACCGCGATCCTCGCCGATGGCTCGGCCATCGCCGTCACGGGGCTGCCGGCACACATCGTGTTGCCGGCGCTGCCCAAGGACGCGGCGCAGTCGTCTCCCTAGCGGACGGACTTGCCGACGATGGGGCAGGCGACGCCGGTGGCCGAGTCGGTGTTGTTGAGCTCGTCGCACTCGGCGACGGTCGCGGTGCTGTCGGCGACGACAAAGTAGTCGGACGCGACGGCGGGGATGGGGATCGTGATCTTCACGACCGTCGAGCCGCCGGGGAGGATCGGCTGCGTGGTCACGGCGGTGCCGAGGAGGGGCCCTGCGGCCGAGGCGCCCTCGTGGAAGGCGACGGTCACGCCGGGGCGGACGCCGAGGGAGCCGAGGTTGGTGACCCGGGCGGCGAGGACGAGGTTGCCGTCGGCGCACTCGTCGAGGCCGACGGCGAGATCGACGGCGAGATCGGGCGCGTTGAAGACGCCTTCACCCTGGGCGTTCTTGCGGTAGTCGTTGAGGCCGGGCTGGGTCCAGTTGGGAAGCTCGGTCAAGGGGACGTTGCCGGCGGCGGTCGCGTTGGTGACGTGGTAGGCGTGCTGCGTCCAGACCTTGCGGGTGGGGACCCAGCGATCGAGGGCATCGCCGTAGACGAAGAGGCCGCGGCGCGGCGTGGTGGCGGGGCAGTTGCCGGCGGCGTTGGAGTCGTTGGCCACGACGAGGATCTCGGAGTTGCCGTCGCCATCGACATCGACGACGAGCGGGTACTCGTGGATGGTGCCGGTGGTGTTGGGGATGGTCAGCTGCACGCGGCCATCGGTGCCGCTGTAGACGCGCACGTTGCACTCGTCCTGGTAGACGACCTCGGCGCTGCCGTCACCTTGGAAGTCGAAGACGGAGGAGCCGGTGGCGTTCGACGAGAGATCCTGGGTGGCCTGGGTCCAGCGCACGAACTGTGCGCCGGGGGCGGGCACGGGCGTGATGCCCGAGATGTCCTCGCCAGGGCGATACCAGTCGTACACGGAGTAGCTGTAGCCACCAGCGACCCCGATCTCCGGGCGGCCGTCACCGTCGAAGTCCGCGACCGTCGGTGGCCCGCCGATGTTACTGGTGGCGCCACCGGGGATGGCGATGGCCGGGGCGAGCGGAGCGCCGGTCTGGCCATTCAGGAGGTAGACGCTGCCACTGGCGACGAGGACGACCTCGGGCGTGCCGTTCAGGTCGAGGTCCGCGATCGCCGGGTAGCCGTCGGGGCCCGCGGCGGTCCAGTAGGGTGTGACGGTGGTCAGCGCCGGGGTCGCGCTGTTCCACGCGACCTTCCACGCGTTCCTGCCCGAGACGATCTCCGGCGCGCCATCGTTGTCGAGGTCGGCGACGGCCGCGATGCCACCGTTGTAGCCGCTGTTCGTCCCGACGAAGCCTCCGTTCCCGCCGCCGCCCTGATCCCAGAGCACGGTCCCGTCATGGTCGAGGAGCGTGGCGCCAAAGACGATCTCGGCCTGCGCATCGCCGTCGAAGTTCGCGAGCGTCGCGCCGCCGTTCTCGACCCGGATGCCGTAGTCGGCGCCCATCGGATCGTGCGACTTCCACAGGACGGTGCCGGTGCGGTCGACCGCGATGATCAGGCTGCGGCCCGCGCCGCCCGAGCCCGAGCGGGCGGCGTAGATGATGTCGGGCAAGAGGTCGCCGGAGACATCACCTACGGCGATCGTCGAGCGCCCGTGCGAGCCGTAAGACACCGGCGGGTTGTGGGCGATGGGCGCGAGGATCTCGGCGCCGGTCGCGCCGTTCAGGATCTGGATGCGGCCGCCGGGGAAGCCGGCGCCGTCCATCTGCGTCAGGTTCACGACGACCTCGGGCGCGCCCACGCCGTCGAGGTTCGCCACGACGGGGATCGAGATGATCTGGTTCGCCACCGAGGTCCATTCCTCGGTCACGACGAGGTCGCTGAAGACGGGCACGATCTGACACGCCAGCGGATCGGGCTGCGGGAGGCACTGCTCGAGCGTGGGCTCGCAGAAGTTCCCGGCCTCGCAATCATACGGATCCGCGCACGTCGCGCCCGGGCTCACGCACTGCGCTTCGAGGCAGACCTGACCCGCATCGCAGCAGGTGAGGAGATCCACGCCACAATAGACCCCCGACGAGCACGCCGGCAGACACCGATCGGAGACGCACTCGTTGCCCGCCGGGCAGCACGAGGCGGGCGTGCCGCAGAGCGAGCCGCCGACGCAGAGGTCCGCATCCGGCGTCTCGTCGGCGTCGAGCGTCCCATCGCTGGCGTCGATCGTGGTGTCATCCCCATCGACGGTCGGCGCGTCCTCGCGGAACACGGGCGGCGAACCGCAGTCTTCGCAACCGGCGGCGAAGACGAGGAGACAGGCCAGCGGCCACGGGCGAGCGATACGGCGGCTCATCGGCGGCCATCGTAGCAGCTCACTTCGTAGCGAGTGCCTCGAGGAGCTTGCGACGTGTGACGGGCTTCGCAACCAGGGCTCGCACCCCGAGGTCTCGGGCGCGGCGGCGGTGCTCGGGATTGGCCCGAGAGGTGATGATGACGATCGGCGTCGAGCGGAACCGCTCGTCCTTGCGCAGGTGCGCGATCAGGTCGAAGCCCCCGAGCTCGGGCATCTCGAGGTCGGTGACGATCAGGTCGTACCGCAGCTGCCGGGTCATCTGCAGGGCGCGGGCGCCGTCCTCGGCCACGTCGACGATCCAGCCCTCGCGCCCGAGCATGCTCGTCATGGCTTCGCGGATCGCGCGCGAGTCATCCACCACGAGCGCGCGGCCGGCGAGGACCGTCGGCGTGCTGACCACGTCCTGCATCTCGCCGACGGGCGCATCGGGATACGTGCGCCGCACGAGCTGCGCCGGATCGAGGATGAGCTGGACTTTACCCGAGCCACTGATCGTCGCGCCTGCGTACAGCGTCAGGGGCGCGAGCAAGGGGCCGAGGGGCTTGATGATGATCTCCCGCGGCCCGACGATCTTGTCGACGGTGCACACGAGCGTCTTGCCCGCGAACGACAGCACCACGCCGGGGCGGCGGTCGGAGGCCGGCCCATGTCCCAGGAGCGACTCGAGCCGCAGCACCGGCACCTCATCGCCGTGGGGCAGGGGCGTCGTCGTGACGAATGGCTCGACGAGCACCGTCTGCCCGACGTGGACGTTCGGCAGGGCATAGACCTGGCCGCCGACCTTGAACAACATCGCTTGTGCGAGGGCCGTCGAGAGCGGCAACCGCAACGTGAACGTCGCGCCCTTGCCTGCGACCGACGACAGCGTGACCTCGCCGCCGAGCCTGGCCACCGTCTCTCGGACGAGTCCGAGGCCGATGCCGCGTCCCGCGAGCTCGTCGGCATCCGTGCGCGCCGAGACGCCGCTCGCCTTCGACGACTCGGGCGCGGCCAGGAGCGCATCCAGGATGTCGGCGTCGTTCGCGAGCTGCGCGCGCGCGGGGCTCCAGTGGCCATTCGCGATGAAGCGATCGCGCAGGGTGGCGGTGTCGATGCCGCGACCATCGTCGGCGACCTCGAGCACGAGCAAGCTGCCGTCCTGGCGCGCGCGGATCGTGATCGTCGCGGCGGCCGGCTTCCCCGCGGCCAGGCGCTCGGCAGGTTGCTCGACGCCGTGGGCGATCGCGTTCCGGAGCAGCTGCGTGATCGGATCCACGAGCTGTTCGGCGACGGCCTTGTCGAACTCGGTGTCCTCGCCGAGCGTGCGGAGCTCGACCTGCGCGCCGGTCGTTCGCCGCAACGCCCGCAGGGCGCGCGCCGCGTGGAGGAACAGGTTGCGCGCGCTCTCCATGCGGATGCGCGTGAGGCCGCGCTGGAGCTCGCCGATCGTGCGCCGCAACGCCTCGATCTCGTCGAGGAGAGCGGCCGTGGTCTGCGAGAGCAGGGCGGCCTGGCCCGCGAGCTCGTCCTCGGTCTGCGCGAGCGCGGCGCGGTTCGGCGGGGCCTCCCCGGTGTCGAGCGCCATCCGCAGCGACTGACGGGTGCGCGCCAGGTCGCGGCTCAGCGTCCGCAGGAGCTGTACCCGGCGCTCCAGGCGGGTGCGATCGAACAGCAGCTCGCCCGCCGACGACATCAGCTCGTCGATGCGCTCCGGCTCGACGCGCAGCCATGCTTTGGGCTCGGGCACCGTCTCGACCGACGGGGCGAGCACGGGCTCGGGCGGCGGCTCGACGAACGGCGGCGGCAACGACTGCGGCCTCCGATCCGGTCGCGCGATCGCGTCGATCTGGTCGCGTAGCGCCGCGACGAGCACGGCGTCGTTCTCCGGCGCGCCGCCTTCTCCGAGCTGGTCGAGGTAGCCGCGCATGCCGTCGGCGATCTCGACGATCTGGTCGTTGGTCGTCTCCGTCCAGCGCACGCTGTCTCGCGCGAGCCCGGCCAGCGCGCTCTCGAGGCGGTGCGCGAGGTCCACGAACGCCGGCACACCCACCGTGCCAGCCGAGCCCTTCAGCGTGTGCGTGATGCGCATCATCTCCGTCAGCGCCTCGGGCGTCGGTCGGGCCGAGCCGCCCGACAGCACGCGCGCCGTCACGCCCTCGAGCGCATCCTGCGCCTCCGCCTTGAACAGCTGGCGCAGCATGGCCAGCTCGTCGGGGTCGAAGTCGAGCTCCAGCTCCATCAGCGCGACGCCCCGGCCACCGTCATCTGCTCCTGGGCCAGTCGCACCATCCGCGTCGGATCGAGCAACGCGATCGGCCGCCCCTGCGCATCGATGACGTGGCCCTCCTGCGCGAACAGCGACGCGACATGGTCCACCTGGTCCACGCGCAACGCACACACCACGCCCTCGGCTTCGACGACGAGCGCGCCATCCCCTTGCCGCGCCGGGGGGCCCACGGGCCCGCCTTCGACGGCGCCGAGATCGAGCACCGGCAGGATCGAGCCATGTAGGTTGCACACCCCCCCGAGCGCAGGCGGCGCCGTCGGGACCCCGGTCACGAATCCGAGGGTCGTCACCTCGCGGATCCACCGGAGCTCGATGGCGTATCGCGTCGCGCCCACGCTGAACACGACGACATTTCGCAGGTCCGCCATGGGCACCGCAGTATACTGCTTGACGATGAAGACCATCGGAGTGGCTCTCCTCTGTCTCGTGATGGGTGCATGCGGAGGGGGCGGTAGCTCCGACGGCGACACGACCGACGCGGACACGACCGACGACACGACCGACGACACGACCGACGACACGACGCCGCCGGACAGCGCGCTGCCGGGCGACTGGCAGCAGCTCATCGGTCGCAGCTGGTCCATCCCGCCGGGCTCCGCCGACACGTACAAGTGCGTCCGCATTCGCATCGAGGAAGACATCTGGGTCGCGGGCTTCCGCGCCATCGCGCCGCTCGGTACGCACCACACCGTCGTCACGATCGCGAACGGGGGCACCCTCGGCGAGTACGACTGCAGCGTCGGCAACCTCGACTCGCAGATGCTCTATGCCTCGGGCGTCGGCACCGACGACCTGCTCTTCCCCGAAGGTGTGGCCATGAGGCTCACGGCGGGGATGACGATCAACCTGAACCTCCACCTCTTCAACGCGTCGGACAACGAGCTCACCGGCACGTCGGGCATCATGATCAAGACCCTGCAGCCGGCGGCCGTCGTGCACGAGGCCGACATGGTCTTCGCCGGGACGCAGCGCCTGAGCATCCCGAGTGACGGCCTCCCGCACACCGTCACCGGTGGCTGCTCGGCGCCGCGCGAGTGGAACGTGTTCACCGCGTGGCCGCACATGCACCAGTTCGCGACGCACACGAAGCTGACGATCGGCGGGGACGTCGTCCTCGACGAGCCGTACTCCTTCGAGGAGCAGGTGAACTATCCCGAGGTCGTGCGCACCATCCCGCAGGGGACGCGAATCGACGTCGAGTGCACCTACGTGAACAACAGCGGGGTCGTCGTCACCTTCGGCGACTCGTCGAACCAGGAGATGTGCTTCACCGGGATGTACAAGTACCCGGCGGGCGGGCACCTGTTCCAGTGCGCGTTGAACTGAGCTAGTTCATCTCCTCTGTGGGGAGGTACTAGTGGCAGTTCTCGAACGAGATCGAGCCCTTGATCTCGCCGGGACCTTCGCCGCACGCGAGGGTCGCCTTGCCCTTCACGTTCTTCACGCCGTTGATCTCGCTGTTCTGCTGCTGGAGCTGCATCGTCCCGCAGGACGGGACGGTGTTGCCGACGTCCTGACCCTTGTCGAACAGCATGACGGCCACGGTGCCGTCGGCGTTCGGGGCGAGGCGAATCCGCCGACCTGCCTTGTCCTTGAGCTGGACGCCCATGAACCCGAACGAGACGCCGTTGTTGCACTCGGTCGGCTCGAACTTCTCGCCGCCGACGGTGATGTCGCTCGAGAGCTTCGCGCTGCAGCCAAGGCTCAGCGCTGCCACCAACCCGACGAGGGCGCGCACTAGCTGGCGGCCTTGGACTCGAGGACGAGCTCGGGGCGAGCGCGGCTCTCGACGACCTCGCGGGTCACGACGCACTCCTTCACACCGGTCAGCGACGGGATCTCGTACATGACGTCGAGCATCACTTCCTCGAGGATCGCACGCAGGCCACGGGCGCCGGAGTTACGGCGCGAGGCCTCCTCGGCGATGGCCTTCAGGGCATCGGGGCGGAAGTTCAGCTTCACGCCTTCGAGCTCGAAGAGGCGGTGGTACTGCTTCGCGAGCGCGTTGCGCGGCTTCCAGAGCACTTCCGTGAGCGCCTCGACGTCGAGGGCGTCGCACGAGACGATGACGGGGAGGCGGCCCATGAACTCCGGGATCATCCCGAACTTCACGAGGTCCTCGGTGCGGGCCTCGCGGCGGAGGGCATCCTTGTCGTCCTCGGCGGTCGAGACGCGGGCCCCGAAGCCGAGGCCGCGCTGACCGGTGCGGCGGCGGACGATGTCCTCGAGGCCACCGAAGGCGCCGCAGCAGATGAAGAGGATGTCGGTCGTGTCGATCTGGATGAGCTCTTGCTGCGGGCGATTGCGCGCGCCGTCGGGCGTGATCGTGGCGGTCTTGCCCTCGAGGATCTTGAGGAGGGCCTGCTGGACGCCTTCGCCGGACACGTCGCGGGTGGGGGAGGGGGTGCCGCCCTTGCGCGCGATCTTGTCGATCTCGTCGATGCAGATGATCCCGCGGGCCGTCTTCTCCACGTCGCCACCGGCGGCGCGGAACAGGGCCTTCACGACGGACTCGACGTCCTCACCGACGTAGCCGGCCTCGGTCAGCGTGGTCGCGTCGGCGATCGCGAACGGGACATCGAGCTTCTTCGCGAGCGTCTGGGCGAGCAACGTCTTGCCCGAGCCCGTGGGCCCGATCATGAGGATGTTGCCCTTCTGGAGCTCGACGTCGCCGGCCTTACCGCGGAGACCGATGCGCTTGTAATGGTTGTAGACCGCGACGGAGAGGGCGCGCTTGGCGTCCTTCTGACCGACGACGTAGCGGTCGAGCTCTTCGACAATGGCGCGGGGGGGCGGGTACTTGGGGCGCTCCGACGCCTCCTCTTTTGCGAGGATGTCGTTGCAGAGAGTCACGCACTGATCGCAGATGAAGACCCGCGGTCCCGAGATGAGCTTCCTCACCTCCCGGCGCTGCTTTCCGCAGAAGGAGCAGTGGAACTCTTCCATGCAGTCCCAATTCTTACACGCTCGACGGGGCTGGCAATAGTGCCGGCGCACCTCCAGCGGGTAGGATACGGAGGCTCGTGAGGGTGACCGTGATCTGTGCCGACCCCGAGCGCGCTGGCGACCCCGGCACGGTTGCGACCGTCCTCACGGACCTGGGGTGCCGCTGCGAATTGGGGCGGTTTGACCTCGGAGGGCTGGACCTCTCAGAGGCTTCCCGAGCCCCGAACGCCATTGTCGTCGAGGCCGGAGACGATCTCGCGCGGGCCCAGAAGACCATCAAGCGGCTCCGTGACGGGGGCCCCTTCGCCGAGACCCCCATCCTGGTCGCGGTCACGGTGGCCCGGCTACCCGCCCTGGACTTCTCGATCGGGGCCAACGACTTCGTCCTGATGCCCATCGTCCCGGCCGAGCTGTATGCGCGGCTGCGGCAGCTCGACTGGAAGACCGCGACGTTTGGCTCGGACGAGGTGCTGAAGATCGACGATCTCGTCATCGACGTCCCCGGCTACGAGGCACGGCTCGGAGGCCGCCGACTCGAGTTCACGCACCAGGAGTTCGAGCTGCTCCGGTTCCTGGCCCAGCACCGGGGGCGGGTGTTCAGCCGCGAGGCGCTCCTGGAGCGTGCGTGGGGGTACCGCTATGCAGGGGGGACCCGCACAGTCGACATCCACGTGCGGCGGGTCCGCAGCAAGCTAGGCGAGGCCGGATCGCTCGTGGAGACGGTGCGCAACGTTGGCTACAAACTGCGGGGCTAGCCGCAAGGGTGGTACGATCACAGGCCTTGGCGGGGCGAGCCTCGATCGTCGGCGCGGCGGCGACGCACGTGGGGAAGGTGCGCGAGCACAACGAGGACGCGCACTACTTCGACGCCGACAAAGGCATCTTTGTCGTCTGCGACGGCATGGGGGGACATGCAGCGGGCGAGGTCGCGAGCGAGCTGGCGATCCGGAGCGTGCGCGCCGCGTGGGGCAGCGACGAGACGCAGCGCCTTGCCGAGGTCTGCCAGGAGACGGGGACCCCCGAGGCGAAGCGCGAGCTCCTCGCCACGGTGAGGGCAGGGGCGGTCGCCGCCCACGAGGCGATCGTCGCCGCCGCCGCCGCCGACAACGCGAAGTCCGGCATGGGCACGACCCTCATCGGGGCGCTCGTCGTCGGGAACGAGCTCGTGTTCGCGCAGGCCGGCGATTCACGTGCGTACCTCGTGCGCGACAAGATCGCGATGCAGCTCACCGAGGACCACACGCTCCTCGCGCGGCTCCTGTCGGCCGGCATCGAGGTCGACGTCACCGGTGACGGCTCGCGGTTCCGCAGCATGCTGACGAACGCGCTCGGCATCGGCCAGGAGTGCAAGGTCACGACGTTCGTCGTACCGCTCGCCGACGGTGACCGCTTCTTGCTCTGCTCCGACGGCATCAGCGAGTACGTCCCCGAGGCCGAGGTCGGCACGGTCCTGACCACGCAGCCAAGCCCGGCGCGCGCGGCGCAGAAGCTCATCGATCTCGCCCTCGAGCGCGGCGGCGGTGACAACGCGACCGCCGTCGTCGTGCGCGTGCTCGAGGCCGGAGAGCGGCCGCAGCCCGCGGAGATGGTCATCAAGGACGAGCAGACGATCGCGAGCTCGCCCCTGTGGGGCCGGCGGATGACCCCGCAGCAGCGCCTGCGCGCCCTGCGCATCGCTATCCCACGCGATCTCGCCCCCGGCGAGCAGCTCCCGGCGCACTTCCTCGGCGGCCGCGTCTGCTGGATCGTCGTCGACGGCGAGCTCGAGCTCGATCGCCACCGGTTGCGAGCCGGC
>LNFM01002865.1_pt1 | contig 10061 bp, 8 predicted proteins | sample 596031 | NCBI WGS metagenome assembly LNFM01 (sample SAMN04254537, study PRJNA301005) | activated carbon metagenome | isolation source: dual media filters at the Ann Arbor, Michigan drinking water treatment plant | place: USA: Ann Arbor | reverse complement strand
TGCCGCGAGATCGGCGCGGCCATGGCCGCGGGTCTCGCGCTCGGCATCTACTGAACGGCCCGCTCGCGCCGAACGGCCTCAGCGCATGATGAACGGATTCGGCACCTCGGTGGCGAGCGAAATCCATACGCTCTTGGTCTGCAGGTACTCGCGAATCATCTCCTGCCCGCTCTCGCGTCCGAGGCCGCTGCGCTTGTAGCCGCCGAACGGCGACAGATAACTCACCGCGCGATACGTATTCACCCATACGGTGCCGGCCTGGAGCTTCTCGGCCATCTTGAAGGCGCGCCGCATGTTCTGCGTCCAGACCCCGGCAGCCAGCCCGAAGACGACGTCGTTGCCGATCTCGATCGCCTCCTCTTCGTCGGAAAACGGAATGACCGACAGCACCGGCCCGAACACTTCCTCCTGCGCGATGCGCATCCGGTTGTGGACGCCGGTGAAGATCGTGGGCTCGACGAACCAGCCCTCGCCGCACTCCGGCCGATCCGCCTTCGCCCCACCCAGGACGGGCTTGGCGCCTTCGCCCTTCGCGACCTCGAGATACTCCAGGATCTTCTTGAACTGGGGTGGATTGGTGACCGGCCCGACCTGGGTGTCCATGCTCATGGGATTGCCCATCTTGGCCGTGCTGGCGAACGCCACCAGCTTGTCGACGAACTGGTCGTGGATGCTCTTCTGCACCAGCAGCCGCGATCCGGCGATGCAGGTCTGCCCGGTGGCCGCGAAGATCCCCGAAATGACGCCTTTGACGGCGTTCTCGATCTCTGCGTCGTCGAACACGATGTTGGGCGACTTGCCGCCCAACTCCATCGTGACCCGCTTCATGCCCTTGGCCGCTGCCTGATAAATCAGGCTACCGGTGCGATCCGATCCGGTGAAAGCGACCTTGTTGGTCAGCGGATGCTCGACCAGCGGCGAGCCGATATCGGCGCCGAAACCCGTGACGACATTCACCACCCCGGGCGGGAAGCCCGCCTGCTCGATCAGCTTCACGAACTCCAGCGTCGAGGCCGACGTGAACTCGGAAGGCTTGATGACGACGGTGCAGCCTGCAGCCAGCGCGGGGGCGAGCTTCCAGGCGGTGAGCAGCAGCGGCGAATTCCAGGGGATGATCGCCACGACGACGCCGATCGGCTCATGGCGCGTGTAGTTGAACGTGTCCGCCTTGTCGATCGGGATGACGCTGCCTTCGACCTTGTCGGCCAACCCGCCGAAGTAGTAATACCACTGCGCCATGTAAGTGGTCTGAGCGCTCATCTCGGCGAAGAGCTTGCCGTTGTCGCGCACCTCGATCTCGGCGAGCCGCTTGGCGTCCGGCCCGATCAGGTCGGCCAGCTTGCGCAGCAGGGCGCCGCGCTGCGATGCCGTCATCTTCGGCCAGGCGCCGGTGGTCAGCGCCTGGTGGGCGGTGCGCACGGCACGATCCGCATCCTGCGCATTGCCCTTGGGGATCAGCGCCCACGGCTTGCCGAGAAAGGGATTGTCCGATTCGAAATACTCGCCGGAGGCGGACTCCACCCATTCGCCTCCGATCCACATCTTGTACTTGGTGAGCTGAGTTCCGCCGTCCATGACCATCCTCCTTTGTGCCGTGCGCCGAGCCTCGGATGCGGGCCGGCATGCGAATGGGCGCGTGGCTGCCCTATTCCGGGAATTCTAAGCTTCGAGCGCCTACTGCCCAACCTCAGCGCGATGACGCATGCCGAGCCGGCCAGACCGCGTCGGCTCGCTAGCCGCCTCGGGTTCCGGCGGTCACCTTGCGTGAAGCCACCAGTGCATCGACCTCCGCCGGCGTGAAGCCGACCTCCAGCAACACCTCGCGAGTATGCTCGCCGACCACCGGGGGGTTGCGCCGCACGCCGAGCACATGACCGTTCATCTCGACCGGCAGACCGGGCAGCTTCACCCGCTGACCGTCGAGCAGTTCGGTTTCGTGCATGCGGCCGCCTTGATTCAGATGCGGATCGTCGAACAAATCGGCAGGCGTGGCGAGCGGCGCGAAGGGCACGCTCAGCGCTTCGAGCTTGCGCATCATGTCGGCGATGTCGTGCTTGCCGACCAACTCGGTGACGATGGGCAGAATGCGCGAGCGCGCCTTGACGCGCTGTTCGTTGGTCTGCAGTTCCGGGTCGGCCAGCAGGTCGAGCAGGCCGAACGCCTCGCAGAACCGCTTCCAGATGTTGTCGGTGGTGATCGCGACGAAGAGCAGCCGGCCGTCGCGGCTCGGAAACGGCTCGTAGATGCACCAGGAACTGACGCGGGCGGGCATGGGCGGGACCGGCTTGCCGCCGATCTTCTCCGCCGCCATCGTTTGCGCAAGCAGATACGCCGTCGATTCGAACAAGGAACTCTTCACGAACTGGCCGCGTCCGGTGCGATGACGCTCCTGGAGCGCCGCGAGAATCGCCAGCGCGCCGAAGGTGCCGCCGAGAATGTCGACGACCGGCGCACCGGCCCGCAAGGGGCGTCCGGGCGGCCCCGTCATGTACGCCAAGCCACCCATGTACTGCACGACCTCGTCGAGGGCCGGCCGGTTCTCGTAGGGCCCGGCGAGAAAGCCCTTCATCGAGCAATAGATCAGCCGCGCATTGAGCTTGGCCATCGCTTCGTAGCCGTAGCCCATCTTGTCGAGCGTGCCGGGCGCGAAGTTCTCGATCATGACATCGGCCTTGGCCACCAGCCGCTCGACCGCCCGCTTGCCCTCGGCCGACTTCAGGTCGATGGCGATGCTGCGCTTGTTGCGATTGAAGTAGGAGAAGAAGCCCAGCCCGAAGCCGCCCAGGCGACGCGTGCGATCGCCCTCGACCGGCTCGACCTTGATCACCTCGGCACCGAGGTCGGCCAACGCCAGGCCGCACGAAGGCCCCATGATGGTGTGGCAGAACTCGACGACGACGATGCCGGCAAGCGGCAGTGGCTGGGCAGGGTTCGCGGCTGGCGTGCTCATGTGCTGGGTCGATTCCATGTAGTGGGGTTGGCGAGCGGAGGGAGGCTGCAAACCGCTCCGCCGCTGCGATGAACGGGTTGCGCGCCAAGCGGCGCGCGCGACGACGATCTAACTGGCTAGTGTTTCGAGCACCGCATCCATGGATGCGTCGGTGTCCATCGCCTGCAGCGCCGCGAACAGCGCCTTCGCATCCATCTTCAAGCCCGAGGCTGCGTGGCAATCCATGAACTTCTCGCGCATCTGCTCGGGTGTGAACCAGCGCGCCGGCTTGCCGGGAGCGACATGAACCTCCTGCTCGAGCGTGCGACCGTCGACGGTTCGTATCGACACCACTGCGGCGAACTCCTTGTCGTGGCGCACGCGCTCGTCGACTTCCATGACCGTCTTGGCGACCAATGCCTGCACCTCCTTGCGCGCCACCTTCTCGTCGGTGAACGTCGACAGGCGCACGTGTCCGTCGAGCAGAGCCGACGCCACGCAATAGTGCATGCTGAACTTACCCTGCAAGGGCGTCTTGGCTTCGCGGTAGATCAAGGGCTCCTGCGCCAACTCGCAGGCGCCGACGCGCACACTGGCGATTTCGCGGACCGGGTCCTGCAACTTGCCTCGCAGCATGATCGCGGCTTCGATCGCCGGATGGGTTGCCGCACAAGCAGGGAAGAGTTTCAGTGCGATGCCGAACTCGGTGACGATCTCCAGCGTGCCGCCCCAGGCGGCGAAGGCCGACTCGTCGAAGCCCCCGGTCTGATTGAACACCTTGGCAAACCCGAAGCGATGCAGCAGCACGTCCGGTGACGCGGTGAAACCTTCGCGCGCCATCGTCGCGGCCAGCACACCGTTGCGCGCGGCATAGCCCGCGTGCAGGGGCTTGGTCATGGTGCCGAAGTTCACGCGCAAGCCGCTCGAGGCGGAGGCCGCGATGCCGACCGCCATGCGCAGTTCATTGACCGAGAGATTCAGCAGCCGGCCCACGGCCGCCGCCGAGGCGATGGAACCGAAGGTCGAAGTCGAATGCCAGCCGTTCTTGTAGTGCTGCAGATTGAGGGCACGCCCCAATCGCCCGAAGACCTCAAGGCCAACGACATAGGCGGTCACGAAATCACGCCCGCTCGCCCGGGTGGCACTCGCGGCAGCCAGCAACGCCGGCACCAGCACCGTCGAAGGGTGGGAGTAGGCGGGATGGCTGATATCGTCGTAATCGAGCGCATGCCCGAGAGCACCATGGTAGAGCGCCGCATCGTGCAGCGAGGCCTCGCGCTTGGCGCCGATCAGTGCCGCGCCGCCCTTTGCGCCGGGACCACCGACGACCGCGAGCAGGGGCTCGCGCAATTCGGTGCCGTAGCCGGCGAGCATGCAGGCCACGCAATCGGTGATGGCGTCGACAGCCAGCCTGCGTCCATGCGCGGGAACGTCGTCGTGTTTGAGCGCAAGCGCGAATTCATCGAGCGAAGGATAGGCCATGACTGACTCCTCGAGATGGGGGACATATGATCCCCGATGGGCCCGGGGTTTGTCGACCGGACCCGCCGCTGCACACGCTCAGCGGAAGAACAGAAAGCCCCCGATCAGCACGAACAGCACGCCGACCAGCCGGGTGAAGCCCGCCTGATTGAGGCTTGCGTGCAGACGGTGGCCGAGCACCACGCCGATGGCCATCAGCGGCAATGCGGCAGCGAAGGCGATCAGCACATCGGTCGTGATGGCATCGACCGCGAAATAGCCGAGGGCGCGAGCCACCCCCATCAAGGCCAGCGTCGCGGCCATGGTCGCCCGAAACTCGTGCTTGGACAGGTTGAGGATGTTCAAGTAGACCGCGATGAAGACCCCGGCGAGCGCACCGAACATGGTGCCGATCAGGCCGGCGACCAGACCCATGCTGCCGGCAAGCAGCGTGCGAGGGATGCGAAGCGGCCGCGCAGGCCTCACCATCCGCCACAGCGAGTAGAGCCCGTAAGCGAGGATGAAGAGTCCGAGGCCCCGCTCGATATCTTTGGTATCGAGACTCTTGAACACGAACACGCCGAAGACCACGCCTGCGAGCGCATAGGGCATAGTGCGCAGGACATGCTGCCACTGGATGTAACGGTAATCGCGCACCACGATGGCGAGCGAAGAGAAGATGCCCAACAGGACCAGCGCCGGCACGATGACTTTCGCCGGCAGGACGATCAGCAGCAAGGGCGCATTGAGTCCGCCGAAGCCGGCGCTGCCGCGCACCGAGAACGACGCCACCATGACGACGATGAAGTAAACCAGACCGAGCGTCGTCAGTTGATCCATGCCAGGGGGGATTCGCGGCTAGCCGAGCGCGGAGCAGGCGGCACGTTCAGCGCACACCGTACTTCGCGCGATAGTGCTTGCTGAGCACCCGGCGGGTTTGGACACGCAGCTGCGAGGCAGGTGCAGGCTTGGGCTGAGGCGCGCCGGACTGCGGGACGCTGCGCTCGGTGGGGGGATTCTTTTTCGGGCTCGGCCGGCTCATGTCTTCGATTATATGCCGCAGGCGCCGCGGCGCACCCCGTGTATGATCGCATCGTGGACCGCACCGAACGCTTCTACAAGATCGAGCGCATGCTGCGCAGCCAGCAGGCCGTGTCCTTCGCCACGCTGCTCGCTCAACTGGAAGTATCGCCCGCGACGCTCAAGCGCGATCTGGAGTACATGCGCAGCCGCCTGCAGGCGCCGATCGAGTTCGACCGCGCCGCCGGCGGCTATCGTCTCGCGACGACGGCCGGCACGAGCGAGCGCTACGAACTGCCCGGCATGTGGTTCAGCCCGGCGGAAATCCACGCCCTGCTCACCTTGCAGCACCTCGTCGTCAACCTGCGCACCGGCAGTCTCATCGGCCCGCATCTCGAAGCGGTCACGCAGCGCCTGCGCGCAGCACTCGGCAGCGGCGCGGACGATGCCGACGAGCTGGGCCGGCGGGTGCGCATACTGGGCATCGCGACCCGCGACATCCGCCTCGAACACTTCGAACTCGTGGGATCGGCGCTGCTGCGCCGGCGCCGCCTGCATGTCGCCTACTTCGCTCGCGGCCGGGGCGAAACGAGCGAGCGCGACATCTCGCCCCAGCGCCTGGTGCATTACCGCGACAACTGGTATCTCGACGCCTACTGTCATGTGCGCGAGGATTTGCGCAGCTTCTCGCTCGATGCCATCGAATCGGCGCGTATGCTCGACGAGCACGCGATCGAGATCGAGGACACCGCACTCGATGCGCGCCTGGGCAGCGGCTACGGCATCTTCTCCGGTGCGGACGTCACCTGGGCGCGCTTGAAATTCTCGCCGGAACGCGCCCGCTGGGTCGCGGCGGAAAGCTGGCACCCGAAGCAGCGCAGCCAAGTCGAACCCGACGGCTCGTACATTCTCGAATTGCCCTACAGCGATCCGCGCGAACTGATCATGGACATCCTGCGCCATGGCGCCGAGGTCGAAGTGCTCGCACCCACAGCGCTGCGAGACGAGGTCAGGCGCACCCTCGTGCAGATGCAGTCTCGCTACGCGACGGACGATCCACGGTAAGCGCGTATGGATCGCGCCGATTCGCCCGCGATGCACGGTGGGTCGAGCTCGGGATGCAAGTCGATGCCATGCACTGCGTGCAGATATTCGAGGGACGATCGATCGAGTGCCACGACGAGCAAAGGCGCACGCACGCGTTCTCGCGCATCGGCACCCCGCATCCTGCGACGAAAGTGGACGATGGTCGTTTTGTTTTTGCGACACATCGCAACGAGGATGCGCGAATCGGCGCAATGAAGCGCACAACGACACCTGGACTAGTCTAAACTTGCTCCCCGCCGAACGTGGCACTCGCATCACGCCACAACAGCAGTCCGTTAGCACAGTAGAGCGCATGACCGAACTCGCATTCGACTACACCTTGCGCGTGAGCCAACGCGCACGATTCATCCGGCTGTACGTGAGCCCGCACAAAGGGCTCGAAATCGTGGTGCCTCGCGGCTTCAACTGCAAGCACCTGCCCGATGTCCTGCAACGCAAATCCGCATGGATATCGCGCGCGCTCGAACGCGTGCGCCCGCAGCGCGAAGAGCTGCTCTCGCTGCCTCGGTGGTCGATCCCGGAACGCATGTCCTTTCGGGCGATCGACATGGAGTGGGAAGTCCGCTCGCAATGGACCAGCGCCAAGCGCTTGTCGATCAATTTCCACCGACCCGGCCAGATCGAGATTCAAGGCCCCGTCGAGAACGAAGCCTTGGTGCGCAGCCTGCTCGGTCGTTTCCTCGTGGTGCAGGCGGAGAACTATCTGCCGCCGCTGCTCGACACCATGAGCCGCAACACGGGGCTGCGATACAGCCGCGTCGCCATCCGGCGCCAGCGCTCGCGCTGGGGCAGCTGCTCGGCGTATGGATCGATCTCGCTCAACGCAGCGCTGTTGTTCCTGCCGTATCACCTGACACGCTACGTATTGGTGCACGAGTTGTGTCACACGGTGCATCTGGATCATTCCGAGCGCTTCTGGTCGCTCGTCGGCCGCCACTGCCCCGAGTATCGCTGCGCTGAGCGGGAACTGCGGGAAGCACGCCACTATGTGCCGCGCTGGGCCTCGGTCGACTTGCCGGTCGCGCCCTCGAGCTGACTCCCCGAGTCGTGCCTCGTGCGGCGAAGGCGCCGAGCAACGCCACGCCTCACCGATTCAACGCGGCATGACCGAGGTAAGAGGGCACAGGCGGCAGGCGAAACGCGAAGCCCGCAGGCTTCGCCCAGCGATCAGGCTTCCATGCGCTTCTGGAACACCAGTCCGGCATGCTCGCGCAGCGCATGGAAATGGACGGACTTCCACTGCGCCTCGACCACGCGCAACTCGGCATCGTAGGCGGCGAGAAACGTCGGCGCATCGACCGCGTCGTAGGCGATGCGATGCGCGTTGGCATCGATGAACCGCTTCAACTCGCGCGGATCGTCGGCCGTCACCCAGCGCGCGAGCGATTGCCGCGCAGGCGCGATGCGCGCTTCGACCCCGTACTCGTGCTTGAGCCGGTGCGCGACCACTTCGAACTGCAGCGCGCCGACCGCACCGAGCAACAGCGACCCGCCCAGGTGCGGCCGGAAGACCTGAATGGCGCCCTCCTCGCCCAACTGCGTCAAACCCTTCTGCAGTTGCTTGCCGCGCAGTGGATCGGTGACCTCGACGGTGTGGAACATCTCCGGCGCGAAGAAGGGCAAGCCGGTGAACTGCAGTTCCTCGCCCTCGGTCAGCGTGTCTCCGAGCTGCAGGACGCCGTGGTTGGGAATGCCGATGATGTCGCCAGGAAAAGCGTCTTCGACCAACTCACGCCGCTGCGACAAGAAGGAGACGACGTTGTTGGGCCGGATCTCCTTGCCGTTGCGGCAAACCTTCAGCCGCATGCCGCGCTCGAAGTGCCCCGAGCACACGCGCACGAAGGCGATGCGGTCGCGATGCGCGGGATCCATGTTGGCTTGAATCTTGAACACGACCCCGGAGAACTTCCGCTCGTCGGGCTCCACGATTCTCTGCAAGGCAGTCCGGGCGCCGGGCGGCGGCGCGAGATCGACCAGCGCATCGAGCGTTTCGCGCACCCCGAAGTTATTGATGGCGGAACCGAACAGCACGGGCGTCTGCTTGCCGGCCAGGAAGGTCTCGCGATCGAAGGGTTCGGACGCGCCCTGGATCAGATCGATCTCGTGCCGCGCACGCGAGAAGTCGTCGCCGAAGCGCTCGACGTAGGTGGCATCGTCCAGCCCTTCCATGATCTCGTCGTCGATCACCCGATCCGCGCCCGGATGGAAAACACGCATCCGGTTCGCGTTCAGGTCGTAGACGCCGCGAAACTGTTTGCCCATGCCGATCGGCCAGGTGAACGGCGCAGCCGCCATGCCCAGCGTGTTCTCGATCTCGTCGAGCAGATTGAGCGGCTCGCGCACCTCGCGGTCCATCTTGTTGATGAACGTGATGATGGGCGTGCCGCGTGCGCGACACACCTGCAGCAGGCGCAAGGTTTGCGCTTCCACGCCGTTGGCCGCATCGATGACCATCAAGGCGGCATCGACGGCCGTCAGCACGCGATAGGTGTCCTCGGAGAAGTCCTGGTGGCCCGGGGTGTCGAGCAGATTGATGACGCAGCCCCGGTACTCCATCTGCATCACCGAGCTGGCGACCGAGATGCCGCGCTGCTTTTCGATCTCCATCCAGTCGGAGGTCGCGTAACGCGAGGCCTTGCGCGCCTTGACGCTGCCCGCGATGTGGATCGCGCCGGCGTACAGCAGCAGCTTCTCGGTCAGCGTGGTCTTGCCGGCGTCCGGGTGCGAGATGATGGCGAACGTGCGGCGGCGCGCGCGCTCCTGTGAGACGTCCATGGCGATGCCTGGGTGGAGGCGCCCGACCGGCAGGGGCCGAGCCGCCTCGAAAAAAGACGCGAGTCTAGCGGCTCACCCCAGTCCATGCAATGCAGCGCAACAAAGCCTCCGACCGCTCAAGGCAGCTTTGCGTCGACGCATTGCAGGGTAGCGGGCGCGCTGCCTGCGCCCGGTGTCGCCTGGCAGGCGACCACGCGCCCCGACGGCGGGTGGTGAAACCAGGCCGTGCTGCCGCTGCCGCTGGCGGCGGCTCCGATGGGCAGGTAGCTAGGCGCCACCTGGATCTGGGATTCGGCGGGCCGGGTCAACGCCAACCCGACGATGCCCGCGAAGGCGGCGATGGATAAACCGATGGATGCTTTGTGCACGAGACACTCCCGAGATTGACGACGCGCACGAAGCTTACGCGCGCGGCGAGGAAAGCGTCAGGGCACGGCTTCACGAATCGCGCAGCGCCGGCGGACAGCACCCGGCCACCGCCTCGTAGTGCTCGACCACCGGGAAAGGATCGTAGAAGCGATGCAGCAGCCGGCGCCATTCCTGATACGGCGCCGACTGCCGAAAGCCGAGGGTGTGATCCTCGAGCGTGCGCCAGCGCACCAGGAGCAGGTATCGGCTCGGGTTCTCCAGACAGCGACGCAGTTCATGCGCGAGGTAGCCGGGCGAGGCGCTGATGATCCGCTGCGCCTGGAGGAAAGCCTGCTCGAATTCGGCCGACTGACCGGGTCGCACGTTCAACACCGCCTGCTCCAGGATCATGTCGACACCT
>LNFM01013961.1_pt1 | contig 10062 bp, 9 predicted proteins | sample 596031 | NCBI WGS metagenome assembly LNFM01 (sample SAMN04254537, study PRJNA301005) | activated carbon metagenome | isolation source: dual media filters at the Ann Arbor, Michigan drinking water treatment plant | place: USA: Ann Arbor | reverse complement strand
GCACCTTCCGCCGTGAGTCTTCGAACGGCGCCCAGCACGGGGTTTGCTAACCCCGTGGAAGCCACACCTCTTTTCAAGGGAGCCCGTTGCCCGTTGCCCGTTGCTCGCTGCCCGCAGCTGCGCCGTCTGACGGTGGTCGCGCGAAGCGCACCTTCCGCCGTGAGTCTTCGAACGGCGCCCAGCACGGGGTTTGCTAACCCCGTGGAAGCAACACCTCTTTTCAAATGAGCCCGTTGCCCGTTGCCCGTTGCCCGTAGCTCTGTAGTCCCGCCTTTGGCGGAGACGCTGTCGCGCTTCTGCGCGCCCTGTCCCGCGCAGCTCGTTGGCGCGCTATCGATACGCCCCGCTCGCGCCGGTGAGCAGCGCGCTCAGCGCAACCGCGAGGCGATCGGCGGGCTCTACGCAGGCGCTCGGCTCGAGCGCGAGGGCGACGCGCATCGCGACGGTCCCCTCGTGGACCACCACGGTGGCGCCGGTCGCCGAGGAGAGCGCCGCGCCGTCCTCTGCGTCGCGACCGCGCGGCGCGATGACCGCGCGGATCATCGTGTACGCAGGCTCGGCTCCGTCGAACGCGTGCACGATCGACAGAGAGTGTCCCCGAACGACCCAGCCGGTCACGGCCAGGTCGCCCGCGCGGAGCGATGCGTTGTGCGTGGCCGCGAAGTTGCGCCACCGAGGGAGGCTCGCGGCGAACGCCGGCGGCGGCGCCACGCGTCGAATCGACGCGTCGAGCCGGTAGGCGAGCCCGTGCACCAGCATGAGCACACGGTCGAGGCTCGAGGGCTGGTACACGCCGCCCTTTCTCAGCGCGATCGAGCCTTCGTCCGAGAGGCCCACCTCGTCGAAGAGCAAGAGGGATTGCTGCAACGGCTCGTCGAGCAGCGATGCGAGCTGCCTCGAATCGCGAATCTTGCAGGAAAATCGCTTACGAAACGCGCTGCCAAGCTCAGGAAACTTCGATCCCCAGTCCGTCCACGATCGCTCGACGACGCGCAGATCGAGCCCGAGGTTGCCGTACGAGAGCTCGGCCACGACGCACGGTCCCAGCGTCGCGTGCGTCTCTTCGCGGACCACAGCGTTGACGGCGCCCACAGTGAAGCGGGCCTCGCACGCGTCGGCGTCCATGCGAAGGTCGGTGACTCCCGGCAGTCGCAGGTGCGCTCGCGCTGCGCGCCAAACCTCGCTGTGCCTCGCGCGACCGACCAACGGAGCGCCGTTGAGCGACTGCGGCGCGTCGACGTCGACCACCGTGACGGGAGCGCTCAGCACGAGGTCCGAGCCCCACGAGACGACGGCGCGCGCCTCGAGCACGTGGGTGACCGCGATGAACGGACTCGTGAAGCCGCGAAGGACATCGGCAGGAACGACCAGCCGGGCCGCGCTCGCCGCTCCGTCCTTCGGCGCGGTCGCGCACAGCACCCATCGTCGGCGATCGACTTCCGTGGGCCCTGCGGAGCTGGTCACGCGCGCGGTCTCGATCGCCACCAACGAGAGCTCGACGCGATCGATCTTGCGATCCCCAGCGCCATCGAGCGCGATCGAAGCGTCGAACTGCGCGCCAGGCTCCAAGACGCTCGTGTTGGTCGAGAGCTCGATGAGCGGATCTTTTCCACGGGATTCGTTGGCGTTGGTCGTCATGAGCAAGGGTCGAGATGCGACCCTCTCCATCCGAGGCGCGGCGACGGTGATGTCGTATCGCGCCACGGCGTCGGGCCACCAAGGGATCGAGACACGAACCGTCAGCGAGTAGTGGATGTTCGCCAGCGCGCTGCGATAGCTCGGAGGCGCATCGATCGGCACGTCGAAGTTCACGAAGTGCTCGCTCGTGCCGACCTCGAGCGTCGTAGCCGGCGAGCGCGCCGCGAGCGAGACGACCGAGCGCCGGTGATAGACGCGACGCGAGGACTTTCCCGAGCTCACCGTGCGCTTGTAGCGAGACTCGGTCCCCTCGAGGGTGGCCTCGATGTAGTCGACCTTCGTTTGCTGGCTGCTCTCGAGCTGAAATCGCACGCGGAGCGTCTGCCCCGGCCCGATCGGATTGGGCTCGAGGTAGGTCGTGATCGTCGGTCTGCTCGGCACGTTAGTAGATCCCAGGGCGAGCGAGGCGAACGCGATACAGACCCGTGCGCGCCGTGATGAAGAGCGTGCGCGCGTCGGTCCCGCCGAACGCGCAGTTGGCCGGGGTCATCGGAACCATGATCGTCCCCCACAGCCGCCCCGCAGACGAGAACACCTGCACGCCGGAGTTGGTCGTGACGAACACGTTGCCGTCGCGATCGACCGCCATTCCATCAGGATTTCCGCTGGTCATCGCGAAGTTGCGCTCGCCCGAGAGGCCGCCGTCCGCGGCGACGTTCATCGCGCGCACGAGCCCGTCCGCGGTGTTCGCGAAGTACAGCGTTCGCTCGTCCGGCGAGAGCGCGATCCCGTTGGGGCGAGATGCGCGCGGTCCGCGCCACTCGGCGGTCAGCGTCCCCGTCGGCGAGCGCCGAAACACGCCGTTGAACGAAAGCTCCTGCATCGCGCCGCCGAGCCCGTACGGAGGGTCGGTGAAATAGATCGTCCCGTCCGAGCGCACGATGAGGTCGTTGGGAGAGTTGAGCCTGCGGAGCATGCCTCCTTCCATGAAGTCTCGCGCCAGAGTCTCGCGCGTTCCGTCCATGCGCGTGCGCGTGACCGAGCGCGATCCGTGCTCCGCCGCGAGCAGGCGCCCCATGCCGTCGATCGCCAGGCCGTTGGAGTTGTCGCTCGGCATGCGAAAGTTCGACACCATCATCGGGAGCTGCAGCCGATGGATCGTGTTCGCCGGAATGTCCGAGAACAAAAGATCCCCCTCTCGCTCTCGCCACTGCGGGCCTTCGGTGAACATGAACCCGCCGCGCACCATCTCGACCATGCCGATGCCCGTCAGCGGGTTGACCGCCCCGGCGTCGGGGTTGGGTCGATCCGACGCGACGTCCGCTGGCGAGATCACGTCCATCACGCCCGTGTCTCGCACGACGCCCGTGTCCGTCGCGACGCCGCTGTCCATCACCACGCCGCCGTCGAACTCCACGCCCGTGTCGCTCGCGGCGTCGAGCGCGGTCGCGTCCGTCTCGCTCGCGCTGTCCTGGCTCGCGTCGTCCGTCGCATCCCCACTCGAACTCGAGTCCGCGGGCACCACTCGGTCCTGCGTGCTCGTGCCAGTGTCTCCGGCGTCGGTCACCGGCGGAGTTCCACAGTGAACGCTCGCAAGAATCAGCCCGAACACAATCGGTCGCATCCTCATCATGCCCTGCAGGATCGCGCACCTCTCGGTCGCACACAAACGCGCGACACGCGCTTCAACGGGTCGGCAGAGCGCTGAATCGCCGTTCAGCCGCGGAGGATCCGCGCGGCGAGCGCGACGCCCATCACCACGCTGAGCGTGCAGGCGAAGGCGACGAGCCGATGATATCCGCGCCGACTGCGCTCGGCGACGCGGCCTAGCCCGACGCTGAGCGCCGTCGTGGTGAGCACCATGCCGCCGATCGTTCCGAGCCCGAAGAACAACAAGAAGCCAAACGCCCCCAGCGATCGCGCGTTGGTCGCGCCCAGGATCGCGACGCCAGCGGAGCCCGCGAGGCCGTGCACCGCGCCGACGGCGATGGCAGACAACCTCGACTTCGCGACGCTCGGACTCCGTTCGTCCTCGTGACCGTGTGACTCATCGTGCTCGTGTTGCTCGTGCTGCTCTCGACGCGCGCGAACGAGCCCGACCACGCCCAGCACGACGAGCATCGCGCACACGACGAGCTCGGCGATCGTCGCGAACCGCTCGGGAATTCGCAGCCCTGTGAGCGATAGCACCCCGCCCACCGCGGCGAGCACGCCCGCGTGACCGAGGCCCCACGAGCCGCCCACCAACGCCGCCCCGCGCACGCCCTGCTCTCGTCGAAGCAACGTCGCGACCGCTGCGACGTGGTCGGCGTCCGTCGCGTGGCGAAGCCCGAGCATCAAGCCCAATGCCATCGCCCACGGAATCTCAGCCAATAGCGCCATCGCGACCGACGATCACCCTCGAAGGTCACGCGAGATACGCGCCACGTGGCGAGCAAGGGTGGGGGCGATTACCACAGCGCCAACGACCGCGCCATTTCGCGCGAAGCCGTCAGACGCCCAAGATGCGTCGGACCTGCGCTTCGAGGTTGGACTCGCGCGCGATCACCCGACCGTCCGAACCGACGAGGTGGAAGCCAGGCGTGCTCCATCCTCCGATTTGAAAGACGTAGTCCGACGGAACCATCACCGTCGGATACGTCACGCCTGCTCGACTCGTCCATGTCTGACACGTCGACACGCGCGACGCGTCACCCAAGAACAAGTGCACCACCTTCAAACCCGACGCGGCGTAGCTCGCGTGCAATCGCTGAAGCATCCCGGCTTCAGTAATACAAGCACCTCACGTGAAGCTTCCGGTCGCGACGATCGTCAGCCTCGCTCCGCACCAGACGTTGTTGCGGTAGTTGATGTTTCCGCCGTCGCTGCAGCGAACGCCGTTGAAGTCGGGGATGCTGTTTCCGGCGCTGCGTCCGTAAGGAGCGCTCAGCGCAGGGCACATCCCGGGCGGGAGCGGAGGCACGCCCGTGTCCGGTCGAACGCCGCTGTCCGTCGGCGGCGGTGGCGGCGGCGGTGGCGGCGGCGGGTTTCCCGAGCCCGACAAGCAGGCGCTGAAGGCGCCCGAGGTGCACTCCATGGTCGAGAGGCAGCTCACGTTGTTGCGATAGCGGCTGTCCATCGCGCACAGCGACTCGCACCCCGACTGCGACAATGGACTGCCGCCCGAGCTGATCCGCGCGCCGCACGTGTTGTAGATGTGATTGCACGCCGTCGCACAGGTGTGAGTGGGAGGAGGCGGCGGTGGCGGCGGCGGTGGGGCCGCGACGCCCGAGTCCATCGGGCCGCTGGGACCGCCCGCGTCGATCGGCATCACGCCGCTGTCGCGGGGCGGAGGCGGCGGTGGGGGCGCTCCCGCGTCGGTTTCGCCGGGCCGAATCGGAACCGAAAGAAAACACCCCGTGATCGCGTCGCGAGAGCACGCCACCTCGCTGAGGCAGTGCTCGAAGCCGTCGATCGCCCCGGCGCGGCACTGTTGAATGCACTGCGAGCGGCTCAGCGCTCCCGATGCAGTGCCGAGCGACATTCGGCAGCTGTCGTAGATCCTGCCGCACGCGCGGTCACAGAGCGACGTCCCTGCGGCGGGAGCGCTTGGCACAAACTCGCTGTCGGGCTGCGCGCACGCTGCGCCAGCCACAGCGACAGCGAGCACGAAGCACATCACGTTCTTCTGTCTTCTCATCGAGACAACCTCGGTTCGACAGAGCGCTTTTGCACGGCGCAGGCCAGCGACGCTTTTTGAGCGAATTCTCTAAGAAACCGCGATCGAGCTCAGAAGCACCCCGAGGCCCCTCCGCGCTCGTGCGCAGTCGTTGCTCAGCGCCGCTGTCACCCAACAGCGGGTGAGCAACTCTTGCTCACTCGTCGCGCGACGCTTGCTTCGCCCTGGGACGCGTGAGGCCGAGCTCGCTCAGTCGCGCGACGAACGTCCGTCGCGGCATCGCGAGGTGACGCGCGGCGCGAGACTGGTTTCCGTCGAAGCGCTCGAGCGCCTCCAAGATGCGCGAGCGCTCGAACGCTCGAAGCTCGTCGCGAAGTGGCGTCCGAGGACCGGTCTGCGACGGCAGCCTGGGCGGCGGAGGAATGGTCGAAACCGCGCTCGCTCGCAGGCGCTGCTCTTCGCCATCGAGCCGCACGTCGGTCCGCTCGATCGTCAGTCCTCCAGCGAGCCGCGCCAGCATCGCCGGCGATCGCCCGACGGTCTCCGCGGGGCCCTGGCAGGGCGCTGGCGTTGCCGCGAGCCCGTCGCTTCGCAGGACCAGCACCGCCTCTCCCAGCACGATCGGAACGCCGAGCGCGAGCCGCGCCGACTCGCCCTCTTCGAGGAGCGATCCGCCGATGATCACAGACCCGCGGCTTCCCGTGGCCCGCTCGATCGACCACGCTGCGCGACTGCACCGCAGGACGGCGTGTCGCCTGGACACTGTCGGGTCGCGCAAAACGATGTCGCTGTCTCGCGATCGTCCGAGCGTGAGCAACACTTGCTCACCTCGATCGTCGGGCAGCGCGAAGCGATGGGCCTCGCCGCACGAGAGGGCCTCGAGCACGACGCTCGAGGTTTTCAGGCATTGCGAGGGCGCGCGCAGGCCTGGCGCCGTTTCTCGGTCCGAGAGCCAGTCGGCGGTCGCACGGGGTTGCATCACTGGCTGGCGCTCGCAACGGCGGTGCCAGCGCCATCGCGAGCGCGGCACGCCGCGTGCTCAACAGCTGCTCACGATGCACCCACCCTCCGCTGCTCTGCTGGTCGCGCTCTTCACGGTCACTGGTTGCGCCAACATCCCCGATTCGAGCGCGCCCCCACCAGTTCGGCGCCGAATGGACACCGGAGGAACGCGCTGCACCGAGACCATCGGCGACAACACGCCGTCGCATATCTGCGTCGAGCGCATCACCGGCCGCGTCACCGACTCCGATGGCCGCCGCGTGACAGGGACGCTCGCGACCCTCTGCGGCATGGGCCAGTGCCGCGAGCTCGTGCTCGACGCGAACGGCGAGTTCGACTACCGCGTCGAAGCGCGGATGAACCCTGCGCTCTTCGCGATCCACGCGGAGGTTCCGCAGCAGCCGTTCGCGCTCTTGTACTTGCCGCTGCCGTCGGTGCGCGCGGGCGTGGCCACCTTGAGCGAGCCGATTCGACTGCATCGCATGACCGCTGCGGGTCCGGCCATCGTCCGCGGGATGTCCCAGGGGCAGACGGTCACGGCCGGCGACGTCACGCTCACGATCCCGCGCGGCGCGATGATTCTTCCGTCGCTCGCGGACGAAGAGCGAACGCTCGAGTTTCGATCGACCGGCGTCCCGATGTACCAGGCTCCGGCCTTCGCGCAGGGGGCCGAGCTCCATGCCCTCTACGCGCTCGCGCCCACGGCCCTGACGAGCTCGATGCCGATGCGGCTTCGCGTGAGAAACCGCGGCGAGATGCGCGCGGGTCAGCGCGTCGAGTTCGTGACGATGGGCTCGGATATCGAGGCCGAGCACTTCGACGCCGGCGCGGTCATCGTGCTGGGTCCCGGCCGCGTGAGCGCCGATGGGCAACACATCGAGAGCGACGAGAACGTCGGAGTGAAAGAGCTTCACTGGATCGGAATCCGAACGCGCTGAGCACGACAGAGAGCCCGATCATGAAAACAGTCACAGCTTTTATCGCCGCCGCGCTCGTCGCTTCCTGCGCTCCCGAAATGGTCTCGGCCCCTCGGCGCGACAACGATCCGCCAGGAGACTTCATCCCGATTCCGATGGGCCCGGGCGGAATGACCGGCGGCGACCCGATTCCGATCCCGATCGACTCGGGCGTTCGCGACACGGGCGTTTCTTCGCCGGCCGACGCGAGCGCGACCGACGTTCGTACGCCGCCGCCACTGTCACCGCCGTCGGACAGCGGAGTCGCGCCGCCACCTCCGCCACCGCCGCCATCGGACAGCGGGATCGCGCCGCCGCCGCCTCCGCCGCCTCCTCCACCGGCAGGTTCGACCTGTGCTCGCGCGTGTCAGCACGTCTACCGAGATTGCATGATGGGCTTTCGCTCGTCCTCGGGCGCCAACCTCACCGAAGCGCAGTGCGTCAGCGTCTGTGAAGCGGGTCAGTTTCGCGGAGCCGAGTCGTGCCTCGCGACCGCGGCGTGCACGAGCGCGAGCCTCAACGCGTGCTTCTCGTCGAGCCCTCCCCCGCCATCGGACGCTGGGACGCCGCCCGCGGACGCCTCTGGCGGATCGAGCGCGCCTCCAGGAACAGCGACGGCCCTCGAAGACGAAGTGCTCGCGCTGACCAACGCGCGCCGCGCCGCCGGCGCCAACTGCGGCGGAACGATGTTCGCCCCCGCGCCGCCCTTGCGCATGAACGAGGTCCTGCGCGGCGTCGCGCGAGCGCACAGCACGGACATGGGCACACGCAACTACTTCGATCACAACAGCCGCGACGGGCGCACACCTTTTCAACGAATGATGGCGGCCGGCTACAACAGCTCGCCGATGGGCGAGAACATCGCCGCGGGCAACGGCACCGCCGCCGCGACCGTCACGCAGTGGATGAACAGCCCCGGACACTGCCGCAACATCATGAACCCAGGATTTCGAGCGCTGGGTGTGGGCTACGCCAACGTCGCCGGCTCGACCTACCGCCACTACTGGACGCAGAACTTCGGCGGGATGTGACGAGCGCTCTGGGGGGACAGACAGCGCAGGCCGTCGACGGGACCGACGCATGCAGCCGACGCGGGGACGGGGACCCCGAGGAGCTTCGCTCGGCTCGCCAGGCGCGAGCAGGGCAGTGAGCATCTCTTGCTCTCGCGTTTGCGCGAAGGCGGCGCGGGTGAGTGAGCTTTGCTCAGCGCGCTTCGAAGCGACGTGTAGTTCGCCACGAAGCGCTGCAAATTGCCGCACGTTTCGCGATCACGCGGGTCAGGGGTTCGTTGGCCTGCGCGCTGCAATGCACTTTGCTCGAAGAGGTGTCCATGAACCCCGTCAGCACGTTTCGTCACCGATCTGCGCCCTTGTTCGTCTTGACCGTTTCGTTGATGGCGGCGTGCGCCGAGCCGCTGCCCGACGACTCGGCCGGCGAGCAGGTCAGCGAGCCCATCATCAACGGGACGCCGGCCAACGGTTATCTCGAGGCCGCGATCATCGACATGACCTCCGCGGCGGGTCGCAGCGCGTGCACTGGCAGCGTGATCGCGCCTCGCGTCGTGCTGACCGCGGGTCACTGTATCGCCGGCTTCACGGGATTCACCGTGACCCTCCCCAACGCCGGGGGTCAGACCGCCACCGGAACGCGCTCGTGGACCGACTACGTGCAGACGGGACGCACGGTGAACCCCAACACGTTGGACGTCGGGATCATCATCGTCGACCGAGACCTTCGGCTCGACCAGTATCCACGCGTGCAGCCGTCGATGATCGCGATCGGGACGAGCGTCACCAACGTCGGCCGCGTGCTCAACGGACGGGTCACGACGTCGCTCTGGATGGGTCGCTCGGTGAGCGTCGAGGACGGCGCGCGTGCGGGCTTTCGCTTCGCGTACGTATCTCAAGAGATCACACAGCCGGGAGACTCAGGTGGGCCGGTGTACGCAGAGCTTCCGGAGGGACGCACGATCGTTGGTGTGTGCTCGGGCGGCGGCGGCGGACGACAGATCATGGGCCGCGTCGACATGGCGTACGCCAGGATTCAGCAGTTGATCATGGAGAACGGCGGCGTTCCGGGCGGCTCGATGCCGCCGCCGAGCATGCCAGGAGGCGGGACCATGTCTCCTCCGGGAGGCTCGACGCCGCCGAGCATGCGGTGGTGCGCGGACGCCATCGAATCCGAGCCGAACGACGTTCAGACGAGCGCAGAGACCATCGCGACGAGCCGCTGCGGTCGGGTGGACGGCGGCGATCAAGATTGGTTTCAGTGGACGTCGCCGGGCGCGGGGACGCCGTACAGCATCGCGCTCGTCACGAGCGGCGACGCGACCCTCAGCGTGTTTCGCAGCAACGAGACCGGAGCGTGGGTTCGACTGCCCAACACGTCGAACAACGCGATCGAAGCGACGGCGAGCGGGGCCTGGCAGTATCGCGCTGCGATCAGCTCGCCGAGCGGTCAGCGCCAGTACTACTCGCTGCGCTTCTCGATGCGCTGAGCGAGCGGAGTGACGCGACGAACGGGGGCATGAGCGTGTAGGGGCATAGGCGCCGAAAACTCCGCGGCATAACACGCGCGTTGGAGCTGCAAATCGAGAGACGAAACGACGTTTGTCACCGAGCCGCGGGGCGGCCCCCACCCGCGCTGCCGCCCACGCGATGCGCAACGCCCCGACGGAAGATGTTGGAATGGCAAAGCAAAACGGGAAGAGCAGGGCGTCGACGAACGCGCTCTGCACACGGCCGGGAGACGAGCGCCCATCGTTACCCAAGTTGGACGTGGGAGAATCCAGGGAGAACGCGATCGGCG
>LNFM01013960.1_pt1 | contig 10063 bp, 6 predicted proteins | sample 596031 | NCBI WGS metagenome assembly LNFM01 (sample SAMN04254537, study PRJNA301005) | activated carbon metagenome | isolation source: dual media filters at the Ann Arbor, Michigan drinking water treatment plant | place: USA: Ann Arbor | reverse complement strand
ACCTACCAGGCGGGCCTGCTCAACATGAACGGCGGCGACACCACGGCCACCCTGGCGCAGCCCACGCTGACACGCGTCGAGGGCCTGGGCCTGGCACGCGGCGCGCACTACCAGGTCTTTGCGCCCAACCAGAACGAAAACGTCTACACCAACGAATGGACCGGCCCCTACTACGGCTTCGAGCGGGTCATCGAGACCTTCGAGTTCACCGAAAAACCCCGCCGCCTCAAGCCCATCAACATCTATTTCCACACCTACCTGCTGACCAAACGCGCCGGCATGCTGTCCTTCGACCGCATCATGCAGTACGCGCTGCGCCAGGAGATCACCCCGGTCCACGCTGCCGACTACGCGCGCAAGGTGCTGGATTTCCAGAACTACGTCGTCGCGCGCACCCCCACCGGCTGGCGCGTACGCGGCGCGGGTGACCTGCGCACGCTGCGTGTGCCTGCGGCCCTGGGTTCACCCGACCTGGCACGCAGCCGTGCCGTGGCCGGCTACCGCGACGGCGCTGAAGGCCGTTACGTGCACCTGGCCAGCCAGGCGGCCGAGCTCGAACTGGCGCCGGCCGAGCGGGCCGCACCGCGCCTGGTCTCTGCCAACGCGCGCATCGCCGCCTATGACAGCGCCCCCGGCCGCCAGCGCTGGACGTTCCAGGGCGAGGTCGCCCTCGAGTTCACCCTGGCCGATGCGGCCACCTGCCGCGTGCGCGCGGGCGAGCGCGAGCTGCAGCCCGTACGCCGTGACAAGAACCTGTCCCACTACGCCCTCTCCAGCCATGCTGCCGGCCCGATCGAAACGATATGCCAGCGCTGACGGGGACATCCCCCGTGAGCGACTGACCAGCGGCTGGCAGCTCCTGCTGCTGGTGCTGGTCGTGCTCACGCTTTTTTACCTGGTCTTCCCCAAGAAGGTGCTGGTGCAGCGCCTCTACGACCAGGACAGGCTCGACGACCTGTCCCTGTCCTACGTGCAGAACATCTACCGGGCCGACACACGCAACGCCGACGCTGCCCTGCTGCTGGCCCGCCACCGCGCCCAGGACATGGACCCGCTGGATCTCGAGAACATGATCCGGCCCCACCTGCGCAGCGATGACCCGCGCCAGCGCGGAATCGCGCGCAAGCTGCTGCTGATCGCCTTCCAGCGCCAGTTCATCGCGGCCACCTCGCCGGCGGCACGCGAGCGGCTGCGCGAACGCGTGGCCGAGGTCATCCGCCTGGCCATGGACGACCGCATGGACGAGGACCTGGCGCACAGTTATGCGAAGCTGGCCTACCAGCTCGACCTGATGGAACTGGGCAGCCAGCTTCTGGCCAAATTCGCCTCGGCGCTCACGGTTGCCGAACTGGAACAGCTGGGCTACGAGGCCATGGGCCGCCAGGAGTACGCCAAGGCCTCGTATTACTTCATGCTGGCGCGCGAACGCAGCACCGACCTCGTGCGGGTGCGCCGCTATTACCAGCTCGGGGTCAGCGCCTACATGGCTGGCGGCCTCTACAAGGAGGCACTGGTCGCGGCCGAAACGCACCTGGGCCGCCTGCGCGGCGACATGGTCACCCTGCGTTACCTCGTCAAGCTCGCGCTGGCGGCGGGCGACCCGGTCCTGGCCTCGTATTACGCCAAGCAGCTGGTCTTCCGCCTGCCCATGGATGGGAAGGCCCCATGACACGCTGGCTGCGCTGGAGCCTCTGCCTGCTGTGGACCGGCCCGGTGCTGGCCCAGGAGGCCGCGCCTGCGCCCGAGCCCCCGCCGCCGCCCGAGCTCACCGCTCCCCTGCGCCGTTTCCAGCAGGACGACTTCCTGCTGGCCTACGAGGTGTTCGTGGGCAACGGCCAGCTCGAATCGGCCCTGCGCGTGGCGCGCGAGGCCGTGCGCGAGCGCCCCGGCGACCGCGCCTGGCGCCGGCGTCTGGCACAGATCGCCGAATGGCTGGCCGCCACCGACATCGCCGCCGAACAGTGGCGCGCCCTGTTTGCCATGGGTGACCGTTCGCCCGACACGATCAGCGCCCTGCTGCGCCTGTCCAACGCCCTGGAGAACCCGCTGGCCGCCCTGCCCGCCTGGCTTTACCTGGCCCAGCAGCAGCCCCTGAGCGACGCACAGTGGGACCAGATCTACTGGCTCTTCGAAGACGCCTCCGAGCCCGCGCGCGGCTCGCGATTCTTCGAGACCCAGTTCCGTGAACGCGGCCAGCCCCTGCTGCTGGAACTCGCCGCCCGCCTGGCCCTGCACGCGGGCGAGGAGGAACGGGCGCTCGCGCTGTACCGCGAACGCAGCGGCCTGGAGCCTTTCAGCACCGATCCCCTGCTGCAGGCGGTTTTCATCCAGCTGCGACGCGACCAGCACACCAGCGCGCTGGCGCTGATGCGCACCCACATGGGCAAGGTGCCGGACAGCGAGGTCGATTTCTGGCGCCTGCTGGGCCAGCTGGCCTGGGAGGCCGGCGACTTTGCCACCTCGCAGTTCGCCTACGAGCGCGGTGTTGCCTCGGAGCGCTTCGAGCCCGGCGACTGGACCCGCCTGATCTTCCTCACGCGCCAGAACAACCCGCCACGCGCGGCCGAACTCTCCCTGATCGCCTGGCGGCGCTACGGCAGCATGGACCTGCTACTGCAGGCCCTGGAGATCCATGCCGAGCGCGGCGAGCTCAGCGCCCAGGGCCGTATCTACGACAGCCTGGACGCGACGCAGCGCGCCCAGGCCGAACGCAGCCTGCCCTTCCTGCTGGGGCGCGCCCAGTACCACCAGCGCCGCCAGCAACCGCGCCTGGCCTGGTCGGACCTGCAGCGCGCGCTGCAGCTCGCGCCGGCCGACGACAACACCATCGTCGCGGCCCTGTGGTTCCTGGTCGAGGCCGGCTGGCCGCAGGAGCTCACGCAGATGCTGGCGACCTACCAGCAGCGCGCCCGCCCCACGCCGGCCTACTGGCAACCGTATGCTGCCGGCCACCTGGCCCTGGGCCAGCCGCGCCTGGCCGCGAGCTGGTACCGGCGTGCGCTCGAACGCGCACCGCAGGACCCGATCCTGCTGGCTGCGTATGCGGATGTGCTGGCGCAGCTGGGCCAGACCGGCATGGCCGACCGCCTGCGCCGCCAGGCCTGGTTGCGGCTGGAAGCACAACGCGCCGAACGCAGCGACCTGGGCGAGCTCATGCGCCGCCCGGAATTCCAGACCTGGGTACGCCTCTATCTCCAGAAACGCCCGGGCAGCAGCTCCCTGGCCCTGCAGCGCCAGCTGCAGCAGCTCTGGCGCGGCCCGAACGCCGAGCAGGCCGCCGTGGCCGGCCGTGACGAACTGGTGCTGGGCTGGGCCCTGGACCGCGAACTGCCCGACAGCGCACGCCGCTGGGCGCTCGAGCGTTACACCCGCCTGGGCCGCAGCGTGCCCGTGTCGGCCCAGACCCAGCTCGCCCTGCTGCAGCTCGACCAGCCTCGCATTGCCCAGTTGCTCCAGGGCCGCAACCGGGAGCTCGCGCCAGGCAGCCAGGTCGACCTGGCCCTGGCGGGCCGGCAGACCAGCCTGGCCATCGACAGCGCCTTTCGCGGCCTGCAACAGGACCCGGCCTCGGACGTGCTGCACGAGCACCTGCGCCAGCAGCTGCCGCGCCAGGGCCACTACCTGCAGTGGCACACCCAGCGCGAGAGCTACGACGTGCTGGCGCGCCAGGGCCAGGAGCTTGAGGCGCGCCTGGTGCTCTCCCCTCGCCTGCACCTGCTGGCCGCCGGCTCGCAGGTCCGCCAGAGCAGCAGCGACGCCGACTTCGACACCCTGGTGCCGCGGCGCGACGGCCTGCAGCGCGCCGAACTGCGCTGGTTCGGCCACGACAGCGAGACCCGCGTGACCCTGAGCGAGCGCAGCGAACTGACCCGTTACAGCGGCCTGCGCCTGCAGCACCTGGGCCGCTGGTCGGCACGTGTGTACTACGAACTCGAGGCCAGCTACCGCGGCGAGTCGGGCCTGAGCCTGCCGCTGCGGGTGGCCGGCTACGAACATGGCCTCATGGGCGCGCTGTCCTACACCCTGGACCGCCAGACCACCCTGCGGGCCTCGCCCCAGTTCAACCGCTACTACACCCAGTACCACGACGCGCTGGGCAGCGGGGCGACTGTGGACCTCGAGGTCAGCCACCGCCTGCGCATCGACTACCCTGACACCTACCTGCGCGCCTACACCGAGAACCGCAGCTTCACGCGCGATGGCGGCCTGTCGGCCCAGACCGTGACCCGCCTGCCAGCCTACCTGCAGACCGGCCTGGGCGACGGCTCCATCGACCCGGTCGGCTACTTCATACCGCGCGACAGCAGCACCGTGGGCGTCTGCGCCGGTGTGGGAGGCAATCTCTCGGGGCTGAGCCTGCAGGAGGACTACAGCCGCGCCTGGCGTCCCTACGGCAACGCCTGCATCACCGAAAACAGCGTGGTGGGCCAGGGTTACCTGGCCACCCTGGGCGTGGCCGGCCCCGCCCTGGGCGCCGACCACCTGCGCTTCGAATGGCATGGCAGCAAAGCCAACGCCCCCGGGGGCGCGTCCATGCACACCTTTTCCATCCGCTACCGGCACTACTTCTAGGAGGCCATCCCATGAACCGTCTGAACGCCCTGATCCTGACCAGCCTGGCAGCCCTGCTGCTGGCCGGCTGCGCCTCGACCCGCTCGGTCGTTGGCACCGAAGCACTGGACCCGCAGGCCCGCTGGGCCCTGCTGCCCGTGGCCAACAACACCGAGACGCCCCAGGCCGGCCTGTCGGCCGAGTCCATCGTCGAACACCACCTGCTGACCCGCGGCCTCGCCCGGCTGCAGCGTTACCCCGCCGCACTGACCCGCGACAGCCTGTTCGAGCCGACCGAACGCAAGCTCGGCGAGGATGCGATGAAGTGGGCGCGTGAGCAGGGCGTGCGTTACGCCGTCACCGGCAGCGTCGAGGAGTGGCGCTACAAGGTGGGCCTCGACGGCGAACCGGTCGCCGCCGTGACCCTGCGTGTGATCGAGGTCGGCACCGGCCGCGTGGTCTGGAGCGCCTCGGGCGCGCGCAGCGGCTGGAGCCGGGATGGCCTGTCCGCCGTGGCCCACCAGCTGGTCGGCCAGCTGGTCTCGGGCATGCAACTGGCGCCTGCGGCGGCCCAGCCCTGAGGGACACGATGCCCCAGTTCCTGCGTCAGCTGCTGCAGAAAGCCGGCCTGGACCGCTGGCTGATCCCCCAGACCCTGGGTGGCTGGTCACAGCCGCTGGAGATCGTGCTGATCCCCGCGGGCGCGGCCGCCCTGGGCTGGTGGTTCAGCCCGGCCGACCCGCTGCTGGCCCACGCGCTGTTTCCCTGGATCTGGTTCGCCCCCGTGCTCGTGGCCCTGCGCTACGGCGTCACGCCGGGGCTGGCCGGCTGCGTGCCGCTGATCGTGAACTGGTTCATCGCCGAACACTACGGGCGCCTGCCCGATGGTTTCGACCTGGAATATTTTTTCGGCGGGGGCCTGCTGGTGCTGGTCTGCGGCGAATACAGCGACGTCTGGCGTGACCGCAATGAACGCATGGACGAGTCCAACGTCTACCTGGCCGAGCGCCTTTCGCGCATCACCAAACGCCACCTGCTGCTCAACCTCTCGCATGACCGGCTCGAGCACGAGATGCTCACCCGGCCCAGCTCCCTGCGCGACGCCCTGATCCGCCTGCGCACCATCACCAACCAGGGCGATGCGGGCAGCCCCCTGCCCGGCGCGACCGAGCTGCTGCAGCTGCTGGCCCAGTACATCAACCTGCAGTCGGCCACGCTCTACACCCTGAAGTCACAGGGCGACAAGCGCTACGTGATCGGCGACGAGGTGACCCGGCTGGGCGACCCCGTGGCCCTGCGCGCGGACGATGAGCTCTTCCTGCTTTCGCAGCGCGAGCAGCAGCTGGCCCACATCGCCAGCCAGGACCTGAGCCTGAACCGCCAGAGCGACCAGCTGGTCGTGGCCCCCCTGCTGGCCGGCAACGACACGCCCATCGGCGTGCTGGCCATCACCCGCATCCCCTTTTTCGCGCTGAACGTCGAGAACCTGCAGATGCTCTCGGTGATCCTGAGCTACTACGCCGACACCGTGCGCAGCGGCCCCGAGGTGCACCTGATCCAGCAGCGCCTGCCCGGCATGCCGGCACAGTTCGCCGAGGAATTCGCCCGCATGCGGGCCATGCACGAACGCACGGGCATCACCAGCCAGATCCTGGTCATGCGTTTTGACCGCAGCATGGGCAAGACCCTGCCCTCCGAGTTCGTTCGCATCAAGCGCGGGCTGGACGTGTACTGGCAGACCCAGGTGCAGGACGACACGGCCATCGTCGTGCTCATGCCCATGGCCAACCCGGCCGGCATGGCCGGCTTCATGCAGCGCATCGAACAGTGGCTCCATCAGCGGCTGGACGACAAGAGCCCCGTGACGGGCCTGCAGCTGCACCCCATCGACTTTGCCAGCGAAGACCCGGTGCCCGCCCTGGCCCGGGTGCTGCAGGCCTGAGCGCGCGCCATGGACACCCACGCCCTGCCCTGGGACACCCTGCCGCAGACACCGGGCGAGCTGCTGGGCCCGCTCGCGGGATCGACGCGGCTGGACATGCTGGCCGCGGTGCTGGCCGTGCACATCCTGGTCTGCCTGCTGGTGGCCAGCGTGTGCCTGGACCGGCTGCCGGCGCCGCTGCGGCGCCCGCGCTGGGCCGCACTGCTGCTGCTGTTCAACTTCGCCTTCATCGCCCCGGTGGTGGGCCCCGTCGCCATCGTGCTCATCACCCGCAGCTCACGCCTGCAGGCCCGGCAGGCGGCGCGCCAGGCCCAGCCGGCCTCCATCGCCCTGCCCGAATACGACGTGCAGGCCTCGGACGGCCATGTGCGCAGCAGCCAGGGCGCCATCCGGTCGCGCCTCGAGCCCCAGGTGCCGGGCCACATCCGCATGCAGTCCCTGCTGACCCTGCAGGCCGTGCCGGGCCGGGTGGCCAACCCCATCCTCGAAGGCCTGCTGGGCGACGACTCCGACGACGTGCGCCTGCTGGCCTTCGGCATGCTCGACAGCGAGGAAAAGCAGATCTCGCGCAGCATCCAGCGCGAGCGGGCCCAGCTCGAGAACGAGCTCAGCGTGGACCAGCGCTACGACTGCCTGCGCCACCTGGCCGAGCTGCACTGGGAACTGGTCTACGCCTGCCTGGCCCAGGGCGAGCTGCGGCGCCACATCCTGCGCCAGGCGCGCGAGTACATCGACGCGGCGCTGGCCACCGGCGTGCCGCCCAACCCTGGCCTGCTGCTGCTGCAGGGCCGGGTGCTGCTGGCCCAGGAGGACTACGAGGCCGCCGAGCGGGTCTTCCACCAGGCTATCGAAACGGGCCTGCCGCCGGTCTCGGCCCTGTCCTACCTGGCCGAGATCGCCTATGCTCGACGGGATTTCGCCCGCGTGCGCGATCATCTGGAACAGCTCGCCCCGCTCCATACCGCGGCACAGACGACTGCCGTCGTCAACCTGTGGACGGGGCGCGAAACCATGGGCAAACTCAGTGACCACAACTTCCTCCCCCACCTCTGACGCGCATTACCCGCAGGCCGAGGAGGTCGACGTGCTGCTGCTGCTCGAAGGGACCTTCCCCTTCGTGGCCGGTGGCGTGTCGAGCTGGGTGAACCAGATCATCCGCGGTTTTCCCGAGCTGCGTTTCGGCGCCGTCTTCCTGGGCTCGCGACCCGAGGACTACGGTCCCATGCGTTACGCGCTGCCCGACAACCTGGTGCACCTGGACGTCAGCTATCTCTACGACACGCGCGAGAACCCGCCCGTCATGCCCGTGCAGGCCGACCCCGGCGTGATGCAGGACGTGCAGCGCATGCACGACATGCTCTACAAGGACATCCGTCACCCGAGCTGCCCGCACCTGTTCTCCCAGCTCATGGACGAGGCCGGGCCCGACGGCCGCCTGAGCACCGAGGTCTTCCTCTACAGCAAGTCGGCCTGGGACTACGTCAAGAAGAGCTACCGCCAGCGCAGCGCGGACCCGTCCTTCGTGGACTACTTCTGGACCATCCGCACCATCCACACGCCCTTCTGGCGCCTGCGCGAAGTGGCCCTGCGCGCCCCGAAGGCCCGCATCTACCACGCCATCTCCACCGGCTACGCCGGCATCCTGGGCGTGCTGCTCAAGCACCGCTACAAACGTCCCTTCATGCTCAGCGAGCACGGCATCTACGTCAAGGAGCGCAAGATCGACCTCTACCAGGCGCAGTGGCTCAAGGACAACCGCAGCGTCTTCGAGCAGGACCCTTCGCGCCTGAGTTACTTCCGCCAGTTGTGGATCCGCTTTTTCGAGCACCTGGGCTACCTCACCTACCAGGCGGCCGACGACATCATCGCCCTCTACGAAGCCAACCGGCAGCGCCAGCTCACCGACGGTGCGCCCGAGGAGCGCACCACCAACGTCCCCAACGGCATCGACGTGCCGCGTTTTGCCGCGCTGCGCCCGCTGGGCGAGCCCGTGCCGCCGCCCGTGCTCTGTCTCATCGGCCGTGTGGTGCCCATCAAGGACATCAAGACCTACATCCGTGCCATGCGCGGCGTGGTCAACCTCATGCCCGAGGCCGAAGGCTGGATCGCCGGCCCCGAGGATGAATCGCCCGAGTACGCGCGCGAATGCCGCGATCTCGTGGCCCAGCTCGGCCTGGAGGGCAAGGTCAAGTTCCTGGGCTTCCAGAAACTCACCGAACTGCTGCCCAAGGTCGGCCTGGTGGTGCTGAGCTCCATCAGCGAGGCCCTGCCCCTGGTGATCCTCGAGGGTTATGCCGCCGGCGTGCCCACGGTCTCCACCGATGTGGGTTCCTGCCGCCAGCTGGTCTACGGCCTGCCCGGCGCGGACGAGGCCATCGGCGCCTCGGGCCGGGTGGTGCGCATCGCCGACCCCGAAGCCCTGGCCCAGGCCGCCGTCGAGCTGCTGGGCGACCCGGCCGAGTGGCAGCGCGCCAGCGAGGCCTCGATCCGCCGGGTCGAGACCTACTACTCCCAGGACATGATGTTCGGCCGCTACCGCGAGCTGTACGAGAAGAACTTCGAAAAGAGCGCCGCATGGCAGGCATAGGCTTCGAGCTGCGCAAGCTGCTGCGCAAACGCACCTACACCGGCATGCTGCAGGCCTATGCCTATGCCGGCATCATCAGCTCGGGCCCCTGGGTGCTGTCCATCGTGGGTATCCTGCTCATCGGTGTCTTCAGCATCGGCGCGATCGACGCCGACGCCTCGATCAGCCAGTTCCAGGTGACGGTCACCTACCTCTTCCTGATCTCGCTCATCCTCACCGGCCTGGTGCAGCTGTCCTTCACCCGTTTCGTGGCGGACCAGATCTTCCTGAAGAACAACGCGGCCATCATGCCCAACTTCAATGGCCTGCTGCTGCTGTCCATGAGCCTGAGCCTGCTGCTGGCCCTGCCCGCCGCGGCCTTCCTTTTCCCCGACCAGAGCGTGCTGTACCGGCTGCTGTTCGCCATCGGCCTGACGGTGATGTCGGCAATCTGGATCGCGACCGTCTTCCTTACGGGCATGAAGCATTACCACGCCATCGTGGGCATCTACTTCGTGGGTTACGCCACCACCATCGTGCTGGCCCTGCTGCTGCGCCATATCAGCGGCCTGGAGGGCCTGCTGCTGGGTTTCGTGATCGGCCATGTGCTGCTGCTCATGGGCATGATCTGGCTGGTCTACCGCAACTACAACTCCGACCGTTTCGTCGCCTTCGACATCTGGAAGCCGGGCGCCATGTACAAGAGCCTCATGGCCTCGGGTTTCCTCTTCAACCTGGGCGCCTGGGCTGACAAGATCATGTTCTGGTACCACCCGGACACGGGCCAGGCCGTGATCGGGCCGCTACACGCCTCGGTGATCTATGACATTCCCATCTTCCTGGCCTACCTCTCGGTCATCCCGGGCATGGCGGTCTTCCTGGTGCGCATCGAGACCGACTTCGTCGAGTACTACGTCAAGTTCTACGACGCCGTGCGCGAAGGCGCCACGCTGGACTACATCGAACGCATGCGCAACCACATGGTCTACTACGTGCGCCGCGGC
>LNFM01017456.1_pt1 | contig 10064 bp, 8 predicted proteins | sample 596031 | NCBI WGS metagenome assembly LNFM01 (sample SAMN04254537, study PRJNA301005) | activated carbon metagenome | isolation source: dual media filters at the Ann Arbor, Michigan drinking water treatment plant | place: USA: Ann Arbor | reverse complement strand
AACAAACCGGCAAACTGGTATTCGCTCAACGTATCCGGCACCGGCGTCACAGCACCCAAAATGGTCGCCGGATCAGCACCTAAAGCAACCGCCAGCGGATAGGGTTTGCCGGGATTGGACAAACTAAACTCACGAAAATCCAGCGCCCCGCCGCGGTGCGCCAGCCAGCGCATGATGACTTTATTGGGACCAATGACCTGCTGGCGATAAATGCCTAAATTCTGCCGGGTTTTATTAGGCCCTCGAGTCACCGTCAGACCCCAGGTGATGAGTGGCGCGACATCGCCCGGCCAGCAGGTTTGAATCGGTATTCGGCTTAGATCGACATCGTTGCCTTCCCAAACAATCTCCTGGCACGGTGCACTGCTCAACACCTTCGGCGCCATATTCAATACTTGTTTCAATACCGGCAATTTATCCCAAGCATCCTTTAATCCCTTCGGCGGATCAGGTTCTTTCAGATAAGCCAGTAATTTACCGACTTCACGCAGTGACTCGACCGATTCCTGCCCCATGCCCAATGCCACCCGCTTTGGTGTTCCGAACAAATTACCCAGTACCGGCATGGTATGTCCCTTGGGATGTTCAAAGAGCACCGCCGGGCCTTGTGCTTTCAGGATACGGTCACAGATTTCCGTCATTTCCAATGCCGGATCAATTTCCGTTTGAATGCGTTTGAGTTCACCCATTGCTTCCAGTTGCGCAATGAAATCCCTGAGATCTTTATATTGCATGGATTGAATCCTTAATGCGGATAGATGAAGAAATCGAGTGCAATCCCGGCAAACACCACCATCCCCACCCAATTATTATGCAGGAATGCTTTAAAACACAGCACCCGGTCGCGGTTACGGATCAGCGTATATTGATAGATGATAAGTCCCGTTGCCCCCATCAATCCGGTGTAATAAGCCAGATTCATTTGCTGCAACTGCCCGATAATCAGCATGATCGCAATGAAACAGGCATGACACACCATCACGCCCAACACATCAAAGCGTCCAAAAGTAATCGCAGAAGTTTGGATACCGATTCTCAAATCATCCGGCTTATCGACGATGGCATACGCCGTGTCATACGCAATCACCCAAAACAAATTGGCCAGCATCAGAATCCAGATGATTGGCGGCAAGCTATCGGTTTGCGCGGCAAAAGCCATCGGGATGCCGAAGCTGAATGCAATCCCCAGATAGGCCTGCGGCATGGCAAAAAATCGCTTGGTAAACGGATACGTTCCAGCCAGAAAGAGTGCGGGTACCGAGAGCAGAATGGTCAATTGATTCAAAGGCAGAATCAGCAAAAATGCACAAATACTCAATCCGGCCGCCAGCAATAAAGCTTCTTTGGAACTGACCCGACCGGACGCCATCGGGCGATTCTTGGTGCGTTCGACATGCGGATCGATTTTACGGTCGGCATAGTCATTGATAGCACAACCCGCCGAGCGCATCAGTATCGTACCCAGAACAAAAATGATTAAAATTTCCCAACTGGGCAATCCCTGCGCGGCAAACCACAAGCCCCACAACATCGGCCACAACAGCAGCAAAATGCCAATCGGCTTATCCAGCCGCATCAGTTGCGTATAAGTTTTAATTCGATCTGCCATGCTCATAAGGGTAATTCCAGAATCGCCGGTAAAAATACTTCGGTCACTAAAATCGATTGTCCGTGCAACGTAAACAATGAACGCCGCGCCCACAGATTAGCCGGTTTTTCTGGCAAACGAGTACAGGCACGATTATAAAGAAAATGGCCTCGATTGACTTTCTTAAACTCGAGTGGTGTACGTTTGATTCTTGGATTGGTAAACAAAACCGTGCCCAATGATTTATTTCTTGTGTGCCACCACCGAGTGTGCAAACACCACCGGCGTATCACCACAATACAGATACACTTCGCGCACCATGGCTAATTCATTAGCACGCAATCCCATCACATCCAATTCATCCCCATAAACTCTACTCAGGGACTGAAATACGCGTTTTACGCAAAATTGATCACAGCGATCTTGGATGCGGCGTGTCAAAGATCCGCGATCTTGCAACCAGTTACGTTGACGATATGAAACGGATGTTAGCGCAGAATACCAGGCCAGCGGATGCGCTTCGATCATCGCGGAAAAACTAAAAAATAGGATTGTTGCATGCTTGGAATTCTTATACTGAGATCCGGCAAAGTCATACTGAGAATTGTTGGAACGGAATTATACAGCAGTCTCAAAAACGGGATTAGGAAACCCGACCTATGTTTTTCAGTTCTTTCCAGAAAATCAAGGCCTAAATCCCACAAATAAACCTTAATTATGCTTAATCCGGCACATATTTAGCTGACAAAGTCAGTTTTACAACCTTTAGAAAACGAAAATGGACACTTCTAGGTAATTACTAGCTCTTCGAAGCCTGTAATTTACACTGTTTAACGAAACCGAGAGTACGAAGGATTTCATCATCGTAGTTGGCGGTGCTGATGGCGTTATCTAGTTTTGGCAGAATAAAATCCCGGAGACTCAAGATTTCAATTTCGAAGTTCTTTCCAAGGTGCTTGGAGTGGAAATCAAATACGTACGGCTTATCACTGACATATGATCTATCACCGTCGTTCTTTTTGACAATCCAACAAACCCAGACTCGCTTTACATCTGATGGAGAAAAACCAACGTCCGTGTAGGCACCCTCGATTTGAGTAAAATAGGATTTTCCCTTCTCGAAATCAGTGGCTCCCTCTATCTTTCCTTTTCTTTCTGGACATGCACCGAAGAATTTCTTCTCAAACTGCTGCTTCAGTTCTTCGACTGTAGGACACCAGTTCTGCCTATGAGTAACTCCGACCTCGATGTGATATTGCTGCTGTTCTTTGACATTGTGGGCAAGGATATCCAATTGTCGATTGTTGCCACGCGGAACCTTTAGGTCGACTATTGTGAAACATTTGCGACACAAGCGGAAATAAGACTCAACTATGTGTTCAGCAGTGTTCATAAAAACCTAACTAGAATTATATTTCCGAAATAACGCAATATATTACGTCTAAATTGAGATTAATTATATGAAATCACATCAAAATATCATTCTCAGGTTTAAGCGCCTCTGGACGATCCGGATTACCGATCAGTTCCAGCAAATTAATTTCAATATTTCTCGAAATCGCAGTCAGCGGCAGGTCATTAGGTTGCAAACCAAACGGATTCTCAATTTCATCGCCGATGGCATCTAGCTCAAAAAAAGCATAGGAAATCAACAGTACAACAACCGGTGTCAACACGCCGGTTGTTTCAACCAATCCAAACGGCAGAGCAAGACAGTAGGAAGCCACAATGCGGTGGATCAATACGGAATAGCTGAAAGGTATCGGGGTGTTTTTAATTCGTTCGCAAGCACCAAGGATATTGGTCAATTCATTGAGCTGAGCATCCATAAACGGAAAACTACGTTCACTCAACCAGCGCCGATCTCGTGCGACAGCCAGATCTCGCCCTAATAGCTGTAGAATCGCAAGCGGCCGGTGTTTGGATTCAACAACACTGGTCCAATCTTCGGATGGTAGAAATTTTTTAATTTCCTCTGCAGTTTCTTCATTCCGCAAGTGACAGCGCAATGCATGCACATATGCAATTAAGCGTTTGACAAGAACTTCCCGGAAATGCTGCAATTCCTCGGCATCATGGGAAGAATCGATCACAAAGCAAGCCTGCCGTGTCAGGTTGCGTGACGTATTAACCAACGCTCCCCAGAGTTTGCGTCCTTCCCAGAATTTGTCGTAGGAGGCGCTGTTACGAAATCCGAGAAAAATACCTAATGCAACACCGATCAAAGTAAACGGCGTTGTCGTAAGCGTATATTCTTGGATGTGGTAATACAGTTCGACGTAAGTAACGATAATCGCGACAACCGTCACCGCGAGAATCCGCGGCCAAGTTTCCATAAAACTGCTGCCCCTGAAGTGAAACAGCAAGCGCACCCATGAAACTTTATCCTTAACAATCACAGCAGTAATAATTCCTTATCTGATTCATCTTTGTGGCATCAATCTGGCTATCAGTATTCCCGCAGGAAACGCAGAACCTAAAGTACGACAGCCCATTATTCATGAAGTTATTCAGGTGGGGGATCGATTGTACCAAATATTTACAATAAATAGCGATTCAGATAATATCGACTCTGTCAATAGTAAAAATGTACTGTGTAATAAAGTTGATATATCACTGTTAGAAAAACGATTTTTACATTAATGTAGCACAGCAATCGCGTTGCTGTGTAATTTAAAATAATAATCGGTATATTATTAATACTAGAAAGTGGATTCTGAATTTTGTATTCAAATATGCTGTTTGACGATTTGGATTCATGACCCAAAAACTAAAAGTAATTAAGACTTATTTGGCCAAGTCAATTATTTATAAGTTTATTTATTTTCATGGAAATGCACAGAAGATTAGTTAGAACGTAATATTAATTAAATTTAAGGAGATTCAAAATGGCAAATATCAATGGTACAGCTGGAGCAGACACAATCACTCCAGGTTTTGTTTCACCGGGCGTTGTCGGTGGTTTACCAACCTTCGCTAACGACACGATTAACGGTTTTGCTGGCGATGATACTATTAATAGTGGTGGTGGCAATGATTTAGTATTCGGTGGCAACGACAATGACAATATCAATGGGGGTTCGGGTAATGACACTCTCAATGGTGGTGCAGGTAATGACACCATCAACGGCGCTGATGGCGATGATCTTATCAATGGTGACGGCGGCAACGACACTCTGAACGGTGGCAATGGCAATGACACTATCAATGGGGGTGCAGGCATTGACATTCTCAATGGTGGTGCAGGCACTGATCAGTTATCGGGTGGTGACGGAAATGACAATATTACTTCCGATGGAGACGGTGGAACTTATAACGGAGATGCGGGTAATGACACCCTATTTTCAGGTATTGGCGGTGAAACCATGGACGGCGGAACCGGAGTGGATACCATTGATCATCGCATCTTTAATGGAGTCTATATATTCGACATGGCAACCGGGCTGACAAACTTTGGTAGTGAACTCTACACTAATTTTGAGAAAGTCCGCATGGGCAATGGTGATGACACCGTTACCGGCAATGCGGCTGACAACACGATCTTCGGCGGGGGAGGCAATGATACGCTGACCGGTGGTGCCGGTGTTGACACAATCAATGGCGACGATGGAGACGACACGATTACTTCCGATGGCGATGGCGGAACCTATAATGGGGGGGCCGGTAATGACTCCATGAAATCAGGTCTCGGCCCTGAAACCATGATTGGGGGAACCGGGATCGACACGATTGACCATACTATCTGGAATGGCAACTATGTGTTCAATATGGGAACTGGCCTAACAAACTTTGCTGGCGAAAGCTACAAAGGTTTCGAGAACGTCTTAATGGGCAATGGCAATGATACCGTGACCGGCAGTTCCGCTAATAACACAATCAAAGGAGGGGGCGGTGCTGACACCCTGAACGGTGGTACCGGTAACGATTTCATTAATGGTGAAGACGGCGATGACCTCATCATTGGTGGAGCAGGTCAAGATACGCTAACCGGCGGATTGGGCGCAGATACATTCGATTTCAACTCAGTACTTGAAAGCCCAGTAGCAACGCCGGATACGATCAGTAATTTCAAGTGGACTGAAGGCGACAAAATTGATCTTTCAACCATTGATGCGGATGTTACTGTGGCTGGAAATCAAGCATTTACGCTTGCTCAAATAACATTTAACAGTGGTGCGGAAACATTATTTGCGGATGTTACTGGTGGAGCAGATCTCTTAATAAACTTGACAGGTGTAGAAGGTGGATTTGCACCTAGCCTTGATGTAATTCTGTAAACAACAAACAGCCCCGTGGTAAGACTTCTACGGGGAATCGTAAGTTAAGCTCTATACAAACTCAACCTTTGGCGCTTTATCAATCGCGCCAAAGGTTTAATAACACACCAGCGCACGTGATCATACGCGCAAATATTCTGTCTTATCACCCAACCAGCGCGCGATATGCCGCTGTGCAAGTTCCGCATAATTATTTAACATCTCATCTGCCGTGGCTTGTGCCGCTAAAAGTAATTCGCCGTCTTGCTCTAAATCGGCAAAGCGCAACATCGGCACCCCACTCTGACGTGCACCAAGAAATTCGCCGGGACCTCGTAACTGTAAATCCTGGCGGGCAATTTCAAATCCATCCGTGTGTTCAAAAATGATTTTGAGGCGCTTACGGGCAACTTCTGATAAAGGCTGTTGAAATAGTAGAATACAAATACTGGCCTCCGATCCTCGCCCGACACGGCCACGCAACTGATGTAACTGTGACAACCCCATGCGCTCGGCATTTTCAATCACCATTAGCGATGCATTCGGCACATCCACACCCACCTCGATGACTGTGGTGGCGACCAACAATTGAATCTCTCCTTGCTTAAAGGATGCCATTACCGTTGTTTTTTCCTGCGTCGATAAGCGCCCATGCACCAAACCGACACTCAAATCCGGGAATTCCTTGCTCAAACTTTCATACGTTTCCATCGCCGTTTGCAACTGCAAAGTTTCTGATTCTTCAATTAGTGGGCATACCCAATATACTTGTTTGCCCTGCTGGCAGGCATGCTGAATGCGCGAGATGATTTCTTCACGGCGATTGTCGGCGATTAATTTGGTTACGATCGGCGCCCTACCCGGAGGCAGCTCATTGATGATCGACACATCCAGATCGGCAAAATAACTCATCGATAGCGTACGTGGAATCGGTGTGGCGCTCATCATTAATTGATGCTGCACCGTATTGGATAGCGCGCCCTTCATACGTAGCGCCAGGCGTTGATGTACGCCAAATCGGTGCTGCTCATCAATGATCGTCAGTCCCAATTGATGAAATACCACCTGATCCTGGAACAGGGCATGCGTCCCTATCGCAAGCTGCGCGATACCCAGCGCGATATCATCCAGTGCCGCTTGTTTTTGTTTCTTCTTCTGGCTGCCGGATAACCAGACAACTTGTATTCCTAATGGGTCGAACCAAGCCGATAATTTCTGGAAATGCTGCTCGGCAAGGATTTCGGTCGGTGCCATCAGTGCCGCCTGAAAACCATTCTCTATGGCCTGCAAGGCAGCCAATGCCGCCACGATTGTTTTGCCGCTGCCGACATCGCCTTGCAATAAGCGCTGCATGGGATGGGCGGCAGCCAGATCTCGGCTGATTTCAGCGGATACTTTGATTTGTGCTGTGGTCAGTTCAAACCCAAGCTGCTTGAGAAGCAATTTTTCCAGCTTGTGCTTTTGCATTAGCACCGGAGCGGAGTGGCTGCGCCGCTGCCGGTAGTGCAAGCGCATGGATAATTGCTGCGCCAGCAACTCATCAAACTTAATACGCCGCCATGCCGGATGCGTGCGTGCTTGCAAGGCTTCTATCGATACATCGGGAGGCGGATTATGCAAGCACATCACACTCTCCTGCAGACCTGCCAGACGGTATTTTTGGATGATTTTGTCAGGTAAAGTCTCAGTCAAAGCCAGAGTCTTTTGTGCATCTTGCAAAACTTGCCCGATCAGCTTGCCTAAAATCTTTTGCGTCAGACCCGCCGTGATGGGATAAATTGGTGTCATCGATTCTGCCAAAGACTCGCCTTCACGAACGATCCGGCATTTGGGATGCACCATTTCCGCACCGAAGAAACCGCTGCGAATCTCGCCCAACAGCCGCACGCGTTTCCCCACTGCATAGGTTTTTATCTGACTGCCATAGAAATTCAGAAAACGCATGACCAAGATGCCACTGTTGTCTTCAACCTGGCAAACCAATTGCCGTCTGGGACGAATCACCACTTCGGTATGAATAATCACGCCCTCGACCTGCACCACTTGTCCTAACGGCGAGTCACTGATTGGAAACAGATGCGTTTCATCTTCATAACGAATCGGCAGGTGCAGTAACAAGTCCAGTTCACTGCGAATACCTAAACGGGATAATTTTTCCTGTACATTAGCACTAACAGTCATTGCGAGGTTAGGCAATATTGAATCCGCCGATTGACTCAATATCTAGCACTGTATAACCATCACCGCATCCATTTCCACCAACGCACCCCGTGGCAACGCTTTGACACCGACTGCTGCACGTGCGGGGTAAGGCTGAGTAAAATAACCGGCCATGATTTCATTCACCAATGCAAAATTATCCAAGTCCGTCAGGAATATATTTAATTTCACAAGGTCACTTAAACTACCGCCACTGGCTGTTGCCACAGCTTTCAGGTTTAAAAATACCTGATGAATTTGTGCATCAATTCCACTGACCATCTGCATGCTTACTGCGTCCAATCCAATCTGACCGGATAAATAAACCGTATCGCCGCCACTAACCCGAACTGCCTGTGAATAGGTACCGATTGCTTGCGGCGCATCTGCGGTTTGGATGATTTGCTTACTCATTTTTTCTCCTGATGAATTTATTGAATACTTTTTTGTTATAGTAGGTACTACTGAACAAAGCCTTCAGCGCTTTATTACGCTATGATGCAGTGAACTTAAGCGCATTTCAACCGGATAATTCCTGTTTGTCTGCATAGCCTCCACTCGGACAAGCATTTTATTAAAACTTTTATTTGAATCTTTTATGCAATGCAAAAACTGATTATCCAGGGTGGCATACCACTGCATGGCGAAATTACCATCTCAGGTGCAAAGAATGCTGCATTGCCTGTTTTGTGTGCCGCGCTTTTAACCCAAGAATCCTTAAAAATAAGCAATGTCCCGGCTTTGCAGGACATTACCACGATGTTGTCATTACTCAAACAGATGGGAACAAGTATCACAGCACATAATGCATCAGAAGTCGTGCTGTCAGCAGATAAGCTGACCAATCTTACCGCTCCGTATGAAATGGTTAAAACCATGCGTGCAGCAATTCTGGTGCTTGGTCCGCTACTTGCCCGCGCCGGAGAAGCCAATATTTCATTACCGGGCGGTTGTGCAATCGGTTTACGACCGGTTGATCAGCATATCAAAGGGTTGCAAGCTATGGGCGCGGAAATCAGTATCAAACATGGATACATTCATGCCGTGGCGAAAAAACTGCATGGTGCACGCATTGTATTTGATATTGTCACCGTCACTGGAACAGAAAATCTAATGATGGCGGCAACATTGGCGGATGGCACAACCATTCTGGAGAATGCAGCACGTGAACCGGAAATCGTTGATCTTGCCAATTGCTTGACGGCAATGGGCGCAAAAATTCAGGGCGCTGGCAGTGACATCATAACAATTGAAGGTGTGTCATTGCTCCATGGTGCAGAACATACTGTAATGCCCGATCGAATCGAAACGGGAACTTTTTTAGTTGCAGCCACAGCTGCTGGCGGCGAAATTCTTTTAAAAAACACTTATTCCCACTTACTTGATGCAGTACTGGATAAACTGACTGAAGCTGGTGCCCACATTGATTCAAGTCAGAACTGGATTCATCTGAAAATGTCCGTAAAACCCAGATCGGTTAATTTACGCACAGCGCCCTACCCCGCCTTTCCAACCGACATGCAAGCACAATTCATGTCCTTAAATTGTATCGCCAACGGAACGGCTATCATCACTGAGACTATTTTTGAGAACCGGCTAATGCACGTACAGGAGTTAAAACGCATGAATGCCAATATTGAAGTGGAAGGTAATGCTGCCATTATCTATGGTCTCACCCAATTGGATGGCGCTCATGTTATGGCTACCGATTTACGCGCATCGGCTAGTCTGGTGATCGCTGGATTGATTGCACAGGGTGAAACAGTGATTGAACGTATCTACCACTTGGATCGTGGCTATGAGAATATCGAAGGAAAATTATCCGCATTGGGTGCTCAAATCCGTCGAACGAGCTAGAAAAACCAAAAAGGCCTTTGCGGTTAGACAAAGGCCTTTTAATTTACAGCGTTAACTCATTGACCGTAGCCGACCGGTCATAATCCATTAAAATTTCGGCTGTTTGTAGCTAACAACGACGGTAGCAATTTTCTTATTTAATCCCATTACTGGAACAACCAGGA
>LNFM01013958.1_pt1 | contig 10064 bp, 7 predicted proteins | sample 596031 | NCBI WGS metagenome assembly LNFM01 (sample SAMN04254537, study PRJNA301005) | activated carbon metagenome | isolation source: dual media filters at the Ann Arbor, Michigan drinking water treatment plant | place: USA: Ann Arbor | reverse complement strand
CGGTCGAAACGTTGCAGTTGCGCGAATCCTCGAACACCGCGGCGCCCTGCGCGGCGTTGCCCTCGGCGTCCTTGTCCGACAGTTCCCACACCGCATGCCAGGAGCCGACATCGGACCAGCCGCACGAAACCGGGACCACTGCGGCGCGCGCGGTCTTCTCCATCACGGCGTAATCGATCGAAATGGCCTTGGCTTTCCCGAACGATTCCGGATCGAGCGTAACGAACGCCAGATCGCGGCCGGCTTTGGTCACCGCGGTCGTTACAGCCTGCACGCTGTCGGCATCGACGTTACGATATTCATCGAGCAGCATGGCGGCCCGGAACATGAAGTTGCCGCTGTTCCAGAGATAGCCCAGTTCGATATAGCCGGCCGCCGTTGCCGGGTCCGGCTTCTCGACGAACTTTGCGACGCTGCGGACTTCGCCGGCAATTGGCGCGCCCGGGCTGATATAGCCATACTCGGTCGCCGGACGCTCGGGCTCCACACCGAAGGTGACGATATTGCCGGCCTCGGCGGCAACAAGCCCCTTGCGGCAAGCGGCAACGAAAGCCGGAGTATCGCGGACCACATGGTCCGCGGCGAGCGCCAGCACCACCGCGTCGGCGTCGCGCATTTGCGCAAAAGCCGCACCTGCTGCGATCGCCGGCCCGGAGTCGCGCCGCATCGGCTCCAGCAGGATGTCCGCTTCGATACCGACCTCGGCAAGCTGCTCCAGCACCATGAAGCGATAGGCGGTGTTGGTGATGACGATCGGCCGCTCAAACAATGCAGCCTCCGACACCCGCAGCAACGTATCCTGAAAGGTCGAGCGCGGGCCGAACAACGACAGAAACTGTTTGGGATGGACTTCGCGCGAAGCTGGCCACAGCCGCGTTCCGGCACCGCCGCACATGATCAGGGGAATAATTCGTCCGTTCATCGGCGTCTCAAACCTTGTAGTGGCCGCGGTACCACGCGACGAAGTCGCGCAGACCGTCCTCAATGGACGTCTCCGGCCGGAAGCCCACGTCCCGCATCAGATCCTCGACGTCGGCGAAGGTCTCCGTCACGTCTCCGGGCTGCATCGGCAACATATCCTTTACTGCCGTGCGGCCCAGCTCCTTCTCCAGAAGCGACACGACGCGCGTCAGCTCTTCGGGATGATGGTTACCGACATTGTAGACCTTGGCCGGCGCCCGCCCGGCGCAGTCGTCGTCCACGGGAACGCGGTTGACCAGCCGCAATACTACACGGCTGACGTCATCGATATGGGTGAAGTCCCGGCGCATCCTGCCATGGTTAAAGAGCTTAATCGGCGTGCCTTCAAGGATCGCCTTGGTGAACAGAAAAATCGCCATGTCGGGGCGTCCCCAAGGCCCGTAGATGGTGAAAAACCGCAGGCCGGTGACAGGAAGACGATAGAGGTGACTGTAGGAATAAGCCATCAATTCATTGGCCTTTTTGGTCGCGGCGTAGAGGCTGACGGGGTGATCGGTCTTGTCATCCACAGAAAATGGCAGCTTGGTGTTGTCGCCATAGACCGACGAGGACGATGCATAGATTAGATGATGGCAGCCATTGTGCCGGCAGCCCTCCAGAACATTAACGAAGCCTTCGATATTGGCGTCGACATATGCGTGAGGATGGTCGATCGAATGACGGACGCCGGCCTGCGCCGCTAAGTGGACGACCACCCCAAATCGGTGCTTCGCGAACAGCGCCGCCATTGACCGACGATCGGCAAGATCGGTCTGCACAAAATCGAACCGCCGATTCTCGTGCAGGACACTCAGGCGCGCGTGCTTCAGCGCCGGGTCATAGTAATTGTTCAGACTGTCCAAACCGACAACATGGCGGCCTTCCGCCAGCAACTGGCGGGCGACATGAAAGCCGATGAAGCCGGCCGCGCCCGTGACCAATATTGTTTGATCCGACATGATATCCTCGAGGGCATCGGCCCGGCAGCGCCGCGCCGGCCGGGGCCTCTTTACCCGTCGTGTCGAGGGTGCCGCAATACCCGTTTGCCCGGCTATTGCCAGATGGACCGCAAAACCATACCAAGGCTGACGAAATTCAACGCGCGGCCGCCGGATCGCGTTTCTTGACCCCTTCTCGAACTTGAAGAGCGCGCACGACATGCGCCGGATCCTGCTTTCAGCGTTCAAAATACTGGTTTCCGCGGCGCTGCTTTATCTTGTGCTCCGCAAGGTCGATTTCTATGAACTCGCCTCGCGCTTCAACGTCGCGAGTCTGGGCTGGATCGGCCTTGCGATCGCCGCGACGTTCCTGCAGATCTTCGTCGGCGTGCTGCGCTGGCGCGAGGTCAGCGCGGAGTGCGGCGCGCCGCTCGGAACCGCGCAGGCGATGCGCTACAATGCCATCGGGACATTCTTCAATCAGACGCTGCCATCCTCGATCGGCGGCGATGCGGTGCGGCTCTGGCTGGTCGCGCGCGCCGGCGCCGGCTGGCGGGCGGCGACCTACTCGATCTTGGTCGATCGCGCGATCGGCCTGATCGCGCTTGCGATAGTCATCGTGGCGACCCTGCCATGGAGCTACAATCTGATCACCGATCCCACCGGCCGAGCCGCGCTGCTGTCGGTCGATTTCGCCGCCCTTGCCGGAGGCCTGGGATTCCTGATCCTCGGCAGATTGCCATGGCCATGGCTGAAGCGCTGGTGGGGCACCCACCACCTGCATGCCTGCTCGGTGATCGCCAACCGCGTCATCTTCAGCCCGGAGCGCGGGCCGAAAATCGCGGCGCTGTCGTTTCTGGTCCACGCCCTCGCCGTCGTCATCGCCTGGTGCGTGGTGCAATCGATCGCCGCGCCGGTGGTGTTCGGCCAGATATTTCAGCTGGTCCCGCCGGTCATGCTCATCACCATGCTGCCGATCTCGATCGCCGGCTGGGGCGTCCGCGAGGCCACCATGGGCCTGGCGTTCGGCTATGCCGGTCTGTTGGCCAATGAAGGGGTCAACGTCTCGCTCCTGTTAGGGGCGGTATCGTTCATCGTCGGCGCGATCGGCGGGCTAGTCTGGGTATTTAGCGCAGAGAAAGCCGCACAGCGTGCGGCGCCTGTCGAGGTTCCCACATAGCTCAATCATTCTTCGAGTGATTTTCTGCGTCAGGTACAATGGCCAATTCGCAAGTTCTGCTGTCGTTTGCAGCTGCCGCCTCGGCGGGGCTGTTGTCGGGCGTCATTACATGGGCGATCCGACCGCTGCTCCTGCAAGTCGCGCTGGCAAAGCTAAATGCGCGGTCTTCTCACCGGGTTCCGACGCCGCAAGGCGCGGGCATCGCGGTGGTTGCGGCCACGCTGATCGTCGTCGCTGCGATCATCGCGCTTGCCGGCTCGCCCGAAATGAAAATCCCGATCGCGGTTTTCGGCGGGACGCTGTTCATCGCAGCCGTCGGCTTTGCCGACGACGTCCATTCGATTCCGGTGTTTCCGCGACTCCTTCTGCAGGCAGGGGCGGTCGCGGTGATCGTCCTTGCCGCGCCCGAAAATCTCCGGATCATTCCAACCTGCCCGCTTTGGCTCGAGCGCGGGCTCTTGCTGCTGGCAGGCCTGTGGTTCGTGAACCTAGTCAACTTCATGGACGGGCTGGATCTTATGACGGCAGCCGAGATCGTTCCGATCACCGGCGCGCTCGTTTTGCTCGGCTGGCTCGGCGAACTTCCGGCATCGAATACCCTTGCCTCGGCGGCGCTGTTTGGTGCGATGCTCGGGTTCGTACCGTTCAACCGGCCGGTAGCGCGGATTTTCCTTGGCGACGTCGGCAGCCTGCCGATTGGCCTGCTGGTCGGCTGGTGCCTGCTGCAACTCGCTTGGCATCAACAATTTGTCGCCGCCCTGCTGTTGCCGCTCTATTATCTGACAGACGCAACCGTCACCCTGTTCCGGCGGATCGTGAGGGGCGAGCGATTCTGGGCCGCGCATCGCACGCACTTCTATCAGCGCGCGACCGACAACGGTTTTTCCGTTTGGCGCATTGTGAGCGAATTATTCGCGCTCAACGCCGTGCTTGCCACCTTGGCGATCGGCTCGGTGGCGACGTCCTCGCCGGTAATCGACGGCCTACTACTCGTCGCGGGAGGGATCGCGACGACGCTGTTGCTGTACCGCTTCTCGCGCCCTTACCCATCGCGTGGCTAGACTAATCCGGATCTTTTGCGTGAGTTCGCGGATCCCGCAATAATGAGCCATGGCTGCGGTGAAATCGAAGCGACCGGCGATTCGGTCGCGCGTTCGGCCCTCTGGAGGATCGACGGAACTTGCTGCGTGAACACCGCGCTTGAGTTCGTCAGCTTTGCCGGGTGCGAAGGCCACGGGAAGGGCGATCGCGAGCAGTTGTAGAGCCGGCTCGGAACACGTCGGCAACGTCTTAAGGTATGGAATGATCCAGACATCCGCGCCGAAAGAAATTCCTCTAACTGTTCGTCTTCGACGCGACCGACGAGAGTGACGTTGGTGAGCCCCGCCCACAATGCATTTCCCGCAACTGATCGAAGCCAACGCCCCAGCCGGATAGTAAGAAGTGGATATCGCTGTTGCCGCGCAGCAGGCGCGCCGCCTCGAACACGATGACTGGGTCATGGGTGAAACCCAAATTCCCGCACAGGCCGACGACATATCGGGCCGAAGCGGGCAGCGATAGCAGGGTGCGGAGCGAGGCGCCTCCTAAGTCAAGCGGCGTTCGACCCAAATTCCGGCACGGCATCCTTGAGCACCGCCTTGATGGCGGAGCGGTCATCTCTCGCAATCGCCTCATCGAGCGCCGCTAGCCATTTGCGCAAGGTCTGCATCGGCGGCTCGTTCGGCTTGGCCGCCATAATGCCAGGAACCCCGATCTGCACGGTCGGCTCCTCGCTTGCAAATAAGATTTCGTTCAGCCGCTCGCCCGGCCGCATGCCGGTAAACACTATCTCAATGTCGATGCCCGGCTCAAGTCCGGACAGGCGGATCATCCGCTCGGCGAGCTCCACGATCTTGACCGGCTGTCCCATGTTGAGGACGTAGACCGACACATCGTGCCGCGCAGGCGTCAGCGCGTGCGTCGCCGCCGTAAGCACCAAGTCGCAGGCTTCGCGGATTGTCATGAAGTACCTGACCATGTCCGGATGCGTGACCGTGACCGGGCCGCCCGCCTCGATCTGCGCCTTGAATTTCGGAACCACCGACCCGTTCGACGCTAGCACGTTACCAAACCGCACCGAGATCAGGCGCATCCGCGGCTTGGCGCCCGGCTCGGTCGCCAGATCGTGGTCCAGGGCCTGGCAGTACATTTCCGCAAATCGCTTGGTCAGACCAAGCATCGAGACCGGCTCGATCGCCTTGTCGGTCGAGATCATCACCATCGCTTCCGCGCCCGCCGCCAGCGCCGCATCGGCGACGTTCACCGATCCGAAGATGTTGGTCTTGACGCCTTCGCTCCAGTCCCGCTCCAAGATGGGCACGTGCTTCAGCGCGGCAGCATGAAACACGATGTCCGGCTTGAACTCCTTCATCAGCCCGAGGATACGGTCCCGATCGCGAATGTCGGCAATCCGTCCCTCGATGGTGACACCGACATTGTGCTCGGCCAGCGCTTCCGTCACCGCGTAGAGCGCCGGCTCGGAATTTTCGATGATCAGCAATCGGGCGGCACCAAACGTCGCAACACGCTCGCAGATTTCCGAACCGATCGAACCGCCGCCGCCGGTAATGATCACCGACTTGTTCCTGACCAGGGCTTCGATACGTCCGTAGTCGATCCTTTCACTGGGCCGCAGTAGCAGGTCCCCGACCGCCACGGCCGTCAGCCGTGGGCTGTCCCCGCTCTCCAGCGACGGAAGACGGCTGACGATCAGGCCGAGGCGGCGCGCGCGCATTAGAATCGACTCGGGATGCGACTCCGGCTCGAACGCAGATGGCGCCATCACCAGGCGCTTGATCGGCTTATCACGCCTTTCAAAGTCGCGTATGACGTCCTCGATATCGTCGAGGCCGCCCAGAACCGGGACATTGCGTATCAACTGTCCGCGATCGGCAGGCGACGGAGACAACACGCCGATCGGCCACAGCCGCTTCACCGCGCCGCTCTCGATGCCACGCAACAGAATTTCAGCATCCGCTGCTCGGCCAATCAGCAGCGTCGGCGAGGAGACGTCCGCGCGGGCATGACGACGCACGCGCGTGTAGCGAAAATAGCGGTAGGCAAAGCGCGCCGCGCTCAGGAAAAACACTTCCAGGAACCAGAAGAGCACGATGGTGATCTTGCCGAGGAAGAAAGTTCCGCTGACGTTGGGCGAGACAAAGATGTAGTCCAGCACCAGAAGCGCGAGCGTCAGCACCGTCGCAACGCGCAGAATGTTCAGGGCGTCCGGCAGCGAAATAAAGCGCCACTTCGTCGTCGTCAGATTGAAGACGTAACAGACGATCACACTGAAGACGATGAAGTAGGGCAGGATGCGCAGCAGCATCGGAACCCGTTCCAAGAAATGGTCGCCGCCCTCGAACCGCAGATAAAAGCTGGCGAACAACGCAACCACGGTCGCCAGTGCGTCGTGCACCGCGATCAACAGGTTGCGCCTGGTCAGATTTGAGAATGGAATCATTTTGCTGGCCGGCAATGAATATATTAGGATGACATCGTGGTGAGGCTGCTAATAGCTCATCTCGCCTGTGCATGCCAGCCGTCATGGCTTGCCTGAATCCGATGCAGATTCACGGGACCGCTCCGCCAGCCGCATCCCGCCAGCGACGCCGACGCCCAGCACATACATCCAGCCCTCGTGAAAATCGGAAATGTGGGAGTTGAACAACGAACTTAGCATATTTTGCGCCACCACCATCAATCCGATCCAGGCAGCCAGACTCTCGCCGCGGAACAGCATCAGATGCAGCATCCACATCGCATAGAGGACGACGATTCCGGTCACGCCCCATTGGACCGCGACGTTGAGCGTCTGATTGTGCGGATTGCCGACCACGTCCCTGCTGGCGGAGAATTCGGGACCGGTGGCAGCCCGCTCGAAAAGCCCTCGCGTCGATCCGGTGCCGTGGCCAATGATCGGCGCCCCGGCAATGAACCGCAGCGATTTCTGCCAATACTCCAGCCGCAACCCGAGCGACGTTGCCTGGTCCTTTTCCTTGTATTTTTGATAGTCACTGACGAATGTCGACGCTTTCAGGCGCAGTTGGGGCGATGCAACCCAGGCCAGCGCTGCCAGCCCGATCGCGGCGCAGGATATGATGGCGACGCTTCGCCACTTCAGGTGAAGCATGGCGAATATCGCCAACATGATGGGTATGGTGACCAGCGCCGTACGCGACACCGTGACGAACATCATGTTGACTAGGAAGCTCAGGGAAACGGCGATCAGCAGCGCCGCCGGCCAGATCCTGTTCGCGCGGAGCAACGTGACGATCGGATAGGCCAGCACCACGGCGCACAACGCGAATTCCTGGCTTTGGGCAATGTAGTTCTTGACAAAAATGCCTCGTGCGGCGCCCGGCTTGAGCGAGAGGCCTGGATTGAACGCGACGATCCAGGACAGCGCCATCAAAAGCATGCAGGAAATCAGAAAGGCGGTCAGGACCCACATGCCGCGTGCGGAGCGTTCGAAATGATAGAACAGCACCGGTAACACCAGCAGCTTCGCGAATGGACCGACCGCGTGCAGCCGCGTGCCCCATGGCGCGTCAGACCAGAGCGTTGCGACGGCTGCCAGAACAAACATGGCAATGGGCAGGACACAGATTGGACGTTTCAGCGACTGCAGGAATGCCTTGACGTCGAGGAACGGCCCCATCGAGATCAGCATCGCGACCGCAAAGATCGCGACCAGGGACGTCGACCAGGGCAGCGAAAGCGCCAGCAGTACGGCGAAAACATCGACCGTGGCCGCCCAGGCGGCCGGATCCCGCCACCGTCGCCTCATCCAGCCAGCCGCCGGCGCTTTCACCGCCGCGATCACACTTTGCCCCCACGGGCGCGATTGACCAGCGAGGTCGTGGAGAAGCCGGGCAACACGTCGACCAGCAGCACTTCGCCGCCATGGGCCTCGACGATGTCGTGGCCCACCACCTGGTCGCGGGTATAATCTCCGCCCTTCACCAGTACACTCGGCTTGATCTCGGTGATCAGCCCGATCGGGGTGTCCTCCTCGAAGATGACGATGAGATCGACCGCCTCCAGCGCCGCCAGCACTTCGGCGCGGGCGCGCTCGTCCTGCTCCGGGCGCCCCTCGCCCTTCAGCCGCTTCACCGAGGCGTCGCTGTTGAGACCGACGATCAGCCGGTCGCAGGCGCCGCGCGCCGCCGTCAACACCTTGACGTGGCCGGGGTGCAGGATATCGAAACAGCCGTTGGTGAAACCGACCCGCAATCCCTGTTGGCGCCAATCCGCAAGCTGCGCCTCAAGGCCGCCGCCTGCTGCTACGATCTTTTCTTCCGCCGCGAGGAACGCATGCGGCAGAATTCTTCGCCGCAGTTCGGCTGACGTCACGCTTGCGGTGCCCTTCTTGCCGACCGCAACCGCGGCCGCCGCATTCGCCATTCGCAATGCGGTTTCAAAATCGGCGCCGGCGGCAAGCGTCACCGCCAGCACCGCCGCGACGGTGTCGCCGGCGCCGGAGACGTCGCGCACTTTGACGGGATGCGCCGGCACATGGATGGCCTCGCCCCGACGCGGCACCAGCGTCATGCCGTGCTCGCTCTGCGTCACCAGGATGGCTTCGCAGTCAGCCAGCTGCATCGCATCCTGCGCGGCGTCGGCGATGCTCTTTTCGGTATCGGCGCGGCTGCGGGTCGCCTCGGAAAATTCCTTGCGGTTGGGCGTCAGCAGCGTGGCGCCGCGGTAGATCGCGAAATTGGCGCTCTTGGGATCGACGATCACGCGCTTGCCGAGTTTGCGCGCGGCGTCGATGACGTTGCGGATCACCCGCGCGGTCAGCACGCCCTTGGCATAGTCGGACAGCAGCACGATGTCCGCGCGCGGCAACTTGGGCAGGATGGCGTCGATCAGTTTCTGCTCGACCTCGGTGGAGGCCGGCTGCGCCAATTCCCAGTCCGCGCGCAGCAGATGGGTGGAGAAATGTTCGGAGACGAAGCGCACCTTGCGCGTCGTCGGCCGCGAGCGGTCGGAAACCAGTACGCTCTCGATTCCGGCTTCCCGCGCCAGCGCGGATTGCAGCGCCGCGCCGGCATCGTCCTCGCCGATCAGCCCGACAAAAATGCAGCGCGCCCCGAGCGAGGTGATGTTGCGCGCGACGTTGCCGGCGCCGCCGATGTTGGTCTCGCTGCGTTGCACGGCGATGACCGGCGCGGGCGCTTCCGGAGAAATCCGCGAGACCTCGCCATAGACGAATTCGTCCAGCATGAGATCGCCGACGCAGAGCACCGTCTGGCTGGCAATCGCATCCGACAGGGCTTCAAAATCAAACATATGGACTCGCACCCTGTTGCGCCGTCAGCGGAAACGGTCGGCGGAATTAAGAAAACCCCCGACATAGGCCGCGACCGCATCCTCCAGCGCGGTAAAACCGCCATTGTAGCCGGCGTGCCGCAACCGATCGACCTCGCTTTGGGTGAAATACTGGTAGCTGCCGCGAATTTGCTCGGGCATCTCGACATACTGGATATTCGCAGGCGTGCCGAGCGCGGCATGGGCCGAGAGAATCAGATCCTTGAAGCTGCGCGCGGTGCCGGTTCCGACGTTGAAGATGCCGCTGACATCCGGCGTCGCCATTAGCCACAACATCACCCGCACCACGTCGTCGACATAGATGAAATCGCGCCGCTGATCGCCATCGGCGATGCCGTCACGGTGGGACTTGAACAATGGCACGACCCGGCCGGCCTTGATGTCGTCGAACCGCCGCGCCAGCACGCTCATCATCGTGCCCTTGTGGTATTCATTGGGGCCGAACACGTTGAAGAATTTCAAGCCGGCCCATTGCGGCGGCAACCGCTCGCCGTTGGCCGCGCGTTCGGCGACTGCCATGTCGAACAGATGCTTGCTCCAGCCGTACAGATTCATCGGCCGCAACGTCTTCAGCGCCGGTAACGACGGGTCGTCGGCGAAACCCTGCGCGCCGT
>LNFM01013957.1_pt1 | contig 10065 bp, 12 predicted proteins | sample 596031 | NCBI WGS metagenome assembly LNFM01 (sample SAMN04254537, study PRJNA301005) | activated carbon metagenome | isolation source: dual media filters at the Ann Arbor, Michigan drinking water treatment plant | place: USA: Ann Arbor | reverse complement strand
AACAACAGGCCGGACATACGAGCGCAAACGCCCTCGATCCGCAGAAGCTCCAAACTGCTCTTGCAAACAGGGGGCCGTCCACATACGCGGTCCAGAAGACCCTAAAGCCCCAGCACGTCCTTCATGCCGTAAAGGCCGGGCTTCTTGCCCTCCAGCCACTTGGCGGCCATCACCGCGCCCATCGCATAGCCCTCGCGGCTGAAGGAGCGGTGCGTGAGCTCGAGCCGCTCGCCGGCCGAGGCGAAATAGACCGTGTGGACGCCGACCTCCTCGCCACCGCGCAGGGTAGCGAAGCCGATCTCGCCGGTGGGCCGCGCGCCGGTGTGGCCGTCGCGGCTCTTGCGCCAGACCTTCTCGAGCTCGACCTTGCGGCCGGCCGCCGCCGAGCGGCCGAGCGCCAGCGCCGTGCCGGACGGCGCGTCGATCTTGTGGCGATGGTGCATCTCCAGCACTTCTATGTCGTAGCCCGGGTCGAGCATCGACGCGGTCTTCTCGACCAGCGCCATCAGGACGTTGACGCCCAGCGCCATGTTGGCCGCCCACATGATCGGCACCGTCTTGGCCGCCGCGTGAATCAACGCCGTCTGCGCCGGATCGAGGCCGGTCGTGCCGATCACCATGGCGACGCCCTTGTCGGCCGCGATCGCGGCATGCGCCACGGTGGCGGCGGGCACGGTGAAGTCGATCACGACATCGGCGGCGCCGATGGCGGCTGCTGCGTCCGCCACGATCGTCACGCCTTTGGCGGCCGTCTGGCCTAGCGCATTGCTGCCCGGCCCTTCCAGCGCGCCGGCCAGCGTAAGACCCTCGGTCGCCGCGATCCGCTTGATCAGCATCTGGCCCATGCGGCCGGCCGCGCCGGCGATTGCGATCTTCATGTCAGTCCCCTCACGTCGAGCACGGATGCTACCCTAGAGCATGTTCCGTGAGCTTGGGAACCACACCCAACCACGGCAGCCTGCGGCCCGTCAGGCCGCAGGGCGCCGTGGATGCGCGGTCGATCGCAACGCAGCCCGCGTCAATGGTTGATCGCGATGCGCTTGGCCTTTGGCTGCGCCTCGGGGTTCTTGGGCAAGGTCACCGTCAGCACGCCGTTCTTGAAACGGGCTTGGGCCTTGTCCGCTTGAACCTCGGTGCCGAGCGGGATGTGGCGCTCGAAGCGGCCGTAGTAGCGCTCGGAGAACTGGCGGTCCTTATTCTCGGTCTCCGATCGCTTCTCGCCCTTCAACGTCAGGATCCCGTCCTGCAGCAGAAGCTCGACGTCTTTCTCCTCCAGCCCCGGCAGCTCAGCCGTGACGGTGACTTCCTTGTCGGTCTCCGCGAGGTCCAGGTGGGGCCATCCACCGTTGAAGCCGGCAGCACCGCCCACCACGGGCAGCCTCATGTCGAAGTCGCGGAAGAAGTCGTCGAACACCCGATTCATCTCCCGATGCAGCGACAGGAACGGGCTCCGATCGTCGTCGCGAGGGGGAACAGGGGCCCGCTCATTGTTGCGCCCCCAGGGAATGAGATCACGTACACTCATCGTCGTTCTCCTTTTATCTGGTCAGTTTACAAAGGCCCGCCGCGGCGGGGCGCAGGCCTTGGGATGCGGGAGGCCTGGCCCGTTGGGCGCGACCGGTATCGGCCGATCTAGGAGCGCAAGGCCTTTCGTCAAGGGTCTGGCTAGACCTCAGGGGACTTGGCTGACATCGAGAGTATCCCGCTCGGCATCCAGCCAATCCTGGAGGGCCAGGACCTGCTCGATCTGCAGCCGGCGGGGCACTGCCACCTCTAGTCGGTCGACATCAAAGTGCACGACGGCGCCCTGCAAACCACGTTTTGCGGCGAACTCATCCAGGCGGGATTGGATATCGCGGCGATCCGCGTCAGACCACAGATGGCCGGCAGGGATGAAGGCCCATTTGAACGCGCGGCCCACCGACGTGCCATTCGTGGTTTCGCGCACATCAATATCCGAGCGAGCGAAGGATGAACGGGGGACTGACTGCAGCGCTCTTAGGGCGGCCTTTAGTGCGGCTGAAAGTTCGTCTTTGCTCATCTCGTTGATGGGCCGCCCCATCCAGGTCTCGTTAGCAGACATACATAGCTCCGGCCCGCGGGCGTGAAATCCTACGATTTAGAGCGGGCCATCCGTGCATTAAGCAATCATGGCCCGACGTGCGACTGGGAATGGCCGAGCGATCAGGATGCTGGAACATTGCTCGACGGCCGCAATGTCGCTCTCGGATCGCCAAGGCGACGGCCGGCCTCGCTCAGGGCCACGCGGCCTCCTTGCCGTTCGATCAACGAGAGCTCAATGAGCCGGGCAATGTCGCGGGCGATGAGTTCACTGGTCCTGGCGATCCCGCAATTTATGCGGCGTAGCGTGATTTCCTCGCTCTCCGTTAGCGTGATGCGTTCCATTGGCGCCCCTTGACGCCCTCCGACTTGATGACGGCGGGAATCTAGGAACGAGGTGAGTTTCGGACAACGTTCTGGTGCGTAAAAAGCGACCGCTGCGTAGTCGACAGCGACAGGCCAGACACAGGACCCACCCGAATGACGGTGCCACACAATCCTGCCACAATTGATTCCGAGATGCTGGGGCACCCGATAACGGCACAAGCCCAATCCGACCGAACCCCAACCCAACGCATTAGGTATGAGGACCCCAATGGCAAATCCCAGCTTCGACACCTTCAATCGCGTCGGCACCTTTGCCGACCAGGCGTCGTTCGATATTGGCCTGCGCGCCCATATGGTACGTGTCTACAACTACATGGCTTCGGGCCTCGCCCTGTCGGGCATCGTGGCCCTGGCTTTGTTCAATGTCAGCGAACTTGCCGCCCTGTTTTTCCAGATGCAGGATAATCGAGTCATCGGCCTGAACGTGCTGGGCTGGGTCGCGATCCTGGCGCCGCTCGGCCTCCTGCTGCTGGTCTCGTTCCGTGCCGCCACCATGAGCGTCGGCGCGGTCCAGGCCGTCTACTGGGCAGTCACGGCCCTGATGGGCGTCAGCCTGTCGCTGCTGCTGTTCCGCTACACCGGCGCATCGGTTGCCCGCACTTTCTTCGTGACGGCGGCGGCGTTCGGTGCGCTCAGCCTTTACGGCTACACGACCAAGCGCGACCTGTCGGCGATGGGTAAGTTCCTGTTCATGGGTCTGATCGGTCTCATCCTTGCCGGCCTCGTCAACATGATCTGGCCGTCGGGCACGATGAGCTTCATCATCTCCGCCGTCGGCGTGCTGATCTTCTCGGGGCTGATCGCCTACGACACCCAGAGGATCAAGGAGCAGTATGCCGAGGCTTGGGGCACAGATGCGCTGGAGAAGGTGGCTGTGTACGGCGCCCTCAGCCTCTACCTCGACTTCGTCAACCTGTTCCAGTTCCTCATGAGCTTCCTCGGCCAGGAACGCGAATAGCGAAGAACAATCCTTTCGGTGAAACGCCCGGGTCGAAAGGTCCGGGCGTTTTGCTTTGGGCCGCATCGACCTCTTGAAATCACCAACACCTTAACTAATTCCTCGCTGCCGCGCGAAGGTGCGGCGGCCGGGCGCTCATCGGAGGCCCGGCACCTCGGGCGCCGGACGGGTGTCCGGCGCTCTCGTGCCCATATTGCTCAATGGAGGATGTGGTTATGAGAAACTTCGATCCAAGCCCGCTATGGCGGTCGACTGTCGGCTTCGATCGCCTGCTCGACCTTCTCGACGAGTCCCTGAGCTCAACACCGGACGAGAACTATCCGTCCTACAATGTCGAGCGGACCGGCGAGAACACCTATCGAATTTCGCTGGCGGTTGCTGGCTTCACGCCGGACGACATCTCGATCACGGCGCAACAGCACCAGCTGGTGATCGAGGGCCGCAAGGCCGAGATGGGAGATCACCGGTACCTCTACCGGGGAATCGCGGCGCGACCGTTCCGCCGCCTGTTCGGCCTCGCCGACTACGTCCAGGTCAAAGGGGCCGCGCTCGACGGCGGCCTCTTGAAGATCGACCTGGTGCGGGAAGTGCCCGAAGCGATGAAGCCACGGCGCATCCCGATCGGTGCCGGCAACGACAACCGTATGCTGGAGAACAACGCCGCCTGACCCCGTATCAAGGCTGCCTCTCCAGCGGGCCCTGCGGCGTCCCCGCGCCGCGGGTGCCTTTCCGCCAACCCCGATCCAGTCTGTAATGGGAGCATTGCTGTGGACACGATTGCAACCGCCAAGACTGCCGCTGCTTCATACGACCTGTTTCCGAAGGCGGCCTCCAACGACAACCTTCATTTGGGGTCTCGCGGTGCCTGCCTTCCCGACGACGCCTTTGCGCGCATCTACCGGCCAAGCCGCTCGGCCATGACTTCGGGCATGGGCTGCACCAAATGGTGGCGCCTTGTCTTCGAACCCCGCTTCCCTCCCTTCACCGAACCGCTTATGGGTTGGACGGGGAGCCGCGATCCGCTGGCTCAAGTCGAATTGCGCTTTCCGACGCTGGAGTCGGCCCTCGCCTACGCTCGACGGGAAGGCCTGCGATATGTCGTTCATACTCCTGCCACCTCGGCCGACCTCGATCGGGTGCTGACGAGCGAGCGCAAGCAGTCTTTTTCAGACACGATGATGGACAGGCTCGCCTTGCCGTCGTTGCAGGCCAAGTACGGGCAGGCGATGCAACAAGAAGATTCGCCTGAAGCGAACGCTGCCAGGGCCGAGATGTCGCCGATGGATGTGGTGAACCATCCTGGCCTGTCGCAGGACGAGAAGCGATCCCTGCTGGTGAAGTGGGCGTGGGACGAATTCCTTGTCGAGCAGTCGAGAGCGGGAGGTGGATCCGACGGACACGCGTCGCGGCTCAATGAGGTCGAACAGGCCATCCTTGCCCTGGAAGGTCGCACGGCCGCCGCCCCAGCCGGGTCGCCTGCCACTCAACGGGCACTTTGAGATGCCTCGTACACTAAGGCTGTTTGTGGCGGCGATGTGTGTCGGCGCGGCCGCACTGGCCGGTATCCCGCCGAGCGCCGCCCAGCCCGTGCCCGGTCCTGCGGCGGCACTGCCGTCGCTGGCGCCGATTCTCGAATCCGCAACCCGCGCGGTGGTCAATATATCGGTCGCTTCGAAAACAGCGACGTCGAAAAACCCACTTTTCAACGATCCGTCGTTTCGGCGTTACTTCAACCTGCCGGACACGTCGCGGACCATGAGTGCCGGGTCGGGCGTCATCGTCGATGCGGCAGCAGGCTATGTGCTCAGCAATCACCATGTCATCGAGAATGCCAGTGAGATCGTCGTCACATTGAAGGACGGACGTCGACTGACAGCCCGGTTGGTAGGCAGCGACCCGGCGACTGACGTGGCGCTGCTGAAAATCGACGGCAAGAACCTTGCGGCCCTCGAGATCGCCGACTCCGACAAGCTCAGGGTCGGCGACTACGTCCTGGCCATCGGCAATCCGTTCGGGCTGGGCCAGACCGTGACATCCGGCATCGTCAGCGCGCTGGGCCGCAGCGGTCTGAGTAAGGAAGGTTACGAGGATTACATCCAGACCGACGCCTCCATCAATCCGGGAAACTCCGGCGGCGCGCTTATCACTCTCGACGGTAAGCTGGCGGGGCTGAATACCGCGATCTTGAGCCCGGGCGGCGGCAATATCGGCATCGGGTTCGCAGTGCCGAGCAACATCGCCAAGGCGGTGATGGCCCAGCTCATCGCGAATGGCGAGGTGCGCCGCGGCCGACTTGGCGTAGCCATAGGAGACGTCCAACCCGAAGCCGCCGCCAAGCTCGGTCTTGGCCAAGTCAGTGGCGCGGTCATCGTCCAGATCGAATCGGGATCCTCGGCACAAAAAGCTGGCCTCAGGACAGGCGACGTCGTCGTCGCGGTCAATGGCAAGCCTGTTCAAGGCGCCACCGATTTGAGGAACCGCATTGGCCTGACACCGGTCGGCACTCAGGTGATGATGACCATCCGACGAGGGCACGACGAACGACAGGTCGCAGTCACGATCAAAGGGAGCTAGATGAGGGAATGCCAAGATGACAGGCGGGAGACAGAGATGCTGTTCATGGTGATTGAGAAACTCAAGAATCAGGACGGCAAGGCCGTCTACCGCAAGCTGCGCGATGCCGGCCGGGCGCTGCCCGACGGGCTGAAGTTCGTGGCGAGCTACGTCACGGCCGATCTCGGCCGCTGCTTCCAGCTCATGGAAACCGACGACATCACGACCTTCCAGCGCTGGATCGCCGATTGGCAGGAGGTCGTCGAATTCGAGGTCGTGCCCGTGGTCGAGGGCAAGGACACGCGGGCCGCGCTGGAGCCGTTGCTGTAAGGGCCTCAAAGAAAGAGTTGCAAGTTCATCAAGAATAGGCTAAGAAAAAGACCAGAGTGGCGGATTGCGTATCCGCCCTGTCCAGCCCGCCCGGCTTTCCGCCGCGGCGGGCTTTTTCGTGCCTGCGGAGAAGCAACATGGGAATCCAGATCTACCCGACTGTGCCAGTGGCACAGCCGGAGGCGGAGCCGTGGCCGGTTGATGAGCACATGATCCGCGTCGACGAGATGTTCGCGCGCCAGCTCGACATCGAGTTTTCGGCGGGCGTGCGTGCGGTGCTGCATCACCCCGAAACCGGGATCTCGGCTCAAGGCGGCGAAGCCGCGCTGAGTGCAATCGCCGGCGCGCTGCCGGTGCTCAACGAATTGAAGCAGCGCACGCTGTCCCAGGCCATGGGCCCACGCCAGCGCAGCATCCTCGAACCCTTGATCGAGACGCGGCTGAATTGGGTCGCCGGGACGCTGGGCCAACTGGCGCAACGCGCCACGGTCGAGGTCGACGACCAGAGCGTCGCCGACCGCATCGCCGGCCTGGGACAGGACGCAGCGGCGGCGTGGCGCGACCCGGCCTACCTGCAGAAGCTCGGCCGGACCGCAGTCGAGGAACTGCGCTACCAGGGCGAGCGTCGCGGCTGGGATCCCGCCGAGACCGACGCCAGGGTCCGGGGCGGCCTCTCCGACTTTTATGCCGGCGCGGTCGAAGCCGCGATCGGCACAGCGATCAATGGCGACGATCTCGACGGCGCCTCCGGCCTCTACGAGCACGCCCGCCCGATCATCGATCCCGAGCGCCAGGCCGCCCTCGACCGGCGTTTCGTCCGCGCGCGCGAAGTTGCCTTCTACCGAGACATCGACCGCGACTTGGAAGGCATTCCGATCGAGCCGGCAGGGCCGCCCGCGCCTGAGGTCTTCGAAAGCCGCGCGGCCGAACTCACGCCCGAGGATGCGACCGACGAGATGCGGACCCGCATCGCCCAGGTCGCCGCGCATGCCCATCGCCACGCCGAGCGCCAGTGGAGCCGGCGGCAGGCCGAGGCCGGCGTCGCCGCCTTCGACTGGGTCGCGAAGAACCCCGGCCGGTCGTTCCTGGCGATACCGCCGGAGGTCCGCGACTGGCTCGCCCCGGACCAGTGGCACGGCCTCGAAGCCTTCTACATCGACGGTCGCCTCAGGACCGATCGCGACCTCTACGAGCGGCTCGATTGGCAGCTGATCTACGAGCCCCACGCCTTCGCCGGCGCCGATCTCGACCGCCATCGCCTGTCGCTCGACGACGAAGACCATGCGCGCTTCGTCGCAGGCCAGAAGGCGATCGTCGAAGGTCGAGTCGACCCCGGCCACGTGCGCCATGACTGGCTTCGGCGCGGGATCGACCGGGCGCTCACTGTATTGGGCATCGACACGAATGGCCCCGAAGCGGCCGATGCCCGTGCCGATGCGCGCGACCAACTCGACAGCTTCGAGACGATTGAAGGCCGTGCGCCGGTAGGCGCCGACCTCGATGACATCGCCCGCCGTGTGGTCGAAACGTTGGCGCCGGAAGTCACCGGGACGCGCGAGACCGCGACGCCATCGCCCGACCCGGGTAGCAACGCCGGAACAATCGAGGACATCGGGCCGGTGCCGGATGAAGACGATTCCGTTGAGGAGCAGCCCGAACCACCGGACAGCCCATTTGATGAGGAGGCCACGCTTTCACCGTTCCCGGCAGACGGTGAAGAGCATGACGAGCCTGTCGCCAGTGCCGCCCCGGACAACGCCGACGATGTTTCCATCGTGCCTGATGTCGAACCGCCGGGCATGGCAACCCCCGACCTCGGTTCTGTCGAGGACGGAACGCCACCTCGGTTCGCGGACGATCCGAACATCATTCGCGTCGCCGGGGGTGCCAACTCGCCGCGCCGCGGGGGTGGCGGGCGCCCGACTACGCCGACCGAGCAGATACGAGCGGCGAACTTCCAATCAACGCTCAATGCCATCCGCGAGCTTGAACCGAACAATCGTGAGCTATCCGGCATTACCACGCGCGATTGGATACCAAGCGATCGCGATATTGCACGCGTCCGAGAGGAACTCCTCCGCGCAAAGGCAAGAGCGGCCGGTGAAACGAGTGCAGTTCCCGTTGGGAAGTACGCCGGAGAGTCGATACCGGCTGGATCGCCGGGTCGTCGGTTTACAAGTGAGGAGAGGCGGGAAGTCGATCGTATTGGATCAGAACGAGGATGCCATTCCTGCGGCGCCACCAGTCCTGGTACTTCGTTGCAGCACTGGGTACCGGATCATCAGCCTCCAACGGCATTGACTCGACAAGGACAGGCGCAACGCCTGTATCCGCAGTGCCTTAGCTGTAGCCGTCAGCAAGGTGGCGAAGTAAACAACCTCAAGCGGGAAGGGAACCGTGAATGATGAAGAAAGCTCAATATACACCTCAGAACGCCCAAATCGTGATTGTCGATCCGAAAGGTAAAATAGAGGTTCCCAAGTGGAACCGAGATGCTGCTTTCGTGTCGACAGACACCTGCATTCTTTTTGGTTGTCGACCAGATATAGAGGGCGACACGATGCTTACCTTGGGTAGCATGGCTGAGGTGGATCCTGGCACGGCACCTGTGTTTCAGGGCAAGCTCAAGACCCCTTCTCGCAAGATCGCTTTGGAATCTATAGACGTGCAAACCGTCCTCGAGGCTGACGTTTCTGGCCAGGAGACGCTTGTTCGTATCTGGGCGAATCATCCGATGTCGCCGGACGACGTGATCGTCGGATTTGAATAGATCGTCGTCCGATCCATCGAGCCGTTTCGGAACCCAGCTCCTGCCCCCGACATGCCGGGCATCCGCCCCGGTGACCGATGTTGGAATCCTTGAGGCACTGGTTACCTGGTCATCAGTACTTAAGGTGGTCAGATAACGGAGGCAAGAAGAGGGGACGCCGCGATGAAAACGGCAAGATACGCAGCACTCAATTGCCAGATCGTCGTGTCGGATCCCGGCGCGAAAATCGAGGTTCCTCAGTGGCCCATGAACTCCGTGAATATGGCCGTGCGCCTGATATGGACGGACACATGCATTCTTGTCGGATGTCTGATGGACGCCGACGGCGAGACGGAGTTTACGCTGGGTGAAATCCACGAAGTCGATCCGGGGCGTCTTCCTGCATTTGAGGGAAAGCTCAAAACGCCTACCCGCAAGATCTCCCTCGAATCCGTGGATGGCCGTACGGTTCTCGAAGCGCTCGTCCCACAACTGGAAACGACGGTCAGAATCTGGACGAATCACGAAAGCGAACCGGACAACGTGATCGTCGGATTCGAATAGGTTTTGGTCTGAGCGGCTGGGTCGCTTTCAGACCCAGTCGCTTTGCGCCATAGCCCGCCCGGCACTCGCTGCGGCGGGGCTTTTCGTGCCTGCGGAGACAGGCCGGGTTCGCGACACGACGCGCATTCATCGACACGCAGGTGTCGGAAAACGGCCGGCGGAAAGCCTTCTGGATCAACGTCTTGAATTTTCCGACACGATTTTCCCGACACCGGAGCGTCGGGAAAAGCCTCAGGGCCGGGGCGCTACTTCCACGGGTCCGCGACCTTCGGCCAGAAGGGCGTGCGGCGCTTGGTGTAGGGCCAGCGGGTGACGTCGGGGTCGGCGGCGCCGGGCGAGGCCACGTACAGGATCTCCTTCGCCAGCCCAACGAAGCCGTTATAGAAATGCTGCGCGCTCTTCACGATCACGACGCGATAGTCGGCGGGCTCGGCGCCGACGGCGCGGAAGGCGTCGGCATGGA
>LNFM01013956.1_pt1 | contig 10065 bp, 14 predicted proteins | sample 596031 | NCBI WGS metagenome assembly LNFM01 (sample SAMN04254537, study PRJNA301005) | activated carbon metagenome | isolation source: dual media filters at the Ann Arbor, Michigan drinking water treatment plant | place: USA: Ann Arbor | reverse complement strand
CCAGATGGGCGCAGGCTGTCGCGCCCATCTGGTGTTTCGCGTCATGTTCGACGCGCGCTGCGATCGCCACAGAAGCGCCTGCTCCGGCCGCTTCCGAGACAGGCCCTTCCGCCCCATGAACGCGCACCCTGAGACATGGCTGAGACATGGCCCGATGCGCGACTGAGACATCGGAGTCTTAACTGAGACATCGGAGTCTTAACTGTCTGAATTAATTGGTCGGAGCGGCGAGATTCGAACTCGCGACCCCCAGTCCCCCAGTCTGTCTTGGTACGGAACATATTGACGCAAGGCGGAACGTAAGCTCTTATTCCGATTGATTTTACGCCTGCTGGCCGTAGCATCTTAAAACCGGCCGGAACGCCCCGAAACAACCCATTCTGGTACCCAGTCGTGCCCAATTTGCGCTTCACCGACCTCACGCTCCAGAACCTCGCTCCGCCCTCGCGGACCGACTACTGGGACACGCAGCTTGCAGGCTTCGGCATCCGTGTCGGAGCCCGCACAAAGATGTTTGTCGTGAAGGTCAAGAACCGGCGCATCTCGCTCGGCCGCTATCCGAACCTGACGCTCAAGGATGCGCGGCGGAAAGCGCATCATCTGCTGGGCACGTACGTCCAGCACGGCACGGCTCCCTTCCTCGACGTCCGCGATGAATTCATCACCGAGCACTGCCAGAAGAAGAACAAGCCGTCGACCGCCGCGGAGACCAGGCGCCTACTCCACCGCTTCACCTTCTCAGGCACGATCGGCCAGGTCACGAAGCGCGATGTGTTGCAGCAGCTCAGGCGCTTCTCACCATCCGAAGCCAACCATGCCTTCGCGGTCTTGCGGACGCTCCTGAATTGGTCCGTCGAACACGACTACCTGCCGTACAATCCGCTGCATAAGGTGAAGCCGCCGCACCAGACCAAAACCCGCGATCGGCTTCTCACCGATGACGAGATCCGTCTCATCTGGGCGGCAAGCCACAATCACGGCATCTTCGGCACCATCGTCCGCTGCCTTATCCTCTCGGGCCAGCGCTTGAACCAGATCGGCTGCTACGACCCCGCCTGGAAGGGCGAAAACATCGAATTCCCGCCCGAAATCATGAAGTCCAATAAAGCGCACATGATCCCATGCACTCCGCTCCTGGAGACCGAATTGCGCGGCCACAGCCGTATGATCAGCTTCAGCACGCCGATGCAGAAGCTACGAGCCGAACTCGACATCCCGCACTGGACGCTCCACGACTTCCGCCGGTTCTTCTCATCCACGCACGCACGCATCGGCACGCCGCTCCACATTACCGAACGGCTCATGGATCATACGACCGGATCGGAAAGCGCGATCAGCAAGGTCTATAACCGCTACACATTCGCCGCCGAGATGCGGACGGCGCAGCTCAATTACGAATCGCACCTCGCGCGGCTGACAGGTTCCACTAAGTTCCTTTCTGCCGCTTGACGCGCATTTTTCCGCGTTGATAACCTTCGCACCAAGCCGGCGAGAAACCCGGCCCGTCGTGCACGGCTCCATCTTCAACACGGAGACGTGACGATGCTGATCACTTACAAAGAGCTTCGCAGGCAGTTTAATATCCCGTTCACGCGCCAGCATATCTTGAGGCTCGAGAAGGCAGGACGTTTCCCGCTTCGTCGGAAGGTCGGCAACTTGAACTTCTGGACTGTTGACGAGATCCGGGAGTGGATTGAGAAGCTCTGGAAGCCTCGCGCCTAACTCCAAGTGAGGACGAGCTGCTTCGGCCCGGTGTAACAACCGGGCCTTTTTCATTGCGATACCGCATCCATACGCATCGTAGTATTGGTATGGCCATCGTAATCTCGGAATAATCCCTAGACATCAACAAGTTCCCGCACATTTGTCAGCCGCTATCTCGGCATGACCCAATCCCCTTTGGCTTCGTCTCTACCGCTCCTCGCTTCCCTCGCTATTGCCCTCCGCTATCGCGTCGGGCAGCTCGGCAAAGGGGATTGGGTCATGCCTCACGGCAGACAAATGGCGGGTCACCGTTCCCGCGCGAAAACCCAGGCTATAATCGGAGCAGGGGACGCCTACGGGTCTCCCTTTTGCGGCGGAAAGCCTTCGAGCACCCTCCGACAGAAGGCAATACTCGTTCGCGCTCTCCGCCCATGAGAAACCGATTATTCCTCGGGTTTTCCGATACGATCGAACTGCCGCCGGGCGGATTTCTATTCATACATGACGAGGTTCCGGCCGTCGCTCGCGCGCGCGTCTTCGATCCGACGCGATCGTCTTTCAATCCGCTTTCGAAGATCACCTACCGCGCCGCCCGCGACCTCGCCAACGTGCTCTATGCGATCGCGCCGCAGGGCGAGAACACCCTCACCGTACGCAACGGCAAACGCGCGCTCCTAAAAGCGTTCCTCCACCCGAAGACGCGACGCCTGGACAAGCTCAAGACCGATGATGCTGAAGTCGAAGCGATGATCGATGACCTCCTCGCGTCGCCGGTCATCCGCCACGCGCTCTGCGAGCCCATGAAGCCCTTCTCATTCCGCCCTAACTCGAAGATCCTCGCGCGTATCAACCGCGCCGAACTCGGCGACTTCGACGCCCTCGTCCTAGGTCTCATGCTGATCGCGCATTACCCCGGCCAACTCGTCATCCCCGACTTCGGTTTCTACGGGCGTGCCGCACATGCGAACCTCATCCGGCAGAAGCGGCTCATCGCGGGCGTGCGCTTCCTCGGCGAGTTGCCGACCCAGCTTCGGCCGTCGGTGCTCGCAATCGGAGACAAAGTACCGACCGCCGTGCTTCACGAAGATGCAGAAACTCTAGCGAAATACGCGGGTTATTCGCCGCACACCAATGGCTTCGAAGATTTCGTGAGGGAAGCCATGGCCCCTCCTTCCTTCGATTGATCGTACCGCCGGCGGCCTCGCCATCAAAGGCACGCTCCGCTCTGCGGCCTTGACGGCGTCGGCGCGCCCGGCGCACATTTCTCTCATTTATCGAATTGGAGGCTGCCAGTGCACGTCTCGATCAACATTGAGCAATCCCGCACCTATGAGAAGACAGGCTGGTTTTCTGGCTTCTGGCATGAACAGTGGTGTGTGGTCTGCAAAATCATTTTCACCGAAGAAGAGAAGCTTGCGCTTTCCAAATACGATGCGAGCTTCATCCTCTACTCAATGAAGGCCGAGTACGTCGATACCTCCATGACCCTCGATATGTCCGTACCCGACTTCGTGCGTCGCGCCGCCGGAAAGGAGGGATACATCAACTGTTCACCCTCGCAGGCGCAAGCCGGTTCCTATGCAAACCGATTGAGAAGTGAAATCCTCCCGCGTCTTAAAGACCTCACGACGAGAGCCCCATTCAAGAGCGACACCTTTGAGCTCTGACATAACGCCTGAGACGGTACTGTCGATCATCGGCGAGCGCATCCTGCGGGAAGCTCCCTACGTACCCGAGCCTGAAATCTACAAGCTTCTCCTCGACACGGCCTGGTATCTCTTCGTCGATGACTTCGCGCCCCCGCCCGATCCGGTGGATGACCTTTCCCGCGCTCGACACACCGATGCGATAAACCGCATCAAGCGCATCTCTACGCCGGAAATGCTCAATGAATGGATCAATACCGTTGCCATAAGCCTCGCCATCTACCTCAACAACATTCCCGACAGCGATCAAGGGTCATTCAAGACGAGTATCTCCGTCTCGCACCAGATGGTCGATCACATCACTGCCCCCTTCAGAGCGAATAGAAATCCGGAGATGTTCGCGGGCCTGAAGCGCACGCTGCGGGAAAACGCCGAGGACAAGAAAGCCGACCCGTTGCAACGGGTGCAGAACACACAGCTTGCAAAGCTGCTCACGGTCTCGATACCCTTCGGCATCCCGCACTCAAGCTGGAAAGAGCACGGCTTCCTCTTCGCGAAGAGCGGACACGGCAAGTCGCAGACGCTCCGCACCATCGTGGCGTCGCTTCTCGGCGAGGACTGCGCGCTCTTCCTCCTCGATGGCAACGGCGCCCTTATCAAGGATCTGGAACGCATCGAGAGCATCCAGGATCGGCTCATCATCCTCGATCCCGACGATACGCCCGCGCTCAATTTCTTCCGTATGAGCGTGCAGCCCGAGCAGCAGCTGGAGCTCTACTTCTACCTCTTCAACGCACTCGACCAGTCGCTGACGCCGCGCATGGCGACGATGGTCTCCTACCTCGTCGACCTCATGAAGGTCATTCCCGGATCGAACCTGGACACCCTTCGCCAAGTCTGTGAAGCGAAGCAATTTCCTTTCCTGGAAGAGCTCACGCGCCTGCCGCAATCCGCACAGGACTTCTTCGCCCATCACTTCAATATCAAGGATCAGTTCGTCTCCACGACGAAGGCATCTCTCGCGCAGCGCCTCCACCGGCTCAGCTCGTATCCTAAGTTCCTGGCGATGATGAATGCGCCGACGAACGGCTTCGATGCGCTCCAAGCGATGCAAGAGAAGAAGATCGTCATCGTCGATGCCAGTCGGCGCAAACTCGGTGATGATGGCTCGGCCATCTTCGGCCGGTACATCCTCGCGCAGTGTCTCGCGGCGGCCTGGCAGAGATCCGACCGCGACCACCTGGCGCTCATCGTCGTCGACGAAGCGAAGGCGTACCTCGACCAGCACTCGAAAAAGTTCCTCTCCGATACCCGCAACTTCAATGTGGGCCTGCTCTTGGCGACGCAGTTCGCCGATCAGCTCGATGAGGGCGTCCGGAAGGAAGTCATCAACAATACGAGCGTGAAGATCGCCGGGCCGATGGCGTATTCGGTCGTGGCGCAACTGAATCGCGACATGCGCTGCGACGCCGACTTCATCCTCGGCATGAAGAAGAAGGACTTCGATTACGCGCAGTGGGCTTGCTACGTGGACAATCTCACGCCGCAGGCCATCCGCTTAACGGTCCCCTTCGGCGCCATTGAGAAGCTGCCGATGGTGCCGCTGCGCGCACGGCGCGCCCCCCGCGACCACACCGCGACAGATACGCGAACAGCCGCCGATACCTCCGCGCCTGCACCGCGACCACCGCCCGCTGCCCCACTAAAGCAGCACCACGAAGAACCAAGCGACACAAAGTCCCCAGACGACACCGACCAGAACCGCTGGAACTGAAAACGGCTGCTATCATTGCAGCATGAGAACGTCACGCCGCGCTCCGCGTCTCAATCATGACCTTATCCTCGAGCCCCGCGACCTCGAGATCCTGAAGCTCTTCCGCACGTACCGGCTGCTGCCCACCAACATCATCCATGCGCTTGTCGGCGGCAGCTACTACACCGTGCAGCGTCGACTCACTAAGCTCGCATCCGGCGTCTACTCGCTGAAGACCGACAAGCTCGTCATGTCTGGCCTCTTGGACCGCTTCACCTTCAACGGCACGACAAACAACAACGCCGTGATGGTGTACTCGCTGAGCGAGCGGGGCGATCAGAAGCTCACCGAGCTCGGCTTCCCGCCAGTCGACGAATACGACCGCTCGCACAACGCGCACCAGGCCCTCCTGGACCTGCTCGACGCCGGCATCGAACTTGGAACCACTGAGAACCGTCTCATCCGCTGGCCAGCCATCGTAGCGCACCCCCGAACGCCCAAAATGCCTCCTAAACCGTTCCGATTCGACGGACTGGTACCCGACGGCAGACCGTTCGTCCTGGCGAACCCTGAGCGCAGTATCCTCTTCCTCAAGGAGCTCGATCGCTCTTCAGAGGGTCATAAGCAGCTGCTCGCGAAGCTGGAGCTCTACAAGAAGCACCAGGAGGACATCAAAGCCCGCTACGGCGTGCGCAGTCTCATGCTGCTCATCGTCACGACGAACGAAGCGCGTCGGCAGAATGTCCTCGTCGACATCCAGCGCGTCTTCCCGAAGGGCTGCGAGTGGATACTCACCCATGTCCTCGACGACTACACGATCTTCGGTCGCCGGCCGGAGCTCCCGACGCATCTCGTCGACGTGCCGTGGCAGCGCGCGGGCAAGCCGCCGTTCTCGCTGAAGACGCTGACGGAAAGCCTCGGCCTCGCGCAAAAATGAGATCGCGACTAGCGCTACGGGTTATCCCCATCGCAGAACGCTCTCGCACCAACCTGTGATAAAATTCCGCTATATGGAGCCATCACAGGCGCTCCTGCGAGATCGCTTCGACTACCGAGACGGCAAGCTTCTCTATCGCTATCAGGTGCCACGTAATCGCATCGGCTCTGCTGCCGGCTGTAAATCCCCGCAAGGTTACCGAGTAATCGGCCTCAACTACAAACTCCTCAAAGCGCATCGGCTCATCTGGATCTGGCACAACGGGCCGATCCCAACCGGACGTCAGATTGATCACATTGACCACGACCGCACCAACGACCGTATCGAGAACCTACGTCTCGTCACTTGTGCCGGAAACAATCGCAACAAAAGCGTGCAGAAGAATTCTCCGACTGGCGTGACCGGCATCCGCTATCGCCAGCGCTATCAACATTGGGAAGTCTCAGTGAAGCCATTCGCGAAAAGGCGAAAGTACATCGGCTGGTTCAAAACCTTCGATGAGGCGCTTGAAGCACGCAATGCCGCTTATAGCACTTACGGCTATCATCCGAGCCACGGCATAAAGAAAGGGGAGCCGAAGCTCCCCTCCAATCATGCCGCATCTTCTTCGCGCATCGGCCTCTCCCTATAGGGAACGGCGACGCAATCTCCTGACCAGTTCGCCGGAAAGGAATTAATCTTGATGGAGAGGCCTTCGACCTCTTCGCCACTTTCCTTGTCGGTCCACGACGCTTTCCAGATAGCTCCTATCGTTTGATAGAACGCCGGCTCGCGCCGCCTGATCTGTTCTGCGGTCTGCTCCTGCCTCGCGCGGATGGAGTACAGGGGCTTACGATCTTCAGCCTTCGGTGACTTAGCCAATTTCAATCTCCTGCTCTGGCTGTCCCGATCGCTTGATTGCGACCAGGGTGCGAAAACCCCGCGCGAGGTGTCCGCAACCCACTCACAATCCAAAGGCCTCCTGTACCGCATGGTACGCTGTGTAAGGACAATAGCAATGGAGGTGTCCACATGAGTAGCGTCGACTTTAAAACGCTGCGCGACGCCGTTGATATCGCGCGCGTTGCAGATTGGCTGAACATCGAGCTCTCGAGGCGCTTCATGTCATCCGAGATGCGAGGACCATGTCCTGTGCACGGAGGCGGCAAGCGGGCCCTCGTCGTCAACACCAAGCTCAACAGGTGGAGCTGCTGGGCGCCGGAATGCCGTCGCGACAAGGATCTCGCATCAGGCGATGCGATACAGCTCGCGGCGAAGATACTTCACGTTCCCGTACGAGATGCGGCGATGCAATTGCAGAGCCGCTTTCTCAACACGACGTATCGCAAGGATTTCACACCGAGCGAACGTCTCGCGAAGGTCGAAGAGAAGCTGGCCTTCGAGCACGAATGCGTACAGGCGCTCGGCTTCTCTCCAGAGCAGGCACGAGCACTCGGGATCGGATACATGGCCGGAGGCACGATGCCGAAGCGCCTCCTGGTGCCGATCCGCAATCGTGAAGGCGATACGCTCGGCTTCATCGGGTTATCCCCGGATGCCGACATCAAGCGCCCGAAGGCATGGTTCAATGGGTAGTGCCTACTCCCGTAGGCGTTTCCTCCCTAGACCTGGCCGCCTTTACGAAGGCGGCCTTTTTCTTTGCTCCGCGAGGCGCCGCTTGGTTGGCTTCCGCATCTCCGCGGCGTGCGTAACTTCACTGTTCTCTGGTAACATGAGGACACGATATGAACGTCCACTTCAGCTCTCAATCGAACGATTGGGCCACACCTCAAGAGACGTTCGACCTGATCAATGGAACGTATGGTCCGTTTGACCTTGATGTTGCGGCGTCGGCGTCGAACGCCAAGTGTCCTCGCTTCTTCACCCTCGAAGACGATGGCCTCAGCCAGAGCTGGGCCAAGCGGAACTGGTGCAACCCACCGTACTCGCAACTCAAGAAGTGGGTACAGAAGGCGGTGATCGAAGCAACGCGTGGCAACACCACCGTCATGCTCATACCCGCACGTACCGAAACCGCTGTGTTTCACGACCACATCTATCGCAGACCGGGCGTCGAGATTGTCTTCCTGCGCGGCCGATTGAAGTTCGGCAGCGCAAAGCACAATGCGCCCTTCCCTTCGATGGTCGTCGTCTTCAATCCTCTCGAAACGTAGGAGACCTGAAGTGTTCACACGCTCTCGACCTCAACCCGCGCTACTTGAAGAACCCGCGAAGCCGACGCAAGCGACCGTCCAGAAGTCCATCGACGAGCTCAGCTTCTCGGAACTCAAAGCCTTCCATGAGCATGTCGGTACTGTCCTCGCGCAACGGCTGATCCAGGCGCGCGAGACGTTCCGCGTGGACTTCATCGATCGCATGAGCGCGCTCGGTCTTACGCTCGACGATCTCAGACAGGAGAAGCCGAAGAAGGAGCGTAAACCACGCGAGACGAAAGCGAGGTACCAGCATCCAGACGATGCGAGCTTGCTATGGTCGGGACGCGGCAAGCCGCCAGTGTGGATGCAGGCGCTTCTTGATCAGGGGCGGGAGCTCGAAGAATTCGCGATCGCAACCGAACACACGCCTGCCGCGTAAGACAGACGTTCAGGCGCTTCCATCAACTGGCCGCCCATCCGGGGCGGCCTTTTTTTGTTTGCCCGTATTAGCGTGTAGCCGGTGCCGTCATGCTCGGCGTCGTAGACACTGACATCGAGATATTTCCGTAGCCGAAGTACACGAGCGACCCGAACACCAGCGCAAAGACGATAGAGGTCGCGAAGGCATTCGCCACCCGGCTGCCGAATACGAGAGTGTTCCCGATGAGATCAATCACGAACACGATCGCCGCGGCGATCAGCACGGGCTCGAGCCAGAGATATTGTGGTGGTAAGAACATGGAGTCCCTCCGTTGCTTTAAGTCAGGCGGGGAGTAGTACACCCCGCGCCTCGGGGGGGATGCGCGGGGTGCCAGTAGGATTGCGGCTCGTACGGGGGGACGATTCGAGCCGGTTCCTCCAAGCGCGTGCGTGCGCTTGATCAGCTCGTTAATGATCCTGCAGAGATAATAGTTCCGCAGCGCGTTAGAATTCATTGCAAATTGCTTGGTCGCTCGGTGCGGGCGCCCCGGCAGAGCCGGCCGGGCCATCGTGAACCGAGCCCCGGAGGGTCTCGGCCCTCTGGGCGTCTGTCCCTGGCGCGGGTGGGACTAACCCTTTCGCCCGCGCTTCTTCACCGGCTCTATCCCATACCGACGCATCCGCCCCTCCCACGTCTCGCACTGGCTGTCATCGTGCGCCACGACGATCCGCGACATCATCAACGCAAGCGGCCGCTGCAATTTCTCGGGCAACTCAGCCACGAACGGCAACGCCATCTCAATCTCCTTTATCAGCGGCATGTTTCGCCTCCTGCATCTGCCGTATCCGCGCAAACACTCCATTCTCCTCAATCCCTACGACTTTCGAGATCTGCCGCATCGACTTCCCGTTCTGCCACATCTCCCAGATGACCTTGTTCTGCTCTGCCCGCAGTTTCAGGAACTCTTCCCGTGTCATCCACACCTCCATAGTGCGGCGCTCCAATGGCATGGGATACTACACTATGAGCGGTAGGAGTACCTACCGGGCACGCGGGGTAACCGAAGGTGCCGGAGCTGGTGCGTCCCCCGTACGGCTCCCTCACCAAATCATATGGGAAAACTGTTCGACTTTAGCTTCACCTGCCTGTTTGCCTTTGCAATGGCATTTCTCTGGTCGAAAGGCCATGAGAGCTTCGTTATCGGCGCACTCGCATTCATGCTGGGGGTAATCTCGGATCGTCTTCCTCGCCCTATATGAACTACGAACTAGCGAAGCAGCTCAAGCATGCGGGGTTTCCGCAAGAGGGAGACAATCGCGATGAGGTCGGATGCTACCGCGGTCGACATGGAGAACATGGATTTCTCTACTATCCGACCCTCGAAGAACTCATAGAGGCGTGTGGCGAGGATTTTTGGAGCTTGATGTATCTGATGGGTAGTCCGGCAACATGGAAGGCAACTGCCGACA
>LNFM01013955.1_pt1 | contig 10065 bp, 10 predicted proteins | sample 596031 | NCBI WGS metagenome assembly LNFM01 (sample SAMN04254537, study PRJNA301005) | activated carbon metagenome | isolation source: dual media filters at the Ann Arbor, Michigan drinking water treatment plant | place: USA: Ann Arbor | reverse complement strand
CGAACAGATCCCCGCCGATCAGCGTTCCGCCACGAACACGATATTTTCGCTCGAAGTTAAGCATAGCCATGGCTGGATTCTCCGCTCAGTCGGCACGCAGCCGGCTGCGAAACGTATTTTCTTGTCAGTTGAATGCACGCGAATGAATTTGGAACCGGACGGGCGATGACGTCCGTCCGGCTCCATGATGTCGGCCGTTAAACCGCTTTGATCAGCGGCATTTCGATCGATGCAGCAGCCTTTGCCTTGGGCCCTTCGATCCAGTTGAAGCGATCGGTGCTCAACAGGATGAAGTGGATCAGGACAGCGAGGCTGAACAGGAAGGTCGCGAGAGCGACCAGCGTTCTGCGAGGATCGAAGAGAAGCCAAATCTTCCACATATTCTCATCTCCCTCTGGGTTAAGCCTTGAGCGACGGCAGGTAGCTCAGGGCGTAGTTTGCGCCGTCAATCAACGACGCGTAGCCGGTCGGCCCCGGAAGCCAGGGACGCCACTGCCACACGAGGAAGTGCGCGATGATCGCGATGACCGTAAAGATGATGAACGAAGTCATGAAGATCCCGTGGAACTCCTTGGCTTCCGTTTCGGTCAATCCCGACACCGAGCCGCTTCTGTTATCAGCAGCCATGTTGGTACTCTCCGTAGTTGGCCTTTCGGCCGTTACCGCGCATCGACCCGCGCGGCAGGGGCAGTCCGTGGCTTTGGACACCACGTCTAGTGTTCGACCGGCTGTTTAAGGCCGGGCGAATTCTGGCTCGCGCTCAGCCCATAAAGGCATAGGCGGCGCTGATGTGAGCTGCCTCGCGGGCCTGCTCGAAAACGGACTTCCTGATTTCGTTGTCGCCGTTGCGCTGGGCCCACTTGTGGGGCATGGCGCGCTCGATAACGGAGGTCAGAAGAAACACGGCGAACGCCAGCGTGTAGATCAGGCGGAATTCGATCGCGTCGTGCTTTTTCGGCTTCGACGAAACGCGCGTGGCGGCGGCGTGATTGGCGAAGGCGCGCGATACGGCAGCGGCGCCTGCGGTGGCTGCTGGCGACGACGGCCGTGATACGGCCACTGGGGCTGCGACGGTGCGGCGCTGCGTGCTGAGGGGAAGTGCGCGGACGCGAACGTAACTCGAGCGGGCGAGATGCCCCGACATGGATGCGGCTGTCATGCGGCGTGCCCCTCTTTGATGAACGGTTGCGCCAAGGCAAGGCGGCGTGCGGAGACGCGGGTCTCGCCGGCTTGGCGTGCAGTGCGTTCGGCGGCGTCGCGCAGGCGCTTGGCAGCCGAGATACGGATCAGAATAGGTTGCTCTTCGATGATGCGGTCGAAGGCATCCTTGGCATCGTCGTCCCACGGCAGTTCCGCGTGGATGCGAGCCGGTGTCGGGTCGACTTTGTCCATGTCGGTGGCGAGCGGAAGAATATGGAACAGCGCATCGAACAGCGCGTTGCAAACTTCCTGCACGAGATAGGTGGCGCCGGAGTAGCCCATGAAGGGCGTGCCGGTGTGACGGCGAATGATGGCGCCGGGGAAAGACGCGGGAATATAGACGCCGCGGCCACCGGCTTCCGCCATATACATGCGCTCGTTGTAACTGCCGAAGAGAACGAGCGGCGGCGTCTGTTTGATGGCGGCGCGCACGGCGTCATTGTCGGGCTTGATGCCGGGCTTCCTCGGATAGGCGAAGTTGCACGGCAGGCCAAGTTCGGTTTCCAGGAACTGGCGGACGCCGCGCGTGTAGGTTTCGTTGGCGACGATGCCGAACGAGGCGGTGCCGAAGAAATCCTGTGTGACCGAGCGCCAGAGATCCCAGATGGGCTTGATGGTCGTGTGCTTTTCCTTGGCGATGAAGGGCTCTGGGTCGAGGCCCAGCATTTCGCCCAGTTTGCGCAGGAAGCGCGTTGTGGAATGGAGGCCGATGGGGGCCTGCAGATACGGGCGCTCCAGCATTTCGCAGAGCAGGCGGCCATATTCGCGATACATGCAGACGTTGGCTTCAGCGTCGGCGAGCTTGGCCACGTCGGCGACATGTGAGCCGAGCGGAAACACCATGTTGATCTCGGCGCCGATGCCTTCGATGAGGCGGCGGATCTCGGCGAGATCAGACGGCGTGTTAAAGGTGCCGTAGCTCGGGCCGATGATGTTGACCTTGGGTTTCTGGCCTTCGGCGCGCGGCTTCAGATCCGGGATCTTCTTGCGGCCGAACTGGGTCCACAGCCAAGTCAACGCGCGGTCGGCGCTCTGCCACTGGTCTTCGTCGATGGTGCGCGGCAGGAAGCGCTGGATGTTGGTGCCTTCGGGCGTGACGCCGCCGCCGATCATTTCGGCGATGGAGCCCGTAACGACGACGGCGGGCATATGCGGATCGAGCGACTTGTGGGCGCGGCGCATGGCGCCTTCGGTGCCGGTCTTGCCGAGCTCTTCCTCGGAGAGGCCGGTGACGACGATGGGCAATTCATGCGGGGGGAGCGCGTCGGTGTAGTGCAGCACCGACGTGACGGGCAGGTTTTCGCAACCGACGGGACCGTCGATGATGACCTGCAGGCCCTTGATGGCGGTGAAGACGTAAACCGAACCCCAGTAACCACCGGCGCGGTCGTGATCTAAGACGAGGGTCATAGCATTTCCTCCGCCTTGCGCTTCTTGGCTTCCTTTTCGATCCGGCGCTTGTACTCGGAGCGGAATTCGGGACGGTCGACGGGCATCTCTTCCCAGACGCCGGTGGCGAAGCCTTCGCCGACGCCTTCGAAGAAGTCCGTCATAGTGTCGAAGCGATCCTTGCCGGCCATCGCTGCGTTGACGACCTGAGCGAGGGAGCCGGCGCCTGCGGGACCCATCAACGGACGGGCCGAGATGAGGTTCGTGAAGTAAAGCGCGGGCGTCGACGATTCCTTTGCCTTCTGGACGACGGGCGTCGTGCCGATGGCGAGGTCGGGTTTGAATTCATGGAAGGCCGCGAGATCCTGTTCCAGCGAGGCGCGGAACTGGATCTGAACGCCCTTTGCTTCAAGCCATTCGCGATCGGCGTCCGACCAGACTGTGCGCGGGCAAGCGGTGCCGACGTAACGGACATCAGCGCCGCTTTCGACGAGCAGGCGGGCCACGAGGAGTTCGGAGCCTTCATAGCCCGACATGGTGATGCGGCCCTTGATCGGCTTTGCGGCCAGCGCGCCACGGATGGCGGGAAGGAACTTAGCCTTGGCGGCGTCGATCTTGTCGGCTGCGATATTGCAGGCCGCGCCGATGTTTTCGAGCCAGGCGGCGGTGCCGTCGAGGCCCACGGGCGCGGAGCCCACGACCTTGCGTCCGGCGGCTTCGAATTCGCGGATGCTGGCTTTGTAGAACGGATGGATGGCGGCGACGGCGGCGCAATCGAGCGCGCCATAGAGTTCGCGCCATTCGCGGGTGGGGACGACGGGGCCGGCGGCGAGGCCAAGCGGTTCCAGAAGCTGCCCGATGATCATCGGATCGGCGGGGAACATCTCGCCCAAGAGCGTGACTGTCGGCTTGAGGCTAACGCCTGTGCGCGGAGCCTGCACGGGGCCGTGTTCGGCTTCGGCGCGGGCGTATTTTAGCATCGCGCCGGCCAGGACGTCTTTGGCTTCGGCGTGGGTGGGGACGCCAAAGCCCGGCACGTCGATGCCAACGATGCGGACGCCGTTGATTTCCTTCGGTAGCAATTGGAGCGGCACGCCTGAGGCCGTCGGCACGCAGAGGTTCGTCACGATCACCGTGTCATAGAGTTCGGGATCGGCGAGCTGATAGACGGCGTCGCGGATGTCTTCGAACAGTTTGCCGGTGACGAGAGATTCGGAATTGAAGGGCACGTAGCCGACGGTGCGGCGGGCGCCGTAGAAGTGCGATGTGAAGGTGAGACCGTACACGCAGCAGGCGGAGCCGGAGAGAACCGTCGCGGTGCGGCGCATGCGCAGGCCGACACGGAGCGAGCCGAACGCCGGGCACATGCTCTGCGGCTGGTCGTGCGGGCCCATCGGATAATCGGCGGCGTAGCGTTCGAGCGTTTCGCTCTTGCCGGCGGCGACGGCGGCTTTCTTGAGTTCGTCTTTCCCGGCATGGCAGCCGAGACCGTCGACGCCTTTCGCCGTTGCGGCGGGCGCGCACGCATCGGCAGGCGCCGGTGCTTCCACCGGTCCCACTTCAACGATCTTTTCGTCCAACACCGTCATGCCAAGAGGCTCCCCGCCCCAAACAAACTGATGAAACTCACATCGTGTCGTAGATCACTTCGAGCGACGGCTTGCTCACCGCGGTACCGCCGCACATGTCTTCGAAGCTTGCCGGCTCCAGCACCACATCGCGGCCGACGACATCGCTGGCGAAGAGGCCGAGAAGGCCATCCTGCGACAGCGGCGAGGGACGGACGGGCGGTGCGCTCGCAACGTTGAGGGCGAGTTCCTCGAACAAAGACGCCCATTCGCCGCCGGGAAGGCCGATGATTTCGTAATTGGCGCTCTTACGGCGGATATCTTCGTTGGCCGGGATTGCGGCCAGGACCGGGATACCGGCGGCGCTGGCGAAGGCGCGTGCTTCACCTGTGCCATCGTCCTTATTGATCACCATGCCGGCGACGCCGACGTTGCCGCCGAGTTTGCGGAAGTATTCGACCGCGGAGCAGACGTTGTTGGCGACGTAAAGCGACTGGAGATCGTTGGAGCCGACGACGATGACCTTCTGGCACATGTCGCGGGCGATCGGCAGACCGAAGCCGCCGCAGACGACGTCGCCGAGGAAGTCGAGCAGCACATAGTCGAAGCCCCACTCGTGGAAGCCCAACTTCTCTAGCGTCTCGAAGCCGTGGATGATGCCGCGTCCACCGCAGCCGCGGCCGACTTCGGGGCCGCCCAATTCCATGGCGAAGACGCCGTCGCGCTTGAAGCAGACGTCGGAGATCTTGAGCTCTTCGCCGGCAAGCTTCTTTTTCGCGCTGGTTTCGATGATGGTCGGCGTGGCGCGGCCACCAAAGAGCAACGACGTTGTGTCGCTCTTGGGGTCGCAGCCGATGAGGAGGACGCGTTTGCCGAGCTGAGCCATCATGTAGGACAGGTTGGCGAGCGCGAAGCTCTTGCCACTGCCGCCCTTGCCGTAGATAGCGATGATCTGCGTTTCCTTCGTTTCCGAGCCGGCCTTGGGCACGGGATCGGGTTCCTGGGCGGCTTCATCGCGCAGGAAATCCTTCATCGAAGGCTTTAGAGCGTTGACTGTCGTCGTTCCGCACGCGCTCATGAACAGGCTCTCCAATCGAGGATCATTTTCAGGCAATCGGGGTCCGTGAAGGCCGTGCGATACGCTTCGCTGGCGGCCGTCGCGGGTTCGCGATGGGTGATGAGGCCGTCGAGCGAGAGCGCATTGCGCTCGATGAGATCGCGGACGGCGACGAGATCGTGTTCTTTCCATTCGGCAGCGACGCGCAGGCGGGCTTCGCGCATGAAGGCCGGGGGGAAGGCGAAGGACAGCGGCTCGCTATAGAAGCCGGCGAGGACGATTTCGCCACCGGGCGATAGCTTGCCGATGAGGGTGTCGAGCAACTTGGAGTCGCCCGAGACGTCGCAAATCGCGGCGTAGCGACGGCGTGTGTCAGTGGTGGGATCGATGACGGTGTAGCCTTCAGCGCCGGCGGCGCGGCGGGCGTTGGTTTCCCAGACGACGGGGGCTTCGCCGCCGACGGCGATGACGAGGCGCGCGATCAGGCGGCCGAGAACACCGTGGCCGATGATCAACTGCGGGAGTGCGGAGCGGCCGACGTCGAGGGCGTGATAGGCGGTGGCGGCCAGTGCGAGCAGGACACCTTGTTCGCCGAGGCCCTCGTCGAAGCGGGTGGCTTTCGCGCCAGGTACCACGACGCGCGAGGAGGCGCCGCCGAAGAGGCCTTTGATGTCGCCGTAGCAGCGGGCGCCGGGGACGAAGACGCGATCGCCGACGGTGGCGCCAGAGCGGCTGCCAGCTTCGCGGATGCGGCCGACGGACTCATAACCCGGAACAAGGGGATAGCCGAGCCCGGGGAAGGGGGGCATGCGGCCGGACCAGAGCAAGCGCTCGGTGCCCGTGGAGATCCCGCTCCACTCGATATCGACCACGACGTCTTCTTCTCCCGGCTCCGGCAAGGGAAGTCGGCTGAGCACAAGGCGCTCCGGCTCTTCGAGCACGACAGCGAGGGTGTTCATCCGGGGAAAACTCGCGATCCTTGGAGGCCAGGGCGCCTGGGGTATCCCGGCGCCTGCCTCCTTCTACGGGTGTCAATCTAAGCGGACAGTTTAAAGTGTCAAGCAAGATGAACAGTTTTGGGTCATGTTTGTGCGACAATCAGACTCGTTTGAAGCGGCACGCGGGTTGGTACAGCGCGCACGTCGCTGAATCCGCTGCGTCGCAGCATGTTTTCGATGGTGCCCAGGCTGCGTGGGCGGCCCGACCGCATGGCCATGAGATAAAAGGCGAAATAGGCGTCGCCCATCCGTTCGGCGCCACGCGTTTCCGCCAAAGGTTCGGCAATCAGAAGGTGTCCACCGGGTGGGAGCGAGCGATGGATGTTGGTCAGAAGCTGTGCGGCCTTTTCGTCGTCGTGATCGTGGAGAATTCTGACAAGCGTCACGATATCCGCGCCTATGGGCAGCTCATCGGTGAAAAAACTGCCACCAAACGTCTGGGCGCGGTCCGCCAGGCCATTTGCAGCGATGTTTTTTTGCGCCCGCGCGGCGACGGCCGGCAGATCGAACATCATGAGAGCCAGATGGGTGTAGCGCTCGCCGGCCGAGCAGAGGAAGCGGCCTTCGCCGCCCCCGACATCGAGCAGACACTTGTGATTCTGGAAGGGATAGGCGTCGAGGATTTCGCTCGCCACCAAGGGCTGTGAGGCCGACATCAACGCGCTGTAGCCGCGGACCGCTTCGTCGGGGAGCTTGGAAGGATCTTCCGATTGTGCGTAAGCCCAATAGCGGGACAGCGCCGTTTCGCGGTCGGGATGGCGCAGAAAATCGACTGGATCTGCAAGATCTGAATAGAGAATCGCATTGTGCTCGACCATCGCGGCGATGCCGGGATTGGCGAGAATGGCGGCGCCATTCATGCCGAGGCCGTAGCGGCCGTCTTTCAATTTGCACATGAGGTCAAGTGAGACTGCGGCGTCGAGCAAGCGGCGGGCGGGATCGAGGGGAAGGTTCGCGCGCGCGGCGATCGCTTCGAGGGTGAGCGGTTGTTTCTCGAGAAGCCGGAAAAGATCGAGTCGCACGCAGGCGAGCAGGACTTGCGAATAGATGAAACCGGAAAGTAGATCGAAGACGGCGCGCGCCTTGCCACGCGCGATCGTGCGGATGCCGGGCGTGCTGGAGGCAAATTTCTGGAAGCGGGGGTTGGCGAGCAGGCGATTGCGGATCGACAGCCAACGCTCAGCCAGAGACGACACGTGCGGAATTTCCTTTGCAGGCGGCGCACCGGAAGCGTCCGCAATGGGGATGGCGCCCCGGCGGGTCATGCCGCCTGACGGGCCAGTTCTTTGGGTACGAAGCGTGTCGACTCCGCAAGGATGATGGTGCGCAGTTCGTCCGAGCCAGGGCATTCTGGGATCGACTCGAGCGCTTCTTTCATCAGGTCTTTCAGGCGTTTGGTGGCGCCTTCGATGCCGAGGCTGCACGCGGTTGGACGATGGTGGGCCGCGTCTTGGCCGGAGGGCTTACCGATGTCGGCGGCCTTGCCGAGGAGATCGTGCAGATCGTCGGCGACCTGGTATGCCTCGCCAATGCATTCGCCGAGGCGGCGCCAGCGATCGGGAGACTGGCCGGCGGCGAGAGCACCGGCTTCGGTGGCCGCGGCGAAAAGCGAACCAGTTTTTTCGCGGTGATATTTTGCGAGTTCAACTTCGGGTTCGCATTCCCAGGCCTGGCCGGCAACGATGCCGTGGGGCATGCCAACGGAGCTTGAGATTTTGGTCAGCAGGCCCGGAAGGCGAAGCGGAGATGAGGCGGCGGCGACCGCGAGGCATTCGAAGGCCATGACGATCAAAGCGTCACCGGCGAGGACGGCAAGGGGTTCGCCGAAGGCCATATGAACTGACGGCTTGCCGCGGCGGAGCGCGGCGTCGTCGAAGCAGGGCAGGTCATCGTGGACGAGCGACGAGCAATGCAGCAGTTCGATGGAAGCGGCAGCGGCTTCGGCTAGGCCCGGCTGATCGTCGCCGCAGGCGTGCGCGACCGAGAGACAGAGGCGCGGGCGAACGCGGGCACCGCCCGGAAAGACGGCGTAGCGCAGCGCGGCTGCGAGTTTTGGAGGCGACCCTGAGGTTTCGCCCCGTGCCAGGATCATCTCCAAGGTTTGTTCAATACGTGCCGTGGCATCCATGGAACAGTCCTCTCGCGACAGAAGTGTAATCCTAATTGGTCTTTTATGATTGTCTAGTAAAATAGACACTTTTATGCGAGGCTCTGTGTAAAGCGGGAATTGATAGCCGGACGGGACGAACGTGAAGGGGAAAGTGATCGTCGTCGGCGCGGGTGTGGCGGGGCTTGTTTCGGCTCTGGAGCTGGCGCGGGCGGGGTATGACGTGCAGGTCGTCGAACGGCAGGCTGCGCCCGGGGGCAAAATGCGTCAGGTCTTTGCCGGGGGTAAGCCGGTGGATGCGGGGCCGACGGTGTTTACCATGCGCTGGGTGTTCGAGCGCATTTTCGGCGATGCGGGCCGTGTGTTCGCGGAAGAAGTTCGCTTGAAACCCTTATCCATTCTGGCGCGGCACGCATGGGATGGGGATCGCCGTCTCGATTTGTTTGCGGGCGTGGAGCAATCGGCGGATGCGATTGGAGTCTTTGCGGGTCCGCGCGAGGCGGAGGGCTTCCGGCAATTCTGTGCCAGAGCGCGCGATGTCTATCAGACACTAGAAGAGCCGTTTATTCGCTCGCCGCAGCCAACGCCGATTTCGCTGGCGTTTTCGTCGGGACTACGCGGCCTCACAGATATGTGGCGTATATCGCCCTTTTCGACACTGTGGTCGGCATTGGGCGATCACTTCCAAGACCCCAGGTTGCGGCAGTTGTTCGGGCGATATGCTACTTATTGCGGGTCGTCGCCGTTCGATGCGCCGGCGACCTTGATGCTCGTCGCACACGTCGAGCAGGATGGCGTGTGGATTATTGAAGACGGCATGCATGCGCTGGCGAAATCTCTGGAGACCATCGCGCGGGAAAACGGCGCGCGGTTCACTTATGGCGTCGAGGTGGAAGAGGTTCTTACTGCGGCGGGGCGAATATCCGGCGTTCGGTTGCGCAACGGTGAGGTTCTCGAAGCGGAGAACGTGATCGTCAACGCGGATTCGGCGGCGGTAGCGGCAGGCTTGCTTGGCCGGTCCGTTGCGTCGACGGTGTCGCCGTTGCGGCGCGATCAGCGCTCGCTGTCGGCGATGACATGGGTGATGAATGCCGAGACGCGCGGTTTTCCGCTCGTCCGGCACAACGTCTTCTTTTCCGACAACTATCAGGCCGAGTTCGATGATATTTTCGGGCGGTCGCGGCTGCCGCGGGAGCCCACGGTTTATGTCTGCGCGCAGGATCGCAGCGACGATGCAGCGGAATTCCAAGGCGGACGCGAGCGGCTGCTCGTGCTCGTCAATGCTCCGGCGACGGGCGACTCGGATCGGTTTACAGGCGCGGAGGCCGCGGAATGCGAGGAGAGGACTTTTGCGCTTCTAGCGCGGCTTGGCTTGGACGTGGATCGGGCGGATTCGGATACGGTTTTGACGACGCCGGCGGGGTTCCACGATCTCTTTCCCGCGACGGGTGGGGCGCTTTACGGCGCGGCATCCCATGGCTGGATGGCCTCGTTCAGCAGACCGGGGGGCAAGACGCGCATCCCGGGATTGTATCTGGCGGGGGGCAGCGTGCATCCGGGGCCGGGCGTGCCAATGGCAGCGCTTTCGGGATGGCTGGCGGCGGCCCAGTTGGCGGTGGACCACAATTCGACTCGCCTGTAGCGCCGGGCGGTTACGTCTGGTGGTACGTCGATGCGTTAAGCGACGACGAGCGGCACGGGCTGTCGATCATCTCGTTCGTGGGGAGCGTTTTCTCGCCCTACTAT
>LNFM01013954.1_pt1 | contig 10066 bp, 6 predicted proteins | sample 596031 | NCBI WGS metagenome assembly LNFM01 (sample SAMN04254537, study PRJNA301005) | activated carbon metagenome | isolation source: dual media filters at the Ann Arbor, Michigan drinking water treatment plant | place: USA: Ann Arbor | reverse complement strand
GGACATGCTGCAGCTGCCCGCCTTCCTCGCGCGCCAGACCGATCTGGTGGTGGCTTTGGCCCAGACCGGCCGGCACATCAACATCAAGAAGCCGCAGTTCCTCAGCCCCTCGCAGATGAGCCACATCGTCGAGAAGTTCAAGGAAGCCGGCAACGACCAGCTCATCCTCTGCGACCGCGGCACCAGCTTCGGCTACGACAACCTCGTGGTGGACATGCTGGGCTTTGGCGTGATGAAGAAGGTCACGAACGACCTGCCCATCCTGTTCGACGTCACGCACGCCCTGCAGCAGCGTGACCCGGGCGGCGCGGCCTCGGGGGGGCGGCGCCAGCAGGTGGTGGACTTGGCGCGCGCCGGCATGGCCGTGGGTCTGGCGGGCCTGTTCCTGGAGGCGCATCCCGATCCCGACCAGGCCAAGTGCGACGGCCCCAGCGCCCTGCCGCTGGACAAGCTGGAACCCTTCCTCACGCAGATCAAGGCGGTGGACGATCTGGTGAAGTCCTTCCCGCCGCTAGTGATCAACTAAGAGACTGTCCCGTCCTCACGTGGCGTCAGCATGCGCCGCACCAGCACCGCTGCGATCAGCAGCAGCACGCCGCCGGCCGCGGCCACGGCGTGCAGGGCATCGGTGAAGGCGTGGCGTGCCGCCACACGCAGCACCTCGCCCAAGGCCTCAGGCAGCGCGGCCGCGGTGCTCAGCGCGCCGCCCAGGGTGGCACTGGCCGCCATGGCACTGTTGGCCGGCATCTCGGCCGGTAGCGCCGCCAGCAGACGTTCCCGGTAGAGCAGGGTCCCCAGGCTGCCAAAGATGGCGATGCCGCAGGCGCCGCTGAACTCGGAGGCCGTCTCGGCCATGGCCGAGGCGGCACCCGCACGCTCGGGCGGCGCCGAGGTGACGACGATCTCGGTGCCGATGGTGAACACCGGGGCCAGCCCCAAGCTCATGACAATGGTGGCGACGATGAGCACGGGCAGCGTCGCGCGTTCATGGTTCGTGGCCAGCAGCAGGGCGAAGCCGATGGCGGAGATGAGCAGGGCGCCGGCCAGCAGCCGGTGCGCGGGCCAGCGCTGGGCGAGTCTGGGGGCCAGCAGCGAACCGACGACGAAGCTCAGGGCCCAGGGCACGGTGGCCAGGCCCGCGGCCAGCGGGCTCAGGCCCAGCACGCCCTGCAGGTACTGGGTGATGAAGATGTAGACCCCGAACATGGCCAGGCAGGACAGGGCGTAGGTGCTCAGCGCGGCCGAGAAGGCGGCGCGGCGGAACAGGCTCAGGTCCAGCAGCGGGTAGGCCAGCCGGCCCTGACGTCGCACGAAGAGCAGGCCCATGCCCAGGCCGATGGCCAGGGCCGCAAAGGCCGCGGCGCCGGCACCGTTCTCGGCCAGCTGCTTGAGGCTCCAGATCAGCGGCAGCACCGTGCCCAGGGACAGGCCCACGCTGGGCAGGTCGAGGTGGCCCGCCTGCGGGTCGCGGTATTCGGGCAACAGCGAGGGGCCCAGCAGCAGGAGCAGCAGCATCACGGGGACTGCGGCCAGGAAGACCGAGCCCCAGTGGAACCACTGCAGCAGCATGCCGCCGGCCAGCGGCCCGATGGCACTGCCCACCGAGAAGGCCGTGATCCAGATGCCGATGGCGAACTGGCGCTGCCGCTCGTCATGGAACATGTTGCGGATCAGCGAAAGCGTGGACGGCGCCAGCGTGGCTCCGGCCACGCCCAGCAGGGCGCGCAGTGCGATCAGCGCTTCGGCACTGCGTGCCAGGGCAGCCAGCGCACTGGCGGCGGCGAAGGCCGCGGCGCCGATGAGCAGCAGGCGGCGCCGCCCGATGCGGTCGCCCAGTGTGCCCATGGTGATCAGGAAGCCCGCGACGAGAAAGCCGTAGATGTCGATCATCCACAGCAGCTGCGAGGGCGTGGGTTGCAGGTCGGCGCTGATGGCGGGCAGGGCCAGATTGAGCACCGTCAGGTCCATGGCATAGACCGCGCAGGGCAGGGCGATCAGGGCCAGGCCTGTCCATTCACGCCGGCCGGCGAGCGCGTGCGGGGTGTCCGATAGGGGGACGGTATTCGTATTCATGCGTGGTGGCCTTGCATCCGTGTCCATGATGCACGACGAACCAGACCCCGGATTTTCGACAAGTCATGGCCAGCGCGCAGAACTTGTGAAGAAATCGTAGCGAGCGGTCCGAGCGCAAGGCGGACGGAGCACAGCCACCGTAACGTACTTGAAGTACGTGAGGATGGCGCGAACCGCCCAACGCGGCGATCGGGTCGCGCAGTAGATTGATTTGCAAGTTCTCAGTTGACGAGCACCAGCTTGCCCTTGACATCGCGCGCGCCCATGCGCGCGTAGGCGGCCTTGAGTTGGGCCATGGGCAGCACGCTGTCGAGCACGGGCTTGACCTTGCCTTGTGCGTACCACTGGGCCAGCGCGCCCATCATGGCGGCGTTGGCCTGCGGCTCGCGCTTGGCGAAGTCGCCCCAGAACACGCCCACGATGGCCGCGCCCTTGAGCAGGGGCAGGTTGAAGGGCAGGGCCGGGATGGGACCGGCCGCAAAGCCGATGACCAGGTAGCGGCCGCGCCAGGCGATGGAGCGCAGCGCCGGCTCGGCCAGCTCGCCACCCACGGGGTCGTAGACCACATCGGGGCCCTTGCCGCCGGTCAGGGCCTTGAGCTGTTCGCGCAGGTCCTGCCTGCTGTAGTTGATCACCGCGTCGGCGCCGATCTTGGTGCACAGCGCGCACTTGTCGTCACTCGAGGCGGCGGCGATCACGCGCGCGCCCTGGGCCTTGGCGATCTGGATGGCCGCCGTGCCCACGCCGCCGGCCGCACCCAGCACCAGCACGGTCTCACCGGCCTGGAGCTGGCCGCGGTCGATCAGCGCGTGGTGCGAGGTGGCGTAGGTCATGATGAAGGCGGCTGCGTCCTCGAAGGGAAAGCCCGGCGGCAGCGGCAGGCACAGCGCCGCAGGCGCCAGCGTGTGGGTGCCGAAGCCGCCCGTGCCTGAGAGACAGGCCACAGGCTGGCCGACCTTGAGGTGGTTCACGCCCTCGCCCACAGCCTGCACCACGCCCGCGTATTCGGCCCCCGGCACAAAGGGCAGGGGCGGCTTGATCTGGTACTTGTTCTGCACGATCAGCAGGTCGGGAAAGTTCAGGCTGGCGGCCTTGATCTCCAGCAACACCTGGCCCGCACCGGGCTGCGGTGTGGGCAGTTCTTTCCATACGAGGGCGTCGACGCCCGTGGGGTCGCTGCAAAGCCAGGCATGCATGGGCTGTCTCCTGTGTGGGGTCACGCGGTGTGAGGTGCCGACGATGATACGGGCAGGACCGCGGACCGGTCTGTCCCTCGTGTGACCTCAGCCCCTGTTCAGCGTGCAGGCGGCGTGTATTTGTAGCCCAGGCCGTAGACCGACTGGATCAGGTCCTGCTCCGGCAGGCCTTCCTCGAGCTTGCGGCGCAGCTTCTTGATGTGGCTGTCTACCGTGCGGTCCGAGACCACACGCTCGTCGCGGTACATGGACTGGATGAGCTGCTCGCGCGTGTAGATGCGGCCGGGCTTCGCACTCAGCACCTTGAGCAGCTGGTATTCCACCGCAGTCAGACCCAGGTCGCGGCCGTCGAGGCGCACGGTCCAGGCCGCATCATCGAACGCCAGGCCAGTGCTTGGGGTTGTGGCCGTCGCGACCGCATGCTGGCCGCGGCGCAGCACGGCCTTGACGCGTGCCACGACCTCGCGCGGGCTGAAGGGCTTGCAGATGTAGTCGTCGGCGCCGAGCTCCAGGCCCAGCAGGCGGTCGATCTCCTCGACGCGTGCGGTGATCATGATGACGGCCGGTGCAGGTGCAGCACTGTTGGCAGCGTAGTGCCCCGCGCGCAAGGCCCGGCACAGGTCGAGGCCACCCAGACCGGGCAGCATCAGGTCCAGCAGCACCAGGTCCACGGGGTGGTGGGCGAGCCAGTCCGCAGCCTCGTCGCCCCGGGCCAGGTGCTGTACCTCGTAGCCCGACTGCCGCAGGTAGTCGCCCAGCACGCCGGCGATCTTGTGCTCGTCCTCGGCGATGAGGATGCGTTCAGCCATGGCCGCTTTCAGAAGCCAGCGGGAAGCGCAGTTCCCAGCGCAGACCGCCCAAGGTGCTGTGCGCGGCCTGCAGGCGACCGCCATGGCCCTCGACGATGGCGCGTGTGATCGCCAGGCCCAGCCCGGAGCCGCCGCTGACGCTGGCACGTGAACCGTCGACGCGGAACAGACGTTCGGTCAGGCGTGGCAGGGCCTCATCGGGCACGCCGGGCGCGCTGTCTTCCCAGACCAGCAGGGCCTCGCCACCTTCCGTCTGCACGCTCACGTGCAGCGTGGCCGGATCGTCGCTGTAGCGCAGGGTGTTCTGCAGCAGATTGGCCAGCACCTGGTCCAGCCGGTCGCCATCGGCGCGGATGTGCACACCCGGTGGCAGTTCGCTGTGCAATTGCAGCCCGGGCCGGGCCTGCAGGCCGACGGCATCGGCCAGGTGGTGTGCAAGAAAACGGCCCAGGTCCAGCGTTTCCCAGCGGTAGGCCAGGGCGCCCAGGTCCGAGAGCGAGAGCAGGCGCAGGTCGTCGACCAGGCGCGTGAGGCGGCCGGTCTCCTGGGCCAGCGACTGCAGATTGGCCGCGTCGGGTGCACGCACGCCGTCCTGCAGGGCCTCGATCTCGGCACGCAGCGTGGCCAGCGGCGTGCGCAGCTCGTGGGCGATATCGGCGATCCACTGGCGCCGCGCCTGCTGGGCGGCCTGCAGCGACAGCGCCATGTGGTTGAAGTCCTGCGCGAGCCGCGCGAGTTCGTCATGGCCTGCGGCGGGCAGCCGTACGCTGTAGTCGCCGCTGGCCACGGCGGCTGTTCCGACACTGAGTTCACGTAGCCGGCCCGAGAGCCAGCGCGCGATCAGGGCCGCGGTGAGCAGCACGGCGACGAGCAGGCCCAGCGAGATGAAGGTGAAGATGCGGGTCTGCTCGGCCTGGAAGACATGTTCGAGCGAGGCCGCGATGCGCAGGCGTGGCATATAGCCCAGATAGCCGACGACGGTCTTGTCGAGCGTGATGGGCAGCAGGGCGGCCTGGTCCCTGCGGTATTCAGGACCGAGCAGGAGTTGGCGCTGGGCGTCGAAAAGCAGCAGGCGGGGATCGACCAGCGGTGGGGCCGGTGGCCCTTCGGGTGCGCCGCCAGGCGCTGCGTCGGCCGGGCGCCGGGGCATGCGCCCGGTACCCAGCACTTCGCGGGTGAGCTCGCTCCAGCGCTGCGGTTCGCTGGCGATCCAGGCCCAGCTGCCCTGCTGGCGGTAACCCTCGGCCAGGCGCAGGACCATGGGCCGCAGGCGTGCTTCGTCGGCCTGCTTCAGGTAGTCGACCAGGCCTTTGTCAAAGCTCCAGCTGTAGATCAGGTAGGCCGCGAGGACCAGCACCATATTGGTCCCGGCGATCGCGAGGAAGAGCTTGACGCGCAGGGTGTAGAGGCGTGCCAGCCAGGCGCGGGCGCGCGGGGGCGTGGCGGCGGGGGCTGTGCTCATGTGGGGGCAAGAATAAACCCTAATCTTTCAAACAATGTGCACGCCGCGGGCTCTTTGCAGCGTCTTTGCCTGGGCTTTGCAGGCTTGCGCATTGTTTGCATATTTGCCATGCATCATCGCTGGCAGATGCGTTGCGCCCGGCTTCCGGGGCGGCGGTGCCCACAGCAGCGAGCGATTTCTTCCATGAGCGATGTTCCTCAGACCACAGGCCGAGTCTTCTTCTTGCGTCGCTTGCTCAGCGGGCGGCGAGGCTGGCTGGTGCTGGGTGTCCTGGTCCTGCTGGCCGTGGCCGCCAGCGCCTGGCAACTCTATGCAGGGGGGGGCAAGACCCGGAACAACGCCATCCTGGCGACGGTCCAGCGTGGCGACATCGAGGATCTGGTGAGTGCCACCGGCTCGCTGCAGCCGCGTGACTACGTGGACGTGGGCGCCCAGGTCTCGGGTCTCTTGCGCAAACTGCATGTGCAGGTGGGCAGCGAGGTGCGTGAAGGGGATCTGCTGGCCGAGATCGATGCCGAGACCTCGATCGCCAAGGTCGATGCCAGCCGTGCCCAGCTGCGTTCGCAGCAGGCGCAGCTGGCCGAGCGTGAACTGGCGCTGGCCAAGGCCGAGCGCGATCTGCAGCGGCAGAAGAACCTCATGGCCGAGGAGGCCACCACGGCCGAGACCCTGCAGAACGCCGAGACGGCGTTGCAGACGGCACGGGTACAGATCCAGTCGCTCAAGGCGCAGATGGAGCAGCTGCGCGCCAGCACACGGGTGGACGAGGCCAACCTCAAGTTCACCAGGATCTATGCCCCCATGACGGGCACGGTGGCCAGCATCACCGCGCGCCAGGGCCAGACACTCAATGCCAACCAGGCCGCACCCACCCTGCTGCGCATCGCCGACCTGTCGGTGATGACGGTGCAGACCCAGGTCTCCGAAGCCGACGTGAGCAAGCTGCGCACAGGCATGCCCGTGTACTTCACCACCCTGGGCAGCCAGGGGCGGCGCTGGTATGGCGAGCTCAAGCGCATCGAACCCACGCCCACGGTCACCAACAACGTGGTGCTCTACAACGCGCTGTTCGAGGTGCCCAATGCCAACCGCAGCCTCATGACGCAGATGACGGCGCAGGTTTTCTTCGTCGTGGCCGAGGCGCGTGAGGTGCTGGTGGTGCCCATGGCCGCGCTCACCCTGCAGCGCAACCCGACCGGTGGTCGTGAGCCGGGTGCTGCGCCGGCTGCCGCTGCGCGTGCGCAGGGCACGGTGGCGCTACCCGCTGCCGATGCGGGGGCTGCTCGCCCGCGCATGGATCGCGAGGCTTTCCAGAAACTGCCGGAAGAAGAACGCCAGCGCCTGCGCGAGCAGCGCCGCAAGGAGCGTGAGGGCGGGGCCGCGCCGGGCGCAGCTGCAGCCAGGAATGCCACGGCGTCTGCTTCGCCCTCCGGTCCTGCAGCCCGGGGCCCGCGCGGCCCGCGTCTGGCCAGGGTCAAGGTGCTCGGTGAGGACGGCCAGGTCGAGGAACGCGAGGTCACGATCGGCATCAGCAACCGTGTGCATGCCGAGGTGCTGGCGGGCCTGAAGGAGGGCGATCGTGTGATCGCCGGTGTGCGCGAGCCCGAGGGCACACGCCGCAGCGCAGCGCAGGGCCCGGGACAGCAGGGCTTGGGCGGGCCGGGCATGTCGGGCGGGCCCATGCCCGGTGGCGCCGGCGGCGGGGCGCGTCGATGAGGGGTTTGCCGCCTGTCTTGCCCGCGTCGGCCGAGGCGGGCGTGCCGCTGATCGAACTCACAGGCATCACCAAGACCTATCGCAACGGCGACCTGGCCGTGGAGGTGCTGCACGGCATCGACCTGCGCATCTACCCGGGCGAACTCGTGGCCATCATGGGGGCTTCGGGCTCGGGCAAATCCACCCTGATGAACATCCTGGGTTGCCTGGACCGGCCCACCACGGGGCGTTACCGCTTCATGGGGCGCGATGTTGCCGAGCTCGACCGTGATGAACTCGCCGCCCTGCGCCGCGAGGCCTTCGGCTTTGTATTCCAGAGCTACAACCTGATCGCCACCGGCACGGCGGCCGACAATGTGGAAGTGCCGGCCATCTATGCGGGCCTGGCGCCGGCCGAGCGGCACGCCCGCGCCGCCGAGCTGCTGGGCTCGCTGGGTCTGGGCGAGCGTCTGCACCACCGGCCCAACCAGCTCTCGGGCGGGCAGCAGCAGCGCGTCTCGATCGCGCGCGCGCTCATGAACGGCGGGCGCGTGATCCTGGCCGACGAACCGACGGGCGCGCTCGACAGCAAGAGCGGCGCCGACGTGATGGCCCTGCTCAAGAACCTGGCCGCGCAGGGACACACGGTGATTCTGATCACGCACGCGGCCGAGGTTGCTGCGAACGCCCAGCGCGTGATCGAGATCAAGGACGGCGACATCGTGGCCGACCCCGGACCGCCGCCTGCGTCGGCTCGCCCGTCCGTGCCTGCGCCGCTTGCGCCCGCGCGCAGCGGCCGGCTCACGCCGCTGGCCGACATGCTGGAGGCTGCCAAGACCGCTATCCGGGCGCTGCGCGCCAATGTGTTTCGCGCCATCCTCACCTTGCTGGGCATCGTGATCGGTGTGGCCTCGGTGATCGCCATGCTGGCCATCGGTGACGGGGCCAAGCAGGTGGTGATCGACCGCATCAGCGCCATGGGTTCCAATCTGCTGCTGGTGCGACCGGGCGCCCCCAATCAGCGCGGCTTCCAGAACATCGCCACCCTGGTGCTGTCCGACGTGTACGCGATCGACCGGGAAGTGCCCAATGTGCTCGCGGCCGTGCCCGAGCAGAGCAGCACCGTGACCCTGCGCTACGGCGGGGCCGACTATTCGAGCAGCGTCACCGGCACCTCGGCCAAGTTCCCGCAGGCGCGCCAGTGGCGCGTGGCGCGCGGCACCTTCTTCTCCGAGGAGGATGAGCAGGAGTACGCCACCGTGGCGGTGCTGGGCTCGACCGTGGCCCAGGCCCTGTTTCCGGGCCAGGACCCGCTGGGCCAGTTTGTGCTGGTCAACAACCTGATCTTCCAGGTCGTGGGCGTGATGAGTCCACGCGGCGCCTCGCCCATGGGCCAGGACCAGGACGATGTGGTCTTCGTGCCCTATGCGACCAGCCAGCTGCGCCTCTCGGGCCAGCGCTTTCTGCGCAATGTGACGGTGGCCGTCAACGATGTGGCGCGCATCGACGAGACGCAGGCGGCCGTGGAGTCGCTGCTGGCCGAGCGCCATGGGGTGATCGACTTCCAGATCCGCAACATGGCCTCCATCATAGACACCGCGACCGAGACCCAGGACACCATGACCATCCTGCTGGGCTCGATCGCCGCCATTTCGCTGCTCGTGGGCGGCATCGGCGTGATGAACATCATGCTGGTCAGCGTGACCGAACGCACGCGCGAGATCGGCATCCGCATGGCCACGGGCGCGCGCATGCGCAACATCCTGCAGCAGTTCCTGATCGAGGCGCTGGTGGTGTCGGCGCTGGGCGGTCTGCTCGGCGTGGTCTTGGGCCTGGGCGCGGCCGCCGTGATCGGCGCCCTGGGCACGCCGGTGCAGTACTCCCTCACGCCCGTGCTGCTGGCCTTCGGCTGCGCCTTCGCCACCGGCCTGATCTTTGGCTACCTGCCGGCGCGCAAGGCGGCACGCCTGGACCCGGTGGTGGCCCTGTCTTCCGAGTGATTTGTCCATGCCTTCCTTCTTCTCTATTTCATGGAACACGCGCACGCTGCGGCGTCTGAGCCTGGTGGCCGTGCTGGCCCTGCAGGCCTGTGCTGCGTCCGGTCCTGCCCCCCGCTCCGATGTGGCGCTGCCCGCGGCCTGGGATGGCGCCGCGGCGACTGAGGCTGCAGCGCTGACACCCGAGTGGTGGCAGCGTTTTGCGTCCCCGCAGCTCGAACGTCTGGTGGCCGAGGCCCAGGCCGGCAGTCCCGATCTGCGCATTGCGCTGGAGCGCATGCGCCAGGCGGATATCGCGCTGCAGCAGGCCGGGGCCAGCCGTCTGCCCACGGTCAACGGCAGTGTGGGCAGCTCGGCGAGCCGCAGCGCCAGCCCGGGGGTGGAGGCCAGCACCCGCGAGGCCAGCAGCGCCAGCCTCTCCATGAGCTATGAAGTGGACCTCTGGGGCCGCGTGGCCGCGGGCGTGCGTGCCGGTGAGGCCTCTTTCGAGGCCAGCCGCTACGACTGGCTGGCGGCACGCCTGACCCTGCTCAGTGGTGTGGCGAGCAACTATTTCACCTGGCTCAACCTTGGCGAGCGCCTGCGCATCGCGCGCGAGAACCTGGCCACGGCCGAGCGTGTGCTGGCCATCGTCGAGGCGCGGCACCGCAATGGCGTGGCCACGGCACTGGAGGTGTCACAGCAGCGCACCACGGTGCTGACGCTGCGCACAGCACTTTTGCCATTGGAAGTGCAGCAGCGCCAGACGGCCTCGGCCCTGGCCTTGTTGCTCGGGCGGGTACCGCAGGCTTATGTGCCCGAGGCCGGCGACTTCAGCGCGCTGCAGGTGCCGGC
>LNFM01032423.1_pt1 | contig 10068 bp, 10 predicted proteins | sample 596031 | NCBI WGS metagenome assembly LNFM01 (sample SAMN04254537, study PRJNA301005) | activated carbon metagenome | isolation source: dual media filters at the Ann Arbor, Michigan drinking water treatment plant | place: USA: Ann Arbor | reverse complement strand
TGAGGCAAATCCTGGTCAATCTGCTATCCAACGCAGCAAAATACAACCTGAGCGGCGGATACATCAATATTTCCTGCCATGATCAGAATAATGGTTTTCTCCGGCTTTGCGTAACTGATACCGGTCTGGGCATTCCTCCGGAAAGGCAGGCATACCTCTTTAAACCTTTTGAGCGTCTGGGTGCTGAATTCACTGAGGTGGAAGGGACCGGCATCGGGCTCGCGCTCTCCAAGCAACTGACCGAACTGATGGGCGGGCAAGTTGGATTTAACAGTACGCTCGGCGAAGGCTCGACGTTCTGGATTGAACTGCCGCTTACAGCAGAAGCCGCAAACCTGCGTCTGGTCGAAGCCATGCTCCGGCAACAATCGCATCTGAAACTGATCTCCGCCACTCACGGCGAGTTCGGTCTGGAACTCGCGCGGCGTTATAAACCGCAAGTTATCTTGCTGGATATTCACCTACCCGGCATGGATGGCTATAAGGTGCTGGAAGCGCTTAAAACTGACCCCATAACCCGCGATATTCCGGTAATCGCCCTCTCCGCCGATGCCATGCCCATCGATATCGACCGCGGGCTGCAAGCTGGTTTTATCCAGTACTTGACCAAACCGGTTAAAATGGATGTATTGCATGAAACCATTGCTCGGTATTTATAGCGGAAAACCGTTTCCTCTCTAGGAGTCTGTCCAAGAATAGTGATCGTAGCGAGGGAAAGTTATTTTGAGACAGATTTTTCGATTATTTGAGGCAAATAGTTATTCTATTTAACGAGAATAATCGGAAAATATGACCAAAATAGCTTTTCTGCAGTAGATCGCTCTATTCTCGGACAGCCTCCTAGCCCTCCTGGGCTAAAGATAATCCGGACAGATCATTTGCTACAAACACGGGTAATTTAGTTGTTCTCTACAACAATCTCGGGAGCAATCACTCGTAAGATGCTAAGCCGCTGCCCGTGAAGCCCGTTTACGTTCGTGTTCCAGCAAGAAACGTTTGCGAATACGGATCGTTTTCGGGGTAATTTCCACCAGTTCGTCATCGGCAATAAATTCAATCGCGGATTCCAGCGTAAGTTGGATCGGCGGTATTAAGGTCACCGCTTCATCAGTTCCGGAGGCGCGGATATTGGTTAATTGCTTGCCTTTGATCGGGTTGACTACCAGATCATTATCACGGGTGTGCACGCCGATCACCATGCCTTCATACAGGCGATCGCCGGGGCTGACGAACATGCGGCCGCGGTCTTGCAGTTTCCATAAGGCATACGCGACGGCTTCACCCTGTTCGGCGGAAATCAACACGCCGTTTCTGCGTGGTGGAATTTCCGGGCGCATCGGCGCGAATTCGTCAAACACATGGCTCATCAAACCGGTGCCGCGTGTCATGGTCATGAATTCGGATTGAAAACCGATCAGGCCGCGCGCAGGAATACGGTAATCCAGCCGCACGCGTCCTTTGGCATCCGATACCATGTCCTGCAAATCGCCGCGGCGCGCACCCAGTGCTTCCATGACTGCACCCTGATTGGCTTCATCCACGTCGACGGTGAGCATTTCAAACGGTTCGCACTTAACGCCGTCAATTTCACGGATTACAACATGCGGGCGTGAGACAGCCAGTTCGTAGCCTTCACGGCGCATATTTTCCAGCAAAATGGTGAGATGCAGTTCGCCGCGTCCGGAGATCAGGAATGAATCGGTTTCGTTGGTTTCTTCCAGTCGCATTGCAACATTGGTCAACAACTCTTTTTCCAGGCGTTCGCGCAATTGACGGCTGGTGACGAATTTACCTTCCTGCCCGGCAAAAGGCGAGGTATTGACCTGAAACGTCATGGTAAGTGTCGGCTCATCCACCATATGGATAGGCAATGCTTCGGGATTGTCGATATCGGCCAGTGTGGTACCGATGCTCAGTTCTTCCACGCCATTGATCAGTACAATATCACCGGCTAAGGCTTCTTTCATTTGTATCCGCTCCAGACCCTGAAAACCGAGGACCTGATTGACTTTTGCTTTTTTAGGCGGTTTGTCACCCAGTAATACCATCACTTCCTGACCGGGTCTTAGCTTGCCACGACGAATACGCCCAATGCCAATGCGGCCGACAAAACTGGAGTAATCCAAGGCGCTGATTTGTAGTTGTAAGGGTTCTTCCGGATTGCCTTCCGGGGCGGGAACATGTTTGATGATGGTTTCAAACAACGGGCGCATATCCGTGCTGGGTTTATTCAGTTCCAATGAGGCAAAGCCATTTAATGCGGAAGCATAGACGACAGGAAAATCAAGTTGCTCATCACTGGCACCAAGTTTGTCGAACAAATCAAATGTTTGATCGACCACCCAGTCGGCACGAGCGCCCGGCCGGTCAATTTTGTTAATCACCACAATCGGACGCAGCCCCAGTGCAAGGGCTTTTTTGGTGACAAAACGGGTTTGCGGCATCGGGCCTTCGACTGCATCAACCAACAGCAATACACCATCCACCATCGACAAAACACGCTCTACCTCGCCACCAAAATCAGCATGGCCTGGGGTATCGACGATATTAATATGAATGCCCTCATAATCTATGGCACAATTCTTAGCTAAAATGGTAATGCCGCGCTCACGCTCAATATCGTTGGAATCCATTACGTGCCGGCTTGATGTAAAAGTTTGTCGACCATTGTCGTTTTGCCATGGTCAACGTGCGCGATGATGGCGATATTGCGGATAGGGCGAGACATAAATAATTCCTCAAAAATAAGCTGTTAGTTGTTGCGGTGGGGGCAGCATTATAGCACTGACTGTCAATATGACCAACTTTCAATTGATCCGGCAGAGACAACGAAAAACACAGTAAAGTTCTAAATTATGAGTGATAGCAATAAAACTGTAGCTCAGAAGCCGCACTGTATTCGTTATTTATCCCGGGATTTACTGCAATCTCTGCAACTGAGTGTTAAAGAGATTGTTGCCAGCATCGAACACCTGATTCTTGGACAAAATCTGCAGCAAGCTTGGGGTGCGCCAAAAGTGGTAATCACACCGCCGGATGGCCGGTATATGATGGCGACACTGGCGGCCGATAATCCGCCGTTTCTTGCAGTGAAAGCCCTGGTGCTGAATCCGGATAACCCGAAGCAAGGGTTTGAGAGTATCAATGCGTTGGTGATTTTGCTTGATAGCCATAGTGGATTGCCGCTCGCGATAATCGACGGCAATTGGATCACTGCGGTACGGACTGCCGGATTAAGTGCGGTAGCTGCCAAACGACTTGCTCGTCCTGATGCATCCATCGCTGCGTTTATCGGTTGTGGCGTGCAAGCGCACAGTCATTTGCAGGCATTAGCTGCAATGTTTCCGTTAAAACAGATTCAAGCGTTTGGCCGCGGAACCGCTAGCCGCGATGCATTCTGTCGCAGTGCAGAAAAATTGGGACTGATGGCTATTGCCAGCCAAACTGCACAGGAGGCGGTTAGCAATGCGGATTTGATCGTTACTTCTGTAACATTGGCGCCACAATTGGTTCCATTTCTGGATGCGCGTTGGTTAAAACCCGGCGCTTTTGTCACGATGACTGATCTGGCCGCGCCGTGGCTGGTGGAAAGCATTTCTGCGTTTGATCGGATTATTGTCGATGACCTGAAACAGGAAGCCAGTCTGCCTAAACCGCTGGTTGATCCGGCGCTGGTTTGCGGCGATCTGACAAGCTTGGTAACTGGTGATGCGGCTGGCCGCCGCACCGGTGATGAACGGACAGCTTTTGTTTTCAGGGGGGTCTGGCAATAGGGGATTTGGCGGTGGCAGGATTGGCTTATCAGCGTGCTTGTGAAAGCTCACAGGGCACGATGATTGATTAAACTTGCGATGCCCCGTGGTCTTGCCACGGGTGACTTTTGATTTTGTGTATATGCCGCTAGGAGTCTGTCGGACTCAACGAATAGACACCAAGATAATCCCACTGGATTTATTGAAAAAGCTATTAAATTAAATAAAATTAAAAAACCACTTTCATTACTATTTTTCGCTTAATTCGACAGAAATTATCCACCCAAGCATTCGAAACAATGCCTATCCGACAGATTCCTAGGGCGCCTCTAAAAATTCAAAGTTTTTAACAACACGGGGCACGAGCAAAAAATGGTGACGCCGCATATATCTGATATGTAAGGTAACATTTTTTTCGAGTAACAAAGTGTTGTGCCGAAATTTGAATTCTTAGAAACGCCCCCTAATTATTTATTCTTTGTCCTTTTCTGCGCCGGTCATCAAGAATTTAACCAGCAGCGCGAAAATAAGCGGAACTGCACTGAGTCCTGTAACCATATAGTGCTCGGCAGTAAATTGATCACCTTCATCCATGATGATATAGCCAAGAAATATTGTGACCGGAGTAATGATAGCTAGCGTTATTACCAAATTAAATAATCCTTTCATCTGTCCATATCCTTTCAATAATTTGTTTTTAAAGTATATGCTTGTTGGCAAGCTATGCCCAGTATGTCAAAGTGCGGTGTATCATCGGTGAATTTATACGATAAGCAGGGTAAAATTGTTTTTTTGTATTTACCGATAATAAAAATTCCTTTTCATTGTGCTAGAACCAATCCTTATTATGACCAATTTCCCCGATAAAAAGGGCGCTGTTGCACTGGCTGAAGCGTTGATCGATCAGCATTTAGCGGCTTGTGTCAATGTGTTGAGTCCATGCACTTCGATTTATCGCTGGCAAGGTACGGTTGAATCGGTGGATGAAATACCCATTTTGATCAAAACCTTGCGGCAGCACTATGACCGGGTTGAGCAATTGATCAAGATCATGCATCCTTATGAACTTCCGGAAGTGATTATGGTTCCTATCCTAAACGGACTACCTGCTTATTTGCAGTGGATCGCCAATGAAACACAACAACCCGATTAAATAATACTGAATACCGATGCGATTATTCCAATTTTTGTTACTTATAGTATGCCTGACCAGTACGCCTATTTCTGCGCAGGAGAGCGGCTCCTTCAGCTTGTTTTCAAAATTGCAGGGACTGGGCATCAATCTGGGACAAAGCAATCCGCAAGAACTTTTGCCACCCGATGAAGCGTTCAAGATTACGGTGGAAGTGCGCAACGGCAATACGCTGATTGCCAATTTAACCCCTGCAAAGGATTATTATCTGTATCGCGATAAGATTACATTTGAGCCAAAACAACCCGGTATGGTGATTGAAAAAATAACCTTACCGCCCGGAAAAATGAAGGAGGACCAGACTTTCGGGCAGACAGAAGTTTATTACAATCCCATTCAGGCCATTATCTCGTTAAAACGCGAAGATCCCGCGAGCGAGCAACTGCTGACACTGACGGCCACTTATCAGGGTTGCAATGAGCCGGTCGGGGTGTGTTATGCGCCCATTCACAAAGCCATTGATCTGACATTGCCGGCGGTGAAAGCAGCAATCGGCGCCGTTGCTGAAGCAGTCAGCGGCAAGGCGGTGGCAGCAGGAATCGATGCGACAGCTGAGTTGTTTCAAATGCCGTCCCGAACACCTGCCATTGAAACCGAAGCGTACAAAATCGATCGGATGTTTCAAACCGGCGATTTCTGGCTAATTTTAACCGGGTTTTTCGGCATCGGCCTGCTGCTCGCGTTTACACCCTGCGTGTTTCCGATGTTCCCGATTTTATCTGGGATTATTGCCAATCGCGGCAAGCATGTGACCAAAGGCCATGGATTTATCTTAGCACTGGCTTATGTACTGGGTATGGCAATCACCTATGCTATCGCTGGTGTAGCTGCCGGGTTATCGGGTGCAATGCTGTCCGCCGCGCTGCAAAATGCCTGGGTGTTGGGGTCATTTGCCGTAATCTTCGTTCTGCTGTCGTTTTCGATGTTTGGCTTTTATGAATTGCAATTGCCGGGCTCACTGCAAACCAAGTTGTCTGAGGAGGCCGGGTACCTGAAGGGCGGACATTTAACCGGTGTATTCGGCATGGGCGCACTATCTGCATTGATAGTCGGGCCGTGTGTCGCAGCGCCACTGGCGGGTGCTTTATTGTATATCAGCCAAACCCGTGATGTGATTTTGGGTGGCTCAGCGTTGTTTGTCATGGCGCTAGGCATGGGCGTTCCGTTGCTGCTATTGGGCACATCGGCAGGTGCGTTATTGCCGAGAGCCGGGGCATGGATGGAATCGATCAAGCAATTTTTTGGCGTGTTGTTGCTTGCAGTCGCTATTTGGTTGATTTCTCCCGTCATCAACGAAGTGATTCATATGTCATTGTGGGCCGCATTGTTGATCATCTCGGCTATTTATCTGCATGCGATTGATCCATTGCCGGAAAGGGCTTCAGGGCTGAAGAAATTTCTCAAAGGTATCGGTGTCATTGCGCTGTTGGTCGGCATCGCCTTGTTGATTGGTATCTTGTCGGGTAGTCGGGATGTTTTGCAGCCGCTTTCAAAAATCAGTATGACAAGCGCGAGTACAATGAATAAGGGAGAAGCTGCGGCTGCCAATCATGCAGCGCTACCTTTCCAGCGGGTAAAAACCGTTACTGAACTGAATGAGCAGATCCAGCAATCCAGGGATAAGTATATTATGGTCAGATTTCATGCGGATTGGTGTGTTTCATGTAAAGAAATGGATCGCTTTACCTTTTCCGATAGCAAGGTGCAATCCCGCCTGAAAGATGTTGTTCTACTCGAGATCGATGTGACCGACGGCACACCGGATGATGCGGATTTACTCAAACGATTTAAATTGTTTGGACCACCGGGTATTTTGTTTATTGATCGTCAGGGTAATGACATTTCAGATATCAAAGTAATCGGTTTTTTAAATAAAAATGATTTTCTGACCGTGCTGAATGCGGTGCTGATTTAAAAAGAAAACTAACTAAAAAAGCGAGTCATCTCGCGCATCGCTTCATTTAAAGGAATCATGATGGCAAAATTGAGACAATTATTAATATATTTAGCTTTGGGTGCTTTGGCAATCACCACGGGTTGTCCGCAACCAGCTCTTTCCAGTGAAGCCAGTCAACAAGGTGCAAAAGCAATTCTTACTGCCAATTTGCCGGATATTCAGGGAGAAAATCAGGCCATTTCGCAATGGCTGGGTAATGTAATCGTGGTGAATTTTTGGGCCACCTGGTGTACGCCCTGTCGCGAGGAAATTCCTGAATTTATTGCGGCGCAGGAAAAATTCCGTGATCAAGGGCTGGTTTTTGTGGGAATCGCTATTGATCAAGCGGATAAGGTAAAGGCCTATAGTGAAGAATTTGCTATCAATTATCCGGTATTGGTCGGCAGTTTTCATACTTGGGCGTTGGCTGAAGCTGCGGGTAACCGACAATCCGCTTTACCCTACACCGTGGTTATTAATCGTTCCGGTGAAATTGTTGAAACCTATTTAGGCCGTGTCCATTTGAACAAACTGGAGAAATTGGTGATTCCGTTGCTAAAAGAGAATCCTCACGCTCAGCATTCAAAGCAGGATAGTTGATGGGGTAACAGCTTAAGGAGTGTCCGAATAACGCACTTTGTCATTCCGAACGCAGTGAGGAATCTTCTAAAAGCAACAGTATAGATTTCTCACATCAACAGACTAAGATATTCTTCTCTGACTGCCCCGACCGATTAAAAATGATCATTTAGTTTTGCGCGACCTTATTGTCTCCATTCTTTAGGGATCGTGGATCAACAAATTCATGAACCGAGCTAGTCTCCGTCAGCGTTAATCATGTAATATAACTTCCAGGAATGGAATGCTTTGTACACCTGCGTACACAAGGGCTACTCACAAGGGCTACTCTGTCCTTGCAATACCGCATTCTGATTTTTGCGACTAACCAGAGAATTCAATAAATCCGTAAATTTCAGATCAATAACGTATTGAAGGCAGCTTAATGCAAGAGCCTTTAATCAAATGTGACGGGGATATTTCCGCTAATCATTTGGGAGCGCTTAATCATGACACAATTGAATAGCCGTTTCATTGCATTCTTTTTAATTACCCAAATGGCTTTTTTTCTCGAGCTGCGCGTCAACACCGCAGTTCGAAGGAGCCAAAGAACAATACGACGATATTGTTATTACCACGAAGGTTCACGAAGCAATTCTCGATGAGCCTTCCCTAAGACCCTTCGATAGCAATGTCAGAACTACAAAAGGTGTCGTAGAACTGAGCGGCTTGGTCAATTCCCGAGACGATATGTACAAAGCGATTGCGATTGCGCGCAGTGTCAGTGGCATAAAGTTTATCAAGAATGACCAGCGAATTCCGGGAACCGGCGATTACTAATCGTCCCTGTAAGTTTATCAAGTTAAATATGCTATTGGCTGACCTTATACTGATTATCCATTTTCTCTATGTGCTGTTTGTCGTTGGCAGCTTGCCGGTCATCTGGTTGGGTGCTTGGCTTAAGCTGACATTTGTCAGAAACCCTTGGTTTCGTTATTTACACTTGGCTGCCATTTTATTCGTTGTGATTGAATCCTTGCTGGGCATCGTTTGTCCGTTAACATTATGGGAAAATACATTGCGTCAGATTGAAACAAGCAGCAGTTTTATTCAGCAATGGCTGCATAAAATCATGTTTTATACTGTACCTGAGGGCTTGTTCACGGTAGTTTATGTTCTCTTTGCCGGTTTGGTTGCAGCAACATTCAAGTGGGTGCCGCCTGATAAGTCACAGAAAACGTAGCTGATTAGCTAGTAGCAAGTTGGCTATCGTCTGTTTCCTCTGCTGCCGGAATGAGCATTTCTTCAATAGTAGGCTCAAATATTTCTTCATCAAATGCGGTGTCGCCGTCGATTACCGGCTCCCCCTGTGCTTTTAAGTTAAAAAAATCATACCGGGATGTATCAGCGAGATGAGATAACTGGATATTTTGGATGGAGCGGAACATCGTTTCCAGCCGTCCGGGAAATTTTTTATCCCATTGTTGCATCATTTCTTTGATAGCTTGACGCTGCAGGTTTTTTTGCGATCCGCACAGATTGCAGGGAATGATCGGAAAATTTTCTCCTTCGGCGTAAGCGGCCAAATCTTTTTCTTTGCAGTAAGCTAACGGCCGGATAACGATGTGTTTTCCGTCATCGCTGACCAGACATGTTAAGAAACAAGGTTTCAAGAATATCATCCCGATGATGACCGAGTGCTATCTTGGTGGCGCCCAATTCACTGGCAACGCGATATAGCACGCCGCGACGCAAGCGAGAGCAAAGACTACAAGTGGTTTTTCCCTCTGCAATGACACGTTTTACGACACTGTAGGTATCTTGTTCAACGATACGATAAGGCATGCCAATATCAGTCAGATAGCCCGGTAGCACTTGCTCAGGAAAACCAGGCTGCTTTTGGTCCAGATTAACCGCTATCAGCTCAAACTCTAACGGCGCGTGGGCTTGTAAATTGCGTAGAATATCCAGCAAGGCATAACTATCCTTACCGCCGGACAAGCACACCATGATCCGGTCACCGGCTTCGATCATGTTGAAATCAGCAATCGCTGTTCCTACTTGCCGCCTTAAGCGCTTGTGGAGCTTATTGGTATTATACTGTTGTTTTTTTTGCATGATTTTGGCAAGGTTGTGAGAAAGAAAAGAATTTTTTCACTGAATGAACGCTGCGGGTCTTGTCGCAGAATATTAGACAAATAAGATGGAACAATTTAGCATAGCTGGATTCTAAGCAAGACGGAAAACGAGTTCGGGAATTATTTTTCAGGAGAATTCTATGAACAGGATTATACCATTTGTAACCTTGATCTTGTTTTCAACCCATTGTTACTCGAGTGCAAGCTATCCCAATAATGAAGTTGATATTGGTAAATCGGGTAATTCAAGTAAGGTGTCGCGGACCATTAAGTTGACTCAGGTGGATAATATGTTTTTACCTTCTGAAATTAAGGTCAGTGAAGGCGAAACGATCCAGTTTGTTATAAAAAATGGCGGCAGCAGAAAGCATGAGATGTTGATGGGTTCAATGGCAGACCTGAAGAAAGCCGCTAATATGCGGCGCATGTTTCCTGAAAAGGATCACTCTGAAGCACATTTGGTACAACTTGAACCGGGTGAGCAAAAGGAAT
>LNFM01015532.1_pt1 | contig 10068 bp, 10 predicted proteins | sample 596031 | NCBI WGS metagenome assembly LNFM01 (sample SAMN04254537, study PRJNA301005) | activated carbon metagenome | isolation source: dual media filters at the Ann Arbor, Michigan drinking water treatment plant | place: USA: Ann Arbor | reverse complement strand
TCCGGCGCGACTATTTAGCGGGCGCGGCTGGTATAGCAGGTGGAAGGACGATTCGATGGGTAAAGACGCGGGGCATGTCGCACGCTGCTTTGCCACCAGCACACGACTAATCGCCGCAGAGGAACCCTTTCCCCCCGGTCGCGTTCGCCCATCATCACCAAAACAATGGAGGATGATGCCACATGGCCAATCTCACGTATTCAACCAAGCGCGTGCTTTTGAGCACCGCAGGTGCCGTTGCCCTTTCGATCGGGTCTGTGGGCCTTGTGTCGGCTCAGACGACTCCAGCCCAGAAGCAGCCCACAGATCAGGCGCAACAAGCACAGGGCCAGACGGGCCAACAGGGGCAGCAGCCGTTGACCCAGGCCGTGTCTTCCCTGGAGCAAGCCAGTCAGAGAATCGAAAGCGCACCGGCCAATCAGCTTCGTCAGACGGCGCAGCAGGCGATGGATCCGCTGCAAAAGCTCGAGCAGTCGATCCAGAGTGCGGGCGCCCAAGGCGGGACACAGGTCCAGGCGACCATGGACAGCGTGAAGACTGCACGCGCGGCACTGCAAGAGCAGCGACCGGATAAGCAGCTCATCGTGCGGGCGCTCAACGACGTGATCGAAGGTGCACGCAGAGTCGAGCAGCAGATGGCTCAGGGCCAGGGTGGTAGCCAGGGCGCGACCTCCGGGCAGGCCTCAGCAGGTCAGGGCTCGGGCACCCAAATCGGCGTTCAACAGAAGTCGGCTCAGGTCGACGTCCAGCAGAAGGCGCCGCAAGTGACCGTTCAGCAGCCGGCGCCTCAGGTTACAGTCCAGCAGCCGCGCCCCGAGGTAACCGTGACGCAGCCGAAGCCGGAAGTGACTGTGCAGCAGGCCAAGCCCGAGGTCACGGTCAATCAGAGCGGCGAGCCGAAGGTGACGGTCCAGAGGCAGGGCGAGCCTCAGGTGAATGTGCAAGCCCAGGGGGACACAGACGCAGTCGACCACGAGCCCGGGCTCTACAAGGCAACCAGCCACGACGGCTCAAACCACTACTGGACCGACCAATCAGATTGCCGGCATGGGACGCGGGCTCGTCGGCAAGGACGTTTATGGCTCGAACAATAGCAGCATCGGCGACGTCGAGGACGTGGTTATGCAGAATTCGCAGGTCCAGTCGGTTCTCGTCGACGTCGGCGGGTTCCTCGGGATCGGGGCCCGGCGCGTCGCTATTCCGATCTCGTCACTGAGCATGCAGGGCGACCGACTGGTCACCTCGATGACAGAGGCGCAGGTTCGCAATCTTCCCGAGCATCGTGCTGCTCAGTAACGCGCAACGCTGACTTGTCGAGTTGGCATTCAGGGCCCGGAGCATTGGAGTGCTCCGGGCCTTGTCACGCGTCGCGCAGCCTGAACCGCTGAATTTTGCCGGTCGCCGTCTTCGGAAGTGCATCGGCAAAGTCGATCCAGCGGGGGTATTTCCAGGGCCCAGCCTTGCCTTTGACGTGGTCCTGAAGTGCCGGAACGAGCCCGTCCGGGGAGACGCCAGGCTTCAGGACCACAACAGCTCGAGGTTTCAGCAAGCCGTCCCCGTCGTGCTTTGGAACAACGGCGGCCTCCAAGACGGCGGGGTGGGCAACCAACGCGCTTTCCACTTCGAACGGCGACACCCAGATGCCGGAGACCTTGAACATGTCATCGGTGCGGCCCTGGTAGGTGTAGTAACCATCGGCATCGCAGACGTACTTGTCGCCTGTGCGAAGCCATTCTCCTTCGAAGGTTCGGCGGGTTTTTTCGCGCTGGTTCCAGTAGCCTTCCGCGGCCGAAGGTCCGGCGACAATCATCTCGCCGACCTCGCCCGGTGCGACCTCGCCGCCCTCGTCGTCGACGAGGCGCACTCGGTAGCCCTGCACAGGTTTTCCGGTGCTGCCGTACTTGATGTCACCCATTCGGTTCGAGACGTAGATGTGCAGCATCTCCGTCGACCCCACACCATCGAGAATGTCGACGCCGAAGCGGCGCTTCCAGGCTTCCCCTACCTCGGCAGGCAGGGCCTCTCCAGCTGAGACACACACCCTGAGCCGCGAAGACGACAGATCAGGCCCCGCGCCGGGATGAGCCAACATGGCTGCGAAGAGCGTCGGAACGCCGTAGAAAATGGTCGGCTGATGGACCTTCAAGGTGCGAAACACGCTTTCCGGCGTCGGGCGATCAGCGAGCAGGATGGTCGATGCGCCGACCGAGAGTGGGAAGCTCATGGCGTTGCCGAGGCCATAGGCGAAGAACAGCTTCGCTGCCGAGTAGCACACATCATCTTCGCGAATGCCGAGGACGCCTTGACCATAGAGCTGGGCCGTCGCCATCAGGCTGGTGTGCACATGGCGGACGCCCTTGGGCATGCCCGTCGAGCCCGACGAGTAGAGCCAGAACGCGGTCTCGTCCGGGGATGTATCCGCGGCGGTGTACTCGGGACTCTGGCGATCCAGTTCCGCTGATAATTCGAGCGTGGTCGACGGTGCGGTGGCGCCTGCCACAAAGACATGGGTGAGAAATGGGAGCCGGTCCAGCAATGGCTCAATCACGGGCAGAAGAGGCGCCGAGACGATCAACGCCTTGGCGCGACTGTCAGCCAGGATGTAGGCATACTGCTCGGTGGTCAGGAGTGTATTCAGCGCAACTGGCACTACACCGGCCTTGATGGCACCCCAGAAGGCGACGGGGAATGCCCGGGTATCGTGCAGCAACAATGCAATGCGGGTTTCGCGGCCTATGCCGTAGGCGCCCAGCAGATTGGCCATGCGGTTGCAGCTCTCGGCCAGCTCGCCGAACGTCAGTGTGCCGGCGGCATCGATAAACGCGGGCTTGGCGGCGCGCCCCGCGGCGAGATGACGATCGATCATGTCGGTTGCCGCGTTGTAGATCGTGCTCATCGGCTTCGTCCTCCCAGCCGTGGCGACTCTTCGGACGCTTCCGGCAACTGGCTCGCCCGCTTCGACCCCGTGGCAGGCGCCATCATAATGCGCCGTAAACCACATCCATCAAGTAGAGGCCCCTCGAAGGCGCCAATGCCCCACAGCGCGACCTGTCGCGGGCGTCCAGCGCGGCCTTCATGTCAGTGGGAGTCCACCGTCCCTCGCCAACGTGTTTCAGGCTACCGGCGAGCGAGCGCACCTGATGGTGGAGGAACGAGCGTGCGGCGGCCTCTATGCGGATCTCCTCGCCGGCGACCGAGACATCGAGACGGTCGAGCGTCTTTACCGGTGAAGCCGCCTGGCAAGCGGCAGCGCGGAAGGTGGTGAAATCGTGGCGGCCGATCACGAGTGCCGCGGCCTCAGCCATGGCTTTCGGGTCGAGCGGTCGCGGCACCCACCAAACGCGATTGCGATCGAGAGCCGGGGGCGCCTTACGGGCGAGGATACGGTAGAGATAGCCTCGCCCCGTCGCCGAGAAGCGCGCGTCGAAATCAGGTGCGGCGACGGCGGCGTCGAGGACCACGATCGGGTCGGGCTTAAGGTGAAAATTGAGGGCCTCGCGGACCTTGAACGGCTCCCAGGCCCGCGTGAGGTCGAAGTGCGCCACCTGGCCTCTGGCATGAACGCCCGCGTCGGTGCGGCCTGCGCCGCGCACGCTCACGGTTTCACCCGTTAAGCGGAACAACGCCTCGGTCAGGCGGCCCTGGATGGAGCGCCCTTCGGCCTGGATCTGCCAGCCCACGAACGGCGTGCCGTCATACTCGATGGTAATGCGATAGCGCGGCATGCAGACGGCACAGCCTCAATACGGGGAGAGTCGGCCCGGTCTCGGCCGCCTCACCGGAATAAGGGCGCGCCTCGCGGACCGCAACCTCAGTGACGTCCCCCGCCGTGGCCGCCGCCATGCCCCCGGGCACCCCTGTGTCGGAAAATACCCGAGCGGTGATGATCGCCACCACGGTGGGCCTTGCGGCCGTAGTAGGGGATGCCTCCGTAGCCACCGGCCGACGCATAGGAACTCGCCACGGGGCCCGCGTCACCATGATGGTAATGGTGGGAGACGGAGCGTTTCTCCTCGAAGCCGAGGCTCAGCGGCGTGGCGCCGCCAGGATTGATGATCACGCGCTGATGTGGCGGCAATGGCCGGAAGACGCGAACGCCCTCTTCGAGGGTGACGGTCGCTCCGTAGAACGGGCGCGTCTCGATGCGCGTCGTCGACGGCTGCTGGGCGAGGGCGGCGGCGGGGGCCAGAATAGCGGCGACTAGGGCGAGGGCAAACGCGTTGCGCATGACTGAGAACGCTCCGGAAAGGACAACTCACCCAATCTTATACGGTTTCTTAGCCAACGCCAGTAATAAGCTGAAACCAATTATTAATATTTCAACCTTATCTCTGCCCGACAAGTCTCACGTGCCCAGCGGATGGCCTTCGATCTCGTAGGGCCAAGCCGCGATGCCGCCATCCAGCGCGTGAGCCCGAAGCCCGAGCTGGCGCATGAGAAAAGCGGCTGCGAGGGCCCGGCGGCCCGTACGGCAATACACGACGTAGGTGCGCGAGCGATCGAGACCACGGACGCGCTCGCGGAGCTGATCGAGTGGCATCAGGCGCGAGCGCGGGAGGCGCCACAGCTCCCATTCTTCCTCGCCGCGGCAATCGATCACCTCGGCGGTGCCGCCCTCGATCAAGCGGCGGGCGGCGGACGGCTCTATCACATCGACGAGTTCGGCCTTCAGGAGACGATCGAAATCGCCTTTCGCGAGGCGAAGAAGGCGGCCATCTGTCACCATGCGGACGGTGGCGTTGCGAGCGAGGTCCTGGAGCAATGCCTCCTCGCCGAAGGAGCCGCCGGTGCCGAGCCGCGCAACGGGTGATCCGCGGCGCACAACCTCGGCCTGACCGCTCTCTACGACATAGAAGTAATCGCCGGGCTGGCCCTCCAGCACCACGTCGTCGCCAGCAGCGACCGTCCAGGCCTCCATGGCTTCGGCGCAGCAGACGATCTGATCGAAGCTCAGCTGCTTGAAGGCGGCGGAGCGCATCAGGGCTGCGGTGCGCTCGCGGACGACGTCGTCGAGCGCTGCGAGGCTCTTTGCTTGCTGCGTCGCCGAGATCAATCGGTCGAGGCGGGCACCGTCGATGACAAGGTAGGTCGAGAAGCGTGTGAGCCGCAGCACCGCACCCGCAGGGATCGTGTAAAGAATGGCCGGCTCGGGTGCCGTTTCATTGACCGACAGAATGGCGAGGTGCTCGCCGTCGCCGTCCTTGGCGACCATATGCAGGCCGCCTTCCAGCAGCACCACAAGATCGCCAGGTCGCGCGTCCACCACCTCGGCCAATTCGCCGTTACGCACGCCCGGGTCTGAAATCAGATCCGCCAAGCCGTCCTCGGGCAAGTTGGCGAAGAGGCGTGTCCGGCGCAGCTTGCTGGTGACGGGTTCCATCTGGCTCGGCTCCCCTGAGATCAAGTGGTCACGGTGAGCTGCGCATTCAGGCCAAAGCGGTTAGGCGTGCGCGCCCTCGATGCAGCACTTCTTGTATTTCTTGCCGCTGCCGCACGGGCACGCGTCGTTGCGGCCGACCTTGGGCGCGGCGCGCTGGTACGTGACGGCCGGCGCATGATGATGGTGGCCGTGATTGCAATTCGGCCCATGCACATGGCCGTGGTGATCGTGGTCGTGGTCGTGATCGCAGTCGGGGCCATGGACATGCGGCGCCTCGGCAGCCGGCTTCCGCGTCGTCTCGGTATCGCTCATAGGGTTCTCCTTTTGAGGCCTTGATAGCATGTAGGCCGCGCTGCGCGCACCCCCGCGGGCAGCGGCGCGGTGCGCCGTCCTCAGATCGTTTCCTGCTCGAGGCAGCACTTCTTGTACTTCTTGCCACTGCCGCACGGACAAGGCTCGTTGCGGCCGATCTTGCGGCCATCGCGGACGAAGGGCTCGGCGGCATGCCGATCTCCGTCATCGCCATCGGGATCCAGATCGAGTTCGCTCGGGTCGCTGGCCGTAAACCATGCCCATTCGCTGAGATAGTCGATCAGGCCATCGAACCGCTCGGCTCGCGTCAGTTCCTCGTTCAAATCCGCGTAGTCGGCGCGAGCAATATCCTCGATATCGTCCCTCGAGACATGCTGTCGGTCGACGACACCTTTGGACAACCAGCGATCGATCAAGAGGAGAAACCGGTCGTCCTGGAAATAGGCGAGGGCGAGAACGAACAAGGTTCGAAACGCGTTGTCCGATTCGCCCTCGAGTCGTGGGGCCAAAGCCTCGCAGTAAGCGGCGACCTCCGATTGAGGCAGCTTGCCGAGACGGGCCATGGCCTGCAGGCTTTGTAGACAGGCGCAGCGGACATAGGGATCGGCTTCGGCGTTCTCGATCAATGCCTTGAGAGGGCCGAGATCGCTACCATCGTAGACGCGGGCCAGGATGGCGTGCACGTCCTCGGTGACGATGTCGTCGATCTGGTCGAACGCCGCCTCGGAATCGGCTGAGAGGTAGGCAACCAGCGGTGCAAAGGCGCGCGGCTCCTCCCAGAGGCCAAGGAGATAAAGCGCGAACGTATGCAGGAAGTAGGCATGCCTGTCGTCACGGGCCGCCAGCATCCTGACTTCGATCTGCCCGGCATCGAGTGCCAACTCGGCCAGCAAGCGGTCCTTGAACTCGTCAGCGCGCGCAATGACGATCGCCAACGGGATGGCAGGCCGCACACCGATCTCGCGATAGGAAAGATCCGCAATGACCTCGTCGGCGGGCTTCGAGCCTGCCTCGCCAAGTAACTCGAGCAGCTGTTGGCGGCCAAGCTCTGCCTTGTCCATAGTGCGGCTCCCGGTCGAATTCTGGTTCAGATTCAGCCAGCTGGCGCTGGTACGCCCGGGCCAGCTAGTCGGCTGCAGTCAACAGCGGCCGCGGCCCCTTCTATCCCGTCGCATTGCCTCCGCGCGACGGCTGAATTAACAAACGCCATGGACACCGTACTCATCATCGACTTCGGCAGCCAGGTGACGCAGCTGATCGCGCGTCGCGTGCGCGAGGCTGGCGCCTATTCGGAAATCGTACCGTTCAACAAGGCCGAGGAGGCGCGTGAGCGGCTTAAGCCGCGCGCCGTCATCCTCTCGGGCGGGCCTGCCAGCGTCACGGAAATGGGAACGCCGAGGGCGCCGGACTGGGTGTTCACGTCAGGGTTGCCGGTGCTCGGCATCTGCTACGGCGAGCAGACCATGGTCGAGCAGATGGGCGGAGAGGTCGAAGGCGGCCACCACCGCGAGTTCGGCCGGGCCGAGATCGAGGTCGTCGATGATTGCGCGCTGTTCGAGGGCGTTTGGGCCAAGGGCGATCGCGACACCGTCTGGATGAGCCACGGCGACCGGGTCACGCAGCTGCCGCCTGGATTCCGGGTCGTGGCCGTGAGTCAGGGTGCGCCGTTCGCGGCCATCGCGGATGCGGAGGGAAAGCACTTCGCGGTGCAGTTCCATCCGGAGGTGGTCCACACGCCGCGCGGGGCCGCACTCATCCAGAACTTCGTGCGCAAGATCTCGGGTCTGCCCGGCGACTGGACGATGCGCCACTTCCGATCGAGCGAGATCGAGAAGATCCGTGCGCAAGTGGGCAAGGCGAAGGTGATCTGCGGGCTTTCGGGCGGCGTCGACAGCGCAGTGGCGGCGGTGCTGGTCCACGAGGCGATCGGCGACCAGCTGACGTGCATTTTCGTCGACCATGGCCTGATGCGGCTCAACGAGGCCGAAGAGGTCGTCCGGCTGTTCCGGGGCACGTACAATATTCCGCTGATCCACGTCGATGCGTCGAAGCAGTTTCTGGGCGCGCTCGCTGGCGTCTCCGACCCTGAGCAGAAGCGCAAGACGATCGGGCGACTGTTCATCGAGACGTTCGAGGCGGAAGCGAACCGCATCGGCGGCGGATCTGTTAGTGGCGCTTCGGGTGCCCACACAGCACCCGCGCAGTTCCTGGTCCAAGGCACGCTCTATCCCGACGTGATCGAGAGCGTGTCGTTCACGGGCGGGCCGTCCGTCACGATCAAGTCGCACCACAACGTCGGCGGGCTGCCGGAGCGGATGAATCTGAAGCTGATCGAGCCGCTGCGGGAGCTATTCAAGGACGAGGTGCGCGCGCTCGGCCGCGAACTGGGTCTGCCCGAGGCGTTCGTCGGGCGGCATCCGTTCCCGGGTCCGGGTCTCGCGATCCGATGCCCTGGCGAGGTGACGGTCGAGAAGATGGACATTCTTCGCAAGGCCGACGCCATCTATCTCGACGAGATCCGGAAAGCGGGGCTTTACGACACGATATGGCAGGCGTTCGCCGTGCTGCTGCCCGTCCGCACGGTCGGCGTGATGGGCGATGCTAGGACCTACGATCATGTTTGTGCGCTACGCGCCGTCACCTCGACCGATGGCATGACGGCCGACTTCTTCCCGTTCGACATGAACGTGCTGGGGCGCACCGCCACGCGCATCATCAACGAGGTGCGCGGCATCAACCGCGTCGTCTACGACGTGACCTCGAAGCCGCCGGGGACGATCGAGTGGGAGTAGCAACACTCAACTCAGTCATCGGTTGCATTGATTCTACGAGTGACGGAATATCCAATAACTGGACCTCAACTCTGGGTGAAATTGTTTTTCGGAACGCGCGTCCTTGTGGTGGGGTTTATCTGATGAAAAGAGATGATTTCCTTAAACTCGATTACTTGGTGTTCAGCTCCCACAAGACGATGACGCAATCAATCAAGAGCACGTTGAATCGAAGTGGTTTAAATTGCGTGCACGCGCACACCCTTGGCAACATTGAACTAGACGATGATAAATTCAGAAGTTTTTGCCTGGATTACTGGCATAAAAACAACAGAAAACTGCAAATCATCAGCGTGTTCAGGGATCCGCTGGAACGAATGACTTCATCGTTTTTCCAGTCTCTGTCAGTGGAAAAGTTCGGCCGGACCACTCGGGGGGAAGAAGTCTCGCTACGCGGATTACCCGTCGATCAAGTGATGGCACAGAGCGTGTTGCTTCGCGAAGACTTTGACGGCATTCAACAGAGGTTCTGGTACTACAGCGCTGTCATTGATGGATTTGGAGAATCGCTTGAAGAATTCATCAGAATATTCGGAGTCCAGCACAGTCAGATATTATTTAATCCCTCATTTGCTTTCTCCAAGAGCGAATTTGAGCATGTCGATCTGCATGTCGCTCGTTTTGACATGCTCAAAGGTGCTTTTCTTCCGTCTCTCGAGCACCTCACAGGCAATAAACTAACCGCATCCTTGAGAAATATTTCGAGCGAGAAGTGGTACTCACGCAAATATGATGAATTTCGCACAAGAGTCCGTGTCCCAGGCGTATTTCTCACAAATATGTATGAATCTAGAAAGCTGCTATGCGGCATATTTTATGATGACTATACTGCTTTACTGAAAGAGCGCCTCTCAGAGTATGGACTTCGCGCAAAGTCATAATGATTGCTCATTGCCATGACAGAGGCTTCATTGCCGGCAGTACGGCCTCGGGGTCGAGGCCCAACTCGTGAATTCCGAGCGTCCAAAGACAGAAATCGGAAGGTGGAGTGTGCAGCGGCCCAAGCGCGCCATCGCGGAACAGAAGTTCCAGACGATTGCCCTTGAAGACGCCGTGAGCGCCAGCGAGCCGCAACGCAACCCGACTGATGTTGGCTGCGGCCTCGCCCACGACATACTTGGCCCGAAAAAGCGCGATGTTGGCATGGGGGGTCGGTCCCTCGCTGTCGTAGAGCCAGGCAGCGCGGTACATCATGAGGCGCGCCGACTCGAGTTCGACGCTGAGCAGGGCTACCTGCCGTCTCACATCCGGGTGATAAGCAAGCGGCTGCGCATAGCCTGGTGGCTGGCGCTCCTGGACGACGCGCAGCAGTTCCTCGTAGGCAGCCCCCGCGACGCCGAGATAGACCGCTGTGTAAGAGCCCCAGCCCCAGACAGCCGTCTGGTTCCGGAACGGGCGGATATCGTCGGATTGATAGACGACTGCCTGGTCTTCCAGGTGGCAGGCATCGAGAACGAGGGAGTCGCTGCGCGTCGCGCGCATCCCCATCGTGTTCCAGTTTTTGATGATGCTACGGCCCTCGGCCACGCGCGGGATGAGGACAAA
>LNFM01013951.1_pt1 | contig 10068 bp, 5 predicted proteins | sample 596031 | NCBI WGS metagenome assembly LNFM01 (sample SAMN04254537, study PRJNA301005) | activated carbon metagenome | isolation source: dual media filters at the Ann Arbor, Michigan drinking water treatment plant | place: USA: Ann Arbor | reverse complement strand
TCACCCTTCAGCTTCTTCAGCGCATAAAGCGCTTCCAGCGCAGCCTTGGGCGTCAACTCGTCCGGATTGATCTTGGCCAACGCCGCTTCGACTTTCGACGGCCCAGCCTTCGGCCCTGAACTCGTCGGCCGCGCAGCCGCGAACAGCGGCAGATCATCGAGCGGCTTTTCCGCCCCCGTCGCGCGCCGATCGTTCTTCTCCAGACGATCGAGCACCTGCCGCGCGCGATCGATTACAGTCTGCGGCAGCCCAGCGAGCTTCGCCACTTGAATCCCGTACGACCGATCCGCCGCTCCGGGCCGCACCTTGTGCAAAAACACGATCTCGTCCTGCCACTCCTTCACGTCCATCGTGACGTTGCCGACATCGCGCAGCCGTCCCGCCAGCGCGGTCATCTCATGGTAGTGCGTCGCAAACAGCGCCCGGCACGTCGCCACGTCGTGCAGATATTCCACCGTCGCCCACGCGATCGACAGCCCATCGAACGTCGCCGTCCCACGCCCGATCTCATCCAAAATGACAAGCGACCTATCCGTCGCCTGATTGAGAATTCCCGCCGTCTCCACCATCTCGACCATGAACGTCGATCGCCCGCGCGCCAGATCATCTGATGCGCCGACCCGCGAGAACAACCGGTCCACGATCCCGATCCGCGCCACCCGCGCCGGCACGAACGACCCCATTTGCGCCATCACGACGAACAGCGCATTCTGGCGTAAAAACGTGGACTTGCCCGCCATATTCGGCCCGGTGACAAGCCAGATGCGCGCTGTGGTTTCCTCGTCAAACCCGGTGGGCTTCTCAGCCTCAAATCCCAAAATGCAATCGTTCTCGATAAACGCGCCCGCCTTCGTCGTCTTCAACGCCTGCTCGACAACCGGATGCCGCCCGCCGCGAATCTCAAACCCACGTCCGTCGCTGATTTCGGGCCGCACGTAGCTTTCGCTCACCGCCAGTTCCGCCAGCGCCGCCAGATGATCGATCTCGGCGAGTGCCGCAGCGACCGCCGACAAGCCCTGCTCGTTCGTCGCCACCGCACCGGCCAGCGCCTGAAACACCTCGTCTTCCAGCGCCAGCGCCCGCTCGCCCGCCGACGCCACCCGCCCCTCGATCTCCGCCAACTCCACCGTCGTGAACCGCATGGCGTTTGCCATGCTCTGCCGGTGCCGGAAAAGCTCATCGAGCGGCGGCGTTGTCAGCGCCTTGGCGTTGAGCGCCGTCACTTCGATGAAGTAGCCAAGAATATTGTTGTGACGGATCTTCAGCGTCTTCACGCCGGTCTTCTCAATATACGTGCCTTCAAGTGCGGCGATCACCTGCCGGCTGTCGTCCTTGAGCCGCCGCACGGTATCGAGCGGCTCGGAATATCCGGCGCGAACAAAACCGCCGTCGCGCTTGAGATGCGGCGGATCATCGACCAAAGCCGCCGAAAGCGTAGCCAGGAGTCTCGGCTCCGTCGCCGCCAACTCTCGCGCCACACGATCGAGTTCCGGCGGCAGTCCCATCGCCGCTCCAGCTGTCTTCATCAGCCCTGTGCACGCCGCTGCCGCAGCCAACCCATCGCGCAACGCTCCGAGATCGCGCGGTCCTCCGCGCCCAAACGCCAACCGCGACACCGCGCGCGCAATGTCCGGCGCCCCGCGCAAACAATCCCGCAGCTGATCCCGAGTCCGCGCTTCCGACACGAGAAAAGATACCGCATCGAGCCGCCGCTCGATCGCGCCCACGTCGCGCAGCGGACTGGCAACACGGTTCGCAAGCTCCCGTGCGCCTGCCGCCGTTACGGTCCGATCAATGGCTGAGAGCAAACTCGCCCCCCTCTCGCCCGAGGACGACCGCGTCAACTCCAAACTCGCTCGCGTCGATGCATCGATGACAAGAACGCCGCCGTCGCCCGTCCGTTTCGGCGGACGGATCACCGGCCGTTTGCCGATCTGCGTGAGATCAACGTAGCGCAACAACGCGCCCACGGCCGCCAATTCCGCCCGCGAAAACCCGCCAAATCCGCCCAGATCCGCAACGCCCAACTGTGCCTTTAATCCCCGTTCGCCAGACAGACTATCGAAAGACGCCACCGGAACCGGCGTCGTCGCCGCCCCCGCCACATCGATCCATCGTTTCAGGTCGTCGTCCGCCAGCACCGCGTCGGTCGTCAGAAGTTCACTTGGCGACAGGCGCACAAGTTCGCCCGGTAGATCCGGCCCCGCTACCTCGCCGGTCTCCATCTCCCCCGTCGAGATATCGAGCGACGCCAGCGCGTACAGAGATGAGGCATCAAGCGCCGCGCCCTCGCCCGACCCCGGAACGCGAAAAACCGCCGTCAGATAATTGCGCGACTTCGCATCGAGCAACATCTCTTCCGTCAGCGTGCCCGGCGTGACGAGCCGCACCACATCCCGCTTCACAACCGACTTCGATCCGCGCTTTTTCGCCTCCGCCGGATCTTCCAGCTGCTCGCACACGGCCACGCGATATCCTTGCCGGATCAGCCGTTGCAGATATTCGTCCGCGCGATGGATCGGCACCCCGCACATCGGGATTTCGACACCCTGATGCCGCCCACGCTTCGTCAGCACGATCCCGAGCGCCGCTGACGCAACCACGGCGTCCTCGAAAAAGAGTTCGTAAAAATCCCCCATCCGGTACCAGAGCAGACTGTCCGGATTGGCAGCCTTAATCTCCAGGAACTGGGCCATCGACGGCGTGGCGTCCACTGGCGCAGGTGGCGGCACGACGGCATCCGCAGGCGCCACTGCGCCCTCGTCAACCTGTCCCTCGTCCCCGCTCTTAGCTGTCCGCCGCGCCGCCATTCCCACCCCTTCACCAATCCCTTGAATGACATAGCGGCTCGGATGCGACAGGGCTAGCCATCCCTCCCGCTCGCGTTTGCAGGCCGAAAGTAGCAGATTGGCCGCGTTGAGAAATCCGCCGCCAGCGCCTACGGTGCGTCGAAACCAACAGCAGCGCCGCCGCTTATCGCGAGCTTCCCTCACAAGGAAGCCGGAAGCACCAACATAAAGACCCAAAATGGCCCACAAGAACCTGCCGGCCCGCATTACGGATCAGGAAGCTTTGCAGTTCCACGCGCAAGGAAAGCCCGGCAAGCTCGAGATCACGCCGACGAAGCCGCTGGCCACACAGCGCGATCTGTCCCTTGCCTATTCGCCCGGCGTTGCGGCTCCTGTGCATGCGATCGCTGAAAATCCGGCTCTCGCCTACGACTACACGAACAAGGGCAACCTCGTCGCCGTCGTCTCCAATGGGACCGCGATCCTGGGACTCGGCAATCTCGGCGCGCTCGCATCAAAGCCCGTGATGGAAGGCAAGGGCGCCCTCTTTAAGCGCTTCGCCGACATCGATGCCATGGACCTCCTCGTTTCCACCGAAGACGTCGATGCGTTCATCAACTGCGTGCGCTATCTTGGCCCCTCCTTTGGCGGCATCAACCTGGAAGACATCAAGGCGCCGGACTGCTTCATCATCGAAGAGAAGTTGAAAGAACTCCTCGACATCCCAGTCTTCCACGACGACCAGCACGGCACCGCCATCATCGCCGCCGCCGGCCTCCTCAACGCACTCGAACTCACCGGCCGCACCATCGAGAACTTCAAGCTCGTCGTGAATGGCGCCGGCGCCGCCGGCATTGCCTGCCTCGAACTCTTGGGCGCACTCGGCATGCCCCGCAAAAACGTCATCTTCTGCGATACCAAAGGCGTCATCTACCAGGGCCGCAAGGACGGCATGAACCAGTGGAAATCGGCATACGCGGCCAAAACCAAAGCCCGCACGCTCGCCGAAGCGCTGGACGGCGCCGACGCCTTCTTCGGCCTCTCCGCCAAAGGTGCCGTCACGCCTGATATGGTTCGCTCGATGGCGGCCAAGCCGATCATTTTCGCCATGGCTAACCCCGACCCCGAAATTACGCCGGAAGAAGTCGCCGCCGTCCGCTCTGATGCCATCATGGCGACAGGCCGCTCCGACTATCCCAATCAGGTCAACAACGTCCTCGGCTTCCCCTTCATCTTCCGCGGCGCACTCGACGTGCAGGCGAAAACCATCAACGAAGAAATGAAAATCGCCGCCACCAAAGCGCTGGCCGAACTCGCGCGCCAGGAAGTCCCCGATCAGGTTGCGGCAGCCTTCCATGGCCGCCGACCGACCTTCGGCCCGGAATACATTATCCCCGCGCCCTTCGACCCGCGCCTCATCAGCCACGTTCCGCCCGCCGTTGCCAAGGCCGCGATGGAATCAGGCGTTGCCCGCCGCCCCATCGTCGACATGGAAGCCTATATCGCGCGCCTCAAGGGCCGCCTCGACCCGGTCACGGGCTGGTTACAAGCAACATTCGACAGCGTTCGCCAAGACCCCAAGCGCGTCGTCTTTGCCGAAGGCGAGGATCCCGCCGTCATCCGCGCCGCCAACACCTTCTTCGCGCAAGGGTTCGGCACGCCCATTCTCGTTGGCACCAAGGACATCATCAAAAAGCGTTTCCAGGAACTCGGCATCCCCATGCGCCCCGAGTTCGAAATCATCGACACGAATTTCTCTTCTCACGCCGAGGAATTCGCCGAATTCCTCTATCAGCGCCTCCAGCGACGCGGCCATCTCAAGCGTGACTGCGAGCGCACCGTGCGCAATGAGCGCAACGTCTTCGCCGCTCTCATGGTGGTCCACGGGCACGCCGACGCGATGGTCTCCGGCGTCACGCGCAACTGGACGAGCGTATTCCAAGATGTCCGCCGCGTGATGGACGCCGAACCCGGCCGCAATATCATCGGTGTCTCACTCGCCCTATGCCGCGGGCGCGCGGTGCTCATCGCCGACACCAGCGTCCACGACATGCCCACGCCTGAGCAGTTGGCCAACATCGCAATGGAGGCCGCCAAAGCCGCGCGCAACTTCGGCCTCGAGCCCCGCGTCGCCATGCTCGCCTATTCCACCTTCGGCCAGCCGCGCGGCGAACGCTCCGATGTGGTCCGCGAAGCCGTCCGCATCCTTGATGAGCGCCAAGTCGATTTCGAATACGACGGCGACATGGCCGCCGACGTGGCCCTCAATGCCGATCTGATGAAGCTCTATCCGTTTTGCCGCCTCACCGACACGGCGAACGTGCTCATCATGCCGGCATTCCACGCGGCATCGATCGCCACCAAGACCCTGAAGGAACTCGGCGGCGCCACCGTCATCGGCCCTTTGCTCGTCGGCCTGGAACACTCCGTCCAGATCTGCACACTCGGAGCCCAAGACACCGACATCATGAACATGGCAGCCCTCGCCGCCTACGATCTCAGCTCTTCTTAAGCCGAGAAACCTTGCGCGCGCGGAGGTCATCGGACAGCCGCTCCATCATGTCGGCCAGCCGTCGCGACCGGGCCACCGTTAGCGTCGTCAACACAGCGACGCCGGCAATGACAGTCGCAAAAATGCCCGCGCGCCAAGCGGCACTCTCGGCAGCCCAGTCGAAGATGTTCATGCCGAGAAAGCCGGTGGCGATGGTTGCGATCAACCCGAACGTCGTGACAACGGTCAATCGTGTCATCGTCTCGTTCTGACGTCGCATCGCCTCGTTCTCGAGGAAGTCGCTCATTTCCTGTAGTTCTTCACGCACGTCGTCAAAAAGGCGGTCGACCTCAAGATGTTTGCGGCAGAGCGCAAAAAGATCATGCACGTGCACCTGATTGCTAATCACGTGAAACCAGTACCGGTGGGTGAACCGCAGGAACGTCTCAAGTGCGTGCCGCGTCTCCAGCCGAAAGGATCGCACCGCCGCCGCATCCGCCGTGTCGAGCCGGCTCACCGCCTTCGCCAGACGATCCGAAAACATCAAGAGTGATGCCTTGTGAAAGTGCGCAATGAGAAACAGCAGAAAATTCTCATGGCGGAAACTGTTCAGGCAGCCATGGTCGAGATTGACAAAGAAATCATCGTCAGCGGAGCCCGTCACAACGAGAGTATGCCCGCACGTCATATACCGGCTTTCCGGCCACTCGAGTGGCGTGGCCTGCCGAAAATAGCGGTCGTAGCAATACTTGTTCTCGAACTTGGCGAGTTCTGTGTCGGCAAACGGGAGCCGGTCGCTGTCGCCGGGACCTGTTGAAAGGGCAAGGCGCACATAATCGGCCCGGCTGAGCGTCTGCCCCTTGCTCATCGCGAGAAACGCCATCTGCGGCATGCGGTAATATTCGAGCTGGCGGTAGCGGATCGGACCCGTATCGTCGGAATGATGCAGCACCAGCGGCTTTAAAATGTAGTCCCAGTGCGCCGCCGTGCGCGGCGCCTTGTTGCGGCAGGCAAATGATAGAAACGCCTCTCGGTTCTGATAGTCGGACTGGGTGAGTACGCTCCCATCCGCCGCCAGAAGTTCGACCACTTCCGGACAATGACCGGCCTTCCCATCCGTATGCCAGAACGCCGGATAGGCCCGTCCAAGTTGAAACATCACGTTTTGAACCGTCGAGAGCGGTAGATCGGATGCGAACAATTCAACCGCGAGGATGGCAATGTCGATGTCGTAGAAAAAATATAAGTCGACATGCGCAACATTGAGCGTAATCGGTTGCGCCTCACCGCGAAGCTTGACGCGAAACGCCGCGATATCATGCCGCCGCAAAACGCTCATCGGACTACGCCCGCCTCCCGCCTGCGTGTTCCGGCCCGAACCGTACAAAAAGCGCTGAACCGGCGGCAGGAACGTTACGAATTCATTGTAATGCCGCTCCTGGAATTCTTCCGGATTCCCGGTGAATTCATCGACGACTTCGCTCCAGGGATTGCCAAGACCGAGCCCTGCGATGAGCGCGGCATGATTGCGCGGGGCGCCCGCACCGCCTGACCCCATCAGCTGGACAGGCCATAATAGAATTTCCCTAAAGTGGGGAACGGTTGAGGCGCCCGCCGCTTCCTGATTACCTGTGAGTTGGGAAGCAAACGTGTCCATGATCTATCCGAAAAAGTGGCTACATCTCCACGCAGATCTTGCCGAAGTGCGTCGCGCCCTCCTCATGGCGGAACGCGTCGGCCAGATTGGCAAGCGGGAATGACCGGTCGATGACAGGGCGGATGGCCGGATTGGCGTCGAAGGCCCGGATCATGTCCATCTGGTGGCTGCGGCTGGCGACGATCACGCCCTGCAGCCGGATTTGCTTCACCATCAGCTGAATGGTCGGCACATTGCCCGCCAGACCAGTCAAAATCCCGATCAGCGAAATATGTCCCCCGACGCGGGCCGCCGTGATCGACTGCGGCAGCGTCCCCGGTCCGCCGATTTCGAGCACATGATCGACGCCACGCCCGCCCGTCCAGTCGAGTACGGCTCGGCCCCATTTCGTCTCAGTCGTGTAATTTATCGTATGGTCAGCCCCGAGCGATTTGGCTCGCTCCAGCTTCGCATCCGACGACGATGTGATGATCGCCGTCGCCCCGAACATTTTAGCGAACTGCAACGCAAAAACGGCGACACCGCCTGTGCCTAGGATCAACACGCTATCGCCAGCCTTTAGCCGTCCATCCACGGCCAGCGCCCGCCAGGCCGTCAACGCCGCGCACGGCAGCGTCGCGGCTTCCGCATGCGACCAACCCTTCGGCGCTGGCGTGAACCAGTCCGCCGACACCACGACAACGTCACGCGCGTACCCGTCGATCCCATCGCCGGGCACATGGCTGAAATCACCGTGCGGAGGAACACCGTCCTGCCAGTATGGAAAGAAGACCGACACCACATGGTCGCCGACCGCACATGAACTCACGTCCGCGCCAACAGCCTCCACAACACCCGCGCCGTCGGACATGAGAATGCGCCGGTCTTCCGATGGCAGCGCTCCAGCCGCCACGGCGTAGTCGTGATAATTGAGCGAATTGGCGTGCAGGCGCACGCGAATCTGCCCCGGCCCCGGCGCGCCAGGGTCAGGAAGGTCGACAACTTCGAGCGTATCGAGCGTCGACGGCTTGCGAGCGATGATAGCTTTCATGTCTGGCCGGTCCCTATTCGTAAAAAGCGTAATGCTTGCGAACGGTCTCAACGACCTCCCACGTGCCGGTGAAGCCGGCCGGCGAGACGAACGCATCGCCCGCCTTGTAAGTCGCTGTCTGGCCATCGTCCCCGGTCACGACCAGGACGCCCTTCAGGATCTGACAGAACTCGCTCTCGGTGAACACGCAGCGCCACTTGCCTGGCTGGGATTCCCAAATACCGGAATGAAACCGCCCGTCGGCACTAGTGAAAAGGTTCCACGCCGTTTGCACCGGGTCGCCAGCCAAAATGCGCTCGGCCGACGGCCGGTAGGTCTCGCCCCTTGGCATCGGGTCACGGAAGGCAACAAGCAGCGGCAGGGCAACGGGCTGGGACTGGGTCATGGGGCTCGCGATGGTTGGACGATCATCGCCGAAACATAGACGCCCACCCGCACGGCGGCAACACAATGACGCGCCATTCCATACGTCTCGTCCGCGATCAGGCCTGAACTGCGACCCGGCTCTTAACTTCGTCCGGAGCCCCGAAGTGCTCGAAATAGCGCGGATCGATCTTCTCGACCGGTAGGATGATGAGCACGTCTGTCGTGCCGAATTGCCGGTCGATCACCGCGCCATCGCCAACGAATGCGCCAAGCCGCAGATACCCTTTGATCAGCGGCGGCATCGCCTTCAGCGCCCGCTTTAAGTCAACCTGATCTTTCGCCACGAGATCCATGCGCTGATGCATCCCCGAATGTGCCGCACACCGCCAGTCGTCGGGAGCGCTGGCGTAGTGATGGAGATACGAGAGCGCCATGGCGTGCTCTGCCGGATCAACACCCTCAAAGCTTGCGCAGCCGATCATCACATCGACCTTGTGCTCGCGGATGTAAGTCCAAAGGCCATGCCATAGAAGCTCGACCGACCGCTTCGACCGGTAGGGTTTCATCACGCATGAGCGGCCCAGTTCCATGAACCGGTAATGCGGTGATTTCGCCCGCATCAACGGAGCGATGTCATATTCGCCTTGCGTGTAGAATCCCAACGAGCGCTCGGCAACGTCCTGCCGCAGCACGCGGTACGTGCCCACGACGCGCGGACGGCGGCGGTGGGCCCAGCGTTCCTGATCGCGCGGTCCTGGCGACGTATCGACGACGAGCAGGTGCTCGCAAACAGCGTCATAGGCGTCCTGGTCGAGACGGCGCATGGCAGCCACAGGATTGGGCTGCGCCGACATCTCTTCGTAGAACACTTCGTATCTCAAGCGCTGTGCTTGCAGGATGTCGGCGCGGCCAGCCGCAAGCCTTACTTCCAGATCGCCAATGCGGCCATAAACTTTGGGCTGCTGCGCCCGCACGAACGACAGCGCCTTGGCCTGCGCCTTGTCCTTTAACGCGCGAACATCGAGTGCCCGTGATGCCAGAAGTCCCGAAGGCGGAGCGCTCGCCTTTGCAATGCGCTTCAAACGTCCCGTCAGGCCGTGGCCTTGCGTCATCTGTGTCAGCTCCGGCACCGCCCGGCGCGGCGCAATCCTATGCGGCCAAGACGGCCACTTCGAAAGCGTATGGCACGATTCCGAGACGAATTTGCGACATCGGTTGGCCCTGCGACCGCGCGTCAGGCTGCCGGTGTTTTGCGCAAGCCAAGTGCCAGCCATCGCTCCAAAATGGCTCTCAAAGCCTCTCCGTCGAAGGGCTTGGCCAAGTGGTCGTCGAAGCCCGCAGCTAGGTAGCGTTGACGGTCCTCGGCAAACGCATTGGCCGTCACAGCGATGATGGGCAGCTCGCGCCGCCCCGGGTCTACTGCAGCCGCCAGCAGCCGCCGGATGGCCCGCGTCGCCTCGATTCCATCGAGCCGGGGCATGTAAATATCCATAAGCACGAGATCGTAGTCCGGTTCATGCCCCGCGATCGACCGCGCCACCGCCGCCACCGCCTCATCCCCCGTGCTCACCCCAACGACGGAACATCCCTCCCGCTCGAGCAACCGCGTGGCGAGCAGCGCATTGACACCGTTATCCTCCGCCACGAGCACGCGCGGTGTGCCAACCCGCCGGGTTGGTTCAGCAGGGCGGGTCACGTCCGCCAGTGCCGCCCGCAATGCGGCCGCGTTCGCATC
>LNFM01017788.1_pt1 | contig 10069 bp, 8 predicted proteins | sample 596031 | NCBI WGS metagenome assembly LNFM01 (sample SAMN04254537, study PRJNA301005) | activated carbon metagenome | isolation source: dual media filters at the Ann Arbor, Michigan drinking water treatment plant | place: USA: Ann Arbor | reverse complement strand
TGGAATCCAACGACTGGCAGAGATTCAAGTTTCTCTCGGACGAGCCTTTCCCGAGCGAAGAAAGCATGTTCGAGCAGTTCGAGAATTCGCGCAAGAAGGTTGCTGCAGGTTTCGGTTTCTGGGAAAAAGATGCGTCAGCGGAAATTCTGGATGACGGAACGAGATTTATTGTGCTCCTGATAGAGCCCCGATCAGATCGCGACCAACAAGTTATTCTTTCTCTTCACAACGACGCCGATCGAATTGCCATCTGGACATTTCTTGAGCAGATGGACTGGTCCGAAAATCACTAGGCGTCCCTATTCCACCCGAGCCGCCGGATAGGGCGTCTTCACCAGCACAGCCATCCCACCCAGCAGGAAGATAAGAATCATCGCCATGCCGAGCCGGGGCGAGGCGGAGATCGCCGTGACCGTAGCGACGAGGAACGGCGCGAGAAAGCTGGTCGCGCGCCCAGCAAGCGCATAAAGGCCGAAATAGCGGCCGGCCTCGTCGGCCGAGACGCTGCGCGCCAGATAGGAGCGCGACGAGGCCTGCACCGGCCCGAAGGCGATGCCGATCATGAGGCCGTAGGCGATGTAGGCCTTTTCGGCGCCCGTTCCGAACATGCCGCCCGAATCCACGGTCGAAAACTCAAGCAGTCCGAACAGCGTAAAACCCGGACCTGTCGACACGATGCCGATCGTGGCGAGGTTGAGTAGCACGAGCGACGCGACCACCACCCATTTGGACCCGAAGGCGCTGTCGACCTTGCTTGCCACCAGACAGCCGAAGATGGCGATGATGTTGAGCATGATGCCATAGACGCCAAGCTCCGTGATCGACCAGCCGAACATCGCGGCCGCAAACCCGCCGCCCAGTGCCAGAAGCGCGTTGACGCCGTCCTGGTAGATCATGCGGGCGATCAGGAATTTCAGGATACCGAGCCGCCCGCGCGCCTCGATCAGCGTATCCTTCAGTTCCGACAGTCCGACCTTGATTGCCTTTCCGAGCGGAAGACCCCTCCCGCCATCGGGCGTGAACAGCAGCATCGGCATGATGAAGACGAGATACCAGGCAGCCGAGATCGGCCCCGTGGCGCGCGCATCCTCGCCCTGTGCCGGGTCGAGGCCGAACAGCGGATCGCCGCCAAGCAGGGTCTTGCCGGTTTCCGGCGAACCAGAAAGGAACAGCACGAAGAAGATCAGCACGATCATGCCGCCGAGATAGCCGAGGCCCCACGCGATGTTGGACACGCGGCCGATCTGCTCCTTGGAGACCAGGCGCGGCATCATGGAATCGTTGAAGACGATGGAGAATTCGGCGGCCAGCGTCGCCAGGCAGAAGAAGAACAGCACCAGCACAAGGCTCGATCCCGGCGCGGCGATCCACAGCATCGACAGCGAAAAGATCTGGATGACGGCGAAGAAGCCGATCCACGGCTTCTTGCGGCCCGTCTGGTCGGCAATCGAGCCCAGGATCGGGGAGAGCACGGCGATGAACAGGCCGGCGACGGCAACGCCGTAACCCCAGGCCGCCTGCCCCGCGGCCGGGTCGCTTGCCATGCGCGAGATGAAATAGGGGCCGAAGATGAAGGTGGTCACCAGCGTGAAGAAGGGCTGCGCCGCCCAGTCGAACAGCATCCAGCCCCAGATGCCGCGTCTGGGCACCGCTGCGGTGGCTGTCATCGTGACCTCGTCAATTGCATCGACCGGGTTGGCGCGCCAGAGGGGCGTAGGCTCTGCTGTTGCCCCTGCGTCACTTGCGCGTTAGCATTCTGCGCGCGGCGGGGCGAGTTCGGAGCATTGTCATTATGGCTGCTTTCACGATGGACATGTCCAGCCCGCTTCCAGCCGGGTTCACCAAGCATCATGGGGGTCCGGGCCACGGTGGCCATGACAAGGCTGCGAAATGGTACATCGCCTTCGGCATGGACCTTGGCGCCCCCGCCGGCACCAACGTATTCGCGGCCTTCGACGGCAAGGTCACAGTCTTTAACCCCGCCCGGAAGCAAGCAGTTCGGGGCCGAGATTTTCGTTCGCTCCTCGAACGATATGATGGGCGGCTTTTACACCCACATCGATGACGTGCCCGCCACCGTGAAGAAGGGTGCCACGATAAGCAGGGGTGACCGGCTCGGCCGCATCAAGGCCTTCAATCCCGATCATCTGCATTTCGCGCTGGTCGAGATCATCGGCGGCGCGCCGGGCGGGCGATATGCGGGCGTAAGCTTGTTGCCGACCTTCGTCGCAATTTCCAACACGCCCGGCGTCATTCAGGTGACGTTCAACCAGAACGGCACCCCTCCGACCGTGGCAGGGCCATGACTGGGCGGGCGCCGGGCTGGAATCCCCCGTCACGCTGCGCTCAGGTCCGTCATCAGCCCCGAAGCCACCGACAGGCGTGACACGGTGATCTCGCCGCTCTCCGTCAGGGCCTGCAGCCGTTCGCGGGTGCGCGTGACACGATCTCCACCGCCGGCGAGCCATTTGGCGACGGGATCCCCGGAGCCTGCGGATCCCCGCAGTGCTGCGATCGCTATGCCCCGCCGCGCCGCGCTGATCATGTCCATCGCGCGCGAAAGCGCAAGGCCATCGTAATAGTCGGCGGGTGCGATTCCCCGGGCCGCCTCCTCGATGCGCCCGATGCGCAGGGCGTCGGTGACGGCGAAGAAGGCCCGTCCCGCCTCGACGATGTCCGCCTTGGCCAGGCTCGCCACCAGCGCGATGTCCGGCACGAGCTGGATGACATTGATCATCGCGAGACGCTGCGCGAGTTTTTCGGGCACGCCGGCCGCGACCATCGTCCGCTGCTGCTCGTCGACGCGCGCCTTGGACTGGGCGGGCATGATTGCGCCGAGCTTCGCCTCGAGCGTCTTGCGCGCCTTCTGCAGATCGGCGATCCGCTCGCCGATCGGGTCCTCGCTGCGGTCGTTCTTGAGATACCAGGCGCTGGCTGCATGGATCAGCCGCGACACGGACTGGTAGAGATCGAGCTGGAACTGGCCGTCGATCCTGTTGTCCAGCGCATCGATCTCCGCAAACAGCGACGGAAGGGCAAAACCGTCGCGCACCACGGCGAAAGCCCGCACGACGTCGGCGGCCGTGCCGCCGGTGGCGTCCTGAAGCCGGTTGACGAAGGATGGCCCGCCGCGGTTGACCAGATCGTTGGCAAGTACCCTTGCGATGATTTCGCGCCGCAGCCTGTGGCCGCGGATCTCCTCGGCATAGGACTTGACCATCCTGGCTGGAAAATACCCCATCAGGTCGGTCTCGAAGTGGCTGTCGTCGGGAATGCCGCTGGCCACGATGTCCGTGAACAGCACGATCTTGGCATAGGCGAGTAAGACGCCGAGTTCGGCGCGCGTCAGCGGTTCGCCACGCGATGCGCGTTCGGCCAGCACCGCGTCCGAGGGCAGCGTCTCGACGGTGCGGTCGAGTAGGCCGCGTGCCTCGAGCGCCGCCATGAAGCGGGCCTGGTGCTGCAGGTCGGCCAGGCCCCTCTTGCGCGACAGCGACAACGCCAGCGGCTGCTGGTAATTGTTGGCCAGCACCAGCGCGCCGACCTCCTGCGTCATCTCGGCGAGCAGCTTGTTGCGCGCCGTGCGCGTCAGCGATCCCTTGCGCATGGCGGCGGCCAGCGCGATCTTGATGTTGACCTCGACGTCGGAAGAGTTGACGCCGCCGGAATTGTCGATCGCGTCCGAATTGCAGGCGCCGCCGAGCAGGCCGAACTCGATGCGCGCGCGCTGCGTGACGCCGAGATTGGCACCCTCGCCGATCACCTTGGCCCGCACGTCGGCCGCCGTGACGCGAATGGCATCGTTGGCCCGGTCGCCGACCTCCTGATTGCTTTCGCCGTTCGCCCGCACATAGGTGCCGATTCCGCCGAACCAGAGCAGGTCGACATCGGCCTTGAGGATGGCATTCATGATTTCGAGCGGCGACGCCACGGTCTTGTCGAGCCCGATTGCGGCGGCGGCGGCGGGTTCCAGCGTGACCGACTTCTGGGCGCGCGGGATGATCATGCCGCCGGCCGACAGTTTCGACCGGTCGTAATCCTGCCAGCTCGAGCGGGGCAGATCGAACATGCGGCCGCGCTCGGCCATGGATGCGGCCGGATCCGGATCGGGATCGATGAAGATGTCGCGATGATCGAATGCCGCTATCAGCCGCGTCTGCGCGGATAGCAGCATGCCGTTGCCGAACACGTCGCCCGACATGTCGCCAACGCCGACGACCGTGAAGGACTCCGCCTGGATGTCGCGGTTCATCTCGCGGAAATGCCGCTTGACCGCCTCCCAGGCGCCCTTGGCGGTGATACCCATCTTCTTGTGGTCGTAGCCCGCCGAGCCGCCGCTGGCAAAAGCGTCGTCCAGCCAGAAGCCGTGCGCCGCGCTGATGCCGTTGGCGGTGTCTGAAAACGTCGCCGTGCCCTTGTCGGCGGCGACGACGAAATAGGGATCGTCCGTATCGCGCCTGACCACGCCCGGCGGCGGCACCACCGCGTCGCCGACAATATTGTCGGTGATCGACAAGAGGCTGGAGACGAAGTTGACATAGGCCTTCGTGCCGGCGGCAAACACTGCGTCGCGGCTGCCGCCCACGGGCGAGCGCTTTGGAAAGAACCCGCCCTTGGCGCCGACCGGCACGATCACGGCGTTCTTGACCTGCTGCGCCTTGACCAGTCCCAGCACTTCGGTGCGATAGTCCTGCGCCCGGTCCGACCAGCGCAGGCCGCCGCGCGCGACGGGCCCGAAGCGCAGGTGAACGCCCTCGACCTCGGCGCCGTAGACATAGATCTCGCGCCAGGGCTTGGGGTCCGGCAGCCCCGTCAGCGCGCGCGAATCAAGCTTGATCGCCAGCGACTGGCCGCGCTCTTTCGTTTCTTCAACGAAATAGTTCGTGCGCAGCGAGCATTCGATCAGGTTGAGGTAGCGCCGGATGATCGTGTCGTCGTCGATCGACGGCACGTCCTGCAGGGCATCCCGGATCTTCGCCTTCAGATGCTTGGCGGCCACCTGGCCGTCGGCGGCATTCGGGTCGAACAGCGCCGTGAAAAGCTGGAACAGGCCGCGCGCGATCTCGGGATAGCGGTTGAGAACGGCAGAGATGAAATCCTGGCTCTGCGGAATGCCTGCCTGCTGCAGGTAGCGGCCATAGGCGCGGAGGATGATGATCTCCTTCGACCATAAGCCTGCCGACTGCGCGAGGCCGTTATAGCCGTCATTGTCGGCCTCGCCGCGCCAGACGCACAGAAAGATGTCTTCGAACAGCCCACCGCCGCCCGACAGGTCGATCTGTTTTCCGGCCGCGCTGTCGAGTTCCATGTCGTGGATGAACACTGGCCCGGCATCGCCGCGGTGGATCTCGAAGGTGCGCTCGCTGATGACGCGGAACCCGATATTCTCCAGTATGGGCACGCGCCGCGACAGCGCGACGGGTGCGCCATGGTGATAGATCTTCAGCGCCGCCTGCTCCGGCGCCTGGTCGCCCTGCCGATAATAGTCGATCGCGATCGGATTGTCGGCGCCGATCGCCGCTATGCGTGCCGCATCCGCAAGCGCTTCGGCGACCGAAAAACTGCCCCGGTAGCTCTCGGGAAACTGCGAGGCGAGTGACACCAGCCGCTCGTCCATCCCGGAACTTGCGGCCTGCTCGCGCAACCCGTCTTCCCAGGTGCGCACGATGTCGCGAACAGCCGCTTCCAGCGTCTGCTGCTCGATTTTCGGCGTCTTGCCGCCCGACCGCCCGATGATGAAATGCACGCGGGCAAGTCCGCCTTCGGGGAAGGCCGGGTAGTAGGCCGACAGGCGCCCCTCGAAGGCGGTCTTCAGATACTGGCCGATGCGCTCGCGCACCCGGCTGTCGTAGCGGTCGCGCGGCACGAAGACGAGGACCGAGACGAAACGGTCGAACTGGTCGAGGCGCACGAGAACCCGCACGCGTGGACGCTCGACCAGGCCGAGTATGGCCTCTGCATGCTTGCGCAGCGTCGGGATCGACGTCTGGAACAGTTCGTCGCGCGGGTAGGATTCCAGCACATTGGTCAGCGCCTTGCCGGAATGGTCGCTCGGGTCGAAGCCCGACTTCTGGATGACGGTCTGCGCCTTCGAGCGCAGATAGGGGATCTTCATCACCGAACGCGTGTAGGCCGTCGAGGTGAACAGCCCCACGACGCGCAGTTCGCCAGTCAGCGAGCCCTTCTTGTCGTAGGTCTTGACCCCGATATAGTCGAGATAGGCGCGCCGGTGGACGGCCGACTTGGCGTTGGCCTTGGTGACGATCAGCGGATCCGGCCCATGCAGGAAGGCGCGGATTTCCGGCGTCGTTGCGGTGCCCTCAACGGAGCGGCGCAGCACCCTGACTTCCGGGTCGGCGAGGATGCCCAGGCCGCGCCGGTCCGACCGTTCCAGCGAACCGCTCTTCTCGCCGCCGGAGTAACGAAACTCGCGCATGCCGAGAAACGTGAAATTGTCGTCGCGCAGCCACTCGAGGAAGGCGATCGCCTCGGTCACCGCCTCCTTGTCGAGCGGAATCGGGGCATAGCGGAATTCCGAAATCGCCTGGTCGAGGCGCGCCAACATCGGCTTCCAGTCCGCCGTCGCGGCGCGCACCTGGGCAAGCATCTTGGCCAGTCGCGACTTCAGGCCCTTGGCCTCGTCCTCGCTGAGCGGGTTGATATGCACATGGATGACGCTGAGCCGGTCCGCGCCGCTGTCGCGCGCCGAACCGCCATCGCCGACGATCTCCTCCACGCCGCCGCGTCCATGCTTCACGACGATCACGGGGTGGGTCACCAGAAGCGGCTCGCCCGCCGACTCGGTGATCTCGCCCAGCACGGAATCGAACAGGAACGGCATGTTGTCGTTGACCACGGTCACCACCGTCAGCGGCAGCCCGCCCCGTTGGAGGTCGGCCTGCCGATCGATGGCAATCACGCTTTCGCCCTTGTGGTGCTTCAGCACCGCCTGGCGCGCCAGTTCCGCCGCGCCCGTCAGCACCGCAGGGTCATAGGCGGCGATGTCTTCCGTCGGCGTTCGCGCAAGCAGGAACTCCGCGAAGCGGTCGCGGGTCGATGTCGGCTTGTCCGCCACCTTTGCCGGTTTCGCCGAACGCGCGGGTTTCCCCGTACTTTTTGGGGTTGCCATGCCGAATCCCCTCCCAAGGTCATCTTTCGCCATCGTATCAGATGCGCGGGGTTTGGCGACACGCCATCGCGGCCCAGGGCCGTGGCGTTACGGTTTTCCTGTGAAACCTGGATGACGGCGGCCGCGGGAGGGGTCTCGCGGTCCTCACCGTGGCCCGTGAGGCGATCAGCGGGCGCGATTGCTGCCGCCGCGCGAGCCTGGAGCGAGGAGAGTTCCAGCGCGTCACCCGTCCCGGCGGCCGTCTACACGGCGGCGACTTCGATCGGCTTGGCCAGGCGGGGCTTTGTGCGGGCGGCCAGGAGGCAGCCGACGATGATGAGTGCCGCCCCGGCAAATGTCGACCAGCCGACCGCTTCGCCGAAGAAGACCCAACCGAGGATCACGGCCCAGACGAAAGCCGAGTATTCGGTCGGTATCAGATACTGCGCCTCGGCACGTGCATAGGACCAGCTCATCAAGAGATGTCCACCAAGCCCCAGCGCCGTGACGCCGGCCAGCGGCAGCCACTGGTCGGCCGGCAGCAGCATCGCCAGCCACGGCGCGGCCGGCGCCAGCACGATCATGACCACCATGTTCTGGAAGAAGGCGATCTCCAGCGGCTTCGCCACCTGCGCCTGCCGTCGCGCCAGGATCAGGGTGTAGGCGTAGAGCATCGCCGAGGCGATGACAGCGACCATGCCGAGCAGGGCATCGGGCGCGTAGCCGTCGCCGCTGAACTTGCCCAGCATGATCACGACCACCCCGATCAGCCCGACGATCGATGCCCAAATGGCGGATGGACCGATCTTTTCGCCCAGAAGCATGCTCGCCAGAAACAGCGCGACCAGCGGCGCGATGAAGGAGAGCGCGATCGCCTCGGCCAACGGCAGGCGCCCAAGGCCCCAGAAGAAGGTAAGCGCCACGAAGGTGACGATGCCGCCCCGCAGAGCGTGGAGCCGAAGCGCTTCCTTTCCGGGACGAGCGCCCGACGCAGCCCTCCAGCTCAACCCCGCCACCACGGTGGCAAGGATGCTGCGCCAGAACAGCGTATTGTAAGCTCCAACGGCGAGCGCGAGGCCCTTGACCACCGCGTCCATGGCCGCCAGGAGGAAAATGCCCATCGTGCAGACGAGAATGGCCAGCAGGGGCGGGGCGGCGGACTTGAGTATGGTCACGGGTCCATCCAGATGAGCGGTAGCCGATAGAGCCAAGCCGCCGTACGGCCAAGGCGCAGCAGCGTCTAGTTGGCGGTCCAAGGGATGCGTTTGGCATACGCCGATGATCGAAAGCATTGCATTCAAAGGCGATCGGCAATAATCTGGCTTAAGCTAGCTTGATTGGAGCAGGATTATGCGGACGGTAGGAGCGTTTGAGGCCAAGAATACATTGGGGAGCCTGCTTGACCTTGTCGAGAATGGCGAGGAGGTGACTATCACGCGGCATGGAAAGCCTGTCGCGAAACTGATAGCCCAAGGTGCGATCGACAGAGCCGACGCACAGAGGGCAGTCGAAGAGATCAAGGCGATGAGCAAGGGCGTAACGCTGGGTGGCTTGTCGATCAAGGAAATGATCGAGGATGGCCGTAAGTGATCGTGCTGGACGCTTCCGTCACGCTTGCCGGATTCTTTGAAGACGAGCGGACCCCTTCGATCGTCGCCATCTTCGACTCCCTGGCCGCCTCATACGCCGTCGTCCCGGGTCTGTGGCGGCTCGAGGTGGCCAACGGATTTCGCATGGCAGTTCGTCGGGGCCGTGCCAACACCGAGTTTCGTGACGCGGCGCTTGCACGACTCATGCGCCTGCCCATCACCATCGACGATGATACGAATACCCATGCTTGGGACGAGACGCTGCGGTTGGCCGACCGGCACGATCTGACGCCATACGATGCGTCATATCTTGAGCTTGCCCAGAGAAGACGCGTCGCCTTGGCAACGCTGGATCGCGCACTCCATGCCGCAGCAGATCTGATCGGCGTCCAAACCATCGATACCGGTCTGCGCGCTCACCGTTGAAATTCTGGCGCTATGCCCGCCGCGCCACCCAGATCGCCGCAACGATGCCGCAGACGACCGCGACAAGAGGGCCGATCATGAAGGCGACGCCCATGGCGAGGCCGCCGTCACGATCGAAGACGCCGCCAATGGAGGTGGCGGCAATATATCCGAGAATCGAAAGACAGTAGCCGCCAGCCACACCGGCCAGAAAGGCAAGCGAAGCTTTGGCGGCCCGGCTCATCGATCAAGCGGCGCCGGCAACCTTGGCCGACTTCTCGAAGCGCTTGCGCTCGTTCGGGTCGAGATAGAGCTTGCGCAGGCGGATGGTCTTGGGCGTCACCTCGACCAGCTCGTCGTCCTGGATCCAGGCGAGCGCACGCTCCAGCGTCATGCGGATCGGCGGCGTCAGCTTGACGGCCTCGTCCTTGCCGGCGGCGCGGATGTTGGTCAGCTTCTTGCCCTTGAGCACGTTGACCTCGAGGTCGTTGTCCCTGGAATGGATGCCGATGATCATTCCCTGGTAGACCTTGACGCCCGGGTCGATGACCATCGGGCCGCGGTCTTCCAGGTTCCACATGGCGAAGGCGACCGCCTCGCCCGAATCGTTGGAGATCAGAACGCCGTTGGTGCGCTGGCCGATATCGCCCTTGTAGGGCTCGTAGGCGTGGAACAGACGGTTCATGACGGCCGTGCCGCGCGTGTCGGTCAACAGTTCGGACTGGTAGCCGATCAGGCCGCGCGTCGGCGCATGAAACACGATGCGCTGGCGGTTGCCGCCCGACGGACGCAGCTCGACCATCTCGGCCTTGCGCTCCGACATCTTCTGCACGACGACGCCGGCATGTTCTTCGTCGACGTCGATGACCACTTCCTCGACAGGCTCCAGCAATTCGCCGTTCTCGCCCTTCTGCATCACCACGCGCGGACGCGACACGGCGAGTTCGAAGCCTTCGCGGCGCATCGT
>LNFM01013948.1_pt1 | contig 10069 bp, 11 predicted proteins | sample 596031 | NCBI WGS metagenome assembly LNFM01 (sample SAMN04254537, study PRJNA301005) | activated carbon metagenome | isolation source: dual media filters at the Ann Arbor, Michigan drinking water treatment plant | place: USA: Ann Arbor | reverse complement strand
GTCATGATCGTGGTCGGCATCACCGCCAGCGTGCTGAACTGGATGGCCAAGGCCCCTGGTGCGCGCCCGACCCTTGCAACAGCGGGTTGATCCGCCCCAAATGGGGTGAAACCAACCGCTTCCGGGACTGCTCGCCGTCATGATCGACCCTTTCGGGCGACATATCAGCTACCTCCGCGTGTCCGTGACGGATCGCTGCGACCTTCGCTGCGTCTATTGCATGGCGGAGGACATGACCTTCCTCCCCAAATCCGAGGTTCTGACGCTGGAGGAGCTGGAGCGTCTCTGCGGCACCTTCATTGACCTGGGCGTCCGCAAGCTGCGGCTGACGGGCGGCGAGCCGCTGGTGCGCAAGAACGTGATGTCGCTGGTGCGCGGCCTGGGCTCCCGCATCGGTTCCGGCCTGGACGAGCTGACGCTCACCACCAACGGCACGCAGCTCACGAAATACGCGGATGAGCTGGCCGCGGCCGGCGTCCGCCGCATCAATGTCTCGATGGACACGCTGGACGCCGCCGCCTTCAAGGCCGCGACCCGCTGGGGCGAGCTGGACAAGGTCCTGGACGGCATCTTCGCCGCCAAGGCCGCGGGCCTGCACGTGAAGATCAACGCCGTGGCCCTCAAGGGCGTGAACGAGCATGAGTTCGACCGCATGCTCGGCTGGTGCGGCGAGCATGGCTTCGACCTCTGCCTGATCGAGACGATGCCCCTCGGCGAGATCAGCGAGGACCGGACGGATCAGTTCCTGCCCCTCAGCCTGGTCCGCGCCCGCCTCAAGCAGAACTGGACGCTGAAGGACAGCAGCCACAGCACGGGCGGCCCCGCGCGCTATTACGACGTGGCGGAGACCGGCACGCGTCTCGGCTTCATCACGCCGATGACCCACAACTTTTGCGAGAGCTGCAACCGCGTGCGGCTGACCTGCACCGGCACGCTCTACATGTGCCTGGGCCAGGAGGATGCGGCCGATCTCCGCGCCCCGCTGCGCGACCCGGGGCTGGGCGAGGAAGGCCTGCGCGCCGCCATCGCCGAGGCCATCACCCGCAAGCCCAAGGGGCATGATTTCATCATCGACCGCCGGCGCGCGGCCCCGGCCGTGGCGCGCCACATGAGCGTGACCGGCGGCTGATGCTGAACGACCTCGCCACCCGCCTGACGCTGCCGGGGCTGCCGGAATGGACCGGGCTGGTGGCCCTGCTGGTGCTGGCTTTGCTCGCGCTTTGCCTGCTGGTGATGCCCTTCTCGGTCTTCGGGGTGAAGGGGCGCCTGGAATCGATCGAGGCGCAGCTGGATGACCTCCGCGGCGATCTGCGCGTGTTGGCCGCGCGCCAGCCCGAGGCGCGGCGCGAGGTGTGGGAGGTGGCGCCCACTTTGCCCGAACCGCCGCCGCCTTCCCCTGGCCCGAGCGGCCGCGCGGAGCCGCGCATCTCCTGGCCGCGCCAGCCTTGAGCCTGGCCAGGCGCGCCCTGGCCTTTGTGGTGTTGCCCCTTGTTGCCGCGGCGCAGCCCGCGGTGGACCACAAGCAGGGCGCCCTTGGTCATCTCTCGGCGCAGATCGGCACCACCAACACCCCCGTCGTGCTGAATGACCCGGCGGTGCGGCGCAACCTCTCGCTCCTGCTGGGCGATCCCGGGGTTCGGCTGCTGATGAGCAACATGCAGCAGGTGGCGCCCATCGCCTTTGACGGCACGGCGCTGGTGCTGCGCGGCACCCGGGTCGGTGGCGTGGGTGAGCAGGAGGTCTTCCTCACGCTCCGTCCGCGTGATGGAGTGATGGAGGTCGCGATGCTCACCGCCGGCCGCGTGCGTTTCGTCTCGCAGCGCCCCTCGGGCGAGCGGAGCGAAATGCTTGACCCGCAACTGGCGCGCTGGGGGGTCTCCCGCGGCGTGCCGCTGGATGAGCGGCGCGTGCCGCCCACCACTCGATAGGTTCCACCATGCGCATCTCCGCCATCCAGATGAACCAGACGAGCGACAAGGCGGCCAATCTCGACCAGGCGCGCCGCCTGATCGAGGGCGCATTGCAGGCCGACCGTCCCGAGATGATCACCCTGCCCGAGACCTGGACCAATCTGGGCGGCGGGCGCGAGGCACGGGCGGCGGCGGCGGAAACCCTGCCCGAGCCCGGGGGTACGGGTGGCGCCGCCTATGAATTCCTGCGCGACGTGGCCAAGGGCGCCGGCATCCATGTCCATGGCGGCTCGATCATTGAAGCAGGGGGCATCGAGCAGGGACCGGAGAAGTTCTTCAACACGACGCTGGTCTTCGACCCGAGCGGCGTGGAAATCGCCCGCTACCGCAAGATCCACCTGTTTGACATCACCGGCCCGGATGGCACGGGCTATCGCGAAAGCGCGCTCTATGGCGCAGGGGGCGAGCTGGTGACCTTCGAGGCCAAGGGCATCACCTTCGGCTGCACCATCTGCTACGACATGCGCTTCCCCGAGCAATATCTGGCGCTGCGCCGCAAGGGCGCGGAGGTCATCTTCGTGCCCTCCAATTTCACCCTGATGACCGGCAAGGATCATTGGGAGGTGCTGCTGCGGGCGCGGGCCATCGAGACGCAATGCTGGATCGCGGCCGCCGCCTCCTGGGGCACCTATGAGGAGCGCGGGGCGACACGCCAGGTCTATGGCCATTCCCTGATCGCCGATCCCTGGGGCCATGTGGTGGCCAAGGCCAGCGACGGCATCGGCTGGACCACGGCGCGGATTGACCCGGCGGTCACGGCCAAGGTACGGCGCGACATGCCGGTGCTCGAACATCGGCGGCTGGCGTGAGCCTTCCCCTCAAGATCGCCTTCCTCGCCTCCGCCGCCCCGCCCGCCCAGGAGGCGCTGGCCCGGCTGGTGGCGCTCTACGGCGATGCCCCGCCGCAGGAGGCGGATTTCATCGTGGCCCTCGGCGGCGATGGGCTGATGCTGGAGACGCAGCACCGATTCCTCGGCCGCAACGCGCCGATCTATGGGATGAATCGCGGCAGCGTCGGCTTCCTGATGAATTCCTACCGCGAGGACGACCTCCCCGCCCGGCTCCAGGCCGCCCAGGCCGCGCATCTGCACCCGCTGCGCATGCGCGCCCATTCCGCCACCGGCACCCATGCCTCGCTCGCCATCAACGAGGTCTCCTTGCTGCGCGAGCAGCGCCAGGCGGCCAAGCTGCGCATCCTGGTGGATGGCAAGGAACGCCTGCCGGAGCTGATCTGCGATGGCATCCTGATCTCCACCCCGGCGGGCAGCACCGCCTATAACCTCTCCGCGCATGGGCCGATCGTGCCACTGGATGCGCGGCTGCTGCCGCTGACGCCCATCTCCGCCTTTCGCCCGCGGCGCTGGCGGGGCGCGCTGCTGCCCTCGGCCGCCAAGGTGGTGTTCGAGGTGCTGGAGCCCGACAAGCGCCCCGTCTCCGCCACGGCCGACTACACCGAGGTGCGCGATGTGCGCCGCGTCGAGGTGCGGGAGGATCGCAGCATCACCATGACCATGCTCTTCGACCCCGACCGCAGCCTGTCCGAGCGGATCATCGCCGAGCAGTTCACCGTGTGAGCGCCACGGGCTTCCTGCCGCTCGCCCTCTCCGGCGCGGCGGCGACCTGCGTGGGGATCGGCCTGGCGCGCTTCGCCTTCGTGCCTCTGTTTCCGGCGCTGGTCGAAGCCGGCTGGGTGAGCGGGGCCGAGGCCGGGTTGCTCGGGGCTGCGGCCCTGGCCGGCTATGTCGGTGGCGCGATGGGGGCGCAGGCGCTGGGGCGGCGAATCGGCACCCGGCCGGCGCTGGCGCTGGGCATGGCGGGCGCCCTGGTCTCGCTGCTGGCCTCGGCCTGGCCCGGCGGGCTATTCTGGCTCTTGCCCTGGCGGCTGCTGGCGGGGCTGGCCGGCGGCGTGCTGATGTCCCTCGCGGGGCCGGCCATCCAGCGCGCCGTGCCGCCCGAGCGGCGGGGCCTGGCCTCGGGCGTGGTGGTGAGCGGGGTGGGTGGCGGGATTTTCCTGGGCGCTGCGCTGCTGCCGCCGCTTCTTCTCTCCGGCCCCAGTGCCGGCTGGCTGGGGCTCGCGGGGCTGACGGCGCTGCTCTGGGCCTTCGCCCAGCCACGTTTTCCAAGCGATCCGGCCGGGCGCGCGGCCGCCCTGCCGCCGCCGGCCGTGCCGGGGCTGCTGCTGGCCTATGCGCTCTCGGGCGCGGGGATGGTGCCGCATATGGTCTATCTGGCGGATCTGGCCGCGCGTGGCTTTGGCCTCGGCATCCTTGCCGGCAGCGGGCTCTGGATGATCTTCGGGCTGGGCGGGCTCTTGGGCACGCTGCTGGGCGGGCGGGTGGCGGACCGGCTGGGGGGTGCGAGGGCGGTGCGGCTTTGGCTGGGCGTGCAGGTCGCGGCCCTGGTCTTCGCGCTGCTGCCCTGGTGGCCGGCCTTGCCGCTGGCGGCGCTGGCGGGCGGCTTTGCCGGCGTGGGCGTCTCGGCCGTGACCCTCGCCTGGGCGCGGGAGGTGGCGGGGCCGGCGGCGGGTGCCCTCTGGGTGCGGGCCACCATTGCGTATTCCGTGGCGCAGGCGGTGGCGGCCTTCGCGCTGGCAGGGATCTTCGGCGCCTCGGGCGAGAGCCATGCGCTGGTCTTCGCGGTGGGGCTGCTGCTCTCGGCGGGGGCCTGGTTCGCCGCGCGCCCGGCTTGACGGATCAGGCCGGCTGTGGTGCCGAACGACATGAGCAACACCCCCGCCCAGCACGACCGCATCCTCATCCTCGATTTTGGCAGCCAGGTGACGCAGCTCATCGCGCGCCGCCTGCGCGAGTCGGGCGTCTATTGCGAGATCTGGCCCTTCAACGCCGCCCCCGAGGCGCGTATCCGCGCCTTCGCGCCCAAGGGGATCATCTTCTCGGGCGGGCCGGCCAGCGTGACCGAGGGCGAGAGCCCGCGCGCGCCGGACTACGCCTTCGAATCCGGCCTGCCCATCCTCGGCATCTGCTACGGCCAGCAGACGCTGGCGCATCAGTTGGGCGGCACGGTCGAGGGCGGGCATGCGCGCGAATTCGGCCGCGCCGTCGTCACCGTCACCGGCGATTGCCCGATCACCCAGGGCGTCTGGGCCCGCGGCGCGCTGGAGACGGTCTGGATGTCCCATGGCGACCGCATCACCGTCCTGCCGCCCGGCTTCCGCGTGGTCGCCGAGAGCGAGGGCGCGCCCTTCGCCCTCATCGCCCATGACGAGCGCCGCTACTACGGCACCATGTTCCACCCCGAGGTGGTGCACACGCCGCATGGCGCGGCCCTGCTGCGCAACTTCACCCATGGCGTCTGCGGCTGCACCGGCGACTGGACCATGGCCGGCTACCGCGCCGAGACCATCGCCAAGATCCGCGCCCAGGTGGGAAGCGGCCGCGTGATCTGCGGGCTTTCGGGCGGCGTGGATTCCTCGGTGGCGGCCGTGCTGCTGCATGAGGCGATCGGCGACCAGCTGACCTGCATCTATGTGGATCACGGCCTGATGCGCGCCAACGAAAGCGAGCAGGTGGTGAAGACCTTCCGCGAGCGCTTCAACATCAAGCTCGTCCATCGCGACGCGAGCGACCTGTTTCTCGGCCAGCTCTCCGGCGTCACCGATCCCGAGCAGAAGCGCAAGATCATCGGCCGCCTCTTCATCGAGGTCTTCGAGGAGGAGCAGAACAAGATCGGCGGCGCCGATTTCCTGGCCCAGGGCACGCTCTACCCCGACGTGATCGAGAGCGTCTCCGCGACCGGCGGGCCTTCGGTCACCATCAAGTCCCACCACAATGTGGGCGGCCTGCCCGAGGGCATGCGGATGCAGTTGGTGGAACCCCTGCGCGAGCTGTTCAAGGATGAGGTGCGCGTGCTGGGCCGTGAGCTCGGCATCCCCGAGGAGATCGTGGGCCGCCACCCCTTCCCCGGGCCGGGCCTGGCCATCCGCATCCCGGGCGAGGTGACGCGCGAGAAGGCGGACCTGCTGCGAAAGGTGGACACGATCTACCTGGAGGAGATCCGCTCGGCCGGCCTCTACGACACCATCTGGCAGGCCTTCGCCGTGCTGCTGCCGGTGCGCACCGTGGGCGTGATGGGCGATGGCCGCACCTACGACCAGGCCTGCGCGCTCCGCGCCGTCACCTCGACCGACGGGATGACCGCGGATTACTACCCGTTCGAGCACGCCTTCCTCGGCCGCGTCGCCAACCGCATCATCAACGAATGCCGCGGCATCAACCGCGTGACCTACGACATCACCAGCAAGCCGCCGGGCACGATCGAGTGGGAGTGAGACGAGGAGTCTGGAGCCCGTCGTCCTGAGCGGAGCCGCCCGCATCGGCGCTGTTTACAGCGCCTGTGGCGGCGCAGTCGAAGGACCTGTTTTGTGGTTGTCCATCAAGGAAGAGAGGTCCTTCGACTACGCTGCGCTCCGCTCAGGACGACGGAAAAGATATCAAAAGCCTCTGGTCTGCCGTCGGACCGCCCGTCCCGATCCGTCGGGGCATGCAGACACACGGTTGCGGGTTCTTCCACTTGTTCCCGGTCGCGACTTTGCCCCAGAATGTATTCTCCCCAGCGAAACCGGGGAAGAAACGAAGGGGGACGGGGACATGGGCAATGAAATGACGGCCCGCGAGCTGGCCGAAACATCGCGGCGCTACTGGCATTGGGCGGGCATCGCGACGCTGCTGGGCTGCCCGCATCGCCAGGACTTCGGCGAGACCGACATCGGCCTGGTCGGCTTTCCCTATTCGGGCGGCAACGCCATCGAGCGCATGCAGTACCTGGCGCCCCGCGCCGTGCGCAACCGCTCGCAGTCCTACCACCGCATGCTGCGCACCACGCGCTTCGATCCGTTCAAGGCCTGCCGCATCAACGATCTCGGCGACGTGCCGGTCGTCGACATCCTCAACCCCGATCTGGCGGCGGCGCAGGCCGAAGCGTTCTATCGCGAGCTCCATGCCCACGGCATCGACCCGATCACGGTGGGCGGCGATCACTCCGTCACGACGCCGATCCTGCGCGGCATCGCCGGCGCCGGGTCGCGGCACAAGGGGCCGATCGGCATGATCCATTTCGATGCCCATGCCGATTCCTGGCCGGCGGTGAACGGCACGGCCCATCATGCCGGCGCCGCCTTCCGCATCGGCGTCGAGGAAGGGCTGATCGATCCCAGGCGCACGGTGCAGATCGGCCTGCACGGCGCGCTGGGCGATCCCAACCAGGACGACTTCTCGCTCGAGCATTTCCGCGTGTTCATGCTCGACGAGGTGGTCGACAAGGGGATCGCCTTCGTGGGCGACGAGGTGCGGCGCATCGTCGGCGACGGCCCGACCTACATCAGCGTCGACCTCGATGTCCTCGACCTCGCCTACGCGCCCGCGGTCGCCGACCCCGAGGTCAACGGCATGACCTCGCGCGAGTTCTTCGGCCTGCTCGACCGGTTCAGGGGCCTCAATATCTGCGGCGGCGACGTCGTCTGCTATTGCCCGCCGCTCGACGGCCCGGCGCAGATCACGGCGCTCACCTCGGCCGAGATCCTGCTGCACCTGGCCAACCTGGTGGCGCAATCCCGCCTCGCCCGGGGCGGGGCGGCGCGATGACCGGGAGCCTGGCCGACCGTTTCTTCGTGGGCGCGATGTCGCCCGAGGTGCGCGACGATCCCTATCCCTATTACGACCGCTTCCGCGGTCCCGAACCGCTGCTGCGCGCCGCCGGGACCGTCTGGTTCTGCCTCGGCCACGCCGGGGTGACGGCGTTGCTGCGCCATCCCGGCCTGTCGTCGGACGCAACGCGCGCGGCCAGCAATGCCGAGCGCCTGCTCAGCCTCACCGGCATGGACCCGCCCGAACACACGCGCCTGCGCGGCCTGGTCGCGCGCGCCTTCACGCCGCGGCGGCTCGCGGATCTGCGCACCGCCACCGAGGCCATCGCCGGGGAGCTGCTGGACGCCATGGCAGGGCGCGGCGGCACGGTCGACCTGATCGAGGCCTTCGCCTATCCGCTGCCTGTCCGCGTGATCTGCGCCCTGCTGGGCGTGCCGCCGGCCGACGAACCGCTCTTCACCGGATGGTCGCGGGGCATGGCGCCGTCGATCGATCCCGTCGTGCTGCGCACGCCGGAGAGCGAGGCGGCCGTCCAGGCGGCCCAGCAGGAGATGGCCGCCTACATCGCCGACCGGCTGGCCGAACGCCGCCGCGCGCCGGGCGACGACCTGCTGTCGGCGCTGGCGGCGGTCGATGTCGACGGCGACAGCATCACGGCGGGCGAGATCGTCGAGCTGGCCCAGCTCCTGCTGTTCGCCGGCCACGAGACGACGGTGAACCTGATCGGCAACGCCGTGCTGGCGCTCCTGGGCGCGCCCGACCAGCTGGCGCTTCTGCGCCGGTCGCCCGAACTCACCGCTGCGGCCGTCGACGAATTCCTCCGCTTCGATGCGCCCGCCCAGAACACGATCAGGATCGTCATCGCGGACACCGAGCTGATGGGTGTGCCGGTGAAGGCGGGCGACGAGATCACGCTGATGCTGGGGGCCGCCAACCGTGACGCCGCCGTCTTCCCCGATCCCCACCGCCTCGATGTGACGCGCGACGCCCGCCGCCATGTCGCCTTCGGCGGCGGCATCCACCATTGCCTGGGCGCGACGCTCGCCCGCATGGAAGGCGAGATCGCGCTCAAGGCGCTGCTGCACCGCTTCGCCCACATCGAGCTCGCCGGCCCGCCGACGCGACTGCCGACCTTCACCGTGCGCGGACTGGAAACCCTGCCCGTTGCGCTGCGATCGTGAGCCATCTTCCGGCGACAGACGAATGAACAGCCCGGAACAGTATCTGTTTGCCTGCGGAGACTTCCAGCAGGCCGAGGTCCAGGAGCGGATCTTCGGTCGGCGGCTGGCGGGCAGGGCGGATGCGCTCCCAGGCTTTTGCCGGGAGCCTTTCGTGCGGCCGTCCGGCCTTTCGAGCGATCGTGTGGACGGCATGGTGTTCGACGTCACCGACGCCGATCTCGCGGCGGCGGACGCGGTTGAGCCGCCCAACTACCGGCGTTCGAAGGTCAGGACGGCCTCAGGGCTTCTTGCGTGGGTCTACCTTCGACATCAAGAGGAAGCCGGCGGGGACGATTGAGGGGAGTGACCGCCCGTGGCGGTCATCCCGAGCCTTTGCGAGGGATCTCTCATGTCCATTCGTGATCCATATATAGCCATCGACGATGTGCTTGTGCCTTGGGCCAAATTACACGGCATCAAGGTCGCCACCCTCGATAGAGATGTCATTGTGCGCTCGATTTGGGTGTTCGACAGACATGGCAACGAGCGCGCCCAGCTGTGGCTGGACACTCCAACCATTTTGAATGCCGTTACGGTTCATGTCGCCGAGCTTCGATTGGACCTTCCTGCCAAATGGGGAGAGAGCCTGCAGGGACCGTGAAGCTCAGCGAACTATCTTCAACGCTCGACGAATTTAGCGCGGTAGCCTTCAAATGGGCAGGCGAAGGAGCTTTTACTTAAGCTGTTTCTTGCGGCATCAACCGCGTGACCTACGACATCACGAACAAGCCGCCGGCACGATCGAGTGGGAGTGTGCCAAATTTAGCTAGTCCTCTTACGCCGTCGACCGGACACGCGCTTTGGTCGAGCTGGTATCGGATCGGGCAAGTGGCGCAAGCGACGTACTAAAGTGGATATATCCGGATCAGTTCTAGACAACACCATTTCCGGGGAATCACTTTCATCGACGCGAGCAAGCGTTACTAGAACATTGCTAATGTTTTGCCCCTTTGCATAAGAGGCACGTGCCAATAGCTTTGCTAGCGCCCGTAGCAAATCCGGATCGTTGCAATTAGTAGCAAAACCCGCAAGCAGATCTGGCAACCAACTTGAGACGCGTGTATTTGCGGGCGTGGTATCGATGAATGCAGCAATACGGGGCAGCAAGGCTGCAAGTGTCTCGTATGCTGAGTTTGAACCCTCACGCTCGATAATCTTCGCGATGGCCTGCCCGTGAGAATGATCAAACTTGAGGTTAGTGAGTGATTCGCTTGCTAACCACGTGCCTTCTTCTCTGATAAGCAGATCGAGCTCATCGAGTTTATTGGCTCGCGCTG
>LNFM01013947.1_pt1 | contig 10070 bp, 7 predicted proteins | sample 596031 | NCBI WGS metagenome assembly LNFM01 (sample SAMN04254537, study PRJNA301005) | activated carbon metagenome | isolation source: dual media filters at the Ann Arbor, Michigan drinking water treatment plant | place: USA: Ann Arbor | reverse complement strand
GATGAAGCCAGCCGTGCTCCTCGATCCAGATGCCGGTCTGTACGGTCGGGGGGCGCACGTCGCGGTCGATCGGATCTGGCATCGACATTTCTCGCGGCAGTGAGAGAGCGACTTGCATCGGTGAGCCTTCTCGAAGTACGACCTGGAGTGGCGTTTTCGAGAGCGAAGGGTAGGGTCACCGAATCGGCATGTCTCCCGGAAAGTCCGACAAGAAAGGGCCGAGAAGTGGAGGCTCGGTGAGGCCGGCGACTCGCGCTGGGTCCCGGGCTGACGATCAGGTACAGGGACAGCAGGCGGCGTTACCGTCCGAAGTTCGCATCAGCCGCCGTCGGCAAGATGTGCGAGGCAATGCCATCCCTGACCGACAGTCACTTGAGGTTGACCGTGGCAACTACGAAGTCGGTCGCCGCAACTTCGTGGCTTGGTTGATTTGGACCATCCTGCATCCCTGCATCTGCCGTTCACTGGCACCTGCGAACGGCCCGCTGCGGCCGTTCAAGTTGGTGATGCAATAGTCTGACCATGGCCGGTTGCGGTCGGCCAGATTTCGAGGGCGAATGTCGGTGGGCACCGTTACCGGACTTTCGCTGGTCGCACTGCCGAGAGACCAGCGCACATCTAGACCTGCTGGACGGCAACTCCAAGTGAACCGAAGCAACCAAACACTAACGCAATCCCTTGAATCCCGGACGAAGTACGTTGCGAATCGCGTCCGAGTTCATCGACAGATGTTCAAACTTGCGTGCGCGGTGCCGTACTGCGGAGGACTCACGCGTCGAGTTCGAGACCAAGTTCGTCGCCTGGTAGTCCGCCGCGTGCGAGCCGATCGACTCGATGACCACGTCCCCGGTCTTGGTGGTAAACAAATGGATGCCCTGCTCGTAAAGCAAGGCGCGAATCTCGTCACGTGGGTGCTCGAATCGATTGCCGTGGTCGCTGCTGCAGATCGCGACGCGCGGCTGTAGAGCTTCGAGCAAGCGCTTAGTCGTGAAGCCGTTGTGTGCCCCGTGATGTGCCAGGATCATCACGTCGAGCTCGCGACACAAAGTCTTACAGCGGCGCAGCATCGCCGCGATCTCGGGAGCCTCGACGTCGCCCAGGCTCAAAACAGTGAACGAGCCGCGTCGAAAGAACTTGATGCTGGAGTTGTTGTTGGACTGGTCGTGGAGTTGGCGCGGGTGGTAGAAGATGTCGCGATAGCCCAGCGATTGGGCCGTCTCGAGGCTGGCGATGTAGGGTGGATCGATGGCCTGCACGACGATCGGTTCCGCGCGCGCCTTTCGACTCCTTCTGTAGGCCTCGATCATGCGCAGGCACTCGCACCCAGAGTCCGTGTGAGGCTCGTATCCTGGGTGCTCGATCTTGGAGGGGGCCAGGTTGGCGAGGATCCACTCCAGGCCGGTGGGCTTGCAGTGGTCGAGATCCCAACTGGTGATGTGCAAGGTGTCGACGGCGCGCTTGCCACAGATAGCCAGTTCGAAGCGCAGTTGCGGGCGGCTCAGATCGGTCGCCATCGCCTCCAGCAAGGTGAAGTGCCCGTCGGCGAAGTACGAGAACGACGAGCCCGACTCTCCAAGTTGATAGCCTCGGAACCGGGTTCGGATCGGCTTGACGGAATTCATGGTGCCTGCGTCTTCACGGCGCCGGCGGGCCCGATGGCGTGCAGACCGAACTCGGTGTGAACCGACTTGGCGACGTGATGACCATGATCAGCAAGCGTGTCGAACTCTTGGGGGGTCAGGCGGCGCAAGGTCGTGGCGAACCGCGACGGGTGCGCGTGCCCTGTCGGCGACGCGCCGGACGCGGTTAGCGACCCGATGTAGAGATAGCCGCCGGCATCTGCCTGGCTCCTTAGGTAGTGCACAAAGGTGCGTACACGCAAGGCCCGAGCCTGATCGGACATGATGTCCGAGACCCGCTTTAGGCGCCAGGGATTGAGGGCGAGGTACGAGAAGCCAGTGTCCAGGGGCGCACCAGCGTCGGAGACCAGGATGAAATGACCCGCATCCTTCGGTGCGCCGAGGCCGGCATCAAAGTAGGGCTCCAAGCCCAAATTGTCGTACACCCCACCGTCGTACAGATGCACGCGACCAAACATCGGCCCCACCGACTGGATCGCGCTGATCGGATCGCCCCAGTTCGGCCGGCGCTCCCACTCAAAGCGCCTGGCGTCCAGTGTCAACGGGCCGAAGCCACCCGGCAGTGCTGCCGAAACCGCCAGCGCATTGGCCAGCGGAAAGTCCTTCGGCTTGGCGTGTCCCAGCACATAGTCGCCGATGCTGTCGGCCTTGAACCGAAACCGCTTGCCGGTCTCGGCGGTCGTGCCGTTGATCGACCACACCGGCTTTGCGGGCAGGTCGGCGAGCCGTGCTTGCACGCCCCACTCGCTACGCAGGGCCTGCGCCAGCAGGTTGGCGCGCGAAAGCACGAAGCGCCAGTTCAGCGGATTCAGCAACTGCCGCGCCGCCGCCCATTGGAGGCTCGATGCACATAGCCGCTGGCGCAGATCCGTGTAGGTCTTGGCCAGGAACTCGGCCGAGCCCGGCCATTGCATGCCACTGCGCTGAATGATCAAGCCCACCAGGAGGCTGCCGCCGGAGACGCTGGAGATCCGCGTAACCTGCTCCATCGCGCTGTGCTCGGCCAGATAGCGCAGCACCCCAAGGTGAAACACCATCGCGCGCACGCCCCCACCGGACAGCACCAGACTGATCGGCAGCGTTGATGTTTCAGCCATCAGGGCGCCTGCATCGCCAGCACACTCAAGTCGTGCTCGCCCACGATGAGCTGGATCGCGGGCAAGCCCTCTTTGGCCATGCCTGCGGCCAGGTATACGAGCTGGTAGAAGTCATCACGGCTCGGCGCGGCGCTGTGGCCGGGCGGGTGGCTGTGCCACTCGCCGACATAGCCGACGACGTTGGCGGTGCGCCGGCGCGCCTCGAGTACTGACTCCATCGTCCCTTCGACGCCGCGCTCGAAGCTCGTGCCCGAGGATTGGCTGTCTGCCGGCGCGGGCAGCGCGTCGACAATGACCACCATGTGGACGTTGAAGTCGTAGTAGCCCAACAGGACGCCGCCTGTTTCCGCGGGCAGGCAGCTTGCGCGCAGGATGCGCAGTTTGTCCTCAAGGCCGCGATCGATCGACAGGGTCATCTCGCCGAGCGCCATCGAGCGCTCGGCGTGCGTGGGCACGCCATGCGCGGCCACGCTGCCGGTCACTGGGTCACGCGACCACACCCGAATCGCTGCCTCCGGCTGGCTGGCCAGCAGTTGGCATTGCTCGGCAAGCAGCGCGGCGTGGCCCTGAATGCGTGAGAACGGCATGACCAGGGAGATGTCCCGGCAACTGGCACCGCTGTAGTACTTGCCCAGGTTGTGTCGCAGGTGTTCGCTGCCCCACTCGTTGATCAGAAGCGCGCGGTAGTACTGCGCCTCCAATGTACGCAGTCGAACAGCACGTTTGTCGTCCTCAATCAGCAGCACCGCCCCATTGCCGTCCGGCGTGACGAAGACCGAAGCGTGTCGCGCCACATCTTCCAGGGTGCTCGCCTGGCGTGGATAGTCCAGCGTCGTTGACGCGTCGACCGCCAGGCGCGCACCCTTCAAGGCCGCCCGCACCTCGGCACTGCCGGGATCGCAAGCGTCGGCATGGATAGCGCGCATGACGCCGGCACCCTGCAACAGTTCCGAGTGCAACTCGACCATCGCCAGTGCCTTGGACGCTCCTAGCTGCCCCGCGCGCGCCACATGCCGCACCAGGTTGTGCGGCTTGATGTGGTCTTCGTCGATCACGGTCCACTCGCCCCAACCCGACCGTGTCCACAGATCGAGCATGGCGCCGCCGAGGGCGCCGGCGCCGACCAGCACACCCGCCGGTCCCTCGTCGGTCAAGCCCGAGTACCTGCGGGCGCTGGCGCGATCCAGGCCCTGATGCACCTCCATCGCGATGGTCTCGAAGGCACGCCAGGCGTCCTCGGATGGCGCCGCAAGCAGGCCATCCAAGGGCTGACTGAAGTAGCGCTTCTCCGAGCGCAACAGCGCACCGCAGGCTTCGCCCAGCGCAAGCAAACCATGAAGCAGCAGGAACGCGCGCCGAAACACGCGCTCAACAGGCCCACCCTCGGTTCGCGACACCTTGAGTTCGACCAACAGGACCGAGAACCCGGTGTCGTCGCTCTGCGCCACCCCGTGCGGGCCGACCTGGCTCTGAAGCGCCACCGCGATGGTGCGCTCGAGATTCACGCCGCGCTTCGCGAGCAGATCCGACAAACCACCCAGGGTGCGCGGATCAGAGTCGACCGACCCATGCACAACCGTGGGCAGGTCCAAGACGATGGGCGCGATCGCCCCGGCGGGCCGGCCGCTGGCTGGCGTGGCGGACAAGAAGTAGCTCCGCCCGGTACCCGGGCGCTCAGGGCCGCGCACCACATGAAACGCCACGCCGCCCGCGGTGCGCAGCGTGTCGAAGTTCCAAGGCAGGATCAACTCCTCGCTGGTGACGAAAAAGGGCTGCTCCACGGGCTGGTCGGCAGCATGCAGCTCGTCGCGTGCGGCCAGCGCCAACCAGGTCTGGATGCGACCCAGGAAGTTTTGCGCCGTCCAGGTACGGCGAATCGCTCGGGGCGGTTCGAAATACAGGCACAGGCTCGGCGGCGAGTCCACCGGGGGCACGTTCAAGTGCATGAGCTTGGGGAAGCTTTTGCGCATGGCATAGACGCCGACAAGCTGCTGCGTGTCAGGGGAGATTGCAAGCACCAGGCGCTCGGTGAAGCCGATGCCGTGGCGGTTATTCGATGGCACGCCGTCGCAACGGGCATCGACGATCAAGAACTCGCTCGCAACCGTCCCGCTGTTCTCGCGCGCCAGGCAGCTCAGCAGATCGAAGTCCTGGTGATCGAGGACGGCCGCGGCGATGGCCTGGGATCGGCCCAAGGACAGGCTGCCCGGGTCGGCCAGGGCCTTGGCGCCTTCGATCTCGAAGTACTCGATGGTCATCAGCCCATCCGCGAGGGAGGCGCGGCCAATCCCGCACGCGGCGCCGCGGCGCCGAGCAGCGCCGGAGCGCCCATCAACGCCCTGGCCCACGAGATGCCACCGGCCGTGACCTCGAAGACCAGAGGCTTGGGCTTGCTCGCGTTGGGCTCTTCCATCGTCACCAGTAGCCTGCGGCCGCCGATCTGGTCGAGGTGGCTCTTATAGGCCTTGCGCGCCTGGATGTGCGGCGGCTGCACCCGCTCGTACATGTCGGCGGAGTCGGGGATGGGGTCGCTCGAGCTGACGATGTAGGCGCCAGACTTGCCCTCGAGCAACAAGTCCTTGACCAGCGGTTTCGGCGTGGTCTCGCTCTTGCCCTTGTCGTCACTCAGCGCCAGGTAGCTGCAGTGGTGCGGAAGGTTGTGGAGATCCCAACGCAGTCGATCACCGTTGCCGTGGTAGCGCGTGGTCTGCACCACATCCTCCAGCACGTCCCAGGTGCTGTCGCCAATCTGCAGGAAGTCGTAGTCCGAGCCATCAGCCCGCAGGCGCACGTTGAAGATCAGCGCGGCCTCGTTGCGCAGCACATCGGTGCCGTTGCAGTGCTTAATGAAGGGCGAGTGGCAGAAGAACTCGACGCCGTCCCGTGCCAGTGAGAAGCTGTCTACGATCTGGCCAGCGTCGACGATCAGGTGATCGCGCGCTGTGACCGCCTCGCCGCGCTTCTTCAGTTCGGGGTGCAACCAGTCTTTGAGGGCCGGCGGGTTGGAGAACACTCGAATGCCCGACCCCTCGAGCAGCCGATACCGCGCCTCTTTTCGCAACAGCGCGAATTCGTCGCTCAACTGTTCGCGCGTCACATCCTCCACCAGCATCGCGGCGGGCACCCACAGCTCGTCGATCTTGATGCGCCCCGCACCTTGGTACTTGGCCGCATGGCGTAGTTCGAAAAACTCGGTACTGCCGCTGATGTGGTCGGTGTCGGCGTGCGTGAATGCCACCATGTCGAAGCTGTCGCGCTTGGCGGCTTTGAGCTCATCCTGCAGGTGCTTCTTGAGGTCGATGCGCGGATCGTCGTCGTCTTCGGCTACGCGCCTGTGGCAATAGTCGAAGAGCACGCGTGTGCCGCCGGCCAAGGCGATTTGGCAGGTGTCGCCGTTGCCGACAGGGTAGAAGGTAATGGTGTGAGTTGTGGCCATAGTGCTGTTCTTTGCCGCTAGAGTGTCTGTGGAGCTACCGGGGAGGCAGGCGGTAGGACTGCAAGTGAATGAGTGTCGCGGGCTGGGCGTTTGGTTTGGCTTGCGGGGGGGTTGAGGTGTCTTGGCTGGCATGGGTGGGCCACGAGAGGTCCTTGCCGTGCGATTCAGAATCGCTTGCCCCCTGCAGCGGGGGATTCAGATTCCTGAATGTGCGCGGGGCCCTGCGGGCGCGTGCGCATGCGATGCTTGCGCAGCGGTTTCTTGTGAGGGCGCATGCCAATGCCACGTATCGCGATTGTCGAAGACGACCAAGCCACGAACGACCGGCTGCGAACCCTTATCGAGAGCAGCATTGAGGCCGACGTGGCGCAGGCGCTTGATCGCGAACAGGCAGAGCAACTTTTAGGTTCTTCGAGATGGGACTTGGTAGTCATGGACATCGATCTGGGCCAAGGGCCGAAGAATCGATACGCGGGTCTAGCGCTGCTCGCGCAGCTCGGGCGCTCGGGGTGTCCGACGATCGTCGTCTCAGGGATGCCGGAGGAGAATCTGCAGCACGTAGCGCTGTCGTTGCATGCCTACGAGTTCATCGCCAAGCCCATCAACGATCTCGACTTCATACACAAAGTCGAGCATGCCCTCGCCTGGGATGCCTCCGACGCGGGCAAAGACTTGTTCGGCACCCATGGCTGGCCTGAGGGGCTTCAACCTGATCCCGCGCGAAAGAATCAGTTGCTGTGGAAGGGCAGGCCCTTGCGGCTCACGCTGACCGAATTGAGCATCGTGCACCACTTGGTCGAGCAGCCGGGGCAGGTAGTCGAGGCCAGGCGCTTGGCCAAAAACCTGAAGTCGGCGGGCTCGCCCAAGGCGGTAGCGGTACACATGTCTGGTGTGCGAAAGAAGTTTCACGACGTCGACGCCGACTTCGACAGGATCGGCACCGAGCCTGGCAAGGGCTATGTTTGGAAGACTGGAGATTAGGCGCCTGGCCGGCCGGCTCAGGCGCTTGAACTTCACTCTTCTGACCACCTTCGCCGGCTTGGTCGTTGTTTCCATCATCAGCCTCGCGATCTATGACTTCGTGAAGACGGCTAAGGTGAAGGACCAGCAGGTGCTGGAGTCTTCACTGAGGGGGCAACTGGCGGAGTTCTTGCTGGGTAGCCGTGAGCTCGACGGCACCTCGCTGTTGGAGAACCCCTCAGATTTCTCCAAGGCCTCGCGCCCGCTGCAAGTGGTCTCCCTCAGGAAACCGTTCTTCGGCTACCTGCTGAACGTCGGGAATGCCAGGACGTTCAAAGCAGCCGATCTGAGCTGGGATCCGCCTCGCGCCTGTGTGGTGGAGTTCGCGTCGGCGGGCGATAGAACGGAGACGTCCATGCACGTACAGGGCTGCTTTGCGGCCGTGCCGGGCGATCCGTCCGGGCGTTACGTGTACTTCTCCCTGCGATACCCGACGACGAAGATCCGTCGACACGTGGCTGGGCGATCGCTGAAGGAGGCACATCAGGTAGTACTGACCTTTGCTGGCCAGCGCGAAGTCAAGTTCAACATCGTGTACCAGCTGCCACCGCTGGCAAGTTCGCGCTATCCGTCGCAGCTGGCTCGATTTGAAGGGCTTCACGAGCTAACCGCCTTTGCATCAGAGGACCCAGCGCGGGCCACACGCTTGCTGGTTGGGCAGGCCTTTGAGCGGACAGCCGAAGCTGCCGGCGGTGAGAGCAGGAACTACGTCACCCTGATCGGGCGCATCGACTCGACGGGACTTCCGACGGGACCGGCGGACTCGGGTTCATGGCCATCGGCGCAGGTCCGTGGCTTGGGCATCGGAGTCGAGGTGCGCGAGTTTGACGAACAGGCCGGCCAGCTTCGCTCGCTGATTGCGGTGAGCCCAGGGGCGAAGAGTGTGCCTTTGGTTTCGCTGGCACAAGCCTACTTGGCCGCTGTCCCATCCCGGGCGAACCTGGTCGTCACCGCTTTGGGGCCGGAGCAGCGGCGCCAGGTGGTTTGGCGCTCCGTCGACGCGGGCCTTGCCAACGTGCCGCGGCGCACTGGGTGGTCTCAGCGGATATCTGACTGGTGGACCAGCAAGCTCGTCGACTGGTTTAGCGTGAGCGACCAACCCGTGTCAGTGCAGCAGCCAGTAAACGTTGCTGGCCAAACAAAGGCTGTCGCGACCTTGACCGCTGATCCGGCTGTACTACCCGACATTGCCACGCGCGCGTTCGCGGGGTTGTCATTCGCCCTGGTGTTGGTCGTCGCCCTCTGCACTCTCTGGATATCCGCGCTCGTTCGCCTGCGCCGCATCACGGGATCCGCCTACTCGATGATCGCCAGACCCCGCAGCAGCGACACGTTGAAGCAGCACGCCGGGCGCAAAGACGAAATCGGCACGCTCGGGCGGGCACTGCACCTGTTGATTGCGCGCAGCAGATCAAGAAGCATCAACGTCACGAAACGGCTCCGTCAGGAAGAAATCGTGCGCCTCGAAGGGGTGCGGCTGGCAGAGGCGCGTGTCCAAACTCGCCAAGCAATCCTCGACGCGATCGGTCATGAGATTCGCTCCCCGCTGCAATCTTTGCTGAACCGCACCTTGGACCGCGCTGAGCTTCAGACCGACCTGCAGCGCATGCGTCGCGCGGTTGAGGCCTTGCACATGGCAACTTCCGTCGAGGCGGGGTTGCGCGGTGGCGAGATCATCATCAGGAGACAAGACCTGGCCGAGTTCCTCAGCAGGCTGGCCGACAACCTCAAGGAAGATGGCAGGCAAATCTCCTATGTTGGGCCGGCGGCCGGCCTGGAGGCGGACTTTGATCCCCTGACGCTTGAGTCGATTTTGGACAACCTGATCGAGAACGCGTTCCGCTACCGAAGAGCGGGGACACTCGTGGAGTTGCGTCTCGAGAGCCATGACGATGGCATCGCACTCGAGGTCTTCAACCAGGGTCCATTGATCCCCGACGCCGAGCTGGAGAGCATCTTCGACTACGGCGTCTCCGACGCAACGTCGCCGGAGAACATCGGTCTGGGTCTGTTTGCCTCACGCCACTACGCCCTTGCTATGCGAGCGACGATTCGGGCCGAGAACCAATCAAACGGAGTTGCTATGGTAATCACGTTCCCCCAGACGACTGCGCCTCGGGCCTGAGAAACGAACCTGGCACTCCAAGCCAGTCGACCGGCAAGACCAACGCGCGGGCAATGATGGCTAGCAGCCCCACCCGCGCCGACTGCGTACCCGAGTGCGCGTCCATCGGCCGAACTGGCGGCAACAGTTCATCAATGCAGCTTGTGCGCGGGGATCGACGCCGCAACTCGTGCATCCACGGACCTGGGTCCGACGGGGCCGCAGTACCCCGTACAGCGGCCATTCGCACCAACGCCGGTCTTGGCCCCGACGACTGCTTGGTGTCAGTTAGCGTGAGTACGCAGGCCAGGGGCCTGCGTCGGCAACCGCTGCGCTGCTGACGGTGGCACGTCGACGCTGAACGTCGGCAGTGGCTCATCGGATCACATGATAGTTCGCGATCGCGCGACTGAGCGCGAAGAGCATCGCCAGCAGGCTGAGCGTGAAGAACATCGGGTGCAGCCGCATCGGCAGGAAGGCAGAAACCGCCACCATGCCGCCGAGAACGATCGCGGCGATCAGGCTGCCGCCGAACACCTCCGCGCTGTGGGCGACGAATTCCTTCGCCCGCACCTGTCGAAGCACGAAGCCGTCAACGGCTACCACCAGCAGGAAAATAACCAGTAGCGGCAGCAACTCGATGATGGCGCTCAGCCGGTAGGTGGCCAGCGCGAACAGAGAGTCGATCGACCGGAAGTACGGGTTGCCAAACAGGCGCATGCTCATCTGGGTCATCTGCGCCGCCATCGCTGCGTCAACGGCCGGCTGCTGGC
>LNFM01013946.1_pt1 | contig 10071 bp, 11 predicted proteins | sample 596031 | NCBI WGS metagenome assembly LNFM01 (sample SAMN04254537, study PRJNA301005) | activated carbon metagenome | isolation source: dual media filters at the Ann Arbor, Michigan drinking water treatment plant | place: USA: Ann Arbor | reverse complement strand
TTCCCCAACAGCGTCTGTGGCGTTGTCTTCCAGGGCGCCGGTCGCCGCACGGGTTGCCAGTTCAGCTTCACCTGCGACGGCTCGATGCGCGGTCGCGTCAATCAGTCGGCATGGAACCGCGCCCGCGAGGTCGCCTCGGCCGCCCTGTCCGGCGCGGTGTACGCGAGCGTCGGCAACGCCACCCATTTCCACACCACCGGCGTCGCGCCGGGCTGGCGCAACTCGCTGGTTCGGGTCGGTCAGGTCGGCGACCATCTGTTCTATCGCTTCGGCGGTCGCTCCGGCTCGCGCGAGGCCTTCTCCTACGCCGCCCGTCCTTCAAGCGAGGCCGATGTTGCGCCGCGCCTGATCCAGGCCAGCCTGGACCCCACGGGCCCGGTGCGCGAAGCCGGCGCGGTCGCCTACAACATGCTGGTGGCCCAGGAACGTGGCGTTGACGCCGGTGCTCCGGCTTCGGCCGCCACTGCGCCCGCTCCGGTGGTCGTGACGACGACGGCCGACACGCCGGTCCAGACCGCCCCTACCGCCTGACCTGGTCCTGCGTGACGGCTGATGACTCACGGACCTTCCATTGGTTCGTCAGGTTCTGCTTCAGATTGCCGAACCGCCCCTGCTCATGGGGGTTGACGGCGGAATCGCCGGGCTGACCCATGCGGACCCGGTTCTCCAGGTCCCTGCGGTCTGAGGCCACCGCATCCTCCACGGCGCGCGCGTTGTCCGCGAAACTGGCCTCTTCCTCCGGAATGCGCGGGGCGTGGGTCATCGGGGTCTCCTTCGTCGCGGAAAGAACCCCTGGGCACAGGCCGTGTTCCGGAACGGCGGTCGCCGGGTCAGTCCGGTCGGACGTCCAGCCCCACATCCAGCGCGGGTGCCGAATGGGTCAGCGCCCCGACCGAGATCACCTCCACCCCGGTCTCCGCAATGCCGCGCACCGTCCCCAGATTGACCCCGCCCGAAGCCTCGAGCGTGATCCTGCCGGCCGTGCGGGCCACCGCTTCGCGCAGCATCGGCAGGGTGAAATTGTCGAGCATGATCACATCCGGCCCGGCGGCCAGCGCCTGGTCCAGTTGATCCAGCCCGTCGACCTCGACCTCGACCTTCATCAGATGGCCGGCGGCGGCGCGCGCCCGGCGAACGGCCTCGCCCGCCCCGCCGCAGACGGCGACGTGGTTGTCCTTGATCAGGATGGCGTCATCCAGCCCGAACCGGTGATTGACCCCGCCGCCGCACAGCACCGCGTGCTTCTCCAGCGCGCGCAGGCCGGGCGTGGTCTTGCGGGTGTCGGCGATCCGCGCCTTCGTGCCTGCGACCGCTTCGACATAGGCCCGGGTGAGGGTGGCGATCCCGCACATCCGGCCCAGCAGATTCAGGGCCGTCCGCTCGGCCGCCAGGAAGGCGCGCGCGTCGGCCTCGACCTCGGCCAGCACCGCCCCGGCCTCGAAGGCGTCGCCGTCGCGCTGCCTCAGCTCGATGGACGCCTTGGGGTCCATCGCCAGCACGGCTAACCGGACACAGTCGATTCCGGCCAGCACACCGGCTTTGCGCGCCGCGAACACCGCCCGCATGCGCGCGCCCTCGGGGATACAGGCCCGGGCCGTCACATCGCCGGCCCGGCCCAGATCCTCGGCCAAGGCCATGCGGACGACGGGTTCGATCAGGATGTCAGGCAGGGATCGGATCATCGGTCGCTCGTTCAGGCTGCGGCGACCAGCACAGGGTCGGCGTGGACGTGGGTATGGCCGGCGACAGCGGCGGTCGCGGGATAGTCCGATCGATAGTGGCCGCCGCGGCTCTCCCGTCGCGCCAGCGCCGCCTCGGCGATGAGACGCGCGGCGACCAGCGGCAGGGCACCCGGCGACGCCACCTCCAGTCGGGCGATGACGGCCAGGGTCGCGCTGAGACCGGCCGCGTCGCGAACCACACCGGCGCCGTCGCTCATCGCATTGCGCAGCGCTTGCAGCGCGTCCGGCGACAGATCCGACGCTGCCGTCACAGGCAGGGTCTCGCCCGCGCCCGACATCTCCAGCGCCGCGGCCCGGCCCGTCCGCCGCCCGAAGGCCGCAGCCTCCAGCAGGGAGTTGGAGGCCAGCCGGTTGGCGCCATGGACTCCGGTCGAGGCGCATTCGCCGACGGCGAACAGGCCCGGCAGGCTGGTCCGGCCGTCGGTGCCCGCGGCGATCCCGCCCATGTGATAGTGGGCCGCCGCGGCAACCGGGATCGGCGTCTCACGCGGGTCCAGCCCGGCCCGCATACAGGCGGCGAAGACAGCGGGAAACTCCCCGGCCAGCTTCGCGCCGATCGCGCTGCGGCAGTCGAGGAACGCGCCGCGCCCGGCGGCACGCGCCGCATGCACCGCCCGCGCCACCACATCGCGCGGCTGCAGATCGGCGTCCGCCGACTCGCCCAGCAGAAACCGGCCCTCGCCGTCGATCAGCCGCGCGCCCTCGCCCCGCAGGGCCTCGGTGGCCAGCGGCATGGGGTCAAGGCCGACATCGATGGCGGTCGGATGGAATTGCACGAACTCCGGATCGAGAATCTCCGCGCCCGCGCGATAGGCCGCCGCCATGCCCTCGCCCAGCAGGGCGGCGGGAGTGGTGGTCTGGGCGAACAGGCCGCCGGCGCCGCCGGTGGCCAGCACCACGGCCGGGGCCAGCACCTTGATCATCCGCCCCGAACCGGGCGTACCCCGCTCGATCAGGGCACCGCAGACGCGTCCGCTGGCGTCCTGGACGAGACCGCGCAGCCGCCCGTCTTCCCAGACCTCGATATGCGGCGCCGCGCGCACGGCCGCGATCAGGGCCGACAGGATCGCCCGCCCCGCGCCGTCGCCGCCGACCCGGGCGACGCGGGCCTGCGAGTGGGCGGCTTCCAGACTGACGGCGAAGCCGCCGGCGGCGTCGCGATCAAAGGGCGCGCCCAGCGACGCCAGCCATTCGACCGTGGCGCGGCCGTCTCCGGTGAGCGTCTCGGTCGCACCGGGCTCGACCAGACCGGCGCCCGCCGCCGCCGTATCGGCCGCATGCAGGGCCGGGGCGTCATCCGGCGACAGCGCCGCCGCCACCCCGCCCTGGGCCCAGGCCGAGGAGCAGGCCTCCAGCAGCGGTGCGGGCGTGACCACCAGCACCTTGCGCGGCGCGGCCTCCAGCGCGGCCGACAGCCCCGCCAGACCGCCGCCGATGATCAGCGGCCCGTCATGATGGACCGTGCGACTCAACCGCCGAACCCGAGAAAGCCGCCGGCCATGGTCAGGGCACCGGGCAGTGTCCCTCCGGCGAGCGGCATCAGCGCCGCCACGCCTACGCCGACGCAGGCCACCGCCGCCGCGAGGAACAGGCCGACGCTCTGGGCGGATTCGCGGCCGGTCAGCGGCCGTCCCTCCGGCCGCCATGCGCCGCGGCGCAGGTGGCCTATGAGGGCGATGGCGAGGAAGGCGGCCAGAATGAACCGTCCCGTCGTCAGGCCCCAGAACACCACCAGCGCGCCGATCAGCACCATGGCGCCGCGTTCGACATTCGGATGGATGCGCGCCAGCACGGGGCCGAGCGCCTTGGAGCCGTCCAGCGGCGGGGCCGGGGCCAGATTGACCAGATTGATCAGGGCGATCACCGCTGCGCCCAGCAGCCACATGCCCTCGCCCGTGGCGATATAGCCGGCGAAGAAGGGGATGGCGGCCAGCAGGCCGAACCCCGGCCCGGCCAGCGAAACCAGCACCCCGTCCCACTCGCTCTTGGGCAGGCGCTGGCTCTTCGCCACGCCGCCGAGGAAGGGGATGATGTAGATCCTCGCCGGTCCCATGCCGAGCCGGTTCATCGCCAGCACGTGGCCGTACTCGTGCACCAGCAGGCCCCAGATGGCCGCGACCGCGATGACCCAGCTGCCGCTGACCCACCAGATGAAGCCGCCCAGCAGCAGGGTCGAGACCACGGCCCAGACCGGGTGCTGACCCTTGTCCAGCGGCGGCTCGGCGGCGCGGGGCGGACCCCGATCGGCCACAGGCGTCTCCTGCACGGTCGCGGTCGTTTCAGGCCGGGGATCCCAGGGACCCGGCGGGCGGGGCGTCTTGCTGTCTGTCATCCGGACGACGTGGCCTTTTCCGACCGCAGCCACAAGACCAGGAGGGCGAGAAGCCGCAGGCTGCGCTTGTCGATCGTCGCCACCGCGCGGACGGGCGGAACATAGTGCATCAGATCAACTCCACCGCCACATGGTGCCGCGCCTTGATCATGTCGTAGCGCGCGGGGACCGCGGGCGGCGGCAGGTCCACCATCCGCTGCACGGCCAGGCGCGCGCGCTCGGCGATGTCCTCGGGCACCGTCACCTCGAACTGCATGTACAGCAAGGCGTCGCGGATGTTCTCCAGCGTGATCCGCTGCATATAGGGGCACAGGTTGCACGGCCCGATAAACTGAACCCCCGGCACGTCGCCCGCGATGTTGGACGCCATCGAGCATTCGGTGATCAGCACCACCTGTTTCGGCTTCTTCGCCGTCACATAATCCGTCATGGCCGCCGTCGAGCCGGCGAAGTCCGAGGCCGCCAGAACATCCTCGGGGCACTCCGGGTGGGCGAGGATTTCGGCGCCGGGATACGCCTCGCGCATCTCGGCGATGTCGGCGGCGGTGAAGCGCTCATGCACCTCGCAGCGGCCCTTCCAGGCGATGATGCCGATGTTGGTCTGGGCCGCGACGTTGCGGGCCAGGAATTCGTCGGGGATCAGGATGACGCGGTCGACGCCCCATTCCTTCGCCGCCCACTCCACCACCTGAACGGCGTTGGCGCTGGTGCAGCAGATGTCGGTCTCGGCCTTCACATCGGCGGTGGTGTTCACATAGGTCACCACCGGCAGGCCGGGGTAGCGCTGCTTGATCAGCCGCACATCCGCGCCCGTGATCGAGGCCGCCAGCGAACAGCCGGCCTTCAGGTCCGGGATCAGCACCGTCTTGTCCGGGCTCAGGATCTTCGAGGTCTCGGCCATGAAATGCACGCCGGCCTGGACGATCACCTTCGCCTTCGACCGCGCGGCCTCCTTGGCGAGGCCCAGACTGTCGCCGACATAGTCGCCGACCCCGTGGAAGATCTCGGGCGTCATATAGTTGTGGGCCAGGATGACGGCGTCGCGGCTCTTCTTCAGCGCATTGATCTCGCTGATCAGGGCGGCCTGCGCCGGCCACTCCATCGGCGTCACATGGTCCTTGACCTTGGCCCAGACCGGGGCGGTTTCCCGCGCCAGTTCTTCCGACATTCCGAACGCGCCGTCAGCCATTTCGCATCCCTTTTGCTCGATTTGAGCAAATCAGAGGCCTGAAGAACGGCGACCGATCATCCTGACCGTCGCCGACTTATGCTCACTTTCAGCATAAGCAGGGACAATCTAGGCGGATGCCGGGGAAATGCAAGCCTTGAACGACCCGTGGATCCGCCGTCCCGGGCGTCAGGCCCTACCGCCTGATGAAGGCGTTGACCGAGTAGAAGACACGCCCTTCCGTGACGGTTCCGTCCGGCGCGTACATCTGCGTTCCTTCCACCTGCTCAAGCAGGCGGGACGCATCGCCTCCGATCAGGGCGGCGGCGGAAGGGTGATCGAACCGGCAGCCGGTCAGCTTCAGGTCCTGAAGCACACAACTCATCTGGCGTTCCGCGGGCGGGAGGGTCGGAACCACCGGCACCGCAGGCTCGGGCACATCAGGCACGCCGGCTCGGGCACCACGCCCGCGTGGGCGTTCCCGCGGCCGGGCATCGGGGTCCCTGAAGCTGATTTCCCCGCTGACCCGCGTCAGTTGATCCCGGTCATCCGTCAGGGCCCAACCACAGGCGGTCAGCACCCGGTCCAGATTGGCCGATTGCGTCGGCAGGTCGAAATTGGTGCGCAGCGCCCTTGGGGCCCCGTCGCCTGTGCGGATGGCATAGAGGCCACCGCCGCGCATGAAACGCACGTCTCGCGCGGGCACGGTGCTCAGCAGGATGCCCGGTGCCGGACCGGGCGCCCAGGTCTGGAGGTCCGTTCGCCCGTCCGCCCGACGCGCCTCCACGTCGATGCCGCCCACACCAGCCGGCATGCCGACCAGGACGACCGAAAGCGCATTGTCACGGCACTGGACGACGATGGCCACGCCCGCGTCATAGCGGACGAGGGCGACCGTCTGGTTCAGGCTGGCCTCGTGCTGGAACTCCCAGTCATCCTCGTCCTGGGCGACCACTGCGGTCGGCCCCGCGCAAAGCATTGCGCACAGCGCCGCAAGAAGTGTCGGTTTCATGGTTTTGCTCCCCCGCATCCCGATGCCAGATGACGCCAGCAAACCCGGTCTGGTCAAGGCCTGACGCGACGGTCGGCCCGAACATGGGAAACACGATCTTAACCGGAACAGGATGCAACGGGAGCTTCACCGGAGAGTCCCATGCGCCTGATCCCCGTCGCGGCTGCCGCCGTCCTTCTGTCCGCCGGATCGGCGATGGCCCAGACCTCGGAGCCCGGCGTTGCGGTCGGTGCCACCGTCGGCACGTCGGGCGTCGGGCTGGATGTACAGGTCAGGCTGGGGCCGATCTTCACCCTCAGGGGGTCGACGGACCGGCTGACCCACAGCGCCGACGAACGCTATGACGGCGTCGACTACAACGCCGACCTGACCTTCGACACGGTCGGCACCTTCATCGACATGCATCCGTTGGCCAATGGTCTGCTGATCTCCGGCGGGGCCTATCTCGGCGACCGCGACATCGCCCTGGCCGGCACACCCACAGGGCCGGTCGACATCGGCGGCCAGACCTATTCGCCCGCCCAGATCGGCACCCTGGGCGGCTCCATCAAACTGCAGGACGTCGCCCCCTTCATCGGTATCGGCTGGGACGACACCTTCTACCGCAGCGGCCGCTGGGGCTTTCGGGCCATCGCCGGGGTGGCCTGGAGCGATGCGCCCGAGGTCGCCCTGACCTCGACCGGCGGCAGCCTGTCCAACGACCCGACCTTCCAGGCCCGCTTGCGCGACGAGAGCCGGAACATCTCCGACGACGCCCAGGGTTACGGCCTGTTCCCGATCGTCCAGGTGGGTCTGAACTACAAATTCTAGGCGGCGGCCTTACGCGCGGCGTTCGTGGTCCAGCAGCCAGCGCTTGCGCTCCAGCCCGCCCGCATAGCCGGTCAGGGTCCCGTTCGCGCCGATCACCCGGTGGCAGGGCACGATGACGGCGATGGGGTTCTGGCCGTTGGCCAGGCCCGCCGCCCGCACCGCCTTCGGCGAGCCGATCGCCGCCGCCAGCTGGCCATAGGTCCGCGTCTCGCCAGCCGGAATCGCCCGCAGCGCCTTCCACACCGATCGCTGGAAGTCCGTACCGCCGGTCGTGACGGTCAGTCCGTCCAAAGCCCGCACGTCGCCGCAGAAATAGCTTTCGACCGCGGCCCGAACGCGCTCGGGCGCACGCCCCTCGACCACGACCGCCCCCGGCGCATGGCGGGCCAGCAGCCGGGTCATCCGCGCCTCATAGTCGGCGAAATCCAGCGCCCGCACGGTGCCCGCGCCGTCGGTGACCAGCAGCACCTCGCCGACCGGCGTGGCGACCCGGTCGAGGGTCAGGGTCTCAGGCTGCGCGTTTCGCATCGTCGCTCTCCATCAGTTGGGTGCCGCTGATCCCGGCCAGGGCCAGATGCAACGCGCCATAGGCCCGCCAGGGGCGCCAGCGTTCGGCGCGGACGGCGAGCGTCTCATCGTCCAGCCGGTCGCTGGGCGCATGCTCGCCCGTGTCATCCCGGACTTGATCCGGGACGATCCAGTCGCCCGGAAGCCTCAGCCCCGGCCGCGCGGCGATCAGCGGCCTGAGCGCCGGATCGGCCGACAGGTCGCGCCCGATCGCGTCGGGGTCCGCCGACAGGTCGAACACCCGCCGCACCCGCGCCAGCACCCCCGGAAGCGCCTTCAGGTCGTCCGCCTCGACGCAGACCGCGACCCGCCCCGCCTCCGCCGGCTCGACCGTCACCGCGCCGTCCGCGCCATCGACATCCCGCGTCAGAGCCCGCGACCACCGCCGCCCCTCGACCGCGTCTCCCCGCGCCACCAGGGCCGCGAACATCGCCTCCCAGTCATAGGGCGGGCGGAACGACAGGCTCAGCCGCACCCCGCCCTCATGCACCCGCTCTCCCCGCCGCCGCAGCGCCGAGGGCGGGCGGCCGTAGAGGGCCTGGAACGTCTCGTTGAAGCGCCGCACGCTGCCGAAGCCGGAGGCCAGCGCCACCTGCGCCATGCTGAGGTCGGTCTGATGGATCAGCGCCTTGGCCAGCAGCACGCGACGGGTCTGGGCCACGCTGACCGGGGCGGCACCCAGATGCTGGCGGAACAGCCGGCGCAGGTGCCGTTCGCCGACCCCCAGCCGTCCGGCCAGTCCGTCGACGTCGCCCTCGTCCAGCGCGCCCGCCTCGATCAGGGCGAGGGCCCGGCTGACGGTGTTCGAGGTGCCGCGCCAGGCGCCCATGTCGGGCGCTGTCTCGGGCCGGCAGCGCAGACAGGCGCGAAAGCCCGCCTCCTCGGCCGCCGCGGCCGTGACCACGAAAAACATGTTCTCCCGCTTCGGCGTCCGCGCCGGACAGACCGGCCGGCAGTAGATGCCCGTGGTCTTCACACAGCCGAAGAACCGCCCGTCGAACCGCGCATCGCGCGTCAGGACAGCGCGATAACAGGCCTCCTGATCGAGTTCGCCGGCGTTTTCCATGGCCGCAGAATGATCGCTGCGGCCATGGAAGTCTCGCGGTTTTCGGACATTGGAGTGGTCACCTGCGCCGCTGATGCAGTTTCCTCAGAACGACCAGGACCAGCCCGACTACGAGGCCCACTGCGACGACGGTCGCGAAATGTTCGATGGACCAATACGGGGCCAGCATCCCGCTCCGATCCACCAGCTCACCGTGCTCTCCCGCCACTTCAATCGGCATTCGGACCTCCGCAGTCAGAAACCGATCATGCGCCTGATTGAATCAGGCCCGCAAGGCGAGGCGGCCTACCCCCGCGCCAGCCGTCCGAGATCAGCAAGGATCCTGAACGCCAGTCCGAGCGCCGAAAAGGCCAGCGCCCAGACCATCACCACCGAGAGGGTGCCGGCGACACCGGCGAGGTCCCGTGCACCGTCTCCGAGGCTCCTGAGGGTGTCAAAGTTGAGCATCGTCCAGTCGCCCTCTATCCACGCGGTCTCCGCGCCGCGCGTCAGGCGGAACCACTGGCCCGCCTCGAAAATCAGCCAGGTCAGCCAGAGACCGCCACCGGCGATGACGATCTGTGCCGCCGCTCGCATCCGCACCGCATGCGGCCGGACTAGGCTCGCCAGATCCACCGCCATCTGGGCGAAGGCGTAGAGCAGGATGGGTCCGAACAGCGCGTACCAGACGAGCGAGCCCGTTATCTTCACATCGTCGCCGAGCAGTTCGAACGACCTCAGACCGGGGAAATGCAGCACCCCGACCCACCACAGGACAAACATGCCGGTGGCGAGGAAGGAGAACAGATACTCCCCGCCGGGCCAGGCCTTCGGCTGCCTCTTCGGCATCCACGAGGTCTTCGCCGTCTCCGTTCCCGCCATCGACGCGCCCCAGGCCGCCGGGTCGGCCAGACCGAAGGCGCCGAGGTCCTTCACCCGCCATTTCGTCAGCCACGCCGGCCGGATGCCCTGATGCTCGAAGATGGCCGCCGCCAGGGTCGCCGCTCCGATCAGGGTCAGGCCGGCCCCGAAGAAGCCGTGGAAGGCCTGGGCGATGGCCTGTCCCGCGTCGTCCGTCCCGCCGATCAGCCGGATGAACAGGGTGATCGCATAGACCACCCCCAGAACCATCAACCCGGCCTTCACCCCGAACAGCCAGTAGGGAAACAACTCCGGCCCGACCAGAGAGTCCGGCCCCTTGCGGTAGCGGGCGGCCACGACCAGCGGATGGCCGATCTCGCGCAGGATCGCCTCCTGCTCGTCCTCGTTCAGGGCACGGCCCAGCTCCTCTTCCTTCGCCTCGAACCGGCTCAGGATCAGGTCACGCAGCTCGGCGGTGATGTCGGTCCGTTCGTCCTGCGGCAACTGCGCGGCGACGGCGTTCAGATAGCGGTC
>LNFM01013945.1_pt1 | contig 10071 bp, 8 predicted proteins | sample 596031 | NCBI WGS metagenome assembly LNFM01 (sample SAMN04254537, study PRJNA301005) | activated carbon metagenome | isolation source: dual media filters at the Ann Arbor, Michigan drinking water treatment plant | place: USA: Ann Arbor | reverse complement strand
GCGTAAGCCGGTGGGTGCGCTCAGAAGAGCCCACCGGCTTACGCCGGCGGTTCGGCATTTCCATTCAATGCCAGCATGAAACCTCTTCGCGTTGCGGTCGTGGGGTGCGGGAAGGTCGCGGGCATTCACGCCGAGGCGCTCGCCGCGGTGCCGGAAGCGGAGTTCGTCGCGGCGTGCGACATCAGCGCCGACCGCGCCGCCGCGTTCGCCACCAAGCACCGCGTAAGGCCGTTCACTGATCTTGGAGTGATGCTGCGCGACGCTTCGCCGGAAGCGATAATCATCGGCACGCCGCACCCGCTGCACGCGGAGGCAGCCGTGCGCGCGGCGGAAGCCGGCGTTCACGTGCTCGTGGAGAAACCGCTCGCTGCGACCCTCGCGGACGCCGACGCAATGCTCGCCGCGGCCCGCAAGAGCGGTGTTACGCTCGGTGTGATTAGCCAGCGCCGGTTCTACGAACCGGTGCAACGCATGAAGCGCGCCATTGACGAAGGGAAGATCGGCGCGCCGGCGCTGGGGGTGTTCATTCAGTACAGTTGGCGCGACGCCGCGTATTACACATCCGACCCGTGGCGCGGGAAGTGGGACACCGAGGGCGGCGGGGTGCTGGTGAACCAGTCGCCGCACCAGTTGGACATTCTGCTGTGGCTGATGGGGCCGGCGGCGGAAGTGAGCGGCTACTGGGCGAACCTGAACCACCCGACCGTGGAAGTGGACGACACCGCCGTCGCGTCGATCCGGTTCCGCACCGGCGGCGTGGGGAGCATCATCACGAGCCTCTCGCAGAAGCCGGGCATCTACACGAAGGTCCACATTCACGGCGCGACCGGGGCGAGCGTGGGCGTCGAGACCGACCGCGGCGCGACGTTCATCGCGGGCGTGTCGCAGATCGCGGAGCCGCCGCTGACAGACCTGTGGACGGTGCCCGGCGAAGCGGACCAACTCGCCGCCTTCCAAGCCGAAGACCGCGCCGCGTTCGCCCGCGTGAACGGCACGACGCACTACCACGCGCGGCAAATCGCGGACTTCGTTCGGGCGATCCGCGAAAACCGCGCACCACTCGTGACCGGCGAATCCGGGCGGGCGGTGGTGGAGTTGTTCAGCGCGATCTACGAATCGCACCGCGAGCGCCGACCCGTTGTGCTCGAAAGCGGCACGCGATAGCGTGGCTGTAGCCAATCGGAGGGTTCGCCATGCTCGGGGCCATCGCCGGCGACGTGATCGGTTCGGTTCACGAAGGCAGCGGCACGAAGACCAAGGCGTTCCCGCTGTTCGTCGAAGACAGCCGCTTCACAGACGACACCGTACTCACGGTCGCGGTGGCCGAAAAGCTGCTGCGCGGGGGCGACTACGTCGATCTGTTCCACGCGTGCGTGCGCGACTACCCGCTCGCCGGCTACGGCGGCACGTTCATCCGCTGGGCTGGGCACGAGAAGCGCGAACCGTACAACTCGTGGGGCAACGGCTCCGCGATGCGCGTCAGTGCCGTCGGCACCATCTTCGACACGCTCGAAGAGGTGGTCGCGGAAGCGGCACGCAGTGCGGAAGTGACGCACAACCACCCCGAAGGCGTGAAGGGCGCACAGGCGACCGCCGCAGCGGTGTTCCTCGCGCGCACCGGGAGCAGCAAGGCCGACATTCGCGCGCACATCGAGAGCGCGTACGGCTACAATCTGAGCGAACCGCTGGACGACATTCGGCCGCGGTACAGCTTCGATGTGTCGTGTCAGGGGTCGGTGCCGCAGTCGCTGATCGCGTTCCTCGAATCGACCGATTACGAAGACGCGGTGCGCAACGCGATCTCTCTCGGCGGCGACGCGGACACGATGGCGTGCATCGTGGGCGCGGTGGCCGAAGCGTACTACGGCGGCGTCCCGAACCACATCGCCGACGCCACTCTCGATCGATTGGACGCGCACCTCACCGGCGTGCTGGACGAATTCACGGAGCGCTACGGCGCGCGCCTGCGCCGCTAACGGAGTCTTCCCATGCTCACGCGCCGCGAACTGCTCGCCACCGGTGCCGCGCTCGCCGTCGCGCCGGTGCGCGCCGACGAGAAGAAACTGCCGATCATCGATTCGCACACGCACTTCTACGACCCGACGCGCAAGGAGGGCGTGCCGTGGCCGGGCAAGGGCGACAAGGTGCTGTACCGGCCCGTGCTGCCCGCGGAGTTCGAGAAGTTCACCAAACCGCACGGCGTCACCGGCACCGTGGTCGTGGAAGCCAGCCCGTGGGTGGAAGACAACCAGTGGCTGCTGAACGTGGCGAAAGACAACCCGATCATCGTCGGTGTCGTCGGCCGGTTGCTCTTTTCTGATGCGGAGTTCGGCGCGCACCTGAAGCGGTTCGCCAAGAACACGCTGTTCCGCGGCATTCGCGCGAACGCGAGCGAAGCGAAAGCGGCACTCGACGACGTGAAGCAACTCGACCGCATCAAGGCGCTCAGCGACACCGGGCTGACACTCGACCTGAACGGCGGCGCGGATACGTTCGTCGTCGCGGCGCGCGTGGCCGAGAAGGTGCCGAAACTGCACGTAGTTGTGAACCACATGGGCAACCCGCTGATCGACGGCAAGGAACCGCCCGCGGAGTGGCTGAAAGCGCTCAAAACCTGGGCCGCCGCCGGCGCGAATGTGTTCTGCAAGTTCTCCGCGCTCGTGGACGGCACGCGCAAGCGCGACGGCGCGCCGACCGACGCGGCGTTCTACAAGCCCGTCGCGGACGCGGTGTGGAAGGCGTTCGGGCCGGAGCGCCTACTGTTCGGCAGCAACTGGCCGGTGAGCGACCTGTACGCGAAATACGAAACCGTCTTCGCGCTCGCCTCGAAGTACGCGGACGCGCACGGCGCGAAGGCCCGCGCCGCGGTGTTGGGCGCTACCGCGGCGAGGGCGTACCGTCTCGAAGAAAGGTGAACGCGATGGGCGATACGCTCGTGGTGTCCGTGCGCGGCGGGCGCGCGTCTGACGATCACTCGATCACGCTGCGGCTGCTACCGCACCTCGACGCGCTCTCCGCGCGGTTGAAGGTCGCCAAGTTGAGCGCGTTCCAAGACGGCAGCGCGCTGGCCGCAGAATTCGCCGACGAGTTCGCGGAAGCCGGCGTCGATGTACCGGCCGAAGCGCTACAGGAGCGGTGGTTCGACCCGCGGCCGGCGCTCGAAGCGGTGCGTGCGATCGTCACGCACTTGGAGAGTAACTTCGGCGCGCTCGGGTTCCGCCCGGACGAAACGCGCGCGCACTGGCCCAACGACCTGATGGACGAACTGCGCGAAACCGCCGCGCTGCTCGAAGAGGCCGTCGCCGCGGGCGCGCGGTTCCGATTCCTGTTGCTGATGTGAGGCTCAGTACCCCACGGCCGCGCCGTCTTTGCGCGATTCGCTGCCGCCGTGCAGCACGCCGGTTTTCGGGTCGATCAGGATGCCCTGATAGCCGCCGCTGTTCGTGCGCACGCGTTCCACCACGTGCCCGCGGCGCTCCAGTTCCTTCACCACCGCGTCCGGGATGCCGTACTCGGCCTTCACGGTGCCGCCCTTCGGCTTCTCCGGTTCGCCGCGCGGCGTCGCGCTGCCGACGTGCTCCACGCGCGGCGACTCGCCCGCCGCTTGCACGTTCATCCCGAAGTCGATCAGGTTCACGAGCACCTGAACGTGCCCTTGCGGTTGCATGTCGCCGCCCATCACCCCGAACGTGAGCCACGGCTTGCCGTCCTTCGTCACCATCGCGGGAATGATGGTGTGGAACGGACGCTTGCCGGGTTCGAGCTTGTTCGCGTGGTTCGCGTCGAGCGCGAAGAGGCACCCGCGGTTCTGGATGCCGAACCCGGTGCCCGGCGCGCTCAGCCCGCTGCCGAACCCGGCGTAGTTGCTCTGAATCAGCGACACGCAGTTGCGGTCTTTGTCCACCACCGTGAGGTAGATCGTTTCCGAGGTGCTCAGTTTCGGGTCGCCCGCGGGCACGTCGGTGAGCGCCTTCTGCGCGTCGATTAGTTTCGCCCGCTTCGACGCGTACTCTTTGGCAATGAGGTCCGCGACCGGCACTTTGGCGAACGCCGGGTCGGCGTAGTATTTCGCGCGATCGGCGAACGCGAGCTTCTTCGCTTCGATGAGCAGGTGCCAGTAGTCCGCGGAGTCCGGCCCCAACTTCTTGATGTCGTGCGGTTCGAGCGTGTTGAGCATTTGCAGCGCCGCGATGCCCTGCCCCGGCGGTGGCAGTTCCCACACGTCGTACCCGCGATAGCTCGCGCGCACCGGCTCGATCCACTCGGACTTGTGGTCTGCGAAATCCTTCAGCGCGAACAGCCCGCCGACTTTATCGGAGAGCGCAACGATCTTCTCGGCGATCTCGCCCTTGTAGTAGGCGTCGCGGCCGTTATTCGCGATGAGTTTGTACGAGTTCGCGAGCGCCGGATTCTTGAACACCTCGCCGGCTCGCGGGGCGCGCCGCTTCTCGCCGTCCGCGATCAAGAACGTGTCGCGCATACCGGCGTCTTTGTACTTCTCGGCCGACTTCCAATACCCCGCGATCACCTCCGGCACCGGCACGCCCTTCTCCGCGTACTCGATCACCGGCGCGAGCAGTTGCTTGAAACTTTTCGTGCCGAATTTCTGCCTTAGCTGGTCCCACCCGTCCACGCACCCGGGCACGGACCAACTCAGCGGCCCGGTGAGCGGGATGTCCTTCAGCCCCTTCTCTGCGAAGTACGCGAGCGTCGCCTTCCCCGGCGCGCGCCCGCTGGCGTTCAGGCCGTACAGCTTCTGGGTTTTGGCGTCCCACACGATGGCGAAGAGGTCGCCGCCGATCCCGCAACTCGTCGGCTCCATGAGGCCCATCGCGGCGCTCGTGGCGAGCGCGGCATCGACCGCGTTCCCGCCGCTCTTCAGCACATCAACCCCGATCTGCGCCGCGAGCGGGTGACTGGTGGCGACCATGCCGTTGGTGGCGACCGTGACCGAGCGCCCGGCCTTGCCCGCTTGCGGTGTGGGCCGTTCCGCCGGGAGAAGTGGCGCGAAGGCGAGCGCGAGCGCGACGGCGCATAGTGTGCGAGTGAGCATCGTGGCACCGAAAGGCGAAGAGTGTTGATCCGCAGATTACGCAGATAAACGCAGATTAGAAGAGCCGGTGTGAGTGCTGTCTCCTGTTTTCAAATCTGCGTTTATCTGCGTAATCTGCGGATCAACCTCTTCGCGTTTTTACTGTTTGGGTTTGGGTACTTGTTCCTTCGCGCGGAGGTACGCGACTAAGTCGCGCACCTCGTCCGGTTTCATCGCGTCGAACAAGCCTTCGGGCATTATCGACAGGTTCGTCGGCTTGCGGGCCGCGATGTCGGCCACCGGCAGCACGAGTTGTTCGTTCGTAGTGCGGACCGTCACCGCGTCCTTCGTTTCGTTCACGATGATGCCCGAAATCACGCGGTCGTCGGTGGTGGTGAAGTTCACCAACTTGTATTCGCGCGGAACCACGGCGCTCGGGTCGATCACGTTCTCAAGCACATAGTCGAGGTTCGCCCGCTGCGAGCCGGTGAGTTCCGGCCCGACGGCTTGGCCTTCGCCGAACATCTTGTGACAGCTCGCGCAGCTCTTGGTAAACACCGCGCGGCCGTTCGCAAGGTCGGCCTTCTTGAGCGCGTCTTCGGTGAGCGCGTCCTTCCACTTCTTCATGAGCGCCGCGCGCTCTTTCGCAACCGGCGTAATCTTGCCCCAAACCTTCTCGAGCCGCGCGGTAGTGGCTTTGTCGTTGAGCGCAATGATTTGCCGCGCGACCGTGACCGGTACGTCGGTTCGCGGAACGGTGCCGGCTTCGACCGCGTCCAGCAGCGCTTTGGCGAACGCGGTGCGGGCGGCGAGCGTCTGCACGGCGTCGGCCTTCTCATCGGCGGTGAACTTCGGGTACGCCTTCAGGATGGCCGCGGGCGTGTTCGCGTCCGGGTAGCCCGCGAGCGCGCGAATCGCGGTCCCGCGCAGCTCTGGGTCGGTCAGCAGTGCTTGGATCGAGGGCGCGACATCCGGCACCTTGTACTGCGCTAGCAGCCGAACCGCAGTTTGACGCGCTGTGAGCAATGCAGAAGCGTCGCTCACTCGTGCCTTGAGCGAGTTGATAAAGCCCACATGACCTAGGATGACGGAGATTTCTTCGGCAAGGACGCCCGAAGTTTCATACGAGGTGAGCGCGCCGTACACTGCGAGCCAACCGTCCGGCGCTTTCAGCCCCTTCGTACCTTGAAGGCTGTCGCGCATCCCGCGCAAGATCGTCGTGCGCGCGATCTCGGAGTCGAGCTTTCTCAGCACCGCGACGCACTCCGCGAGCGTCTGCTGCCGGTCGGCGCTCTTCGAGAGCAACTTGCGAACGGCTAACTCCGCGAGCTTAGGGTTCGGTGTCGCCGCCAACTTACCCAGATCGGCCACCGTGACCTGCGGTTCGATCGCGTACCACACCATCAGCGCGGTATCGGGATCGGCCGGGGCTTTCGGCAGAAGGTCGCATACGGCGGCGAGGTAGTACCCGTCCAGCCGATGCGTTTGCCCGGCGAGCGTGCGGCGCACGTGCGCGGATTCATCTTTTGCGAGCAACGACACGACTTCGCGCACGAGTTTGCTCGGTGCCTCAGCGCTCAGCGCGAGGCGGATCACGTTCGCGCGTACCGATGCGTCGGGGTGCTTTCCGAGTAGTTGCACGTCCGAATCACTGAGTGAGCCTAGCGCGGTGAGCGCCCACAACGCGCGCAGGCGCTTCGGCACGTCCTTCTCATCGCTCAGAATCTTCCGCAGCGCTTCCGGTGTACCCTTCTCCAACTTCCCTGCCACCGCGCGCTCTTGCAACACGCGGCGGGCGCGGCGCACGAAGAAGTCGTTGGGGTGTAGTTGCAGCTTCACCAACTCCGCGTCTGTCATCTTGCTCACGTCGCCCTTGAACGGCGTCGCGGTCTTGTACACGACGCGGTAGATGCGCCCGTTGCTGGTGTCGGCCACGTCGTAGTTGTGGCACTCGCCGGTGTCGCACCAGTCGCTCACATAGAGGCCGCCTTCGGGGCCGGTCTTCACGCAGATGCCGCGGAACCACGAATCGTTGGCGAACAGGAAGTCCGGGCGGCGCACGCCCTTCATCCCGCTCTTCGTGCGCTCGAGGCCGTCGTTATTCAGGCGGTTCCCGTGGATGTTCGCGGTGAAGAGCGTGTTGCGGTACTCCTTCGGGAAATTGTCCGCTAGGTAGATCGCCGCGCCGCTGTGCGCGTGCCCGCCGCCGAAGTCGGAGTGCCTCGGGTCGCCGCCGGTGCCGGTGCTGCGGCTGCTCGTCCAGTCGCCGCCGGCCCAGTGCTTGTAGTCCACGCAACTCTTCATCAGCCCGTAGGTGTGCGGGTTCGCGTCTTGCCCGTACATGCGCTCGTAGTGCCCGCCGGGCACGAAGTGGAACAGGTGGTCGATCACGCAGTTCGTGATGAACAGCTCGCCGTGGTCGTCGAAGTCCAAGCCGAACGGGTTCGTGGTACCGTGCGCGACCGCCTCGAAGGTTTTGCGCGTGGGGTGGTATTTCCACACGCCGCAATCGAGATAAGTGCGCTTCTCTTTCGGCGTACCGGGCGCGCCCACCCACGCTTTCGCCTGAATGCCGTTGCAGCCGTAGAGCGCGCCGTCCGGCCCCCACACGAGCGAGTTGAAGATGTTGTGCTTCGTGTCGATCATGTTCCAGCCGTCGAGCTTCACCTCCGGCTTGCCCGGTTTGTCGCCTTCGAGGATCGGCACGAACAGCAAGTTCGGCGACGAACACAGCCACACGCCGCCGAATCCGATTTCGATCCCGGAGAGGTTGGAACCGTTGTCCATGAACACGGTCTTCTTGTCGTGAACGCCGTCGCCGTCGGTGTCTTCGAGAATGACGACGCGGTCTTTGCCGGTGCCGTCGCGGCTCCACTTCGGGTAGCTGAGGCACTCCACCACCCACATGCGCCCGCGATCGTCGAACGCGAACGCGATGGGCTGCACGATGTCCGGTTCGCCCGCGAACAGCGTGACCTTGAAGCCGTCGGGAAGGGTCATCTTCGACGCCGCCTCTTTCACCGGCACCGGCTTATCGCCCGGCTTCGGATCAGCGGCAGAAGCGTGCGAAGCGAGAAGCAGCGTGAGCGCGAGCGTAGCAGTTCGCATGTGGTGTGTCGCGTGTTGGGAGGGTGCGAATTCGAGTATGCTAACCGGAAACCGCCCAGAAATCGAACCACAATCGCGGAGCCTCTCTCATGGCCGCACCGATCAGTAACGCCGCGGTCAGCGAGTACCACGCGACCGGGTCGCATCTCGCCCGCGGGTTCTTCGACGCGGCCGAAATCGACCTGCTGCGCCGCAGCGCGAAGGAAGACAACGAACTGGACAAGCGCAGCTTCGGCCGGGCCGACGGCGAAGGCGGTGTGGTGCGCCTCTCGCTGTGGAACCACCCCGGCGACGGCATTTACGGCATGTTCGCCCGGTGCGAGCGCATGGTGCGCAGTTGCGAAGCGCTGCTCGGCGGCGAAGTGTACCACTACCACTCGAAGATGATTCTGAAAGACGCAAAGGTCGGCGGCGCGTGGGCGTGGCACCAAGATTACGGCTACTGGTACCAGAACGGCGTGCTGACCCCGAACCTCGTGAGCGTGTTCGTCGCGGTGGATCGCTGCACGCGCGAGAACGGGTGCCTGCAAGTGATTCGCAACTCGCACCTCTGCGGGCGCATCAACCACGTGCTCACCGGCGACCAAGCCGGCGCGGACCGCGAGCGCGTCGAAGAACTACTCAAGCGGCCCGCCCAGTTCCCGCTCGACTACGTTCTGATGGAACCGGGCGACGCGCTGTTCTTCCACTCGAACTTGCTGCACCGCAGCGACCAGAACACGAGCGACCACCCGCGGTGGGCGATGATCTGCTGCTACAACGCGAAGTCGAACGACCCGTACAAAGAGAGCCACCACCCGCGGTACACCCCGTTGAGCGTGGTCCCGGACGCGGCGATCCTGCAAGCCGGCGTGAAGCGCTTCGCGGACAGCGGCGACGTGGCGTGGCTCGAAGACACCCGCGACAGCAGCGCGCAATCGCTGCTGAAAGGCGAACGGCCGGCGTGAGCCGGCCGGTGAACTCGAAGTCGTACACACCGGCCGGCTCATGCCGGCCGTTCGCCTAAAACTTCACTCCAACGGCTTCGGCGATCTTCGTGACGCGCTCGCGGGCGGTGCGGGCCGCGCCGTCGGGGTTCTCGTGGCAGGTGTACAGTTCGATCGTCACCCATCCCGCGTAGCCCACTTCCTTCAGGGCGGTCAGCGTCGCGCCGAAGTCGATCGCGCCCTCGCCGGGAATCAGGTGGTGGTGAACGCGGGTCGCGGCGATGTCTTCGAGGTGAACGTGGCGGATCAGTTTCGCCAACCGGCGCACGGTGTCCGCGGGGTCGTCCTTCACGCAGTACGAGTGGCCGATGTCGAAGTTCAGGCCCAAGTACGGCGACGAAATCTTCGAGGCGAATTCGAGGTACTGGTCCGCGGTCTCAATCAGCAGGTCCGGTTCGGGTTCGACCAACAGCAGCACTTGCTCCTTCTCCGCGTGCTCCACGACGGGCTTCAGCATCTCCACGAACAGGTTCAGCATTTCGCCCCACGGCCGGCCTTCGAGCGGCCCGCCGGGTTCGGTGGTGATGCACGGCGCGCCGAGTTCCTTCGCCAGCGTGAGCGCGCGCTTGGTGTGGTCGATGCGCACCTGCCGGTAGTTGCGGTCCGGTTCGATCCACGACGGGTGCCAGTACTTCTGCCGGTGGTCGTTCACCGCGTGCATCATGAACGCGTTCACGTTCGAGATGCTGAGCTTGTGCGCGTCGAGTGCGGCGCGGATCGCGCGCTTGTGCTCGGGCAGCAGGTACGCGGGCCACGCGTGCGGCACGTCGGCCATGATCTCGACGCCGCGGTAGCCGATGCCCGCGAGGCGCTCGCAGGTGTCGGCGAAGGAGTGATTCAGGTAGGCGTTGGTGGAGAAAGCCAGTTGCATGGCGGTTCGGTGGGTTGGAACTTCAGCGCGGGGGTGGGACGGCCCAGACAAGTACAGTGGAATCGAAACTGCCG
>LNFM01013943.1_pt1 | contig 10071 bp, 7 predicted proteins | sample 596031 | NCBI WGS metagenome assembly LNFM01 (sample SAMN04254537, study PRJNA301005) | activated carbon metagenome | isolation source: dual media filters at the Ann Arbor, Michigan drinking water treatment plant | place: USA: Ann Arbor | reverse complement strand
GACGTCACCGATGCTTGCGAACGCACACCGTCAAGACCGTCCTGGCCTGGAGTCACGTTACCTGTCGTGAGCCCCTCGGAGAACCACCCGTTTCCGCCGCTTCCCCCATTTGCGAAGAACTGGCCGAGAGTCGACACGCCCATCCCTTGCACGACGAGGTGGCCACCTGAACCGCCGCCACCGCCGCCAACAATGTTATCGACGGAGGGTCGTCCATCCCTGTCCCTCCCTCCGAGGCCGCCGCCGCCACCAGCATCGACGATGCCCGAGACCACGACAGGTCCGCGACATGCCACCAAAATGGCTCCCCCTCCTCCTCCACCTGGCGCTGCTTGGACGCCAGGGTCTTGCCGTCGCCCGGTTCCAGCAAGAAACGTTATGACGGACTGCGGATCGTAGGCAGGGCCGCCGTTCATGGCACCGCCGTCGACAGTCGAGCTAGCGCCATTTCCACCGCGGCCTCCGAGCCCGCCACCGCCACCGCCGCCAGACCCAGTTCCTTCTCCAACTGTCCACTCTGGGACCGCTCCGCCTGGGCCACTGCTGCGTGCATCGGCGCTGATGTCGAGTTCACCTTCCAGCAGCAGGCTCGAGTCGGCCACGAGTGCCAGTGCACGGGCGCCGGTCACCTTTGCGATCACCCCGGTGGGAATCGAGATCGTTGCCGCGCGCACGACGCAGATCTCGGGTCCATCGACCTGCGTAACGATGCCACCCGTGCACTGGCTGTCGATGTTGGTGTCGAACGGACCGAAGTCGACGTGGCCCGTCGCCGGCATATCGCAGATGTCGGGCAGGTACTTCGGCTCGAGGTACGCGCAGTGCGGCTCGGGATCGGAGACGCACGAGACGTCGCACGCCTCGACGGAGAGGACGCCGTCGGCGTTGCAGCGCTTCACCACGTCGCCGTCGCACTCGACGGTATTCGCGATGCACGCCTCCTCGACGATGATCTCGTCGATGCAGCCGCCCATCGCCTCGTCGCAGCCGTTGGCGCAGGGGCTGATGTTGATGTCGTTGCCGGTCGCGTTGCAGTAGTACGCCTCGGTCGCGGTGTGGCAGGCCACGAGCTCGCTGGGCGTACAGGAGATGGCGATGCACGCGTTCTCCGTCCCTTCGAGGAAGCCGTCCTTGTCGCAGAACGGCAGGGTCTCGTCCTGGCAGTAGTCGTCCGCGCAGGTCGCGTTATTGGGTTTCGTGCAGCCCGCCAGGAGCGCGGCCGCGAGGAGAGAGAGAGCGTTGAGCTTCACCATGGCGCCACCATTCGCCCGATGGTCCCATGGGTTGCTATGAAAGTTTAGCCGGCTACTTCACCCCTGCGGGGTGACTCAGCGTGGGCGGAGCAGGCGGCCGAGGCCGAAGCGGACGGGGCTCAGCTCCTTCATCATTTCGCGGGCCTGGGCATGCGAGGGCGCGAGGCGGAGGACCCACTCGAGCTGCTCGATGCCCCCAGCACGGTCGCCGGCTTCGAGGCGCTCCCGGGCACGGGCGTAGGCCAGGTTCGCGCGGAAGTCCTTGTTCCGGGGGTCGGAGCAGGCAAGGACGTTCCAGCGATCCCGTGCCAGGGCCCACTGCCGGTCGGCGGTGGCGCGCTCGGCCTGGGCGCGCAGAGTGTCGGCGCATACCTCCATGGCGCTCCAGTGGACGGCAGGCACGCAAAGGTCACGAGATTTTTGGGGCTCAGTACTTTGCGATGCCGGTGCGCTGCGCGTTGCCGCCCCAGGTCGGCCAGCCGGTGACGGACTTGTCCTTGGTGTTGATGGCGATGAGCTTGCCGTCGTCCGTGCCGACGTAGATCCAGCCGCTGTCGACGACGGGCTGGGAGCGGACGGGGCTGGCGACGTCCCAGGTCTTCAGGGTCTTGCCGGAGGCCTCGTCGAGACGGACGACCTTGCCCTCGAGGGTGCCGAACATGATGGAGTTACCGGCGGCGAGGGGGGCGGTACCGAGGAAGCCACCCTCCGCGGCGAGGTTGCCAGAGAGCTTGTAGGTCCAGAGGGTGGCGCCCGTCTCGGCATCGGTCGCGATGACCTCGTCGCCCATGGTGTTCACGCTGCGATCGCGGAGCTTCAGGATGCGCGAGCCCTGGAAGCTCTGCATCGAGGAGACGCTCGTGACGCCGACGTTGCTGAAGGCCGCGCTGGCGTTCGCGGCGACGGGGGCGCCCCCGGAGAAGCCGTTCGCGGAGTCCTCGGCGGCGGCCTTCTGCGCGTGCCCGCTCGACGACTGCACGGCCGAGTCGATGTAGTCGGCGTCGCGCTTGTTCGACTCGTACTTGGTCTGCGGCTCGTTGTGGTCGGTGCGGATGATCGACTCGGTGGCCTTGCGGCGGCCATCGGCGGCCGGAGCCGCGACGCCACGCTTCGTGTAGTACATCTGCTCGACGCCGGCGCTGTCGAACTGCACGACGGGTGCGCTGGTGGCCGCCGCGCGCATGGCGTAGCGGATCTTGCCGGTGGCCTGCTCGAGCTTGATGACGGTGCCGGCGAACGTGTTGACGTAGACGAACTCGCCGACGGCGACGGGCGCGGACATGACGTCGCTGTCGAGCCAGATCTGCCACAGGATCTTCCCGGACTTCAGATCGAAGGCGGCGAGGGCGTGGCTCGCGGTGGGCGGCTTCTCCTTGCCGTCGGAGGTGGACATGGCCGGGTACGACGCGAAGACGCGATCGCCGGCGATCGTCGGCGCGCTCGTGAGCGGGTCGCCAAGATAGAAGGACCAGAGTTCCTTGCCCGTCTCGGCGGCGATCGCGAAGATGGTGCAGGACTCCGTCGAGACGACGCAGACGCCACGCTCGCACGCCGGGCTCGAAGGCCCGTCGTCGTGGAGGTCGAGGGCCCAGATCGAGTCGCCCGTGACCTTGTCGAAGGCGTAGAGCTGCTCGCTCTTGAAGCCGCCCGAGACGATCACCGCGCGCTCGTAGACCGTCGGCGTGGTGATGGTCGCGTGGCTCTCGAACTGCACCTGGAAGCCGTCGGCGGTGCGCGTCGCCTTCGGGGCCGCACGCGGGGTGGGGTGTCCCTTCTGGAACTCCGTCGGGGGGCGGCCGTACTTGGCGCTGTTCATCTCCTCGACCTCGGCGGTCACGATCTCGCCCTGCGGCGCCTCGGTGCCGGTGGTGACCGTCCCCGGCTTCGGAACCACCGCCTTCTGTTTCGGCGTGTTCCCGCTGCACCCCATCGCCATCACCAAGATCGCTGCAACCCGGACCTGCATGGTTCCTCCTTTCGACGAACAGGCTGGGAACGCACGGCCTCGTACTCGGATCTACCCGCGCACCCCATCGGGCGAGGAGACACTCCGACGGGGTGCGCCGTTGCTCGGGTGGCTCGTCCTTTACCTACCCCTTACGTGCGCGCCAACGGACTTGAAGATTTGTCGCAACCCGCGCCGAGGAAGGCCGAGGCACGCACGTATGGCACCAGAAGCGAAGGTGAAGAAGCCAGCTACGCGAGACGAGCCAGACCGTGACACCGGCGTGAGGAAGCAGCCGACCGGGACCGGCAAAGGAACCGCGGTCGCGGTCATCGATGCATCCGAGGCCGCCGCTCGACTGGTGCAGATGATCGGAGCTGAAGCGATGTCGGGCCTCAAGGCCTCGAAGACCGTGGTCGGGATCGCCGGGTCGAAGGTCTCCCAGCTCGTCGAGCAGCTGGCCCGCGTCGAGAAGGTTCAATGGGAGCCGCTCGGCGACTCGCTCGCCGCGATGTACGGGGCGCTCCAGTTGCTCGACGGCCGGCTGCGCAAGCAGAAGCTCGGCGTGGTCGCCGACGAGGTCGACGCCAGCATCACGCTCCTCGCGGCCCGGATGCCGTCGAAGGCAGCGGAGCGAATGCGGTCCGCGACCCCGAACAAGGACGCGACCTTCGATACCGGCGGGAACGAACAGAAGCTCGAGCTGGTGGCCTTCGAGTTGTCTGCGCTCAAGTCGAGCGCCGCGGCCGCACGGGCGACGGCGAGCGCGAACAATCGCGACGAGATCATCGCCGCGTGCGTGTCGCTGGCCGCCTCCATGCAGGCAACGACGAGCCAGCTCGTGGCCGTCGGCGACCGCAAGTCGCGGACTCGGCTGAAGCCCCACGTCGAGGCCATCAGCGTCGAGCTCGATGCCATCGCGGAGTGGATGGCCATGTCCCCCCGCATGCCGTGGCATGCCACGCTCGCCGCGACCTTCGATGCTGAGAACCGTCTGCGGGCGGCGCAAGGTCTCGTGACACGACCGCGTCCGTACTCGGGCACCGTCGACCCGGCGCGCGCCCTCGAAATCGTACGGGCTGCGCCGACGAAGAAACAGGACGGAGCGACCACGAGTGCCACGCCCGAGCAGGCCGTCGCCAAGATCGCGATCGGCATGAATGCCATCTACGACAAGCGCCTGAAGGCCATCGACGAGCTCGGCGGGAACCTCCAAGACCCTCCACCGCCCGAGGACGCGTCGGCCGCGATGATCGTGATGAAGACTCTGGGGCAGCTGACGCTCTCGTACGTGGCCGGCGCGCTGGGAACGCTGGTGGGAGGCATCGCGCAGAAGGCGCTCGATGGCCGCGCCGCTCGCCATGGACTGTCCGAGCGGGCCATCGCCGCGCTCACGGACGAAGAGCGCGCCCTGATCACGGACGCCGGGCTCGCAAAGGGGGCCCTCGTCCGCGCCGCGGTGGCGGGCGGCGCGAGCGAGGCCATGCAGACCCTCGTACTCAATTCGTTCGATGGCATCACCAGCTCGTTCACCGACGCGGGGACGCTGTCGAGCAAGCCCGCGTCTGCCTTCATGCAGATCCAGCGCGACCTCGTCTCCGACGAAGGGCTCGCGATGCAGCTGAAGCTCGTGGACCTCATGCCCGCCCTCTTGCAGGCGGACCTCGAGGGCCTGAACGAGCTCGCGGACGAGCTCGTCTCGAAGGTGGCCACGTCTGCCCGTGGAGTGCAGTACGGCAAGACCCTGGTCGAGTGGCAGAACTTCAAGGCGACCACGAACGCGGGCTACGCCGACAAGCCCTTCCTCGGGACTGGCAAGGGCGATCCCGAGCGCAGCCGCCGCGATGCGCGCGTCGACCGCGCGGGGATCGCGGGCGTCCTCGAAGTGCAAGGCTTCGCGAGCAGCGATCCCGCGCAGCTCGACGACGTCGCGTTCACCTCGTTCAAGCTGATCGACGCCGAGCACGCCACGCTCAGCTACCTGCGGCAAAATACGCTCCCTCTTGCCGAGCTCGCGCTGAATCAGCGGTTCGAGCTCGGGTTCGTGCCCGGCAAGGAACGGGTGTCGTTCGGGTTCGGGCCCGACCTCGGCTTTCAGGCCAGCCTGATGAGCGAGCGGACCCGGCTCTGCCTCGCCATCCTCGCGTCCGGACAGGTCATCAATGGTTCGAGCATCGGAGGCGGCTTGTCAGGGGAGTTCGATGACGTCGCCGCCGAGCGGATCGAAGCGGTTGCGAACCGGTTCCGCGCGTTGCTCCGGAACAAGTCAACTGCGAACCTCTAGTCATGAGGCACGGACAATCCGCCTTGCTCGCCGCGGTCCTGGCTATGTCTGCGGCTTGTCGCGCCGACAGCCCGATGACGACGACGTACTTCGCGAACGACTCCGGCGTCGAGGATGCGCTCCGCCCTTTCTGCTACATGGCCCGCAGTCCTGTCTGGTTTTTGAACGACTCGTTGCCGCGGTCGAGAATGAGCACCCAATTCATCCTCTGCCAGCGCTTCGCGGGGCGCGACGATGAGCTCTGGGTGGAGCTTCAGGCGACGGTCGACGGAAGGTGGCGAAACGTCTGCGCGATCCGGTTCGGGCCGGTGCGAGGCGGAGCCATCCCACCCGAGCTCATTGGAGCGGTGGCCAGCGACCCCGCGATCGGAAGCCAACTCGCAGCAGCCGTCTCGACCCAGCCTAAGAAGCAGCTGTGGCAGACGACCGTTCAAGGAATACGAGTAATCCGGAGAGAAAACAGCGGGTTTTCCTATGTCGCCCTCGAGGGTTGCGAGGTAGCGCCAGCGGAGCCGTCCGGATATTGAGCAACCCGCGGCGGGGCGGGCCGACGAACGGTCCATGCCAAGCGTCAAGTTGCCCGATTTCGACTCGTGGATGGAACTCGTCGACCTCGCCGTCGACCTCGCCTGCAGGCGTGCGTCGGGGGACGCCGAGGCGACGATGCCTGACTTCTCTCCCCCCGCCAACGGACCGTTCGCAGGCTTGGCCCTGGACCCCACCGACGAGCTCGTCCTCTGCGTGCTCGTCGCGCATCAGGTGGACCGCCGGATCGCCCAGCGCCTTGAGAGCCTCTCCGGCGAGCTCGAGCTGACCGTGGGCGCGCTCGCCGATGTCGCGTACGGCTGCACACGCACGGGCCTCGCCCGTGGGCTCCATCCGACCGCACCACTGTTCTACCGCCGGCTGCTCGAGACTCCCGACGACGACGGACGAACCAGCGTCACCCGGCGACGCGTGAGGCTCGCGGATCGCGTCCTCGCGGTCGCGCTCGGGCGAGACCTGGAGCTGCATGACGAGCACCTCGCCCTCCCCACGGCGCTCGATCCCGCGACGCTCACCGTCCCTCCCGGTGCACTCGCCGAGGTCCGCGCGGCGTTCGACGCGTGTGGAGCGCGCGGCATCGTCGTCGTTGCGGGCGTGCGTGGCCGCGGCCGGCGGACCGTGTTGGGCGCGGTCGCGGCCGAGAAGGGACATCGAGTCCTGGAGGTCGATTCACGCAAGCTCTCGCCGGATCCGGTGCTGCTGCGGCACCAACTCGGCGCTGTGGTGCGCGAATGCCACCTGCTGGGTGCCGTCCCCATGCTCTGCGACCTCGATGCGATGCCATCGCGCGAGCATGACGTGCTCGGCATCATCGAAACGGAGCTCGTGCGTCGAGTCGAGCGACCCATCTTGCTCACGATGTCGTCCCCACGCGTCTCCCTCCGGTGGGACCGACCGGTCGTCGTCGTGGAGCTACCATCGGTGACGGCCAATCAACGCGCGGATTTGTGGCACCGCGAGCTGGGGCTGAGCTCGCTCGCCGCCGCCCATGCCGTGGCCGAGCAATACCCGCTTGCACCGGCCGTGATCGTGGAGACGGCCGCGTCGATCCGCTCGATGCAGCGAGGCGGCTCGGTCACATCCTCGGACCTCTCCGGGGCGGTGCGCGCGGTGGTGAGCGAGAAGCTGGGGACCTTCGCGACGCGCGTCGACACCGGCCACCGTCTCGAGGATCTAGTGCTCGACCCTCATGTCGCCGAGCAGGCGCAAGAGCTGATCATGCGCGTCGTGCACCGTACGCGCGTTCACGAGTCATGGGGGTTCTCCAAGAAGGTCGGGAAGGGTCTCGGCATCGCGGCCATGTTCTCCGGACCGCCTGGCACTGGTAAGACCATGCTCGCGCACGTGATCGCGAACGAGCTCGCGCTCGATCTCTACCAGGTAGATCTCTCGAAGATCGTGTCACGGTACATTGGCGAGACCGAACAGCGTCTCGCTGACCTGTTCGACGCCGCAGAATCCGGGCAGGTAGCGCTCCTCTTCGACGAGGCCGACTCGCTCTTTGGCAAGCGCACCGAGGTGAAGTCGAGCAACGACCGCTATGCGAATCAGGAGACGAACTACCTGTTGCAACGCCTCGAGACGTTCACCGGCGTCTGCATGCTCACGACGAATCACGACACCCAGGTCGACCCTGCCTTCAAGCGCCGCCTCGCCAGCCTGATCCGCTTCGAGCACTCGGACGAAGAGAGCCGGTGCCGAGTGTGGAAGCAGGCGCTGCCCGCAACTGCACCGCGCGGAAAGAACCTTGATTTCGCGAGCCTCGCGCGGCGGTTCCCGATGGACCCTGGACACATTCGCAACGCGGCGATGCGCGCCGCGTTCCTCGCCGCGGCTGCCGCTTCGCCCATCACACAGTCCCACCTCGTGAGAGCAGCCCTGATGGAGTGTGAGTCGACGGGGCGGTTGTGTGCCGCGTAACGTCGGTGGCCGCGACAGCCGACTGCTTAGTTAGACCACTTCGAGCCAGAGCTCGTTACGCCGCAGGAACGGCAGTGTCGTCCGTCCGTCGTAGCCGGCGAACACCACGCTGCCACGTCCCCCGAGTCCCGCATCGACCACGCCGGCGAGCAGTGCCCGCTCGTGCTCGCCGATGTTGGCTCCGGTGAAGCGACCGCGGAACGCCAGCACGGCGATCTGGCGGGACGGCGTGACGCGAAGCTCGATGCGTGGATCGTCGGGCGTGGGCAACGTCCCGAGCGCGCGGCCCGGCGGCATCACGAACGTCATCATGTAGCGGCCGGCATGCATCTCCGTCAGCACGGGCGCCGTCATCGGCAGCTCGGTGTGCTGTGCGTTCGCGCCGAACACGTAGCAGGCGAGGCGACCGAAGCCCGCATCGAGGGCGTCCTCGATGTGCGGTGCATCGACCTCCGTACGCGCCTCGACGAGATCGGGATACGACCGAAGCTCGATGTCGCCGATGCGGCCCAGCACGCTGTACGCGGGCGCGGCCGTGAACCAGCGCGCCATTTGCCACCGCAGCGCACCGAGCGCGAGCGCCGCACCTGCGCCCGCCAGGATGCCACGACCGATGCTGCGCTCTCCTCGCCCCGCGGCGAGGATGCCCACTCCGATAGGGACGCCGATCGCAGCGGCCGACAGCGCGTGCTTTCTCCACGCGGTCGCGAACTTCGGCGGCGTGACCACCTCGGCGCCCGGTACGCGTTCGAGGGCGGTCTCCTCTTGCAGCACGATCTCCATGGCGGTCCAGGTCAGCAATCGCCATGCCGCGCTGCCCCCGCTGGGTTACTGCTTCTTCGGCTTCTTCGCGACGGGCTTCTTCGCGACGGGCTTCTTCGTGGCGGCCGGCTTCTTCGCGACGGGCTTCTTCGTGGCGGGCTTCTTTGTGGCGGCCTTCTTCGTGGCGGCCGGCGCCATCACCGCTTCGTGGGCCGCGACGAAGTCATCGACCGAGACCTTGCGGATCGCCTCGGCGATCACCTCGAGTGGAAGCTGCTCGAGCGACTTGAAGCGCACGCACGACTTGCCCATGTCGAGCTTCTTGCCGGTCGCCTGGTACGCCTTGACGAACCACGCGGCCATGGCTGGAAGCGTGTACGGCCCCGTCAGGTAGAGCGAGTAGCCGGTCTTCTGCGCGGCGAGCGCGGCCATGGCGAGCGGCTGGCCGTTGTACGTGTGCGCGTAGCGCGAGAACGGCACGACCCATCCGATCATTCCGTACTGCATGCACTCCTCGTAGCCCGCGGGGAGATTCGCGTTGACGATGTCGCGCACGGTGGCGACGACGGCTCGCCGGTCGGAGGGAAGTGAATGTAGGTACGCGGCGACCGTCTGGGCAGGAGACGAGACCATGCGGCGAGCCTACCCGGTTGGCGCAGTGCGGTGCCGCGCACGCGACACACCCCCTGTGGCGCCGGCGCTTCTCGATCGGTGCGATCGCGCGCACCCCGATCGGCACTTTTCGCCATGTTAGCTGGCATGGCACGGCGGATGCTGCATGATGGGTCCATGCGTCTCACCCTCGCGTCTGTGGCCGTCGCCGCGGCACTTGCAACTGGCTGCTACGGCACCACGAGCGGCACCGTCGGCTATTCCTCCGGGTACTACGCCCAGCCTGATCTCGCGTACGTGGCTCCCGGTGTGTCGGTCATCGCCGACTACAACGAGCCCATCTTCTACTCGGACGGGTTCTACTGGCGGAACTACAACAACAGCTGGTACCGCTCGGGCTACTACACCGGCGGTTGGGTCTCGGCCGCTGCGCCGTACGGGATCGTCAACATCCGCACTCCGGGCGCGTACGTCCGCTATCGTCCGAATGGCTATGTCCGCGGCGGTGGCTACTACGGTCCGCGCGGATACGTGAACCGCGGAGGCGGGTTCCGGAACAACGGCCCGGTCGTTCGCGATCACCGCGCGAACCCGGGTCGCACCACCTACCGTCCACCCGTCCAGAGCCAGGGCTACCGCGGTCGCGGGAACGGTACGGTGATTCGCGCCGAACCGCTCGTGGCCGTCGGGGTTCAGCACCGGCACGAACACGATGCGCACGTGATCGAGGACACCGGGTGCGAGCTTGC
>LNFM01015893.1_pt1 | contig 10072 bp, 6 predicted proteins | sample 596031 | NCBI WGS metagenome assembly LNFM01 (sample SAMN04254537, study PRJNA301005) | activated carbon metagenome | isolation source: dual media filters at the Ann Arbor, Michigan drinking water treatment plant | place: USA: Ann Arbor | reverse complement strand
TGCACCTGGGCCAGATCCGCCTGGACTTCTGCCGACCCGAGATAGTTTCGGGTGAGTATACGAAGGGTCATGAGCACAATCTTCGTATCTACCCAGGGCGAGGCATTGCGAACGTACCACTCGTCAAACTTCTCTTTGTCTTGCTTGCTGACAAGCTTCGCGCCATTAACCTGCGCCCACCCCGTAATCCCCGGCCGTACTGACAGCCGCAACGCTGTATTGGACGGCTGATCCTCAGGCAACAATGGCCGAGGGCCTACCAGCGACATATCCCCGAACAGCACATTGATGAGCTGAGGCAGTTCGTCGATGCGCGTAGCCCGCAAGTACCGGCCAATCACCGACGGCTGCCGATCCCCCGCAGCCGGTCTGCCCTTGGAATCAAACGGTGCCCGCAACGTCCTGTACTTGTAGATCAGGAACGGCAGCCCCCTCCGCCCGGTTCGCTCCTGCCAGAACAGAACAGGCGATCCGACGTCAATCCACACCAGCAGCGTTGCGATCGCAAACAGCGGCAAGAGCAGGATCATCAGCGCAAGTGATCCCAACACATCGATCAATCGCTTCAATTTAAGGAAGAGGCGGCGCTCTGCGCCTATGTCCGTGGCCGCAACGGCCTTGGGACTGGGTGCCCCCTGTTCGGTTAGGCCCAGCATCCGCGGCAGGTAAGACAATTCAAGTTGCCGCTTGTTGCAGACGCGCTCGACATCATGCAGGGCTGCGGAACTGAGAAGGTCTGTGTCCCCAGCGAGGATTACCCTATCGACATGAACGCCATGAACTGCAAATTCGGCAACGATCACATCAAGTTCCTGCGGTGTTCCGATAACCTGCACCCCGCCAAGTGAACGGCCGATCGTGCCTGATTTTTCGTCGAGCACCGCGACCACCCCCTCTTGATTAGGTGCGTACGCGCGCAGCATCGAGATGAATGAAGCAGCCATGCGGTTGGCGCCGACCACGATGATCCGCTCGCGGCGCAGCTGGTAGTCGCTCGTGCGTCGCTCGTTGCTCCCGACCCGTGTCATAATACGAACGAAGACGAGACCGGCCGCAAGCAGCAGACCGTGATACAGCGGGACCGACCGGGGGATTCCGTCGAGGCGGGTAAGTGTGAACAGGAGTCCGTAGGTCAGCAGTTGCGCAAACAATACGGCTTCCGCAATGTCGAGCACTTCGTGCGCAGAAAAATGCCGAGTCACGGTTTTCTGCAGCCCGAAGGCAACAAACGCCAGGACCGCAAATCCGGTAGAAAGCGCGCAATAAATTATTATCGCGTTCCAGTCGTGCCGCGCCAGAACCAGGGCACCTCCCAACCACAACGCGAGAAGGGGCGACACCAAAGCCCAGAACGCATCCCATATCGAGACGTCGACCTTTCTCTTACGTCGCGAGGTCGGGGACGGAACGGCCATAATCGCCAACAACTCCTACTGACAAACGAACACGTGGTTTGGCGCGAGGAATGGTATCGGTGCAACTGTTTTGCTTTTTACACCTTCTTCGCGCCCAGTGCCCGCTCAACCTTTAGGCCAACGCCGCAGGTTTTTCGAGCACCGCATCCAAATCAACTGCGAATATCAAAAGACGGCAACCAACAATGTTCCCGCCCCCTCAATTGTGGAAATCTTCCCGTTGCACAACAATGACGGAGTTCGAAGGGTTCCGCCTGGACCGGCTAAATTGGTTGCTGATGCGCGGAGCGACTCGGAACGGCGCCCCCTCAGATTTTGCGTTTACAGCACGATTTTTGACCCGGAACAATGAATGTAGGCACGGCCGGACGACAAAGGCGAAGAGAGTGACGCGTTTGCAACGGCTAAAAAATACTTGGTCTCACGGGCTCGCAAGACCTCAAAGATCGACAAAGCTCGGAAAATCAACGAGCTATCGGACGTCTTTAAGCGTACTACGGACCCGGCGGTCTCGCGACAGCGCTCGATGGCGTCGGAAACGCTCCGCTCATTTCAAGCTTGTAGAAAGGTGCCTTCATGCCAGGAACGGTTATCGTTGCAAGCTGATACCGAGGCACGGCAACCGTTGCGATTCGCGAAAAAGGCCCTGTGTCCGATGGCGCGGAATAGAGATTGTAGTTTATTCCTGGCTCAAGAATCGAGGTCTGTATATTGAGAGATCCGTTCGCAAGGGTTGCCCGTGTGCCAAAAGGTCTCGCAAGAGGGTCGCCCACGAAAACCCCTTGTGACGGCTGTCGGACCGATTTTGTGTACGCTTCCAGCGCCGTATTGCCGCGAAAGTAACTGTTCACGAGCACCGAAGCTGCGGGGAACTTCTCCGAAAATGCACATGGCTCCGTCACGGTACCATAGCTTGCCGCGACCCCTGCTTCGAGCCAGCGAAGTGCGCTCATTTGCTCCGTGCCAAACAGATTGCCGCCGTTGGATGTGAGATGATCTGCCAGCGCCCCAGGAGCATAGGTATTTGTATTCAGCCCCGGGACGTTGGCCAACCCCGTCTGGTAAAAGAGAATGTTGGCCGCGTTCTTGACCTCCGATCGTCCGCCGTTCTTCGAATAGTCGAAATACGTCATGGTTAGTGCGTCCGGACGATTCCAGTTTTGAACTGTCGCCTGAAAGTCCTGCAGCCGGGGCCCGCTTCTCACGCTGTCAGCGGTTCTTACGAACCAGCCGTTGCCTGAAGGAAGGCTTCTGTCGGCCTTCAATCCTTTGTCGATGGTTGCCTTGACATTAGCCGTGCTTGCGCCGGCGAGCATCATGGTTGGTCGAATACCGAAGTCCGTATACGGGGCTGTCGAAGCCGATCCGTAATACCGGTTCACAGGCGTTGCAGCACAATTCTTGCTGCTGAGATAAGCGGCGTCTATTCCAAATGTGAACGCGCTCGTAATGGAATAGTTCGTGGAATAGTAGCTCAATCCTGCAATGCGAAAAGGCCTGCTCCATGAGACCACAAAGGCTTGAATCTCCGGACCTGCGGCCGCATCCACCTGCGCTTTGAGCGCAGCAAAGTCGGCAGGGTCGATGCCATTATTCGATGGAAGCCCGGGATGGATTTTATTCTGATCGAAGTTCAGGTGAATCATGTTCCGGTTTGGGATCTTTCTCGCCTGCTGATAGTAGCCTGCAACTTCTACGGACTGCGGATCGTTGTCGTTGATCAAAACCGCTATTTCTGAAGCTTGAATGCTGCTGCGAGGTACGATGAGCGTTGCCACCTTTGCCGAGTTTGCATCGAGCACCTCCACTGACTCGGTCTTCCGAAGGGGCTGCGCGGCCACAAAATTGGGCACAAGCAGACTAACCAGCATGAGGAGATGAGCTGCAGCCGACGGAACTCGGCGGACCACAAAGCTGCGATCGATCTTCGTGAGCAATACGCGGTTCTTGTCGGGCATTTCGATCTCGGCCTTGGACTCTTAAACAATGTATCAATTTGAGTGGTTGAACCAGCCTCGAGCCAACGCGGTGCACTCATTGGACCCGGCCCGAACCGCCTCGCCAGAAATAAGATGGTCTGCAGTGCCTAGAACAAAAGGTCGGGCACCAGTGTCCGAGATTCGACGACACGGGATGCTACGCTTACTGAAGTCTCCGCACCCACCGTAACGCGCAAGGACAGTTCAGACCCCCAACCGTCGAAGTGTCTGCTTGACGGCCTTGTTAACACCATACCTTCGGAGTGTTTGCCTGACGGTCTCGAACGTCTTGCGTCCCGACTGCCGCACTGCTGTTGCCAGCCATGGCGGTCGCCAGCCACGGTAAGCGGTTTCATCCAAATTGCGATACCACTCATCCACCCAGGGATGCGAGCAGTCGGCTTGCCACGGCTTGCTGGCCTGGGTGTAGTGGATCACCCAGGGGTCGCTACGCAGGACATCGAGGCGTTCGCGTGGATAAGGGAGCACCGAAGCATAAGCGGTAGAGAACAGCTCTGACTGCTGATTCCAGCGAGGATCTATTGAGCGTATGCGCAGGCCAAATGTTGCGTTCAACGCCTCCTGGTCTGCGACAAGCGGGTGGTCAGGATCACATGCCCGCGCGTAAGCTAGGGCCGTTTGTCCCACTTGCTCGCGCCGCCAGGCAGTTAGATCCATGAGCATCACACCAGCGTTGAAATTCAGATCTGAGGCTGCCCTCCCAGACTCGAACCAACCTCCCACGCCCCACAATGAGCAAACGAATGGTGTACCCATGGCCGGCACCGCAAGCGCGACGGCACCGTCAAGTTCAAGATCATAGAGTTCGCCAATGCAGCGCCGAGCCACCAGGTCGCAATCGAGATAAAGCACTCGATCGATGTGAGCGGGCAGGACATCCGGAAGCAAAAGTCGAGCGTAAGTGGCACTGGTGATCCACGGGCCGCCCAAAGGTAGCCCAGAGACAGCCGCCGACGTCCCGGTGATCCAACTCACTTTGACCTGAGGCTTACCGAAACTCTCCTCGATCTTCCGGCGGTTGAGCTTCGAAATACCCATGTCGAGCACGTACAGCTCTAACTTGCGATCCTTCCCCAAATGGCGGATGACGCTGCCGCCAGCAACAGCCAGCGCCCGCGCATATCCATCGTCGGTTGCGAAAGCCACTCGAACCAATTTGCCGGACATCTGAGCTCGCCGTAGAGTGAAACATCGCGATCCGCCCAAACGCGGCAGATTTACACAAGCAATCGAGCTTGTTTGCCTTTGGGTATGGGGAAGTAAGTCTGGCGTCAAGAATGGATCCACACGCTCTTCACAAGCTGTTACTGCGCTGAAAGTACTTTCGCCGACTATCGCGATCCCCGTGGGAATAATGTGTCCGAACCAAACGGCAATCTTCACGCTCGTCTCCTGGCAGCCGCTTACACCTTCACGCACACCGGTGATGAGAACGTCTTGGCGGACTGGTTCAGGTCATCAGACAGGATGGTGGTGTCCACGGTGCCAACGAGACCAGACGTTCTCATCTCCAATCAGGCGCACCGAAGCGAGGAGCTGCATCGGGCTGGACGCTTTGTTTCGCATCGCGTTTTGCTTGCCCGCTGAAGTCGACGGCGGAGTGACTCGTTGATCGGAGGCCTGTGGGCCACTCTGGCTGTTTCCGACAAGCCTCGGTTTCACCAACTCAACCATCGGCCAATCTCATGTTGCCAGAAGGTGTATTATGCTTACCGATTGATATCCTTACGGAATTTACGGAGGTGCCTGTACCGGCCCGCGCGGCAAAATCGCAGCAGTTTACAAAGAATTAGGACATCCGGAGCCAAACTGCCCGAGGAGGTTTCCGAAGTGGAAATGGTCGCCTTATCGATGCTGGGTATCGGATCGGCGCTTGGCCTGCGGTTCAGGGTGCTTGTGCTGGTCCCGGTGATTTTGCTCGGTCTGATCGTCTATACGGCTTGCGGGCTCGCTCAGGGAACAAGCGTCTGGTCCATCATGCTGACAAGTATAGTGGGTGCGACGTGCCTGCAGTTCGGATATTTGGCCGGCGCCCTGGCGAAGTCCGTGATCCTTGCCGCACGGACTGGTGGAACCAAGAGTTCCCAACCCGTGCGCCCCTTCGCGCATTAGTCGCGCCACGCACCAGACTTCACATGCGTCGCTTGAAAAGCGCTCGCGAGTAACGACTGCCCAAGAACCCCGGGGTTCGCCGCGCGCGCAAGTTTCAGTGCTTTTTCAATTTCATTTGCTGTAAAGAGCAGTTCAGGGGAGACCTGCAAGGCGAGCTTGTGTAACGGGACTGGTAGTTGGAAATGTGGAGGCCCTTTCGCAAGGCGACTGAAATCGGTCGCCCCAAATTGCCTTCGGGTTCGCGCGTGTACGCGATTGGCGACGTGCATGGACGAGCCGACTTACTGCAAGACACCTTCGTCAAGATCGATAGACATCGCGATGCCTATCCGGTCACCAACGCCGTCGAGATTTTGCTTGGCGACTACATCGATCGCGGACCTTCGTCGTTCGATGTTATCGAACTGCTCTTGACGCGCGTTCGTAACGGGACCATCTGCTTGAAGGGCAACCACGAGGCGTTTTTGCTGGAATTCCTGAAGGATCCAACCGTCCTCAACGTGTGGCAACGTTGCGGGGGGCTTGAAACGCTGGCGTCCTACGGGCTTGAGCCCTCCCTTGATCTTTCGCGCCAGGACCAGGAAGACCTTGCCGCTTCGCTGGCAGACCGGATGCCAGCACATCACCACGACTTTCTGAACTCTTTGCCGCTCTGCCTTACTTTGGGCGATTACTTTTTCGTGCACGCCGGTGTGCGGCCGGGAACTGCCTTGTCCAACCAGCTCCCTGCAGACCTGCTCTGGATCAGGGAGGATTTTCTCCGCCACGAAGGCAGCTTCGGAAAAGTTGTTGTTCACGGTCACACGCCGGTAGACGAGCCGGAGATTCGGAACAATCGTATAAATTTGGATACCGGCGCATTTGCGACAGGCAACCTCACCTGCGCGGTGTTTGAAGAAGATCAGATTCTGTTTCTCTGACTTCATACCCGAGGCAGCCTTGCTCTCGACCTGCTTCGTAAACTTGTTCTCGTGCTTGCTCGCCCCACGAGATCGACGAGCGGGACTAGTTGCACATCCTGGCGAAACTTGACAAAACGCAACACGCGGCCAATGGCCGATAGGCCCGGTGCGGGACTGCGCGACCGTACCTCATATTTCGACAAAGAGTGCCCGAGTTTGGAGATGACATGGCGGTTCAGGACTTAAGTCGACGCGTCGCATTGATCACGGGCGTCACTGGCCAGGACGGCGCCTACCTCGCCGAGTATTTACTTGGCCTCGGCTACATCGTCCACGGCATCAAGCGGCGGTCGTCGTCGTTCAACACCGCACGTGTCGATCACCTCTACAAGGACCCGCACGTCGGCAACGTGCCCTTCCTGATGCACTACGGCGACATGACCGACTCGACCAACCTGATCCGGCTGATGCAGCAGATCAGGCCGACCGAGATCTACAATCTCGCCGCCCAAAGCCATGTCGGCGTCAGCTTCGAAAGCCCTGAATATACCGCCAACGCCGACGCAATCGGCGTGTTGCGGCTGCTGGAAGCGATCCGGATTCTCGGCATGGAAAAGGACACGCGGTTCTATCAGGCCTCGACCTCGGAACTCTACGGGCTCGTCCAGGAAGTACCACAGAAGGAAACCACGCCGTTCTATCCGCGATCGCCCTACGGCGTGGCCAAGCTCTACGGCTACTGGATCACTGTCAATTACCGCGAAGCCTACGGCATGTATGCTTCTAACGGCATCCTGTTCAACCATGAAAGCCCGATCCGCGGCGAGACTTTCGTGACACGTAAGATCACCCGCAGCGTCGCACGCATCGAGACCGGCCTGGAGGAGGTGCTCTATCTCGGCAACCTCGAAGCCAAGCGCGACTGGGGACACGCGCGGGATTATGTCGAGGGCATGCACAAGATACTGCAGGCGGATGCGCCCGACGATTTCGTGCTGGCGACTGGCGAGACCCGTTCGGTGCGTGAGTTTGTCGAACTGGCGTTTGCCGAAGTTGGCCGCGGCATCGAGTGGCGCGGCAAGGGCGTCGAAGAAACCGGCGTTGACAGCAAGTCCGGCAAGACGATCTTGCGCATCGATCCGGTCTATTTCCGGCCGACCGAAGTCGACCTTCTGGTCGGCGACGCCAGCAAGGCCCGCGCGAGGCTGGGGTGGAAGCCAAAAACGTCCTTTGCCCAACTGGTCAAGGAGATGGTCGCGAGCGATCTCGAAGAGGCCAAGCGCGAGGTTGCCGATGGCAAGCATTCCGTTTGAACTGAAGGGCAAGTCGGTCTACGTCGCCGGCCATCGCGGCATGGTCGGATCGGCGCTGGTGCGCCGGCTGGCGGGGGAGCATGTCGAACTGCTGACCGCGTCACGCAGCGAGGTCGATCTGCGTGATCAGGCCGCGGTCGACCGGTGGTTCGCTGCCAGACGTCCACAGGCCGTGTTTCTGGCGGCGGCCAAGGTTGGCGGCATTGTCGCCAACAACACGCTGCGCGCCGAATTCCTTTACGACAATCTAGCGATTGCGGCGAACGTGATCCACGCCGCGCATGTCAACGGTACCGAGAAGCTGATGTTCCTCGGCTCCTCCTGTATCTATCCGAAGCTGGCGCCGCAGCCGCTGCGCGAGGACTCGATGCTGACGGGAGCGCTGGAGCCGACCAACGAGCCCTACGCGATTGCGAAGATCGCGGGGATCAAGATGGTGGAGGCCTATCGCAGCCAGTACGGCGCCGACTTCATCAATGTGATGCCAACCAACCTGTACGGAAGCGGCGACAATTATCATCCCGAATACAGCCACGTCGTCGCCGCTCTGATCCGCCGTTTCCACGAAGCAAAAGTTTCCGGCGCCGATAACGTCGTGGTCTGGGGCACCGGCACGCCGCGACGCGAATTTCTCTATGTCGACGACCTCGCCGACGCCTGTATCCATCTGATGAAGACCTATTCCAGCGACGAACTGGTCAATATCGGCACCGGAACGGACATCACCATCGCCAAATTCGCCCGCGTGGTGGCTGCCGCCGTCGGCTACAGCGGCACGATCTCCTTCGATACCTCGCGGCCGGACGGCACCCCGCGCAAGTTGCTCGACGTCAGCCGGCTGGCCAGGCTCGGCTGGCGCGCCTCCACTTCGCTTGAGGACGGCATCAGGCTCGCCTATCAGGCCTATCTTGGCGAAGCCAGCGGACGCTGAGTTGAAGGCGTGTTGGCCGCCGGTACTTTCCTCGCCGAGGCCGGAATGCAGACGGCAGGCTGAAATCACTCGGTTCTTTCCCCGGCTGAACTCGCAATTTTTCATCGAGGGCGAGGTCCCGATGGCACCACAACTCTACGCAGCTGCGATGGCTTCGCTTATGGTCGCCACGGGCTGAGGTAAATGGATTGGGAATTTCAGTGAGAATTTCGCGCGTCATCTTGGCCCTGCCCCTGCTGGCGTTGACGTCGGCGCTGGGCGGCTGCGGCTGGATGTCGGTGAGCGGCCCGGCCGCCACGGACATCATGGCCGGTCAGCGCGATCCGGCGAGCCTCAATTATGCGGTCGTCAAGGTCACGCCGAAGGTCGTCGACGTCCTGTCCAGGAACCTGCCGCGCCTGACCGGCTTCGGGAGCAGCCAGCGGCCGCGCGACATCACATTCGGCAACGGCGATGTCCTCAGCGTTACGATCTTCGAAGCCGCATCGGGCGGCCTGTTCATTCCGGCCGAAGGCAGCGTGCGGCCGGGCAATTTCGTCAACATCCCGAACCAGGCCGTCGACATCCACGGCAACATCTCGGTCCCCTATGCCGGCTCTATCCGCGCGCGCGGACGCACCCAGGTCGAGGTGCAGGAGGCGATTGTCACCGCCCTCAAGAACCGTGCGATCGAGCCGCAGGTCATTGTGACCATGATCGAACAGAAAACGTCCATGATCAGCGTCCTGGGCGAAGGACGTGCGGCCCGGATACCCGCGACCGCCACGCCCGAGCGCATGCTCGACGTCATCAGCCGGGCCGGCCTGGTGGCCGTCGGGGGCTCGACCGGGGCCGCCGGCGCCGAAACCTGGGTGCTGCTGGAGCGAAGCGGCAAGCGCGCGATCGCGCCGTTTGGCGCGCTGGTTTATGAGCCGGTCAACAATGTCTATATCCACCCCAACGATACGATCTATCTGTATCGCGAACCACAGACCTTCCTGGCCTTCGGTGCGGTCGGCACGCAGCAACAGATTCCGTTCGGGACCTGGCGGCTGTCGCTCGCGGAGGCGATCAGCAAGTCGGGCGGTCTGATCGACAGCCAGGCCGACCCCGCCTCGGTCTTCCTGTATCGCGGTGAAGCGCGTGAGGTCGCCCAGGCCATGGGCATCGACGTTGCGTCCTACGAAGGCCCGGTCATCCCCATGATCTACACGATCAACCTGCGTGACCCCGCCGGCCTGTTCCTGGCGAGCTCGCTCGAGATGCGCAACAAGGACATCCTCTACGCCTCGAACTCGCTCTCGGTCGAAGCCACCAAGTTCATGAACTATCTCAACAACCTCAACACGACGATCCAGGGGCCGATGACCACCGTCACCAGCGCATACGGCTTGCGGAACATCATCCGCGGCACCGGCGC
>LNFM01013942.1_pt1 | contig 10072 bp, 11 predicted proteins | sample 596031 | NCBI WGS metagenome assembly LNFM01 (sample SAMN04254537, study PRJNA301005) | activated carbon metagenome | isolation source: dual media filters at the Ann Arbor, Michigan drinking water treatment plant | place: USA: Ann Arbor | reverse complement strand
GCGGACGTCGGCGCTGGTGGACAGCAGGCGTGCCTTGATCTTGCCATCCAGTGTGGTCGTCATCAACACATCGCGGCCCTGCAGGCGGGTGGCATAGACGAGCAGCTTGCCGTTCGGGGCGAAGCTCGGGCTCTCGTCGTCGCTGGTGTCGGTGAGTGTGCGAGGAGCGCCGCCGGCCACCAGGTCGAGCAGCTGCAACTTGAACGCGCCATTGGCCTGGCGGCCGATGTAGGCCAGGTAGCGGCCGTCCGGGCTGATCGCCGGGCTGACGTTGTAGCTGCCATTGAAGCTGACCCGCTCGGCCGCACCCCCGACCGCCGGCATGCGGTAGATCTGGGGGCTGCCGCCACGGTCGCTGACGAAATAGATGCGGCCGTCGGAAGAAAACGCCGGCTCGGTGTCGATGGCCGGGCTGGTGGTCAGGCGGCGGGCGTTTTCCCCGTTGCGGCCGATCATGAAGAGCTGGGAGCCGCCATCGCGCGAGAGCGTCACCGCGAGCTGCCGCCCGTCCGGCGCCCAGGCCGGCGCACTGTTCGAGCCGCGGAAGTTGGCGATGGGGCGGCGCTGGCCACTCAGCACGTCCTGGGCATAGACCACCGCCTTCTGCGACTCGAAGGACACATAGGCGAGCTCCTTGCCGTCAGGCGACCAGGCCGGCGAGATGATCGGCTCCGGGCTGTTCAGCGCCACCTGGGCGGCTTCGCCGTCGGCATCGGCCACGCGCAGCGTGTAGCGCCCGCCGCCCCTGGTGACGTAGGCCATGCGCGTCGCGAAGACGCCCTTGTCACCGGTCAGCTTCTCGAACACATAGTCGGCAATGCGGTGGGCCGCCAGGCGCAGGTCGGCCGCCACCACGGCGGTGCTCTGGCCGCCGATCTCGTTGCCCTTGACCACGTCCCAGAGCTTGAAGCGCACATCGAAGCGGCCGTCGACCAGGCGCGACACCGACCCGGTGACCAGCGCATCGACGACACGCCCGCGCCATTCGGGCATGTCGGGCACCACGGTCTCGTCGATCGCCTGGTTCACGTCCTGCCCGCGGAACACGCCGCTGCGCTCGAGGTCGGCGCGCACGATGGCCGACAGCACCTGGTTGGTCTTGTCCTCGTCGCGGAACCGGGCGATCGCGATCGGCACCTGGGTGGCCCCGATGCCCGAGATCTCGACCCGGAACTGCGCCTGCGCCGGCGCCAGCCCCATCGACCAGCCGAGCCCGGCCAGGGCCACGCCCGTGGCGCCCTGGCACCACTGGCGGCGGCGTGGATCGGCAGGCGCGCCGTGACGATGCAGGCCCGGATGGATGGGCACGACAAGCTCGGGAGGGGTCATGGGTGCGGGCCGGTGCGTCGCCGCGGGCGCGCCCGGTGAATCGGGGAGAATGTGCATCATAGAGGGCGACACCCCCAGGAGGCGCGCCTGTCCCGGCTGTGACGCCGCAGCCGTCCTCGTCCAACCGACCCGCCATGCCCGAACCCGTGTCGCTGACGGTCGTGATCGTCGCGAAGAACGAATCCCGCAACATCAGCGACTGCGTGCGCAGCGCCGCCTTCGCCGATGCGGTGCTGGTGCTCGATTCGAACAGCACGGACGACACCGCCGCCCTGGCCCGCGCAGCCGGCGCCAAGGTGATGACGACCGACTGGCCGGGCTACGGCCCCCAGGTGGCGCGCGGCTTCGGTCTCGCCGACACCGAATGGGTGTTGTCGCTCGATGCCGACGAGCGCATCACGCCCGCGCTGCGAGACGAAGTGCTCGCCGCGATCCGCAGTGGTCGCCACGACGGCTACCGCATCCCGCGGGTCTCGGAGTTCTGCGGTCGCTTCATCCGCCATTCGGGCTGGCGGCCGGACTACACGCTGCGCCTGGGGCGCCGCGCGGTGGCAGGGTTCACCGATCATTTTCTGCATGCCCACATGACGGTGGCGGGTCGGGTCGCCGACCTCGCATCGCCGCTGGTCCACTACAGCTACCCCGACCTGCACGACGTGCTCGAAAAGCTCGACCGCTACTCGAGCGGCCACGCACGCGACATGCACGCCAGGGGCCGGCGCGGCAGTCTGGGCAAGGCGGTGCTGCATGGTCTGATGGCCTTCGTGAGAACCTATGTGCTGCGGCTGGGCTTCCTGGATGGTCAGCATGGCCTGATGCTGGCGATCTACAACGCCGAGTACACCTATTACAAATACTTGAAACTGATGTTCCTGCAGAGTCCCGCTCGGCGGCCGGAGTTCCCCGGTTGATCGACGACAAGACGTCGACGGCGGCCCCTGCGCCCGCTGCGGCACCGGCGGCGCGCAGCTTCTGGCAGCGCCTGCGCCGCCTCTGGCCCTACTTCGCGGGCAGCCGCGTCGGTGTGATGCTGGTGCTGGGCGGTGCGCTGGTGGGCGCCCTCACCGAGCCGCTGATCCCGGCGATGATGCAGCCGCTGCTGGACAGCGGCTTCAACAGCGACCGCCTGCCGCTGTGGCTGATCCCGCTGGTGGTGATCGGCATCTTCGCCTTGCGCAGCGGCGCGGGTTTCGTGGCCCAGTACGGGCTGGCCTGGTCGGCCAACCTGGGCATGCTGAACCTGCGCCGAGCGATGTTCGCGCGCCTGATGGACGCCGCGCCGGCCCTGTTCAGCGAATCGACCACCAGCAGCCTGACCAACACCCTCGCCTACGAGGTGCAGACCGGCACCCACCAGCTCGTCTATTCGCTGCTCACGCTGGTGCGCGACTCGCTGATTCTGGTGGCGCTGCTCGCCTACCTGCTGTGGCTGAACTGGCCGCTGACGATCTTCGTCGCGGTGCTGATACCGGCCGTGGTGCTGGTGATGCGGGTGCTCAGCCGGCGCCTGCACCGGCTCACGGTGCAGGCGCAGACGGCCACCGACCAGCTGGCCTACACCGTCGAGGAGAACGTGCTGGCCTGGCGCATCGTGCGCCTGCACGGCGCCAAGGCGACGCAGACGCGGCGCTTCCTGGGCGTCAGCGAGTCGCTGCGCCGGCTGTCGATCAAGGGCGCGGTGGCCGGCGCCTCGATGACGCCGATCACCCAGGTGCTGGCCGCGGTGGCGCTGTCAGCGGTGATCGTCGCGGCGCTGTGGCAGGCGCGCCAGGGCAGCGGTTCGGTGGGCAGCTTCGTCGCCTTCGTGACCGGCATGCTGATGCTGATCGGGCCGATGAAGCACCTGTCCGAGATCGCCGGGCCGATCACGCGTGGCCTGGCCGCGCTGGAGCGCGCGCTGCGCCTGATCGAGGACAGCGTGGTCGAGCAAGGCGGCCAGCACGACCCGGGCCGCGCCCAGGGCCGCCTGCGCCTGGAAGGCGTGGGCCTGCAGTACCCGAGCGCCGCCAGCCCGGCGCTGGCCGGCATCGACCTGGAGATCCGCGCCGGCGAGACGGTCGCGCTGGTGGGCCCCTCGGGCGCCGGCAAGTCGACGCTGGTCAACCTGCTGCCGCGCTTCATCGACCCGAGCGTCGGCCGGGTGCTGCTCGACGACCACCCGCTGCCCGACTGGGAGATCAACGCACTGCGCCGGCAGTTTGCGCTGGTGAGCCAGGACGTGGTGCTGTTCAACGACAGCATCGCCGCGAACGTGGCGCTCGGCGCCGAGGATGCGAGCGGCGCCGCGCCCGACCGCGAGCGCGTGCTGCGCGCGCTGCAGGGCGCCAACCTGATGGAGCATGTGAACAGCCTGCCCGAGGGCCTGGACACCGTCATCGGCCACAACGGCAACCAGCTCTCGGGCGGCCAGCGCCAGCGCCTGGCGATCGCGCGGGCGATCTACAAGGATGCGCCGGTGCTGATCCTCGACGAGGCCACCTCGGCGCTCGACTCCGAATCCGAGCGCCTGGTGCAGCAGGCGCTCGAGACCCTGATGCGCGGCCGCACCAGCCTGGTCATCGCCCACCGCCTGTCGACCATCGAACGCGCCGACCGCATCATCGCGATGCAGGACGGCCAGGTCGCCGAGCAGGGCAGCCATGCCGAACTGCTGGCCCGCGGCGGCCTGTACGCTCGCCTGCATGCACTGCAGTTCGGCAGTGCACCCCCGACACCCTGACCCCGACTGGACCCCCCGATGAACACCCCCTCCCACCCGATCAGCCGCTACCCCGTTCCCAGCCTGGCCGAGATGCCCGAAGACCTGCGCAGCCGGCTGCTCGCGGTGCAGGAGAAGGCCGGTTTCGTGCCGAATGTCTTCCTGACGCTCGCGCACCGGCCGGATGAGCTCCGCGCCTTCATGGCCTACCACGATGCGCTGATCCTGCGCCCCTCGGGCCTGAGCAAGGGCGAGAAGGAGATGATCATCGTTGCCACCAGCGGCACCAACCAGTGCCTGTACTGCGTGGTGGCGCATGGTGCGATCCTGCGCATCTACGAGAAGAAGCCGCTGCTGGCCGACCAGCTCGCGGTCAACTACCGCAAGGCCGACATCACGCCGCGCCAGAAGGCGATGCTGGACTTCGCGATGAAGGTCTGCCAGGACTCGGCCTCGATCGCCGACGCCGACTTCGAGGCCCTGGCCGCGCACGGCTTCAGTGCCGAAGACGCCTGGGACATCGGCGCGATCACCGCCTTCTTCGGCCTGTCCAACCGCATGGCCAACCTGAGCTCGATGCGACCGAACGACGAGTTCTACCTGATGGGCAGGCTGCCCAAGGCTCCGAAGGCCGATCCAGCCTGAGCCTGCCCATGCGCGCGAGCATCGTGATCCCGGTGATGAACCAGCTGCACTACACGAGGCAGTGTGTCGAGAACCTGCTGCAGCACGGTACCGACCCGGCCTCGATCCTGGTGGTGGACAACGGCAGCGTCGACGACACCCCGGCCTGGCTGGCCTCGATGCCGCAGATCCGCTCGCTGCGCAATGCCGTGAACCTCGGCTGCGGCGGCGCCTGGACGCAGGGGGCGATGCTGAGCGACAGCGAGTGGGTGGTGCTGCTCAACAACGATGTCGTGTCCGGCCATGCCTTCGTGCCGGCGATGCTCGATGCGGCCGAACGCGAAGGGCTGGAGGTGGTGAGCTGCGCGATGGTCGAGCGCGACCTCGACTACCCGCTCGAGGCCTTCACCGCCGAGTTCGTCGCGAAGATGGGTGCCGTGGTGCGGCGCGGCTGGTTCCACGGCGTGTGTTTTGCGGTGCGGCGCACGGTGTTCGAGCGCATCGGCTTCCTCGACACCGACCGCCTGCTCTACGGCCGCGAGGACAGTGAATTCCTCTACCGCTGCCGCCGCAACGGGGTGCCGGTGGGCACGGTCGGGGCGGCGCTGCTGCACCACTTCGGCTCGATCACGCAGAACGCGATCAAGAAGGCCACCGGCGTCAGCAAGATGGGCGACCACCGCTATTTCTACGCCAAGGTCGGGCTCGGCTGGTGGGGCCGGCAGCGCGCCAAGATCGCCCGCAAATCCCAGACCCGGCGCTGGAGCCAGGCCGAACGCGCCGCCCATGGCCAGACGCTGCACATGGTGCATGTCGGCGGGCAATGGGAATACCGCTGAACGCCATGCACCAAGACCCCCACACCCGCCACCTCGACCTCGGCTGCGGCGCTGCGCCGCGCAACCCCTACCGCCGGCCCGAGCTGCACGGCATCGACCTGCGCGCCTTCCCGACCTCGGCACGCTTCGAATTCCGCGCCGCCAACCTGACGATGCAGCCCATTCCCTTCCCCGACGACCACTTCGGCTCGGTCTCGGCCTTCGACTTCCTCGAGCATGTGCCCCGGGTGCTCGCCAACCCGGCCGGCGACGGCACGCGCTTCCCCTTCATCGAGCTGATGAGCGAGGTCTGGCGCGTGCTGGCACCGGGCGGCCGCTTCTATGCGCTGACGCCGGCCTTCCCGCACGCCGAGGCCTTCCGGGACCCGACCCACGTCAACATCCTGACCGCGAAGACGCACGATTACTTCTGCGGCGAGCGGCCCTATGCCGCGAACTACGGGTTCGTCGGGCGATTCCGTGTGTGCCGCGCCGACTGGGTGGTGTCGCGCGATGCCGAGTCGGCCGACCCGTTCACCTTCGGCCAGCGCCTGCGGCTGTGGCGCCGCCGGCTGCGCGGGCAGATCAGCCACTTCCGCTGGGAGCTCGAGGCGGTCAAGCCGAGGGGTTGAGACCCTGAGCGGGCAGCGGCGGACAGTCCCAGCCCAGCAGCTCGGCGAGGCGCCGGGTCACCCATTCGGCCTCGGCGGGGTTGACCGGCGCCGCGTCGACGCACAGGCCGCGGTGGCAGCGTTCGAGCACATCGTCTTCCGCGATGCCCAGGTCGAACAGCATCGCCTTGGCGTGCTCGGTCAGCATCTGGGCCAGGTCTTCGCAGAACTCGTAGCGCGCGCCGATCTCGGCCCGGCCGGCGCTCGGACGGCTGCGGCCGGGCACGAGGTAGAGGGCGATGAAGGACGGGGGAATCTCGGTCTGGTGGTCGTCGTGCATGGGCAGCAGGCGCGGGCGCGCCGGCGAAAGGGGCGGGCAAGGATTGCGCCGCGCGGCAGGCCAGGGCACGATGCCGATTGTGCGCCGCGCCTCGACAAACCCAGCCCGGCTGCGCACTGGCTCACACTTTCCGGCCACGCGTCGCCCACGGGCCCTGGCGGCGGCTGGTGCAGGCGGTTATCGTTCCGGTCTGGCCGGCGCGTGGCGCCGGGCCGGGATACCTGCCGAGGAGCCGGCCCTGCACCGGGTCCTTCGCCTGGGAGAACACCACATGCTGACGATATCGGCTGAGCAGATCGACAGCCTCGGGACGGGCCAGCGGGAGCGGTCGCTGAAGGCCCTGGCGGCGCGGCTGCGCCAGGACTTTCCGCCGCAGACCGCACCACTGTCCGAGCCGGAGCTGCACGCGCTGATCGAGACCGGGATCAACAACGCCGGTGTCTACGGCCTCGTGACCGAGGGCCAGGTGCGGTTCTACTGCGGGATGATGCTGCGCCACGGCCTTGATTTCGACGTCGACGCGCGCCTGCCCTGGGCCGGCGACATCCTCGAGGACGACCGCCTCGCCCCGGCCGAGAAGCTCGCCCGCCTCGACGAGGTGCAGCTCTTCCTGGACCGGGCCCCTGCCCCATGAGCGCGCCGGGCCGCTCCCAAGCGCGAATCCCGGCGTGCGCAGCACGGAGGGTGGTCCTGTGAGCGACCTCGCCCGCCCGCTCGACCCGGCAGCCGTCAAGGCGGCCGACGACGCCTTCTACGCCAACCACCCGGAGTTCATCGGCCCCGACGGCAAACGCATCCCGCTGAGCGCGACCGACCCGGCCCAGGCCGGGCTGCGCCGGGAATGGCGCAACGCCTATGTGGCGGCCGGCGGTCCGGTCAATGGCGGCGACTCGAACAAGCCGCCGGGCGGCGGCGCCGAGCCCTGCCCGCCCTGCCCGAACCATCCGCCCGGTGGCGGCCCTGGCGGCGGCGGGGGCACGGACCCGAACACACCGCCTCCCGGCAACCAACCCGGCAAACCGGTGCCCACGCTGAAGGTGCGCTGGTCCAAGCACTGGGTCACGCCCGACCACAACTCCAGCTGGCCACCGGCCAGTGCCCCGACCGACGTCATCCCCGAGGAGGCCAAGGTCGAGCTCATCGGCGAGACCACCAACGTGCCCGATGGCACGGCGGCGACGATGACGATCTCGCACTGCCAGTCGGACATGGACGTGCCCGACGGCGCCTTCACCGAGCTCGAGGTGCGTGGCGGCAAGGTGCTCGACAAGGAGACCGGCAAGCCGCCGGTATTCGTCTTCGATGCCAGCCACAAGATGTGGGACATCTGGAGCCGGCCCTGGTTCCGATTCCGGTGCGACGTGGCCTACGAGGGGCTGTCCGAAGCGACGCCTCGGGACTATGCCAAGCAGGCTGCGGCCTGCCTGCGCGTGCGCTACTGGCATGTCTGCTTCGCCGAGACCGGCGACCTGACCGGTGTGCTGCCCGAGGCCAACAACGTGAGCGGCATCCTCAATGGGGTCGCTCACTCCAATGCCATGGTGCAGGCCACGCCGGTGAAGAACACGCCGCTGCCCGACTACGGCTCGACGCTGCGCAACACCTACGCCTTCCACCAGGCCAGCCACGGGAACGCGCTCAAGCGCAGCGACAACTCGGGCATGCCCGACAGCGACCCCGGCGAAACCAAGTACAACAAGGCCGAATGGCGCAGCATCGTGCACATCACGCCGTCGCCCCGCTTCGGTGATGCACAGATCGGTACCGAAGCCGCCGTGCCGAGCGTGCCACGCTACCTGTACTACTCGAGCACCTGCCTGACCGGCTGGGAGCCGAGCTTTGCCGAGGCCATGATGGCGCGCGGCACCGACTACGTGCTGGCCTTCCGCGTGACCATCCCCGACGCCGAGGCACCCGACCTGGCGCGCAAGTTCTACACCCGCTGGGCCGGCTTCAAGCTCGACCCATCCAAGATCCCCGACTGCTTCTTCGCCACGGCCCAGGACCACTACAAGAACATGAAGCCCATCCTCTACGGCGCGGGTGGCGGGGCGATCAAGCCCCCGCCGGGTATCCTGGAGTCGATTGGCAACGCCCTGTCCGATCTCGGCGCCGCCATCGCGGACACCTTGTCCGACTGGTTCAGCTGAAGCCGCCACCGCAGGCCACGAGGACCCCCATGCTCGATCCCGCCACCTTGCAGCGCAAAGCCCTGGGCGAGGCCCTCGGCCTGTTCAGCCAACTGATGAAAGGCCGGGTGCAGCTGCAGCCGCTCGGCCACGAGACCGGCTGGAACGGCCTGCTCATGCGCCATGTCCACGAGCAGCAGATGGCCGCCTGGCACCAGTTCAACGAGCTCCGCATCGAGCTCGATGCCGACGGTCAGGTGCGCTTCTTCCACGATCCTCGCCGCTTCGAGAACCCGAGTTATGCGGCACTGGACGAGCAGGACGTGCTCGCGATCTGCGCCACCACGGGCCTGGTGGGCAAACGCGTCGAACCGGTCGAACTGCCCGACGACAGCGACCCGATGCTGACCGTCACGCTGCGCCAGCGCCACCACCGCCTGCCGGCCGAAGTCGAATACACGATCAACCGCGGCAAGCGCCAGGTGGCGGCGCTGCGGGTGCTGAAAGGCGTGGCATGAACGCCCAGGATGCCGTGCGCCGGGCCCTGGCCGCCGCACCGGTGTTCGCGGTGCCGCCCAGCTTCCAGCCGGTGTCGGCGGAGCTGCGCATCATCGAACTGGTCGACGGGGCGCCGGTGCGCGACGCGCTGCCGCCGCCCGGGCCGGTGATCGACCGCAGCGCCTGGGTGGTGCGCCTGGCCCAGGGCATCCTGTGGGCCGAGCTCGCGATCGACGACCTGAACGGCGAGGTGCTGCGGCTGCGGCGCTCGCGCGGCGCTGCCCAGACCCTGGATGGAGCCCCGCATGGCTGAGCCCACCGACCGCAGCGCCCCCTCCACCGACCCGGCCAGCGCCTGGTACCTCGGCCTGCTCGAGCGCGAGGCCGCCGCGGCCGGCCGCCCGGTGCAGGCCGCCCAGCTGGGCGAACACCTGAAGCTGCAGGCCCTGGGCCCGGTCGCCCCCGGCACGCCGACCAGCTATGCGCTGTATTCGAAGCTCGGCGATTGCAGCCTGCGGCTGAATGCACTCAACGGCGAGACGATCTCCTGGTACCTCGATGTGCTGGCCAGCGGCGGCAACGAGTCGATGCCGGCGGACGCCGCGCTCGCGCTGGCCACCCAGGTGGCCCAGCCTCCGGCTGACGCGGTGCCCGATGGCGCCGGCTACGAGACCATGGCCGGGCGCTGCTTCTTCCGCGCACGCTGGCGCCATGTGGTGAACGGCGTGCCGGTCGAGGGCGACTACATCGAGGTGCTGGTCAACGGCAAGCACCAGAAGGCCTTTTCCCTGTCCAGGGTCTGGCGCGAGCCGCGCACCGGCCGCGGAGCGGTCGAGCGATGATCATCCGGCTCGGGCTGCTGTGCCTGCTCAGCCTGGGCCTGGCCAGTCCGGCCGTTTGCGGAGTGCCGATGTTCAAGGACACCACCTATGCCGAGTTGCGCCCGCTGCCGGCAGCCGACCGGCTGCTCGCGGTCGTGCGCTGCGAGGCACTGGAAACCCGCCAGCCCGGCAGCCGCAGCGAGC
>LNFM01016013.1_pt1 | contig 10073 bp, 4 predicted proteins | sample 596031 | NCBI WGS metagenome assembly LNFM01 (sample SAMN04254537, study PRJNA301005) | activated carbon metagenome | isolation source: dual media filters at the Ann Arbor, Michigan drinking water treatment plant | place: USA: Ann Arbor | reverse complement strand
TCAAGCTGTTTTCAATAGCATACCGGGTTAATTCTGCATTGTTGCGCATATTCATCTTTTCCATAATACGGGAGCGGTAAGTACTAACAGTTGTGGCGCTAAGTGAAAGTTGAGTTGCTATATCTGAAATTGATTTTCCTGAAGCTATTAATTTGAAAACATCAAACTCTCTATCTGATAACGATTCATGCAGAGGCAAATCAGTAGTAACACCGAAAGAGTTGGCTAATTTATCGGCTATTCCGGGAGTAATAAATTTCTTTCCGTTTATAACTGTTTCTATAGCCCGAACAAGGTCATCATGAATTGTTTCTTTACCCAGATAACCAGAAGCTCCGGCTTTCAATACCCGTATAGCATACTGTTCTTCGGGGTACATACTCATGATGAGTACGGGCAATTTGGGGAGCAATTGCTTGAGTTGCTGTAGTGCATCCAGGCCACTTCTTCCCGGCATGTTCATATCACATATAACCACATCCCAGGTTTCTTTTATTGCCTGAGCAATCAATGATTCCGCATCGCCAGCTTCTCCTATAGTAATAAAAGGATACTGCTCCGTAAGAATTTGTTTAAGGCCCCTTCGGACTATAGCATGATCATCAGCAATAAGTATCCGTATCATAAAGATTCTTTATTTAGGGCTAAATGGAATTTTTACGCTAATTGTTGTTCCCTTTCCCAGTTCACTTATCGTTTCAAAAGCACCTCCCATCATAAGTGCTCTTTCATTCATACCCAGTATACCCAATTTTTTAGTGCCACTTGTTGCAAATTTATCAAATCCTTTACCATTGTCAGTTATATCTAAAGTTATACCATCAGTATCTTGTCTTAAATTAACTTTCACCTCCTTTGCACCAGAATGTCTTGCAACATTAGTTAAAGATTCCTGGAAAATTCTGAATAAACCTGTTTTAATATTTTCTGGCAATTCCATATTCAACACATCATTTGAAAATATGGTTTTAATATCTGATCGCTTTTCAAACTCTTCTAACTGCCACTCCATTGCTGCTACTAATCCTAAATCGTCAAGCAAGCTTGGTCGGAGGTCAGATGCTATTCTTCTTACTGTTTTTACGGTACCATCCAACATCTCTAACAAGTCTTTTATTTTCTGTTTTACTGGTGCTATTGCGTCAGGTCCAATTTTTTTATTTAACCAGGATACATCCATTTTAAGTACAGTGAGATGCTGCCCAAGCTCATCATGAATTTCACGGGCAATATGTGTTCTTTCTTCCTCTCTTATGTTATTTAAGTATCCTGTTAATTGCCTTAACTGATCCGACGTTCGTTTTATTTCTGCCTCGCTTTTTAGTTTTTCTGTAACATCTATAGCTACAACTAACCTGCCTGGGATATTATTATACAGAATGTCGTGAGAATTTATTTCAACATCGATAAATGCTCCATCCTTCTTTTTATGCTTCCAAACCCCGGTACTACGAATACCTGGCTGATATTTCTTGGATTCAGCAATAAACCGATCTTTATCTTCCTCTGGCCTTAAGCTAATTAAGTCCAATTCCATAAACTCTTCTTTTGAGTACCCATAATGAATTATTGCAGCCTCATTAACATCAAGAACTTGATAATTACCAGTTCCATATACCCACATTGGTAATGGGCTATTTCTGAAAAGCAGTCTATACTTTTCCTCGCTTGCTTCAAGCTCTTTTTGGGCTTCTTTGAGAGCCGATACATCAATACCGGTTCCAATTAATGACCGTTTATTATCAATTTCTAAACGGGACGCTTTAAAATAATAGGGCCTTCTTTTTCCATCTTTAAAAACAAAATCTGCCTCCGCATCTCCCTCTCCTTCATTAAATACCTTTTTAATCCGCTCCTCAATAAGAGCAAGCCCCTCGCCTTCAAAAAAATTAACTGGGCGCATCTTTGAAATTTCGATTGCCGAATAGCCTGAAACCACTTCAAACTGCTTATTCCACCTCAAGAATCGGCGATTTTCATCATACCAATAAAAAATACCCGGTAAACTATCAATCAACTTATCTGACAAATCCCTTTCTAACTGTAATTTTTTCTGCGCATCTATCCTGTCTGTTAAATCTCTTATTACAGATAAAAAGCGACCATCTGGTAATTTCTGTGACCGGACTTCTGTCTGCACTTCGGTGCCGTCTTTCCGCTTCATTATTCTTTGTTTTACTGTGGAGGCCCCTCCGCTAAGTACATCATACCTTACCGGACTAGCTGACAACTCTTTTGCAGTAAGAATTTGTGATAGCGACATATTTGCTAACTCTTCTTTAGAATACCCAAGCAACTCAACAGCACCGCTATTTACATCCAGAATTCTTCCCGCTGCATCATACAAGGCAATGGCATCAACAGCCTGCTCTACTAATGTGCGGTATTTTTCTTCATTTAGTTTTATTGTTTCTGCTGCTTTTTTTCGTTCTGTAATATCTCTTATGAATGCACAGAAAAATTCACTGGCTCCCTGCTTTACCGGGGTAATACTGATTTCTACCGGAAATTCATGTCCGCTTTTGTTTAGCGCCGACATTTCCAACAATTTATTCAGAACAGGTCCTTCACCAGTTTTAATATAATGTTGTATTCCTTTTTTATGATGGTCCCGGTACTTTAATGGTATGATAGTTTCTTCGAGAGTCTTGCCGAGAATTTCTGATTCCTTCCAGCCAAAAATCTTTTCCGCCTGTGGCGTCCAGAAAATAATAGCACCTTCTAAATCAATGCTTACAATGGCATCAAGTGCAGAGTTCATTATTAACCTGCGTGTTTCTTCTGCACTCCTGATCAGTTCTTCGGATTTTTTCCGTTCTGTTATGTCTATAATACTTCCCCGTACCAGCGTTTTATCTTTCGATGGCAGTAAGGCAAGCCAAACTTCACAAGGAATTAGTTTTCCCTCAGCATCCCTATGAATCCATTCAAATGAAGTTTTTTTCCCACTTACAGCCAGGTTGATCTTATCAATTGCCATTTCAACTGATGATATTCCCCCCGGTTGAAAGTCCGGACTTAATTCCGCGGGGCCAACTCTCATTAATTCTTCTTTCGACATTTTAAAAAGACGGGTAGCACTTTCACTTACACTACTAAATTTTTGTGTATCCATGTCAAGTACCACCAATGCTTCAGGTGCATTTTCTACCAGGGTACGATAAAGATTTTCACTTTCCAGTATTTTTTCTTCAGCTGCTTTCCTGGCAGAAATATCTTTTGTAGATATATAAACACCTATCACTTCTCCGCTTTCGTCTTTTACCGGCAGATAATTAACTAATACCCACGGAGGAAAATTTTCAAGGTGAATGCTAAGCTCATACTCGACCTTTTCACCTAAAAATGCTCTCTTCAAACTTGTGCGGATAGGCTCATCTTTTTCATCTGGTATGAGATTCAAAATATTCATACCAACTGTAACTGGCTTGCCCCATGCTTTTTCAAGATTATACTGTGCCACTTTGTTGATTAAAGTAACCCTGCAATCCCTGTCCAACACATAAAAACTTTCTGCAGCACCTGATAAAACATAGTGCATATTTTTCTCAGAATTACGTAAAGCCTCTGTCGCCAGCTTTCTTTCTGTTATATCATCAATCGTCCCGATATACCCCGTTATCATTTCATTGTTATTATAGAGAGGCACTGCATTGCCGCTAACCCAGCGTATACCGCCATTTTTGTGCACCAGGCGATACTCTGACATTGACACAACACCTTCGGCTGATTTTTTATACCAACTGCTTTGCAGTTCGCCTACATCATCAGGATGTACTGCATCAATCCAGCCATCACCCATTGCCTCTTCAAACGTCATTCCGGTAAATCTTAGCCATGTTTCATTTACATAAGTAGTTTTACCAGTAATATCAGTTTGAAAAATTCCTACTGGTGCATTTTCTGTAAGTGTACGGAATCGAAGTTCATTATTGATTAGTTTTTCTTCTGCCCTTTTCCTTTCTGTTATATCACGGCCAAATGCAATTATTTTACCACCCTCTAATAAACGGGCCGTTACTTCAACATCGAGCAGCGACCCGTCTTTTTTCTTTAACTGCCGGTTAATTCTTATTGGTTGCCCGGCTAAAAGTTCAGCATACTTCTCAGGATTTTCAATAATATTACCTGTTAAAAAATCCTGTAAGCGTAAAGATGTAAACTCATCGTAAGTATACCCCATCATTGCAGCGGCACTATTATTAAAGTTGTATACTGTTCCATCAACGGAATAGATAATTATAGCATCAGTTGCCTGCTCAATAAGTGAGCGGTAACGTTCTTCACTTGCACGCAACTCTTTTTCAGCAAGATATATTTCTGTTACATCAACCATTGACCCAATCATTCTGGATGCTTTACCATCGTTATCCCGAATGATATGTCCCCTATCCAGAAAATGTAAATAGGTGCCGTCTGCTTTTGCGTACCTGTATTCCTCTTTCCATACAAGTTCATTACCTGCAAATGTTATTTTTAATTTTTCCTTCACCCTTAAAATATCGTCAGGATGTATGTTTTGGTACCAATTATCTATAAGAACTATTTCCTTTTTTTTACTAAAGCCCATCTTAGTATAGTAGCTATCATTCCACCACAGGCTATCATTGGTAAGATCCCAGTCCCATACAAAATCACTGGTTGCCTTTGCAATAATCTGAAAACGGGCATTTGCTTTTAAAACCTCCTCTTCTGTTTTCTTCTTTTCGCTAATGTCCCTTATAAATACAAGCAGGCGGCCATCATTTAAAAGTCTTGCATTAACTTCTACCAGTACCGGATCACCATATTTATTCCTGATTAGCCGTTCGGTAATTACATTCTTTCCTTCCTTTAATTCTTCAAAGTGAAAAGGATGTTGCTTAAAATCCTCCTTATCAACTATATCAAAAATGCTGAGTTCCGAAAGTTCTTCTTTAGAATACTGGGAAATGTTACAAGCTGCGGGATTTGTAACAATAAACTTTCCATTTGTATCAGCTACAAAAATTCCATCCGTAGCCTGATCAATGAGGCCTCTGTATTTTTCTTCGCTTTGACTTAACTCTTCTCTGGCAAGAAAAAGATCAGTTACATCTGCCATTGATCCTATCAACCGAATGGCCTTACCGTTTTCATCCCGCATTACATATGACCTGTCGTAAATATGAAGATAAGTGCCGTCCGCTTTTTTAAACCGATATTCATCACTCCATGTAGCAAGAGTAGTTCGTGTAAGAATATACTCAATGTGTTCCTGTACCCTTTGTTTATCATCCGGATGAAGATGATCATCCCAAAAAGAAGTGTTGGTAATAGTTTTATTGTCGCTAAACCCGAATTTATTATAGAAATTATTATTCCACCAAACACTACCCCCCTCCCGTAAGTCTGCATCCCATACAACGTCATTTGTAGCACTTGCAATTATATTAAACCGCTCAAGTGCCTCTTTTAACTCGGCCGTCTTTTCTGCTACCTGGCTATTAAGTTTTTGATTAAATTCTGTAAGTAATTGCTCCGATAATTTCTTTTCAGTGATATTTCTATGAACAATACTATACCCAGTGACATTATTATTTTTATCCTTAAGTTGCGTATAGGAACCTTGTATATAAATTGATTGCCCGTTCTTTTTTTTATACTCCAGCTCTTCTGACAAATATGCTGACTTTTTAAAAAGATTAATGATGCGTTCTTTCTCATATGGTAATTTTTCAGCCTGTAAGAGTTCCTGGTAATTTTTCCCGATTGCTTCATCTTTCGAATAACCATAAACTTCTGTGGCACCATTATTCCAACTTTGAATCGTAAAATCTTTATCAACTGATATAATTGCTTCTCCTGCCTGGTCTACAATATCAGCCAGATAAGAAATTCTTTTTTCATTTTTCTCTCTTTGCTTCAGATCACTAAAAATGCGAAAGAAAAAAAGGCATAAAAAAATTAGAAATAATGCTGCTAATATTCCAAAAAGCTTTGCTGTTTCTCCGGCAACAGTTTCCCGGTCTGCGTTGGATCTGTTTAATAGTTCCCTGTCTTCTGTTTCAATTTGAAGAATTGTCTCCCGAATTTTTTCCATCAACTCCATTCCTTTGCCGGACTGGAGTATTTTCGTAGCCGTATCCCGGCCTAACTTATCAATAATTTGAATAGAGCTATTGGCGAATAATACTTTTTCCCTTACTAATTGTAATAAATGGATAAGCTCTTGTTTACGGTTCGGATATACAGAAAAAAGCTCCCGTATTGCGTTGGTGTCTTTATCTAGTTTTTGAAGTCCCAGGTTATAAGGCTCAAGAAATTCTTTATTGGTTGAAATTATATATCCCCGCTGACCGGTTTCAATATCCTGCATATCATCCATTATAGCTTCCATTGCCCGTAATGATTGCAGCGTTTTATTGACTAACTGGTTATCTGCTGCCGCTTTTTCCATGTTACGGTAGCTATACCACGCAAAAAAAGAGATGACAAAAAGAGAGATTATAAGACCGAAAAAAATGTTACGTCGTGTATAGAAATAACGCATGGTGTAAGGCTTGCTTTGACAACTATCTGTTGCATCAATCAATTAACACATAGAAAGTACTATAACCCATGAGAATTAATAAAATTGACCAATGCTGCCGTATTTTTTAAATTCAGTTTTTTAAGAATATTATACCGGTGCACCTCAACAGTTTTTAAAGATATGTCCAAACGCACAGCAATTTCTTTTGAAGACAGTCCTTCCCTTATAAGCTTAACAATATCTAGTTCCCGCTTAGAAAGTAAGTTTAAATCGGTCTTTACTCCGTCATCTTCAAGTTCCTGTTGAGCAAGAATATTTTTCACTTCATCACATATATATTTCTTACCGTCGTTTACTTCTATAATCGCAGACAGCAACTCGTCCTTAGATGAATTTTTAGTAACATAACCCACCGCACCCATTTGCAACATTTTGCGGGCATAGGCGGGCATGGTATGCATAGAAATGCCTATTATTTTTGAGGTAGGGGAAACTTTACGAACAAGCTTTGTGGTTTCAAAGCCGTTTACAGGCGACATATTAATATCCATCAACACAATTCTAGGTTTAAGTGTTTTAGCAATTTCAACAGCCTCTTCAGCATTGCTGGTCTCACCTATTACCTCAAATCTGCTATCGCTATTGAGAATAAAGGACCATGATTCTCGTATAAGTTTATGATCGTCAACTAATAGAATTGAAATCTTGTCCATGTTACAGTTATTAGGTTTAGTGCTTGGTTATATAAGATAAGCAAAAAAAGGAATAACAATTGGAAAACAATCACACTAAAACAGATGAAACTAACTAAAATCAAGTTTTAAGTATATACACTTAGTATAAAAACATCATTTACTGCACCTTATAGTACATATATAACAATGTGCCGGATACATAAAGTTATCCGGCACACTAAATTAAAAGTTACAGCCTTACTGCTTCTTCAACTTAATAAGATATTTTCCATAGCTCCCGATTGTAACAGTATGATCAAGATACACACCAAAAGACTGTTCGCAAGGTGAAACTACATTATCGTTACTTGGAGATGTATTAACAGACATTATTCCAAATGGATTCCATGGATAATCACCATACTGTTGTTTTACTACTGATGTTACATTAGTTAAAGGATCAATAGTAACTACTATTGGCTGATTGTTGGTTGGTGCCAGGTACCTGAATGATAAATGTGTGGCATCAATCTGTGTTACAGTAATTACATCACCCGGAAAATAATCTTGCCATTCATCTACTACCACTTCATAATTACCTGTAGTATACAATGCTGAATTGTATTGACAAATTGCTGAGAACCTAACACTGGGGCTAAAGCCCGGATGATCTGGCTGAAATGCTGCTGCATAACCCAACCCTATTTCAGGGAAGGCCTGGTAGAGTTTACCTGATTGAGCATATACGTCAGCTCCTACATCATAATTATCGCCTAATGCAATGGGTACGCCAAACAAAGTAGCAATTTGTGCAGCAGTAATAGTTAACGTAGTTGGGAAACTTGTTACTCCTGCCTGATATACTCTAACATTCGAGTTGCTATTATTCTTACGAATTACAATATCAAACTTAGAAGGTGGAATATCGTTTGGAAAATAGAGGCTTACATTAACCTTTCCGTTAAATCCGCCAAGATTAGTCATATCAATAGCTGCACTCCCCGTTGCATCTTTTACAATTTTTGGGGCAGGCACTCTTTCGAGAGCTACTTCCTTTGGAACAAATCCGTCATTCCTTTCGCAGCCTGTAAAGGCAATAGCTGCAAGAAGAAAATATAATATACTATGCTTTTTCATGTTAATGATTTTAGCTTTTTTAAAAAAATTATGGCATCCAGAATACTTTAAAAGTAGAAGGTGCTTTTTGAGAGGGTGCTTTACCGTTTAACTCTAACTCGGTTTGACTCCATGGTAATGAAAGTGGAAAATTATTGCCCAATTGTACCGGAACAGCCAACTGTGGAATTACAGCCGGGTTACCATTGACGGGTGGCTGTACTAATCCTCCGGGTGCCATGGTTGTATTTCTCGGATCGAACAAAACGGGATATCCGGTTCTTCGATAATCAGTGTATTGATCAACCGATGAACCAACACTTGCAAGCCATTTCTGTGTCATAATATATTCTAGTTTTTTATCCGTGTTCCCGGCATCATACAATGCAAGGATGGCATTGATATAATCAGTTTGTGGGCCTAATGCAGGTACAGCTTGCACTGGTTTTACGTAAGCAGTTATTACACTAAATACTGCTCTTGCATTTCCGGGTATTACACCTGCATTTATTAATTCTGCTTCGAGATATAATCTATCGGCGTAGGTAATTAATTTATATGGAGCCGCACCCGTTCCACTTGCATTATTTGCTACTCCACCTAAACCATCATCATACCTGCCACCAACGGGATAAATTCCAAACAAGCTGATAGCATTCTGTTGAGAGCCATTTCTATTAGGGCCTACAGACCCAAAATAGATACTTACAAAAGCCCCATCCCTATACTCACTTGAATTAGGTGTTGTTCCGTTCGGTTTGATTTGGTTATAGATATAGTATGGAATCCTGGGATCTGTAATGCCGCTAAATACTGGATTATATCCTTTCATAATTTCATAAAACCAGGGACTTACATGTTGTGTACGTTGTGTTGCTGTATAGTCGGCAAACCCTGGATTACGGTCTGAAAGCAATGCAGATCCAAAAGGCATTACAAAACTTTCGTTGACTGCATTAATTAAATTAGCTGGATTAGATAATAATGCAGTAACCTGAGCTGTTACATTCTGTACTTTCCTCATTTGCGTATACAGTTTCAGTTTCAATGTATTCGCAGCTTTCAACCATTTTATATTAGCATTACCTACCGGATTATATCCACCATAGATTACATCATCTGCTCCAGGTTTTGAAGGATTAACTGCGGGATTGTTTAAATCTGTAATACCAGCATCTATCATGCTTATTAGCTGCGGATAAATAGCGGCATCGTCATCAAAAACTGGTTGCTTTATTCCTTCTTTAAATCGGTTGAATTCTGAAAAAGGCACATCACCCCATACATCAACCATTTGGCTAAATGCATATGCTTTTAAAATTTTAGCGATTCCAACATATACATAACGACTTTCAATTGTACCTTGATTAATTACCGCATCTAAATCCGTGATAGCAGCATGTAATATTGCCCACGAATTAACAACTATACCATCATTCCCATTCATTCCGTATTGATCCGACTCTTCTCTGGTACTTTGCTGATGCATATACACCGAAAGACCATCTGATAAGCCGGTACCATAGTTGGTTGCCAATGCTGTACCGATCTGTAATTCTGCAGAAGTTAGCAAGGTAGAAACCGGCACTTTAGTAGGATCATTTAGATTTTTGTTTACATCTAGAAATTTTTTGCACCCTACTACCGACAGCATCACCGCTGCTGTGAGTAAGTAAATGATTTTTTTATGTTGTAGCATGACTTAAAGAGTTTGTGATTAATTAAAACGTTACATTAAGATTAAAGCCAAATCTTTTTGCAGTAGGTGCTGCATCCAGTTCAATACCTTG